>Ga0164318_10004258_pt1 | contig 13707 bp, 11 predicted proteins | sample GuaBasSedimGuay9_FD_113734 | JGI IMG/M metagenome (GOLD analysis project Ga0164318, IMG submission 113734) | Subseafloor sediment microbial communities from Guaymas Basin, Gulf of California, Mexico - Guay9, Core 4571-4, 0-3 cm | ecosystem: Environmental > Aquatic > Marine > Hydrothermal vents...
ACCAGATATCCTCTGCTGGAATCTCTCAGTTACAGCAGCGAAGATTTTCTTGTACTCGGCAGTTTTATTGCGGATTCATCTGATTTCCCGAAAGCTATGGCTCTCCTGATCAAATCACTGTGCAAGAAGCATCCCTCTCCTGCCACTGCCCTCAAGCTGTTCACACGTATAAACAAAGACAGGACTGAAGCACTTAAGTCTACTGGTCTGATCGAGCTTCTGTAGATCAGGTACAGGTTCTATCGGCCCAGAAAGTCGCGGATGTGTTCTGTTGAACCGATAAGCCACATCAGGTCGCCTTCGTTCAGAACATAACCCGGGTCGGGGATTACATAGTCGTATTCCTTGTTTTCCCGCAGTACTCCAATGAAAGCAATGTTGATACCGTGGGATCTCCGGATACCAAGCTCTTTTATTTTCTTTCCGATGAGAAGCTTACCCGGCTCCATTACGATCAGTTCCATGTTTCCCCTGAGAGCCACGACTTCTTTTACTTTAGAGTAAGTGATTTCCCTGGCACGGGTGATCCCCTGTTCGTGCTCCGGTCTGTAGACCTTGTCGGCCCCAACAGCTTCGAGGATCTTTTCTTCTCTGTCGTTGCTTGCCCGGCTGTAAACTGTAACACCCATATCCTTGAGTATTTTTGTGATGATAACAGTATTTCCGAAATTCTCACCTATTGCGACAACTGCAAGGTCAAGGGCTCCTATTCCGTAGCCTTTCAGCAGCTTTTCGTTGGTGCAGTCAAAACAGATTGCGGTATCCACTCTGCTTGAAATATTGTTGACAAGTTCCTGCCTGAAGTCGATTGCGATAACTTCAGCATTCTGTTTAACAAGCTCATCGGCAAGACTGCTCCCGAAAGTTCCCAGGCCGATAACCGCGATTTTCTTTGGTGTTCTTTTCATTTCTCCTACCCTATGGTTATTCTGGCTTCCGGGTAGCTGTACAGCGCAGTCTTGACTCTAGAGGTGGCTGCAGCCAGGGTTGCCGGTGCTATTCTTCCTATGAACATGGTGATTATTATGATCCACTTCCCTGCAGTGGACAGGTATCCGGTTACCCCTGTGGAAAGCCCCACAGTTCCGAACGCGCTCATTGACTCGAAAATATAGTCCATATCCGAAAATTGATTTCCGCTGTGAGTTTCCGTAATCAGCAGAAGAAGGCTGCTTACTCCGAAGGTTGCCATTCCTATCAGCAGTACGGCTCCCGCTCTTTGAAGATCAAAGTTAGGTATCTTCCTGTTCCATATCTCCGGTGACTTCCGTCGGAAGAGCAGTGAGCGGAGAGAGAGAAACAGAAGCCCTATGGTGGTGGTTTTTACTCCTCCTCCAGTACCTCCCGGTGATGCCCCTATGAACATGAACACCAGGAAAAACCATTTTACAGGTGAAAGCAGACTGGATGTCGGTATAGTATTGAAACCGGCGGTTCTGGTTGTAACACCCTGGAGGTAGCTGTTTGCCAGCTTCTGCCAGATGGTCATGCCTTCGAGACTGTTGTTCCATTCCAGAGTTAGAAACAGCCCCGTTCCAAGAACTATAAGTATGGAAGTTATCAGCAGAACGAATCTGGTCTGAACAGGAAGAATACGGTGTCTGCCTTCTCTGATTCTGAGCAGCCAGTGTCTTCCCACTGTTGTAAGAAGCATGAAACCAAGACCTCCCAGAACTATAAGTGTGCCTATAATAAGAGAAGTGGCCGGTGAGTCTGCGAAGTTTTCCAGATTACTGCTGTTCAAGCTGAATCCGGCGTTGCAGAAAGCGCTTACACTGTGGAAAATTGACTGCCATACGGTATCCGTTGTTGACCAGCCTGTGATTTCCATTGCTGACCATGTGTTGTAAAGCAGAAGTGCGCCAACTGTTTCTATAATAATTGTCCATGTGAGGATGGACAGCAGGATGTGTTTCAGATCGTTGGTAAATTCGCTGTCCATGAGCCTTGAGAGGTTCCGGACTCCCGCAAGCCCCATCTGCTGCCCGAATGACATGGCAAAGAATGCGGCGAAGGTCATCAGCCCCAGTCCGCCGATCTGAATAAGAAGAAGAATGATAACCTGTCCGATAAAAGTGAAATCAGTACCGGTGTCAACAACGATAAGACCTGTCACACATGTTGCACTGGCTGAGGTGAACAGTGCATCAACAGGAGATATCCCATCTGTGGTTGCTCTGGGTGTAAGAAGAAGAATGGTGCCCATGATAATTACCAGAAAGAAGCTGGAGCCCAGAACAAGCGCCGGAGACACATTGCCGGCCAGTTTTACGAGTTTACCGAAAATGGTTATCGAGGCCATGGCTATCAGGTATCCGTTTACCACCATGGAAACAGTCCACACATGAATATTTCCGCCGGTTTTACCCGCTACAAACGCCAGAACACCTCCAGCTACCAGAAAAACACTGAGGATCATCTGCCACGGCTGACTTTTGACATCGTTCCATTTTCTGGTAGAGATAGCAATTACAGTGAACTGAGAAGCTGCCTCCAGAAACAGAAGTGCCTGGAGAAGGTCCATCACAAGCAGATTGTTGAAACCGAACATGTACCTGAGAAGGAGCAGTACCACTATGACAAAAATATTGTAGAGACTCAGCGGCCACTCAAGCGCTGTCTTTTTCCAGTCAAGAGATTTCTTCATAGTGTTTCCTCCCTCCCTGCATTTCAAACATATTCAAACTGTACAGTTTCCATACGGTAAGCGAAATAATAACAAAAAGGAGACACACAATGGATCCGGTGGTTTACAGACGATTTCTAGAGCTCAGGCCTCTTAATGTAATCAATGCTCTGCCAGGCAGCAGATGTGCTCTGGTCAGTGGCCGGGATATTGCAAGGGTTGCCGAAGAGAATCAGGCTATTGTTATGGCCTGTAACATTAGGAACCCACTCAGCGCGCTGGGAATTCTTACTGCCGCAAAAAAGGCAGACAGTTTTGTTCTGCTGGAGCTTGCGAAGTCAGAGGCAGGATACACAGGCGTTAACTTTGCCAACCTTCCCTCTCTTGCAATGCACTACTCCAGCGGCCTTGGAGACGGGGTTGTATACTCCCTTCACATGGATCACTTCGCGATAAAGTCGCAGAAGGATCTTATGGACGCGCTTCGTGTTGTTCCCGATGCCATTTCCAGAGGCTGGACTTCCGTGGCTATTGATGCCTCTCACAACCACGACTGGGAAAACCTGATGTACACCAGAGATCTTGCAATGCACATTCCGCCTTACATAGGTCTTGAAACAGAGGTTGGAGAGATCAAAGGCGCAGGAGTTCTTACCACTGTGGAGGAGGCGGAGTACTACATAGGAGGACTGAATGCCTGGGGAGTATTTCCGGACTATCTGGCAATAAGCAACGGGTCAAAACACGGAACCTACGATACTTCACACGGCGAAGATGAAGGCATCGATCTTAACCGCACAGGGGAAATAGCAGCAGCAATTTCGAAGTACGGAGTGGCTATCGCCCAGCACGGGATCAGCGGTACTCCTCTTCACAAAGTGGGACATTTTCGCGAGTACGGTATAAACAAAGGTAATGTTGGAACCTTGTGGCAGAACGTTCTGTTCGGTCTCGAGATGGATCCCGAGAGCGGGAATGCTGTTACAGACGGCGGAAGCTATGTAAAGAGACCGGACAAAGGTATTCCTGTGGAGCTGTGGAACAGAATGGTTGAAGCCGCAGATGCTCAGGGATGGGCCAGAAATTCAGGAAACTACAAAAAACTTAACCTGCCTTTCCACGCTGAGATAATGGCTCTTCCCGGTGAATACCGCAGCCGGATACTCGACGAGACCGAGAAGTGGGCTCTCAGGTTCTTTGAAGCGTTTGGTTCTGTAGGGCTTGGCTCGAAGGTAATAGAGTCTATCGTTGAGAGAGAAGACTGGAACCCCACGCCAGCCAGACAGATAATTGCCAGAAGGGGTGACTCCACCGCGGAAAACGCTCCTGATGGCGGTTCAGCAGCAAATGACGGGAAGGATTACTCTGACTGATAAAACAGATACTGCAGTAGAAATACTCCAGGGTGTAAGACTGATCAACCCCCTTGACGAGTTCGATGGTGTGGTTGATGTCGCCGTTGGTAAACAGTCGGTTGTGTGGATCCGGAAAGCTTTGGGAAAACCTTCAGGTTTGTGGCTGTTCCCTGGTCTGACGGATATGCACATACACCTCAGAACCCCGGGGTACGAGGATGCCGAAACCCTTGAAACCGGTCTCCGTGCAGCAATAGCCGGAGGAGTTACCGCTGTGGGTATGATGCCTAATACCACTCCGGTGATGGATTCAGTTGACATGGTGGTTGCTTTGAGGAATCGCGGTAATTCCCTGGGTCTTTCCCTGGTTAAGCCAGTGCCCTGCGTGACAGTTCACCGTGGAGGTGAGACATGCACCGACCTCGAGGGTTTTGCCGAAAAAGGGATTACCTGTTTCAGCGATGATGGAAGCCCTGTGGAGAGCCGGGAGGCTCTTGTGGACGCATTAAGTCGTATTTCAGCCTTCGACGGTGTTGTGATAGAACACCCGGAGGTAACGCGTATAGCGGCAGGAGGCAGTGTAAACCTGGGTCTTGCCTCAGCTGAAACCGGAGAAAAGGGAATACCGGAACGTGCGGAGTTTCTGGATGTAGAGAGATGTATCGATGCACTTCGGGCCTCCGGTACAAACGCAAGACTTCATCTGACACATCTGTCTTCTCCGGAGAGTATTCGGCTTGTTCAGAATGCGGCGGAGCAGGGGCTCAGGGTTACCTGTGATGTGACTCCTCATCACCTGGCGTTAAACCAGCAGGCTGTTATTAAGATGGGGGCTGTTGCCAAGATGAATCCGCCTCTGCGGTCGGAGCAGAGCAGAAAAAAGGTAGTTGAGATGATAGGGAAGGGAATGGTTACCGCAATAGCCAGCGATCACGCTCCCCATACTCAGGCACGCAAGGAATTGCCCCTTTCCGAGGCTGCTTTCGGGATAACGGGTCTGGAAACACTGTTGTCTGTTACACTGGATGTACTGGGAAGAGAGACCTCGCTTGGCACAGCAGACATTCTTAAAATGCTCACGACGGCACCTGCCGGTGTACTTGGCATTCCACCGCCTGAAGTCGCTGCAGGGAAGCCGCTCAATATGGTTCTGTTCGATCCGGAGCTCAGATGGAACTATTCTCACACATTTTCCCGGTCGACAAACTCACCCTTTCGGGGCACAGAGCTCACAGGAAAAGTTCTACGGGTGTGGTTCAGGCGGGAGTTGTTCAGGGAGGGTGAATTTGTTCAAAGTTAGTATTCTGTCCTGCGTTCTTCTGCTGGGTGGATGCGCTTACTACAATACATTCTACAATGCCAGATCAAGCTATGAAGAAGCCCTTGATTACGCCAGGGAGCATCCTGATGATCCTTCCCAGTACGAAGAAGATCTTCTTGAAAAAGCTATTTCGGGAGCAGGGAAAGTGCTTACCAGGTATCCTGGAAGTCGCTGGGCCGATGACGCGCAGCTCCTGCTTGGAAATGCACTGCTTCTTCGGGGTCAGAGATCAGTTGCAGGCAGCGGAACCAGTTACTTTCAGGAGGCAATGATGTCTTTTGCTTCCGTGGCGGTCATGACGGATGATCCGTCTTTTGTGGATATGGCCAGACTTGGACAGGGAAGGGCTGCAATGGAACTGGGCAGGTACAACGATGCTGTTGCCGTTCTTGACGAGGTTTCATCACACAACAGCAGCAGATACATGTTGAGCCGGCTTCTTCTGTGTGAGGCTTTTCTTGAGTCAGGGAACCCTGAACTTGCCGCGGCAGTGTTTGATACTCTTACACCGGGGGGGGGCGACAGTCTCAGGGCTGAATACTACATAACCGGCGGGGAGATCTTTTCAGCCCTTGGAATGCCGGACAGTGGTGCCGTTATGTGCCTTCAGGCCACTGCGATTGAAGACAGGGGAGAAGTTTACTACAGAGCTCTGGTAAAAGCGGCAGAGTTCTTTATAGAAGCCGGATTGCCGGAGAAGGCTTCAGACGAGCTTGACAGGCTGCTGCTGGGATACCGTTCCGACAGGGAAATGGCGGACATTTTTCTGCTGAAGGGCAGAGCCGATGAACTTGCCGGAATGACGGACAGAGCTCTTACCGCATATCTGGACGCGGCGGAACTGGACAGTTACCGGGAGACAGGAGCTGAAGCTCTTTTCAGGCGCGCCTCCCTCCTGGAACGGGAAGACAGATACGACGATGCTCTCAGTGCTCTGGGAGACTGTGCTGAAAGGCCCGGCGATTTCATGTGGCTCAGGCTGGCTAAGGACAGACAGAGGAATCTTAACCTCTACACTGTCTACTCAGACAGTGCTCGCACAGCTAACGGTGAACAAAGAACCCTCTACGGTCTTCTGGCCGCGGAGAAAAGACTTGATCTTTACGGTATGGACCAGCAGGCTCTGGACGGTTTTCGTCAGGTGGCGGCTTCCGGCCATGTACTGTTTGCCCCTATGGCCATGGTTTTTCTTGCGGAAAACGGTGGAATACCAGCGGATTCTGTAGAAACTGTTCTTCTGTCTGTTCTTGAGGAGATTCCTGCCAGCGATCTTGCTGGCGTTATTGAACGAAGGCTTGGTCTTCCACCTGGAAGTCAGGCAGACAGCAGGCCGTCTGCTGTTCTGGAGAGAGCCTGGGGGCAGATTGAAAATCAGAACTGGGAACGTGCATGGGAGACACTGAATGATCTCCTGGAATCTCCATTCTCTTATGAGGTAAGAGCAGAGGCATTGTGGGCAGCTTACGTGGCTTCTGAATCGGCAAGAATGAACGATGAAGTGGTAAGTGGGTATCTTAAAGAACTTACCGATAACTATCCCGATACACCCCAGGGTATAGAGGCGGCCCTCAGGAGAGCAGTTGGACTTGAGAGCGATGATCCTGAAGGGGGGGAGGAGTAATTTGCAGACTGCAGGAGACTATGTTTGCACAGTGTTAAGCAGCAGGCAGGTGCTGCCTGGTGTTTTCAGTGTTGAATTTGAGAGCCCGGAAATTTCATCTGTCGCTCTACCAGGGCAGTTTGTTCAGGTTGAACCTTCACCTGGTGTGTTTCCTGTAACCAGAAGACCGGTAACTATAAATCGTCTTACCGAAAGTGGATTTGAACTTCTTTTCGATGTTGTCGGCCGCGGAACACAGCTTATGGCCCGGTTCCTTCCGGGAGACATGGTCAGGGTAATGGGGCCACTGGGGAAAGGCTGGGATGTCGACCAGGATAAAACCTGGCTTCTCATTGGAGGAGGTCTCGGTGCGGCAGGGTTTCAGTTTCTTGTTGACTCAGTTCGTTCATCAGGGGTAATAATCGGAGCATCAGGTGCTGACAGGGTTATCCCTGTACAGGCTCAGACTGTTCATATAGTCACCGAGGATGGCTCCAGGGGCAGTCGCGGTCTTGTTACTGCTCTGATTTCAGAAGAACTGCTTGCCCGGGCTGATTCAATCGCAGTGTGTGGCCCTGTTGCAATGATGGAAGCTGTGTGGAATACCATTCCGGAAGCACACAGGTCAAAGGTTCAGGTTTCCACAGAGAGCCGAATGGGATGCGGCTGGGGGGTGTGTGACGGATGTTCTATTCCTGTATCAGGTGGAGGTTACAGAAAATGCTGCGTTGAAGGTCCGGTTTTCCCAGGCGATACGATAGACTGGAAACGATGGAAGGAGGCCGGATTATGAGTTCTCCTTCACTGACCCGGAAATTTTGGGGCACAGAGTTTGTCTCACCGGTGATGCTGGCTTCTGGAACCTCAGGTTTTGGCGAGGAACTTTTCAAACTGGGTTGTCTTACCGGTGCAGGTGCAGTTGTTTCAAAAGCTGTTACAATGAAACCACGTTCAGGTAATCCGCCACCCAGACTGCTTGAGACACCTTTCGGGCTGCTCAACTCCATAGGTCTCGCAAATCCAGGTGCTCGGTACGTTCTGGAAAACATTCTCCCTGCGGTTTCGAATCTGCCCTGTCCGCTTGTGATCAATGTGGCAGGTGAGTCTGTCCAGGAGTTTGCCGATGTAGTCAGCGTACTTAAAGAGTCCGGTGTTCATATCGGTTACGAAATCAATGTTTCGTGTCCCAATGTTGCGGAAGGAGGCGCAGCTTTCGGAGTGGATCCGGAGGTTGTGTTCCGGGTATCTGAAGCAGTTTCACAGGTAGCGGATAGACCTTTCTCCGTGAAGCTTACCCCCAACGGCGGCGATATGGTTCAGGCCGCGGTTGCCGCGCAGCAGGGGGGAGCATCTGCCGTTACTGTGTGCAACACATTTCTTGGAATGATGATAGACTGGAAAACAGGAAAATCTGTTATAAAACGCAAGGTTGCCGGATACACTTCACCTGCTCTGCTGCCCCTTGTTGTGGCAAGAGTGTGGCAGGTTTCAAATGCCGTTTCTGTCCCGGTAATCAGCTCTGGCGGTGTTTCCTGCGGACAGGATGTTCTGCAGCTGCTTGCCGCAGGTGCCGAAATGGTCCAGGTTGGTACCCGTCTTATGAGAAGACCCTGTGCCGCCGGTGAGCTGCTTGATGAGATGAAGAAGTTGACAGGTGAACAATAGAGCTGCAGTCGCAGCGTGTCTTGTTGTGTTTTCCGGATGCGTACTGGTTTCCTCTCCTGTGTATGTTTCACACGGTGTTTCAGCTGTTTCCGTTGTTACCTCCGGAGTTGAAATGCGCGGAACGGCATCGTGGTACGGCCTGCCCTTCCACGGCAGGAAAACAGCCAGCGGTGAAACCTACGACATGAACGGGCTGACATGTGCCCACAGAACCCTGCCCTTTGGTACCATTCTGCTTGTTACGAACCTTGGAAACGGCAGGTCGGTAAGGGTAAGGGTAACAGACAGAGGTCCTTTTGTCTCCGGTCGGATAGTTGATCTTTCCAGAGGTGCTGCGGTAGCTCTGGGTATGCTGGATACCGGTACGGCTCAGGTATCATTAAAGGTGGTTGGAAATGAGTGATGTAAGACTGTATGTGGCACTTACCAGTGACTGCGGCAGCGATGCAATGAAGATGCTGAAGCCCCTCCAGGGGCTTCCTGTTGGAGTTAAAGTAGGGCTTGAGCTGTTTGTAAAGGAAGGTCCGGGTATCGTTGGAGAGATCAGAAATGCAGGGTTTCCTGTTTTTCTTGATCTGAAGTTTCATGACATACCCTTTACTGTGGCCGGTGCCGTGCGGTCTGCCTGCCTTCTTGAACCGGATGTGATCAATGTTCATGCCTCCGGGGGAAGGGCAATGATGGAGGCTGCAGCAGGAGCCTGCACAGGTAAAACCAGAATTATTGCAGTAACGGTTCTTACGAGTATGGACAAGGCGGACCTTCAGCTTCTGGGTTCAGGTTGCGATCCTCTGGAGGCAGTAGTATCACTTGCTGCAGCTGCACAGGAATCAGGTCTTCACGGTGTGGTGTGTTCACCGCTTGAGGCTTCGGCAGTAAGGGGAAATACCAGTGCGGATTTCCTGATTATCACACCGGGGATCCGTCCCGCACAGGCGAAATCCGAAGATCAGAAACGGGTGATGACTCCCCGGGAGGCAGTAAGAAACGGAGCAACCTCACTTGTTGTAGGCAGGCCAATAACAGGCTCGTCGAACCCGGCACAGGCTGCCAGGTCTATTCTTCAGGAGATAGACACAGCACTGGCCAACTGATGAAGATAAATTTCAAGACCATCTCTCTGCGCAGACTGGGAGTGGTTCTGCTTATCATGGCTCTGAGTGCTTTTGTTTTTAATCTAATTGTGTCTGCACAGGTAAAGAAACGCCTGTACAGGTTAGACAGCCAGTGTACTTTTGAAGCTATTGACTACGGTTTTAATGCGGTTGTAATCAGAAATCTGGAGATGCCCGGTCTGGGTGTTTCCTCGGCAGGAGCATACATTCTTACAGGGGGGTCGTTTTTCCATCCAGTACCCCTTCATGTGGTTCTTCAGGGGGTAGTGTTTCAGCCGGAACCGTCTGCCGGATCTTCCGGTTCAGTTTCCATGTCCGGTGAGCTTCCTGCTGTTTCTGTTCTTGACGGTACAATACCCCTTTACTCCACAGAATTCTCCGGCTCCAGAGTGCACGGAGTAGACACCGGGCATGCCGGAGGTCAGTGGGGGGAATTAACGGCAGTTCGCCGTTCGGACAGTATTTCAGTTGTATTCAGCAGGTGCACTGAGGTCCCGGGAAAGCAGGAGGCTTTTCCGGATTTCATCAGGGGGCACAGTATTTCTGGCCGGTTTTCAGGTGTTCTGCAGCCGGAGATCAGCATTTCCGGAATTGTAACTGATATGGACGGCGAACAGGCCTCGGTTGCTTTTGATTACAGTCTTGTGAACGGAGAGCCTCTGGCTGCTCTCAGTATGGATTTCTCACAGATTGCCCTCCCGGCAATGGCTTTCATAGACAGTATCTCCTCGGGGGCGGTTTTGAGTGTGTCTCCTGCAGGCTCACTGTCTGTGATCTTTTCCGGAGGGGATTCTATCTTTTTTTTCACAGATCTCAGTTTTGACAGCCTCAGCATCTGGAATGCTTCTATCGCGCCGGATACTTTCTCAACAACGGCAGCCGTGTATTGCAGGGGGTTCGTTCTTCCCGGTGCCGGTGTTCTTGTTGTCGATACAGGTGCCGTGTATTTTCAAACCCTCAACTTTGATTTCAATCTTGCGTATTCCTGGGGAAACCGGCACAAACTCAGCCTGGTTCTGTCCAATCCGGCTCTGCCGGGAGAAACCATAACTCAATCAATACCGGAAGAACTTCTAGGCAGCCTCAGAGGCCTCTCTCTTGAAGGCGAGATGTCTATTTTTACCAGACTTGCTCTTGACTGGGACTACCCGGACAGTTCCGACATCGACATGAGCATCGATGTTTCCCGTCTTTCCGTGGCCTACAGCCCTGTTGTTTTTGGAAGAATCAGCAACAGCGGTGGAGCAACCTGCATCATGCGGGATTCCTGGGGTAACACTGCCCGTATTGGGCTGGATACCCTTTGCAATGCAGATTTTGTTGTGTTTGATTCTCTTCCCCGGGGTTTTGAGCCTCTGCTCCGGTGTGCCGAGGATGCCTCATTCAGAAGACACCATGGTTTCAGCCTGTATCATATAAGAAATTCTATAAGAGCAAATATGGCGGAGGGACACTTTGTCAGAGGCGGGTCTACCATCTCCATGCAGCTTGCTAAAAACCTTTTTCTGGGCCGTGAGAAGACATTCGCCAGAAAACTTCAGGAGGTTTTCCTCACCTGGAGACTGGAGAGATGGCTTTCTAAAGACCGGATTCTGGAAATATATGCGAATATCGTGGAACTCGGACCGGGAGTGTTTGGTTTTAACTCGGCGGCAATGTATTATTTCAATGAGAGGGCCTGTGATCTTTCTGTAAGAGAGACAGCTTTTCTGGTGTCCATACTGCCGGGACCCAGGTTGTATTACAGGTACGCCGTTCAGGGGGTTCTGCCTTCCTACTGGAAGTCTTACGTAGAAAGGCTGATAACTATAAGCGGAGACCGGGGCTGGCTTGGGGGATCTGTTGTTTCGGAAGCCCTGGCGGATACCCTTATATTCGATGGTGCTGTTTCACTTCTGTAGAGTTGATATAATAGCTTTGCGTGTGGTACACAGTAGAAAACAGGAGGGTGGAAATGTCCGGTAATGGAAGCGGTGCATACGAGCTGAAACATCGCGGTAAGATTCACCGAGCCTCTGAATTCAGCGAGTTGAAGAAGTGGGTTATGGAATCCAGAGTGGCTGCGGAAGATGAGTTCAGAGTCGCAGGTACCGAAGAGTGGTTTCCGGTGCTGGGCGAGCCTGAATTTGCAGAGTTTCTCAGTCCGGACAGCCGCTGGATCGCAAGAATGGCTTCAGGAGAGTACAAAGCTCACAGTTTTGAGGTCATTGTAGAGTGGGCCCGTCAGGGCAGAATCACCGATGACGCTGTTGTGGAAGGTCCAAAAACTCCTCCTGGAGGCGTGAAGGCTACAGCTCTTCCCGCTATTGCACCATTCCTTCGCAAGCAGCCTGCAGAAAGACGCATCCGTCCTGTTCTCCGAATTGACGGTCAGCAGTATACGGCGCCGGATACCCGGACAATAAAGCAGTGGATTACAGAATCCAGGGTACCTGTGGATGCGGAAATATCACTCGAGGGGAAAGACTGGGAACCTGTAAGTAACTGCGGGCTTTTTGACCTGGAAGACTGGCCGCCGGCTGCACATGGAAGAATAGAAGAGGAATATCTTCCGGAAATGCCATCCTCTGAGTCTGTCCCTGCTGATGTGACTGCTCCCGTTGCGGAAGAATCTCCAGAAGAAGAGGACGTAACCTCAGTGCCCGAACAGACTTTCAGAGAGATAAGGGAAATTACAGAGGAAGCAGACAAACAGAATCAGGTTCCATACACAGTTATTTCAGGTAATTCGGAAACAGCTGTTGAATCAATTATTCAGCTTAAGCATCTGCTTAAAAAGAAAATGATATTCAGTTATGATGAAATAAAACACCCGTCTATTGCAGAGGAAACGATCTCTGTGGGGGAATTCCTTGAGAAGCAGAAGTTATCTGGTGGAAGCCTTGTCCTAAAGCTGTTCCTGGGGGTACTGGTTGCTGCAGCGGTTGCTGTAGCCCTTGACTACTTTGTAGTGGATTTTATTCCGTGGCTGCCGTAACAGATATACTCCGGGCAAAGAGAGATTCGAAGTCTCTCTCAACCGCTGAGATTAACAGTTTCGTCTCCGGCATCGCCGATGGCTCTGTTGCAGACTATCAGGCAAGTGCATTTCTCATGGCGGCATATATAAACGGAATGTCTCAGGATGAAACCTACGCTCTTACAATGGCCATGCGTGACAGCGGAACGGTTGTTCAGTGGGACAGATCTCTAAGTCCTCTGGCTGACAAGCACAGCACAGGCGGAGTGGGAGACAAGATGTCTCTGATTCTTGCACCTCTGGCGGCTTCCATCGGTATCAGAGTACCTATGATCAGCGGCAGAGGTCTGGGGCACACAGGGGGAACACTTGACAAACTAGAGTCCATTCCCGGGTTCAGAGTTGACCTGCCCCTGGAACAGTTTCAGAAGCAGGTTGCCGAAACAGGAACCTGCATGATTGGTCAGACCGGTCAGCTTGCCCCTGCCGATGGTGTACTGTATTCTCTTCGGGATGCCACATCCACCGTAACATCTATTCCTCTTATCACAGCAAGCATTCTGTCCAAGAAGCTTGCCGAGAACCCGGATATTCTGGTTTTTGATGTAAAGTGTGGAACCGGAGCGTTTATGCAGACACGGGAGGATGCATTAACCCTTGCAAAGAATCTTGTCAGTATCTCCAGGATGTCCGGTAAAAAGGCCAGCGCTCTGGTAACATCAATGAATTACCCCATAGGTCTCTCGGCAGGTAATACCCTTGAAGTGCAGGAATCCCTGGATATTCTCAGAGGAAGAGGTCCTGCTGATGCCACCGAGCTCACCATTGCTCTGGTGGAAGAAATGGCGCTTCTGGCAGGTATCAGCAATGGTGCTGAGCTGTGCCGGAAGAACCTGGTCAGCGGCAGGGCCATGGATGTTTTCACAGAGATGGTTGAGGCCCAGGGAGGAGACATTGCTGCTTTTGAGGCTCTTCCCCTTGCGCCGGTTCAAATTGATATCCGTGCTTCCAGAACGGGATACTGGTGCGGACCGGATGCCCTGGTTGTTGGAAACGCTGTCAGGAA
>Ga0164318_10004260_pt1 | contig 13705 bp, 8 predicted proteins | sample GuaBasSedimGuay9_FD_113734 | JGI IMG/M metagenome (GOLD analysis project Ga0164318, IMG submission 113734) | Subseafloor sediment microbial communities from Guaymas Basin, Gulf of California, Mexico - Guay9, Core 4571-4, 0-3 cm | ecosystem: Environmental > Aquatic > Marine > Hydrothermal vents >...
AGGACAAAGTGAATAAGGGAATACGGTGCCAGCTCAAGAGAAGTCAAATTCATTGCCGATTGCAAAATATTCTATCATGAACTTTCCATCGGGAATCCTTCGTGACCTTCGGATCTAATTTCCAATTTCTAATTTCATCTCCAATTGCCTGTCACACCAGCCGAAAAATCTAAAATCTCAAATCTACAATCTCATATTATCAGAATACGGTATCGCCTTCGTCAAAATCCATGTCGTTTTCACCGTTTTTACGATCCTGGTCGTTTTTATAATTGTTGATGTTGTACGTTAATGTTAAGGATATCATCCGTGCGGCGCGCTGCATTTCAAAATTGGAGTAAAATCCGGGTCCTTCCGATGTGAATTCACGGCGACCGGTTCCAAAAATATCCATCAACTGAATAGTCGCGGACAGTTTTCGGTCATAGAAATCCTGTTTAATTGCAGCATTGGTGAAGAAATTTCCCTCGGTTCGTCCCTGAGCATTTACACTGGGGCTTCTATATATTCCACTCAACTGAATTCGTGTTGATCTACCAAGTCGAAATGTATTATTTACGCGAGTACTCCAGTTAAAACTACCTTCATCAAATGACTGTCCGTAAAGATTGCCTTCAACCCGATAATCATAGATATTGCCCATAATGTTTAGATTCCACCATTTTGTCGGAAACAAAGCAAGCATAAGTTCGGTCCCCAGGGCATAATCCTGCCCGACGTTTTCGAAAGTCATCAGGAAAATATCCTTTTCATAAACCGTGCGTATTCGTTCGACTTTATTATGTGTAACCCGATAATAGGCTTCAAGTGAAAGAAGAGATTTGCCGATAGTTTTCTGATACCCGGCCTCATAAGAATCGATGTATTGGGGTTTTAAACCTGGATTTCCACGCCGGACATTATAGGCGTCCATCCAAGTCAGAAACGGTTCCAACTGCCATCCCCGTGCACGATAAATACGCCTGGTATAACTGGCCATTAATTGCTGACCATTGCTCATTTGATAGGATGTGTGAAAAGTTGGGTAAATGTTCCAACGGTCAATTGTAAATTCTTCATCCTCTCCAATAAGTTTGATTAAACGGTATGTATATTCTCCACGTAAACCGACTTGAAATTCTAATGACGAAACGTTGCCGGCGTAAATTAAATAGCTGGATTGAATCAAGTCCGTATAATCGGTTGTATGGCTGAAGGAATCCTGGAGTACATAGGTATTAGACTGTGCATTCCAGTTTGACATACTGTTTTTATCATCGGATAGCATGTATCGTGACTGATATCCGGCTTCTATCCTGTCATCTTCATTAACGGGAAGAACGTAATCAACTTTGAATTCACTCCGGGTTCTTGGCCCGGATTCGGTCGAGATTTGGCCTGAAGTCTTACTCCCCAATTCATCCAGGAGCTCGTTTAATGATTCTTCATCGCCTTCACGTTTATCGAAGTTAATCTGGCTACTGATCTCATGGCCTTCTTTTGGAAATGTATGCCGGTAATCAAGATTGATCGAGTAATAGTCACCACCCCGGCTGAAATTGCTGATGCTTGTGTAATAGGTTGTTGAGTCATCCTGTGAAGACCATTGTTTATAATCCCTTTCAAAGTCTCTATTCCTGTGCCGTGAACCGTAGCGCACACTAAATCGCAACAAATCGGCTGGGGTCAGGTCAATATCAATTCCACCTCTGAAACCTCCGGAGGGGCCGCCCCACTCCACGTTGCCGCCGGCGTTAATATAGGAAGTATCATTATTAATCGATGTCCATGATTCCGAATGCATACTACCAGGCATTATACGTTTATTGTAGTCGGCACCGAAGTAAATATTCGTATGACTACGTTTCCAACTGAGCAGAAAATCACCACCATAGCTGCCATAATTACCGGCATTTACATTAATAAGTCCCGTAACGCCACTTTGCTTATGCTTTTTTGTGATAACGTTGATAATTCCCGCCACACCGTCAGGGTCATATTTAGCTGACGGATTTGTGACAATTTCGATATTTTCAATGGTACTGGCCGGAATTGTCTGTAAGGCGTCATTGGCATCCAGAATGGACGGCCGGCCGTCAATCAATAAAGTAAAACTGTCGCTCCCGCGCAGGCTGACATTGCCCTCTATGTCAACACTTACAGACGGAACATTTTCAAGAACATCCACGGCGGTTCCGGAAATGGAGGTAAATTGCTTGCTGACGTTTATAACCTTTTTATCTATTTGAAATTCAATAATCGGTTTTTCACCCAGTACTTCCACACTGCCCATTGCAAGGACATCGGGGGTGATTTCGATCCGGCCGAGATCAAGCTCTATTTGATTTGGTCGAATCCGCAAACTGTCTATAGTAAAGGCCTTAAAGCCAATAAATTTAATTTCCAGCAGGTACAAGCCGACCTGCAGATCGGTTAATGAAAAAAAACCGTTGGAATCGGTAATCGTTCCGGTGGCCTGTTCGTTAGTACGCCGTCTGTACAAAACAACATTTGCATATTCCACCGGTTTACTGTTTTTAGCGTCATACACAAATCCTTTGATCGAGCCTTTTGGCATCGGATTGCGGCGGGGACTTTGCTGGGCGTATGATGGGATGATTGTTAGGATTACAAAGATTGCAATTACTGAAATTAAACAGAATCGGGAAAAATTATTCATATTAAATCCTTTCAGGTCAAAGTTAAGCTCAGACGTGTTAGAAAATCACACGGGCGTAAATCTAATAAAAATCATGTTACATAAACAGGCATTTTGTTGTACGCACCAGTGCTTAGATACATTAAAATTAAAAAGGTTAAAATTGTAGCATTACATTTTATTTCCAAACCAAATAAATTGTTAGAAAATTTTATCAAAATTTGTTAGTTTTGTGACATTACTAATGAGTTGATCTTGAAAAATCAAAAAATTTCGAACAAAGACAATAACAGAAACCTGGAGAAATGGATGAGTGAGAATAACGGAAAAATATCTTTCAGTGTAATTCTGTATTTCAATGAAAATCATTACCTTGAGCCGAAGCATTTTTCCAAACTATTGGATTCGGTCATTAATCAGGGAATCGCAATCAATGAAATTGTTATATTGAATCAAAATGCGGATAATATTCCGATATTTGATTTTAAATCCTGCCGCTATGGGATCATTAATTGCGGAGAAACAAATCCGGCCGAAGCTTTGAATCAGGCTATCCGAAATGCTACGGGAAATTACATTGTTTACATTGACAATCGCGATGCCGATATTGAGTTAAAACGTTCTTATCTCGAGACCGTTGAAATCGCCATTGAAAAATATCCGGAACTGGGAATGTTGTATGCCGATTACGACCTGATTGAAAATGACAAGCGCAAGGAAATTCGTCTGTTAAAACATCATCATGGTCGTTTGCGGGATACTCAGGATTATGGTCGGGTATTTACATTTTCGAAGAAGGCGCTGGCGAATTGCGGGTATTTTGACGAATCGGTTAAATATAAATTTATGTATGATATCCGGCTAAAACTATCGCAGAAAAATGACATTGTACACATTTCAAATAGACATGCCGGTTGTCTGTACAGCGTTGTTGCTCAGGGAAAAGAGCACAATGTGTTTGACTATTTGCTGGCGGGAAAAGAAATACAGTTGGAAGCCGAACGGGTTCTGACCGAACATTTAAAGCGGATTGACGCCTATCTGAAGCCCGGATATAATTATCACAAACGACCTGATATCAGCAAATCTTACCAATATAAAGCCTCGGTTGTGATTCCGGTAAATAACCGACCGGAATTCATTGAATCGGCCTTAAACTCGGTCTTTAACCAGACGGTAAAGGACATTGAGATTATCGTTGTGGTGAATGGCGGTATTCAGGACCCGACTGTCAAAGAGGTCAATAAATATTTGCCCGGTGGCAGTCGGTTTGATGACAGTAAACCTCCTGTTCAACTGGTTGTATCGGATATAAACAATATCGGTTTGTCAATTAATATGGGTATTAAACAGGCGGCGGGAGAGTATTACATTCAACTGGACAGTGACGACCGATTAAAACCTGACGCGGTTGAAAAAGTCATAGCAATGTTTGATTCTGACCCGAGCATCGGTATAGTTATCGGTTCCTATGAGGTCTGGGAGAAAAAGGATTCCGGTGAGTTTGTCAGGATGGAAGAAATTCCGGTAGTTACCCATGATGAATGGACCGATGATAACGGACGAAACAATCTGCTGCATATCAATGGCGCAGGAGCTCCCCGTTGTATACCGATCAGCATCATTAAAGAGATGGGATATTTCGGCATCAATGATGAACCCTATGCGCGAAATTATGGAGAAGATTACGATATGGTTCTGAAAATCAGTGAAAAGTACAAGGTAGGGCGCATTTACGAACCGATATACGAAGTGGTTCGTCATTCGGGCGGTACGGATCACAGTATTGACCAGGAAACAATTGATCGCAACGATGAGGCCAAAGATTACATGCGTCTCCTGGCTGTTCAGCGGAGAATTCAACTTGGTATGAAGCAATAGGATATACACGTAACAAATGAGACAGATGTTTGTTGAGAATTCGATTTATCCGGTTTTTATTTGCAAACAAGAGGAATAAGAAATAAACTATTTCATTATAAATCTTTACCGGGATATTAACTGAAAGTGAGGAAAATGCGAGATTTTTTATTGATCGGAGTTGACGGTGGTGCAACCAAAGTGAATTGCTGGTCTGTAAAAGTTGATGAAAACGGAAAATTCAGTCTGGGTGATACAAATGTGGTTCATTCTTATAGTGAATATTCAGAATTCGATCCGGAATTTGTTCCCGTAGAATTGAATATCCAGTTGGCCGAACGTGCAAACGGTTCAATCAATCTGCTTGAGTCTGAAAAGCGACAGGCCGTAGCCTATACAAAAGCATGTGCAGATGCAATCATTGAAGTCGTCCGGCGTGAACATCGGCATCGTATTTTGGTGGGAATCGGAATGCCCGGTCTCAAGACCGCCGATCAGAGGGGAATATCGGCCATGGCGAATGGCCCGCGGCAAACTAACTATGCTGAAAATATTGAGAAAGAGCTTACTAATGCGGGCTTAGAATTAGTTGCACCGATTGGTCATATCGGTAGCGATGCTTTTTATTGTGGCCTGGGTGAAGAGTATGCCTTAGCGGGTCAATTCAGGGACGTCAGGAATTCCTATTACCTGGGAGGCGGAACCGGAGCGGCCGACGCATTAAAATTACAGGGAAAATTAATTTCACTGGATGATATCAGCGGATGGTTTTTAAAAACCTGGGAAATGAAATGTCCGGAAGGTCGATCTCTTGAAACCTATGTGGCATCCAGGGGAATTCAAAGCCTCTTTGGCGAACTGTCCGGAAAAACACTGGCTGGACTTAATTCCCGGGAAATATACCCACCTCAGATAAAAGCAATGGCATTGCAGGGAAATCAAGCAGCCCGGACTACTTTTGAAAAAGTTGCCAAATATCTGGCGTTACTGCTTTATGAGCGGATTACCACACTCTATGCAGGCTGGCAGGGATTTTTTGATTTCGTTAATCCAAACCGTCCCGCTCCGGAACCGGAACACCGGTATTTGGGAACATTGCTGGATAGAATCATCATTGGGCAACGCCTGGGTGACATATTCAGGGAATCCGAAAAGGACCCGATTCTATGGCAACCGTTTATTCAATCTTTGAATATACTGATTTGTGAGTCCTCAGTTCTTGATGATGATGCTAAAAGCCACTATTGCGATGGTGGACATTTTGATTTCAACCGGATTGGTTATTCAAATTTAAGAGAGGCACCGGCTTTGGGTGCAGGGATTGATGCTTATTTGAATTATAAGGAGTGACAGTGATGCTTACACCTAATGTTATTCCCTCCAAAGAACCGGAACTAAGGGTCGGGATTGTTCTTCCGGAAGACAAATTGACAAAGATTGAAATAGTGACACCGGATTCACCTGATTACCAGTTACAATCTGATGAAAAAAATCCTGAACTTTTGAGTGGCGATGCCAGCCTCAGATTTGAAATTATTAATGATCAGATTGCGGCATTCATTAATGATCAGACGACATTAGCGGCCAATCGGTGGGTTGTAAAACCTCTTCAATCCTTCAGAAAAATTACAAATAAATCGGGTCTTAAAGTCAAAAGCGTAATAGCCGGACGAGGATTTCACTGGAAAAAAAATATTGATGTGTATCTACCCGGATCTGTTGATATTCGAATCGTTGACGGCGTTTTGCTTTTAACAAATGTGGTTCCGATTGAACAGTACCTGATGTGCGTGGCAACGTCCGAAATGGGGGCGGCATGCCCTCCGGCTCTCATCGAATCCCAGACGATTGTGGCGCGTTCCTGGATGCTGGCAAATGTGGAGATGAAGCACCGCAATCTGGATCTGGATGTGTGCAACGATGATTGCTGTCAGCGTTATCAGGGAACGACATTTCTCAGCGAAGATGCCGTGCAGGGTACTATGAATACTTACGGCAAAGTCTTAATTTATAATGATAAAATTTGCGATGCCCGCTACTACAAAAGTTGTGGAGGCATTACCGAAACCTTCGAAAATGTATTTGGTGGGGAGCCGGTGAATTACCTTCAACCCGTTGTTGATGCTCCCGGAAATTTTCAACATAGTGCTTTGCCGTTGGATTCCGAAGAAAGCGTCAAAAGATGGATTGACGATGTGCCCGACACTTTCTGCAGTCCCCATACCATTCCGGAAAATGACCTGACTAAATACCTGGGAAGTGTGGATGAGGAGGGCAAATATTTTCGCTGGAATTTCAGATATACCCAAAAAGAAATCACAGCGCTGTTGAATTTTAAACTAAATTTAAATGCGAAGGAAATTCTGGCTCTTGAGCCGATTCACCGGGGTTTTTCGGGGAGAATAACCAAAATAAGAATTGTCTACAAGAATTCTTCGAATGAAAGAAAATCCGTGATCGTGTCAGATCAGTATAATATCCGTCAGGCTTTGCACGACCTGTTTTTATACAGTTCTGCGTTTGTCGTCAATGTCGAATACGGAAGTGGTGATGCTCCGAAAGCCTTTAATTTAAAAGGCGCCGGCTGGGGACACGGTGTCGGCTATTGCCAGATCGGCGCTTTGGGAATGGCGTTAAAAGGATATTCCACCGAAGATATCGTGCTGCATTACTATCCAGGTTCTCAACTGAAAAAAATCTATTAATCGGGAAATACTATGTCAAAATCAGTTAGGAAAACAGAAAATCGTTCCGGCTGGTGGTGGATACCATCGCTTTATTTTGCCGAAGGAATACCATACATCATTGTGATGTTCGTTGCCAGTGATATGTATAAAACTCTCGGGGTATCAAATGCAAAATTTGCGTTTTGGACCAGTTTGCTTTATCTGGCATGGGTTGTCAAGCCGCTCTGGAGTCCATTCGTTGATATATATTCATCCAAGCGAAAATGGGTCATAGTGATGCAGATGGTATTGGCCGGAGCGTTTCTCGGAGTTTCATTGGCACTGCATACACCGCTCTGGTTCCCATTATCACTGCTTTTCCTCTGGATTATGGCATTCTCTTCAGCGACGCATGACATTGCCGCGGACGGTTTATATATGCTGGCTCTGAATGATCATGATCAGGCTTTTTTCACGGGAATCCGGAGCACATTCTACCGGATTGCAATGATTGCCGGTCTGGGGCTGCTGGTGATGCTTACCGGAGTAATTCTGCAACATACCGGGCTTGAACCACTGAGATTAAATATAGAAGCCGTGCCCCGGTCAGAAATTTCAGAACCTATTAATCCCGAACAAATTGTTGTCGAACAATCTTCCGAAACGCCACAGATTCTTGTCTTTCCGAGTGATATAAAAGTGCCACTATATAATAAAAATGATTTATATCCCTGCGATTCGACCAATATTTATTTTGTTCTTTCTGCACCCCCGCCGGAAAATGAATCAATTCAAATGACTTTCGGACAGAAAAAGGGCAGTAAGGATATTTACCTGGCAACTTCAGGGGCATTCAAATTTACAAAGGAAAACTGGAATGTGCCGCAGAAGGCCACACTGAAGGTAAAACATAATCTGAAGAACAGAACGTCTACCCGGTTTGAAGCTCAGGCCGGTGATGTCCCGTTTGCCTGGTCAATGTCAATTGGTTTTCTGGGGCTGCTTTTTATATTATTTGCGTTCTATCATAAACATATGCTTCCGAAACCTGTTGAGGATCAAGATGAAAAGAAAGAGAAAGAGCATGATTCTTATTTGGAAGTATTTGCATCCTTCTTCCGTAAAAAGGAGATTGTCGCCTCCGTGGCATTTTTACTTTTGTACCGTTTTTCGGAATCTCAATTAACCAAAATGGCTTCGCCATTTCTTCTGGATGCCCGTGAAAACGGTGGTCTGGCATTATCGCTAACGGAGAAGGGTTTTGCCTATGGCACCATCGGGTTAATATCGCTTTTAACCGGTGGTATACTCGGTGGCATTATTGCATCCCGTGACGGTTTGAAAAAGTGGATCTGGTGGTTTGCCATTTCAATCAATATACCGAATGCTGTCTATATATTTCTGTCGTATGCGATGCCTGACAACCGGGCGTTGATTTATAGCTGTATTGCTATTGAACAATTAGGATACGGTTTCGGATTCACTGGTTATATGCTTTACATGTTGTATATTGCTGGCCAGGGCAAGCATAAAACCGCCCATTATGCGATTGCAACCGGCTTTATGGCGTTGGGGATGATGATCCCCGGAATGATCAGCGGTGCGATGCAGGAATTACTGGGCTATCAGCATTTCTTCATCTATGTAATCATTTGCACGATCCCGAGTTTTCTGGCATTGACATTTATAAAAGTCGATCCGAATTTCGGGAAGAGAAGCGAGTTAAAAACATCTACATAATCAGCTCAATAAAAAGGGAATAGCATTGAACAGCGGTATTCAATTTATTGATATAATCGTCATTTGCCTGTATTTGATAATAGTTGCAATCATCGGCAGCTTTTCAGGTGGAAAACAGCGATCGGTAAAGGACTATTTTCTGGGGGGAGAGAATGTTCCCTGGTGGGCGGTTGCTTTTGCCATCGTTGCCGCTGAAACAAGCACATTAACCTTTATCAGCATTCCCGGTCTGGCGTATATTGCCAATCTCAATTTTCTGCAGGTGACCCTGGGGTATCTGATTGGACGGATTGTTGTCAGTTTTTTATTTCTGCCGGCATACAAGAAAGGTGAACTCAGTACCGCTTATGCGCTATTGGAAAACCGCTTTGGTCAGACGACTCGGCGATATGCATCTATCGTTTTTCTGTTTACCCGCGTAGCTGCAGATGGCGTGAGACTATTCGCAACATCAATTCCGCTGGCGCTGATTTTCCGATCTGTCTCATTGTTTGAAGGGTTCAGCACGGTTCAGATTTATGCGTTTTCAATTGTCATTATAACAATTGTAACGTTGATATATACCTACACCGGAGGAGTGAAAGGAATTATCTGGGTCGATGTGCTTCAAATGGCGATTTATATCGGTGGTGCGCTGCTGGCATTGATTATTTTATTCCAAAAAGTTCCGGACGGACTTGCGGCGGTCAATAGATTCAGTGACGGCATCGATAAATTTTCCCTGGTTAATTTAAAGTTTAAAGGATTTTTTTCCGAACCCTACACGCTTTTCGGAAGCCTGATAGGGGGCTGCTTACTATCGATGGCATCTCACGGAACAGATCAGTTAATTGTGCAGCGATTATTGACGACAAAAACATTGAAGGACAGTCAGAAAGCACTAATTACCAGTGGTATCATTGTGATTATTCAGTTTGCACTGTTCCTATTTGTCGGCCTGATGCTGTTTGCATTTTTCAAGGGCGCACCCATCGGTGGTGAATCAACCCCATTTACAAAACCGGATGAGATATTTCCCTATTTTATCATCTATTATCTGCCTACGGGAATCCGCGGATTGATCATAGCCGGTCTTTTTGCCGCGGCGATGTCCACACTTGCCGGATCAATGAGTTCCCTTTCATCATCCACAATGATTGACCTTTACCAACCGATTTTCGGAAAAGGCAATAGTGACGAGAAAGATTTAAATGTGTCCAGACTGTTAACAATATTCTGGGGAATCGTTCTGACTGTTGTGGCATTTTTATTTATCAGGGTTCTTCAATCTGTCGTGGAAATTGCTTTGGGGATTTCTTCTATCACTTATGGTGGATTGCTTGGGACATTTTTGCTGGGAGTTCTGTTCAGGAAGACCAACCAAACATCAGCGCTCTGGGGTTTTTCCGCCGGAATATTAGGAATGATTTTACTGGTTATCGTTCCGTTTATTTTTGGGATAAAACCGATTGTCCATTGGACCTGGTATGTTCTGATAGGGGCGAGTGTGACGATAATTGTCGGCAATTTTGTTAATTATGTTCAAAAACGCGAATAGAGCCTTCTTATTTCTTATATTGCCGCTATTTGTCTGGGCGGCAGATAATTCCTGGCATCATTCAAAAATCATTCAATATCACGCCAAACAAGCTGACTCGAACCGTGTGGTGGTTGGGCTGGATTTACTGTCTCAAACCGACTTTCGTCTTATAAAGAAGAAGAGGGTGGCCATTGTTTGTAATACCGGTAGTCTGAACGGTTCCGGTGTGCATATTCTTGATATTATTGAAAATCGAAATGAGTTTGAATTAGTTTCCATTATTCAAATATCCGAAAAAAGGTTTAATACCGAATCATCCGGGATGAATTTCATTCAATCCGACTCTATGGAAAATATTTTACATATTTTTATTACTCCGGCCAATCCTCAGATCATGGAAAACGATCTGAATAAAGCCAATCTGATTCTCTTTGATTTACAGTCGATTGGAATCCGGTTTGATATCAACTATGATGTATTGTTGTCTTTGATGAATTTAAGCAGCAAAACCGGAATCCCGCTGTTGATTCTCGACCGTCCCAATCCTCTGACAGCAACTATAATGGAAGGTCCGACCGCGAACTCAAAGGGATTGCAAACAGGTGTAAAAATACCCTGGCGCTACGGGATGACCTTCGGCGAACTGGCGCTTTTAATCAATGAGGAGGGGTGGCTGGCTTCGCAGAAGTATGCGAATCTTTACCTGGTTCCAATGTTTCATTACTCCCGGTCGGATTGGTTCGATGAGACCGGCCTGCCCTGGTCAATTCCGTTGAATGATATCTATACTATCGGGATATTACTAAAGTACTGTTCCACCTGTTTTTTCCAATATGCAAATGTCAGTAACGGAATGGGGAGTCTGTTTCAATATGAAGTGGGTGGTGCACCCTGGATTAGTGGGCATGTTGTGAAAGACAGGCTGAATCAGTTAAGTGAACCCTGGGTAGAATTCAGCCTGGTGACATTCGTACCGGGTTCGCGGAGTACGGTTTTGAGATCAGAATACTATATAGGTGAAGAGTGCAGCGGTATCCGTATCAATATCACTGATAGAAATCTATATCGCACCAGTACCGTTGGAACACATTTACTGGGAATCATTGCACAAATGTATTCCCGCCATTTTCGATGGGAGGATACTCAGGCAATCGATGAACTTTTCGGCGATGATTCATTCCGGACGACTGTTGATACCGGAGCGGAAATACGACGTCTGTATCCGGTCTGGGTGGCGGACCTAACGAGTTTTCAGAAAATTCGTCAGAAATATTTGCTATATTCTAATGAATAAAAAATATTTTGTTTTTCTGAATATTTTTCACTTATATTCAAAAGCCAGTGTGAAAAAGAGATGTAGATGTATTTTGATTTCATACTGAAGAGATGAGGGTAGTGTGAATCAGGCAAAAAGCCTTAGCACCAAGAAAATCTGTTAAAGAAACAAAAGGAGAAGAAACATGAGATTTTTTATGTTTGTGTCCTTGGTACTCGTTTTATCGATGGGTATCCTGATGGCTGGCGGTATTGTGACAAATACCAACCAGAGCGCCGCGTATATGCGGACATTGAACCGGAATGCGTCAACCGATGTCGACGCTGTTTATTTCAACCCGGCAGGTTTGACTGCGCTGGAGGATGGTCTGCATCTTTCATTGAGCAATCAATCGATTTGGCAGACAAAGACAGTTGATAACGATTATGCAAACTTATCAAATAATGAATTTGTTGGTGATGTTGTGATACCGTTATTTCCTAATCTATATATTGCCTACAAATCCGGGAAATTAGCACTATCTGCCGGTTTTGAGCCGATTGGCGGTGGTGGTAGCGCTGTTTTTGAAGATGGTTTACCTTCCTTTGAAATACCTGTTTCTAATCTTAAAACATCATTAGGTGTTTCTGATTATCGCTTTGATACCAAATTTGAGGGATCTTCTATTTACTTCGGTGGGCAAGCCGGCATATCCTATGCAATCAACAATATGATTTCTGTTGGTGTAGGCGCCAGATATGTAATGGCCAGTAACAGTTATTTAGGGCATATGAAAGATATTATGGTAAACTCTGCCGCAGGTTGGACAACTCCCGGCCAGTATTTAACCGGTGTTGCAACAACTTTATCAAATACAGCGGCAACTTTACAGCCGATTATTGATGGTGGTGCCGGAAGCATGACTTTAGCTCAATTACAGGGAGCTGGTCAGCTGTCTACCGAGCAGGTAGCTCAATTAGAAGGTGGGCTTCAGTCAATTGGTGTAGATCCAACTGGATTGACCGCTGCACAGGTACAGGGTGCTTATTCAACTGCTGCTACAACATATTCAGATCAGGTTCCGTATGTTGAAGCTGCCACTCAGGATGTCAAAGTTGATGCCAAGCAGACCGGCAGCGGAATTTCTCCTGTCGTAAGTCTTTTTCTGACTCCCGGTGAAAATTTAGGTATCGCCATGCGTTACGAAATCAAAACACCCTTAGAATTGGAAAATGATACAAAAGAAGATGGTACTGGTCTTTTTCCCGATGGAGCAAAGACAAATGCTGATATGCCCGCTATGTTTGCGCTTGGTGTATCTTATAAAGCGATGAAGAAATTACGCGCTGAATTTGATCTAAATTACTATTTCAACGAAGGCGTCGATTGGGATGGTAAAGAAGATTATATTGAAAATGGCTATGAAGCCGGTTTGGCGGTTGAGTATTGTCTGAATGAAAAGATGAGAGCCAGTGTTGGATTTCTTAACGCTAAAGGTGGAGCAAAAGAAGATTATCAGACCGATATGAGCTATAGTCTGAATTCCAATACGATTGGTTTCGGATTCGCTTATAAACTTGCTGATAATATACTTCTGAATGTTGGTGCTTTAAATACTTTTTATGGTGATGACGAAAAAAATACTGACACTTACAAAGAGACATATAAAAAGACCACCTTTGGTTTCGCTTTCGGTATTGATTACAAATTCTAATTTTGCCGAGATAATCAATTAAATGAATAACTAGCGGCAGGGGAAACTCGAACTGAGATTTCCCCTGCCGAAATATTTGAGGGATGCGATGAAACGATTGCTCGTTTTAAGTTTGGCGCTGATTTTTACGGTATCCGTTCTTTCTGCCCAGGAAAAGGAACGGACCGGCTGGGGGTGGGGAGGAGTTCCGGCGATAAACTATAATGCGGATGAGGGATTCGGTTATGGTGTCGTCGGAAATATTTACAATTATGCTGAAGGCGGTTATGCGCCCTATTACTGGACTGTGCAGCCGCAGATATTTTTTACCACC
>Ga0164318_10004261_pt1 | contig 13704 bp, 11 predicted proteins | sample GuaBasSedimGuay9_FD_113734 | JGI IMG/M metagenome (GOLD analysis project Ga0164318, IMG submission 113734) | Subseafloor sediment microbial communities from Guaymas Basin, Gulf of California, Mexico - Guay9, Core 4571-4, 0-3 cm | ecosystem: Environmental > Aquatic > Marine > Hydrothermal vents...
TGAAAGATGCTGAAAAATCAATTGCGACAAGAATTGTTGTTCAAGCAATTTCTAAAGCAGAAGATATTAAAGCAACAGAAGAAGAAAAAGCTGATAAATACAATGAAATCGCTGCGCAATATCAAATGGATATTAACCAAGTTAAAGCAGCTGTTAATGACGAAGCAGTTTCTTCAGAAGTTGAATATAAGAAAACTCTAGATTTTCTAGCAAATAGCTTAAAATTAAAATAAATGTAAAACATCACATTGTGATGTTTTTTTATGGTAAAATAGCTTGATGACATAACTTGATAGGAGATAACGCAATGTACAAATTAGCAGTATTTGATATGGATGGGACTGTTTTAAACAGTAAACACGAAATTTCTAAAGAAAATAAAGCAGCATTTACTTTTTTACATAATCTAGGAGTGAAAATCGTAATAGCAACAGGAAGACCACAAGAATTACTTAAAAAATATACGAACGAACTTCAGTTCGATGAGTATACAATAACTTGTAATGGGAGTGTTATTAGTCATCCGATTAAGAACCATTATTTACGTGAACATGTAATTGATAAAGAGACAGTTATCGGCATAATTGATATGTGTGAAGCAAATAACTATGATTATCTTGTATATACTAGAGAGGCAGTTGTATCAAAAGATAATGAGCGGTTAAGAATGTTTAAAAAAATCGGAGCACACTATAAAGAGGAAGATAAAGCAGTTTTAATTGAAACTGAGGATGCTGATTATATTAAAAATAATTTTGCTCCAAATAAAATCTTAATTATGGTAGATGACCCTAAAAGATATTTGGAAATGCAAGAGAAACTAAAAGTATTTAGTAAAATTGAATCAGCTCAAAGCTGGGCAGGAGCATTAGATATCTCACCATTAGGCGATAATAAAGGAAGTGCTGTAAAAGAACTTTGTGAATATTATCAACTTACTAGTAACGATGTAATAGCTTTTGGAGATCAATTAAATGATGTTCCAATGTTTGAATTTGCAGCTTTTGGAGTAGCAATGGGAAATGCGATTAATGAAGTTAAAGTAAAAGCTGATTATATTACTGATACAAATGATAATAATGGGGTAGCAAAAGCGATTTATAAGTTTTTCAAAGAGAAAAATTAGTTCATATTACTATCTTTATATAAACTATTAAGATATAATAATATCCAAGTTTATAAGCACGAGCTCTAAGTGCTAAAACGTTGTAAATATATAAGAATAGAGGTATAATATAGATATCCTATTATGAATTAATTAAGAGGTGATTTTATGTACTCAGCAAACGTATTAACAGAAGGATTATTACCAAGTATCGCAATTCGTGGAATTGCGCCTTTTCCACGTGCAGATCTTCGAATTGAAGTAGGACGTATTGTATCAAGAAATGCGTTATTAGACGCAGAAAAGAATTTTGGCGGATATGTATTACTTTTAATCCAAGAAAATCCAATGCACGATAAACCAACAAAAGAAAATGTCTTAGAATATGGAGTTGTTGCTAAAATTGGCATTAAAATTAAGTTACCAAACGGTAATTTTAAAGTTAAATTTGATCCAATTGTTAGAGCGGAAATTATCGATATTGAAAGAACTACTCCGTATTTTTTAACGAAGTTTAAAACGATGCCTACAGTTCAAGAAGATATTGATCAAGAACTAGCTTTAGTGAGAATGCTTGCTAAACAAGTACTAGAAAATAGTAAAACAATTTTGAAAAATCCTAAACTTAGTTTAGAAGCAATTCAAAAAGGAGTATCGAGTGATCGTTTATGTGATATCGTTACTAATAGTTTAAGAATTAGCGAAAACCTTAAATTTAAATATTTGAAAACAGCTTCTTTAAATGAACGTTTAACATATTTACTCGCAGATATTGAAAAAGAAAAGTATATGCATGAAATTGAAAATGAAATTAATATAACGGTTAAAAAGAATATTGATGAAAATCAAAAAGAATATTATTTAAGAGAAAAAATGCGTGCTATTCAAGAAGAACTCGGTGATAAAGTTAAAAAAGAGAGTGACATTGAAGAATTAAAAACAAAAATTTTAGCTAAAAAGATGCCTAAACATGTTGAAGAAAAGGCGATGTATGAATTATCGCGTTATCAATCTCTTCCAACTGCTTCAGGAGAATCTGGAGTAATTAGAACATATCTAGATTTTTTAGTTGATTTACCATGGCACGAAGTAACAATCGATGAAAAAGATATCAGTAAAGCAGAAGCAGCGCTTGATTCTACTCACTTTGGCCTTGAAAAAGTTAAAGAAAGAATTATTGAGTATTTAGCTGTTAAGATCTTAACAGGGAAAAACCCGCAAACAATTCTTTGTTTAGTTGGGCCACCTGGAGTTGGGAAAACAACACTAGCACAAAGTATTGCCCTAGCTTTAAAACGTAACTTTGTTAAACAATCCCTTGGTGGAATTAAAGATGAAGCAGAAATTAGAGGACACAGAAGAACTTATTTAGGAGCCTTACCAGGAAGAATCTTACAAGGAATTAAAAAAGGCCAAGTCATTAATCCAGTTTTCTTGCTTGATGAGGTTGACAAACTTGGAAGCGACTATAAAGGGGACCCTAGTGCTGCCTTACTCGAAGTATTAGACCCAGAACAAAACGCTAAGTTTAGCGATCATTACTTAGAAGAACAATATGATTTATCGCAAGTATTATTTATCGCAACAGCTAACTATTTAGGAAATATTCCTGCTCCACTTCGTGATCGTATGGAAATTATCCAGTTATCTAGTTATACTGAAATTGAAAAATTTAATATTGCGCGTGAACATTTAATTACAAAACAATTAAAAGCCCATGGCTTAGATGCTAAAAAGTTCTCAATAACAGATGATGCTATTATGGAATTAATTAGATCATATACAAGAGAAGCAGGAGTTAGACAATTAGACCGTATTTTTGGAACATTGGTTAGAAAATCAATTAAAATCATTTTAGGTGATAAGAAAACAAAAGTTTCAATTACTAAAGATCAAGTTGTTGATTTCCTTGGTAAAGCACACTTTTCAAATTCAAAAAGTGAAACAGAAGACCAAGTAGGAGTTGTAACAGGCCTTGCTTATACCCAATTTGGGGGTGACACATTACCTGTTGAAGTAACTTACTATAAAGGAAATGGAAAATTAATGTTAACTGGTAAACTAGGAGATGTAATGAAAGAATCAGCTCAAGCAGCCCTTTCATATGTTAAATCTAATAGTGAGAAATACCATATTGATCCCGAATTTTATATCGATAATGATATTCATATTCACGTTCCTGAGGGAGCTGTTCCAAAAGATGGACCAAGTGCTGGAGTAACAATGGCAACTGCAATTGTTTCAGCAATTACTAATAAAAAGGTTGATCATTTTATTGGAATGACAGGCGAAATCACTTTAAGAGGAAGAATTTTACCAATTGGTGGATTAAAAGAAAAATCAATTGCGGCTCACCGTAGTGGGTTAAAAACAATTATGATTCCGTTTGATAATAAAAAAGATTTAGAAGATATTCCTAAAGAAATTCAAGAATCTTTAGAAATTGTTCCAGTGACATCAATTGATGAAATCATTACAAGAGTATTAAAATAAAAAGTTGGCTTGCCAACTTTTTTTTAATAATTAGATAATTGAATGATATAATAATAATTGAGGTGATTTCGTGAAAGAATTAATTAATAAAATAATTGCTCAGATTGATAAAGAAAAAGTTGAATTTATTTATCTTATTGGTAGCTACGCATCTAATAGTCATAATGAATTTAGTGATCTTGATATTATTATTGCTTTAAAAGAAGGGTATGAAAGTTATCGAGAAAATAAGTATATTGATAATGTTTATGTTTCATTAACTTATGATTCTAAAGCGGAAACAAAGAAAAACTACAGTGACCCTTTAAAATATATTAAAGGGCATAACGGGATTGTTGAAATGGTCCCCTTATATGACAAAGATAATCAACTTATTATGTTTAAAGAAAAATGTTTGGCAGTCAATTATTTAAAAGATCTTAATGAAGCCATAAATCACTATGTTAATGATGAAGTAGTTGGGTGGATAGAAGAGGTTAATAAAGCTTGTAGTGGCTATTTTAATAATAACTATACTAAAATGCTTGAAGGGCTTCATGGCCTAACTTATGGGATGTTAGATGTTTTAGCAGTTAGTGAAGGACTAGTTATTATGAAAGAAGGCTTTTTAGAAACATATAAAAATTATTTTCAAGAAAACAGTTCTTACAATTTGCTTAAGCGTGCGTTAGGAATAAAAGAAACGACTTTAATTAACCGGGTAGTTGATGGGTTAATGTTTTATACTGATCTTATTCAAATAATTGAATACCGCTTTACAGCAGAAACAAAACGGAATGTTGATTTAGCAATAAAAAATATTTTGAAAGTATTTAATGAGGTATCCAAGTGATTGATTTTAGAAGTGATACAGTAACAAAACCAACGAAAGTAATGCGTGAAGCAATGGCAAATGCCATTGTGGGAGATGATGTTTATCAAGATGATCCTACAATTAAAGAACTTGAAGAACTAGCTGCCAAAATGACTGGAAAAGAAGCTGCTCTTTTTGTGAGTAGTGGAACAATGGGAAATCAATTAGCGATTTTAACGCAAACTGCTCGAGGAAATGAAATTATTGTTGGCTCAAAATCACATATTAAAAACTACGAAGTTGGAGCAAGTGCGGTAATTAGTGGAGTAAGTTATCATTTAATTGATGAAATAGCTGGCATGATGCCGCTAGAAATGATTAAAAAGGGAATTAGGGGAGATGATATTCATTATCCAGATACTGCCTTGATTTGTCTTGAAAACGCTCATGGAAGTGGAAAAGTATTGCCTCTTGAATATATGGATAAAGTTTATAAGTTAGCTCAAGAAAATAATTTATTAGTACATTTAGATGGAGCAAGACTATTTAATGCGGCGACTTATTTAAAGGTTGAAGCAAAAGAGATTGCTAAATACACGGATAGTGTAACTTTTTGTTTATCTAAAGGATTAGCTGCCCCAATTGGAAGTATGCTTTGTGGGACAAAAGCATTTATTGCTAAAGCAAGAAGAGGCCGTAAATTACTAGGTGGTGGAATGCGCCAAGTAGGAATTTTAGGAGCAGCAGGAATAATATCTTTAAAGGAAATGACAAAGCGATTACACATTGACCACGAAAATGCGAAGTATTTAGCTTCTAAACTAACTCAAATCAATGAAATTGAGGTCGATTACGACCGTTTAGATATTAATATGGTATTTATTAAGACCAAAAATGATCATCCCGATTTGATTGAATATTTTAAAAATAAAGGGATTTTACTAGGAGGATATAAAGGACAATATTTAAGGATAGCGATTCATAACGATATTTCAAAAAGTAATATTGATTATTTAGTTTCAACTTTTAAAGAGTATTTATCTTAGGAGATAGTAAAATGGAAAATAAAAAAGCTAATATTTATTTAAAAGGGAAGAATGACTTAGGAATTTTAATTTGTCATGGATTAAAAGGATATCCAAAGCAAATGGAAGAATTAAGTAACTATGTTAATAACCTTGGCTACACTGTAAGTTGTCCTCAGTTTAGCGGGCATGGAACTGATCAAAAAAACTTTTCAAAGACAACTGTAAACGACTGGTATAAGGATTTAGAAGATGCTTTTTTAAGACTAGTTAAAGAAGTTAAGGGAGTTTATGTTATGGGGTTATCAATGGGAGGAACGTTTACGGTAAGAATTGCCGAAACATACAACATTTTAGGACTTGTAACAATGAATGCCCCATTAATTGGGATGCCTTTAAAAGAAAAGTTTGATGAAATGGCTGCTAAAAAAGAAAAGTACAATGAAATTGAAAAAGCCCAAAAAGCTTTAGCTATATACGATGATTTTGTTATTGAAACAGGACAAATTAATAATCTTGCTAAAATTACTGCTCCACTATTAATAATTCAAGGAGCTTTAGATAAAGATCGTTTTAAAATAAGTTCAAGTATGTTAAGTAAATATGTTAGTTCAAAGTATCTTTCTCGTTTAGATTTTAAAAAGTCAGGACATCTGATTGTTTTAGAAGAAGAAAAGCAAGATTTGTTCTTAGTAATTGCTAATTTTTTATACGAAATAAATAAATAAAGAAAAAGCACTAATTTTAGCGCTTTTTCTTTATTTTTGAGTTTCTAACAAAGATTTTTTCAATCCCTTTATTTAAATCTTCCTCCCCTTTTAAAAGTAAAAAACTGCGTTTAACAATTTTTTCTTCAAATAAGGTTAAACTTAAGTAAAGTAAGAAGACAATCATACTTCCAAAAAACCATAATTCAAAAATTCCAGTGTTACCAAGAAGAAACATCCAAAAGAATGAACCAACCCAAATAACAACGGACCAGATTTTTATAACAAGGCGAAGCCGTGGGTTTTCTTTAGAAATAAAGAAAATGAATGGCGCTAAACCAAGGGATAAAAATAAACCATACAGTCCAGCACTAACAACGTGGATCCATGTCCATAAAGGGTATTTTTCTGCAAATGCAGGAACAAGTGCGGTAATTACTAAAAAAATGGTTCCTAAGACAATAAATAGGTAAGCTAGATTTCCTTTATAGTTTTCTAGTTTAAAGAGGGTAAGAATACTACTTTGAATTCCAGTTCCTGTAAATATAGCCCAAAAGACAAATAAAATACGGTGATTAAACCGATTACCGATTTTACTAAAAGTATATTGTAAAGGATCTTCTAATGTTCCAAAAATAGTTGTAAATAAAAGGGCCGCAAGAAGTAAACTCATTATTGTTATTCTAATTCTTCGTTCAAGAAGTAAATGTTCTTGAATGTAAAATTTGTTGATTTCTTGGGGGTTAACATTATTTTTCCTTGGCTTATTAAACGATGCCATTTTATCACCTCATCTAATTTAGTATACTAAATTTTTTGAATTGACTCAATAGTATTAATAAAAATCTTAATTTATGGTATATTATTAGTGAGAGAAAAGGTGAGATAGATGATTATACATAGTGTTGAATTTAAAGGAAGTCATACTGAACTTGATAAATGTCCTACAGGTAATTTAAGTGAAATCGTAATTGCGGGACGTAGTAATGTTGGAAAAAGCAGTTTTATAAACTCGTTTTTAAATCGAAAGAATATTGCTCATATTTCTGGTAAACCAGGAAAAACTCAAACATTAAATTTCTATTTAGTAAATGATTTATTTTATTTTGTAGATGTTCCAGGTTATGGATACGCTAAGGTAAGTAAAACTGCCAGAGAGAAATTTGGAATAATGATTGAAGGTTATTTATTAAATAGAGAAAACTTAAGACTAGTGATTTTGTTAGTTGATTTTCGTCATAAACCATCAGAAGATGATTATTTAATGTATAATTTCTTAAAAAGTTATAATATTCCTTGTTTAGTAGTTGCAACTAAACAAGATAAAATTTCTAAAAATCAACGAAGAAAACATGAAAAAGTGATTAGGAATGAACTTAAACTGGCAACTGAGGATTATTTTGTAGGGTACTCTTCAATTTTAAAAACAAACCGAGACGTTATCGCAAAAATTATTGAAAGTTATATTGAGAAGTAGTATGAAGATTTTATTTATTGGTGGAACTGGAGAAATCAGTACTGCAGTATCTAAATTAATTATTTCATCAAATGATAAGTTATATTTGTTAAATCGGGGAAATAAAAATCATCTTTTGCCAAAAGGTGCAGAATATCTAATTGGTGATATTAATAATGAAAAAGCAATTAAACAACTAATTAAAGATCTGTATTTTGATGTTGTTGTTAATTGGATTGCTTATACCGTAGAAGATGTAAAAAGAGATTACCGATTATTTAATGGCCATACAAAGCAATATATTTTCATTAGTAGTGCCTCTGTTTATACTAAGCCAATTGTTAAATACCCAATTAGAGAAGATCATCCTATCGGAAATGAATATTGGGAATATTCAGAACACAAACATCAATGTGAACGCTATTTAAATAGGATAAATAGTAAGAATTTTAATGTAACTATTATTAGACCATCTCATACTTATAATAACGAAAAAATAATGACAATTATTAAAAGTGAAACTGCTCCGTATACTATTATCGATCGGTTAATTAATGGAAAAAAAATTATTATCCCTGGAGATGGAACATCACTTTGGACAATCACCTACAATGAAGATTTTGCAGAAGCTTTTGTTAAAGTGTTAGGAAATAAAGAAACTTATGGAGAAACCTATCATATTACAAGTGATTTTGTTTATACATGGGAAAGAATTAATGAAATTCTTTGTGAAAATCTAAATGTTGTCCCTAATATTATTCATATTCCTACAGATTTTATCCTTAAATATGCGCCATCTTTAACTGGAGATTTAATGGGAGATAAAATGTGGAGTGCAGTTTTTGACAATACAAAAATAAAGGGATTAGCCAAGGGATTTAAAGCTAAAACAACGTATGAAATGATTGCGCCAATCGCCCTTGAAAAACTCTTGAAAAATAGTAATAAAAAAACTATTGATACAGCGTTTAATAAATGGTATGATAATATCATTAGTGAGTATCAAAAACTGACTAATTAATGAATCATTATATGGAGGATTAGCTCAGTTGGTAGAGCACTTGACTCTTAATCAAGGGGTCGTAGGTTCGAAACCTACATCCTCTACCATTAATGATTTAATTAAAAAGTTTTTAGAGCTTTTGCTTTAAATTTTTAAAATTTTATTAGATGAAATCTCTACATCTTTTATTTATCGTTTTTTGTTATAGTTTAGTCTTTACAATTGATAATCATTATGGTAATATTACGGTAAATACAGGGAATAGGAAGAGTAAATTGATAGAATTCTTAAAAGCGAGTTAGTGGTTGGTGGAAACTAATAGAAACTTCAATTGAAGGTAGCCTAGGAGTAGCTATAACGAACCTATAGTAATTATAGCCGTTAACTGCGTTAAAGTTATAAGTGCTTAGATTATTCTAAGAACCAAGGTGGTACCACGGATTAAACAGTTCGTCCTTATTTTAGGATGAACTTTTTTATATTAATAGGAGGAATGAAAATGAAAGAATTAAACAAGAAGTATCAACATCAAGAAGTAGAAAACGGAAAATATGATTTTTGGCTTAAAGGAGGCTACTTTAAAAGTGGTGATCTAAGCAAAAAACCATTTACGATTGTGATTCCTCCCCCAAACGTCACTGGAAAACTCCATTTAGGACATGCTTGGGATAACACAATTCAAGATTTAATTATAAGAAGAAAAAGAATGCAAGGCTATGATGCTTTATATTTACCAGGAATGGATCATGCTGGGATTGCTACGCAAGCAAAAATTGATGCTAAACTCCGCGAACAAGGAACATCTCGTTATGATATCGGAAGAGAAGAGTTTTTAAAAGTTGCTTGGGACTGGAAAGAAGAATATGCTGGGCATATTCGTGAACAATGGGCTGCGCTAGGAATAAGTGTTGATTATTCAAAAGAAAGATTTACTTTAGATAAAGGGTTAAATAAAGCTGTTACTGAAGTATTTATTAAACTATATGAAAAAGGCTTAATTTACCGAGGAAAAAGAATTATTAACTGGGATGTTCAAGCAAAGACTGCTTTAAGTAATATTGAAGTCGAGCATAAAGAGATTGAAGGAGCATTTTATTACTTTAAATATTTACTTGAAGATGGTAGTGGGTATTTAGAAATTGCGACAACTCGTCCAGAAACAATGTACGCAGATACTGCTTTAATGGTTCATCCTAAGGATGAACGCTTTAAAAAGTATTTAGGAAAAAAAGCCTATATTCCAGGGACAACAAGATTAATCCCAATTATTGAAGATGATTATGTTGATATGGATTTCGGAACAGGGTGTGTTAAAGTAACCCCAGCCCATGATCCGAATGACTTTGAGGTAGGGAAACGTCATCATTTAGAAATGCCTTTATGTATGGAAGAAGACGGAACAATGAACGCTTTAGCGCATAAATACGCAGGAATGGACCGTTTTGAATGCCGTAAAGCATGTGTTAAAGATTTACAAGAAGCTAATCTTTGCACAAAAGTTGAAAAACTAGTTCATAATGTTGGTCATAGTGAAAGAACAGGGGTTGTTGTTGAACCACGACTTTCTAAACAATGGTTTGTAAAAATGGAACCGCTTAGTAAACAAGCTCGTGAAAAAAGTACAACTGAGTTTGTCCCAAGTCGTTTTGAAAAAACTTTCTTAAGATGGATGGATGGGACATATGATTGGTGTATCTCCCGTCAGTTATGGTGGGGACACCGTATTCCTGCTTGGTATAAAGGGGAAGAAGTTTACATTGGTAAAGACGCTCCTAAGGGTGAGGGTTGGGTTCAAGATGAAGATGTATTAGATACTTGGTTTTCTAGTGCTCTTTGGCCTTTTAGTACTTTAGGCTGGCCAGATACTACAAAAGATTTTGATCGTTATTATCCAACAAATGTCATGGTTACAGGGTATGATATTATCTTCTTTTGGGTAGCTAGAATGATTTTCCAAGCGCTAGAATTTACGAAGGAATCACCGTTTGAACAATGTTTGATTCATGGCCTCATTCGTGATAAAGAAGGGCGTAAAATGTCTAAATCACTTGGAAATGGAGTTGATCCTTTAGATATTAAAAAAGCGTATGGAATTGATACATTACGTTATTTCTTAACAACAAATAGTGCTCCAGGACAAGATTTGCGTTTTGAAATTGAAAAAGTGGAAAGTTCATGGAATTTCATTAATAAACTGTGGAATATATCGCGATTTACTTTAATGAATTTAGGAGAGTTTACAATTGATGATATTGAAATTGATACAGATAATTTATCGTTATCAGATAAATGGATTTTAGCAAAACTAAATAAGACAATTGCTTTAATGGATTATAATTATGAGAAATTCGAGTTTGGTGAAGCTGCGAAAAGTGTTCATAATTTTAGTTGGGAAGATTTTGCTGCTTGGTATGTTGAAATTAGTAAAATCGCCTTAAATAGTGATGATATAAAAACTGTTAACCGGACAAAATCAATTCTTAGTTATGTCTTACTTGATATTATGAAATTGCTTCATCCGTTTATGCCGTTTGTGACTGAAGAAATTTATCAAAAGATTCCTCATCTCGAAGAATCAATTATGATTTCATCATGGCCAAAAAAAATTGAAGAATTTGAAAATGATCAAGCAATAAAAGATTTTGAATTAATTCAAGAAATGATTAAAAACATCCGTAATACAAGAGCACAATATAATGTTGCTCCAAGTAAGAAAATTGCTGTTTTAATTAAAGTTAAAGATGAAACTACAAAAAGATTACTTGAAGAAAATATGGAAATATTAATGAAGTTTATTAACCCAGAAAATCTAACAATTAGTTCGCACATAAAATTAAATACCGAAGCAATCACAATTACCCTTCCGGAACTTGAAATGTATTTACCATTAGGAAGTTTAATTAATATTGCTGAAGAAATAGTGCGACTAGAAAAGGAATTAACTAAACTTTCTTCTGAAATAGCGCGCGGTGAAAAAATGCTTGCTAATGAAAACTTTATTAGTAAGGCACCACTTGCCAAAGTAAATCAAGAAAAAATGAAACTAGAAAATTATCAAGCGCAAGCTGCCTCAGTTGAAGCCAGAATTAAGGAATTAAAACAATAATGTTTACTAACATTGATGAAGCAATTACTTGGATAGAATCAATTAAACGCTTTGGGGATAAATATGATTTATCACGAATGGAAACTGCTTGTAAAATGTTACAAAACCCAGAAGATAGTTTAAAGGTTATTCATATTGCTGGGACTAACGGGAAAGGTTCAACCGTTTCTTATTTAAAAAATATTTTATTATCACAAGGTTACAATGTTGGGACTTTCACAAGTCCCTACATTGTTAGTTTTAACGAACGGATTACTTATAATGAAGAAAATATTTCAAGTGAAGATCTACTATCCTATATTAATAAAGTATATAGTTTGCACTACGAAGTATTAGAAAAATATAATGATGCAATTTCCTTTTTCGAGTTGTTAACTTTAATTTCCTTATTATATTTTAAAGATAAAAAATGTGATTACGTTATTTATGAAGTTGGTCTTGGAGGAAAACTTGATGCAACGAATATCGTTAAGCCGATAATTACCGCTATAACTAACATAAATTACGATCATATGCATGTTTTAGGAAATACGTTAGAAGAAATTGCATTATGCAAACTCGGGATTGTAAAAGCAAATATTCCTTTAGTTACATCGGAAGAAAATCCTGATTTGTTAGAACTGTTTAAAACTTATACAAAAAATAAAATGGCTCCATTAACAATTGTTACTCGAGATGACATTGATAATGTGCAATATGATGAAATTACTAGTTTTAATTATCAAGGCCAAAAATATCAAATTAAAATGCGAGGAACACACCAAGTAATTAATGCTTCCTTGGCAATTGAAATTATTCAGCAGTTAAATAAAATAAAGAAAACGATAGTGTCCTCAAGTAATATATTAATAGGACTATTAAAAACTACATGGCCAGGAAGACTAGAAACATTTGGTAAAATTATTTTAGATGGTGCTCACAATGTTGGTGGTGCAACAGTTTTAAAAGAATCAATGTTAACGTACTATAAGGATAAAGATATTAAAATTTTGTTTACCTCAATGGCAGATAAAGAATATTTTGAGGTTATTAAAATTTTAGAATCATTTGCCAGTGAAATCCATTTTACTGATTTTGATTATCCGCGTTGTGAAACTGCGAAAAAGCTTTATGATGTTTCTAATCATCCAAAGAAATACCTGGAAAATAACCTTGATGAGGCTTTAAATAATTTAAATAATTTAAAGGAAAATGAAATATTATTAATCACAGGTAGTTTATACTTTATTAGCCTTGTAAGAAAAAAAATAAAATAGTGCTACGGCACTATTTTTTATTTGAGGAGGAAAAAGATGTTTATGATTAAAGAAATCCCTTTTGAAGAAAGACCAAGAGAAAGGTTTTTAAAGTATCCACCATCTACGATTAGCAACCATGAATTAATTGCGATTATTTTAAGAACTGGTTCAAAAGAAGAAAGTGTAATTGAACTTGCAAAAAAGCTGCTTTATCAATATCCAAGTTTAAAAGTGCTAAGTAATACAACAATTAAAGAGTTAATGAAAATTAGGGGGATTGGTAAATCAAAAGCAATCGAATTACTTGCCGCTTTTGAACTTGGAAGAAGAGTGATTAAAGAAAGTTTTAATCAAGCAAGAAAACTCCATTCTCCAGAAGCGATTTATCAGTTTTTAAAAGATGAATTAGAAATGAAAAGCCAAGAACATTTTATTGCATTATTTTTAAACACTAAAGGTGAACTTGTTAAGAAGGAAACGTTGTTTATTGGCTCTTTAAATAGTTCGTTAATTCATCCAAGGGAATTATTTAAACATGCAGTATTAAATAGTGCCGCGACAATTATTATTTCGCATAATCATCCTTCAGGGGATCCGACTCCTTCTAAAGCGGACATTGAGGTGACAAAAATCCTTCATCAAAACAGTATAATGATGGATATTGAATTATTAGATCATATTATTATTGGCAAGGACCGTTACTATTCCTTTAAGGAAAAAGGGTTAATTTAAAACCTTTTTTGGAATAAAGTTGTTATTTTCTTGTAAAAAGAGATAA
>Ga0164318_10004262_pt1 | contig 13703 bp, 10 predicted proteins | sample GuaBasSedimGuay9_FD_113734 | JGI IMG/M metagenome (GOLD analysis project Ga0164318, IMG submission 113734) | Subseafloor sediment microbial communities from Guaymas Basin, Gulf of California, Mexico - Guay9, Core 4571-4, 0-3 cm | ecosystem: Environmental > Aquatic > Marine > Hydrothermal vents...
CTCCGATTTCGGCGGAGAGGTTGAACGGGCTCTTTCAATGGCAGATGGAGCCATACTTCTTGTAGATGCATCCGAAGGTCCGCTGCCTCAAACCCGTTTTGTTCTCGATAAGGCTCTCCAGGGAGGGCTGAAAATCATTGTGGTTATAAACAAGATCGACAGACAGGATGCCAGACCTCTGGCAGTACTTGATGAAGTTTACAGTCTCCTTATCGATCTTGATGCAAATGATGACCAGCTTGACTTCCCCGTTCTCTACGCAATCGGGCGGGATGGAATTGCTACAGAATCCCTGGATACTCCGGGAGAAAACATACATATCCTTCTTGATAAAATTATCGAGGAACTTCCAGGCCCCCGGCACAAGAAAGATGAACCGTTCCAGATGCTTGTTTCAGATCTAAGCTACTCTGACTATCTTGGAAGGCTTGCCATTGGTAAAGTGGTGAACGGTAACATCAATTCCGGCGAAAGCCTGGTCTGCATCAATAAAAAGGGTGATACCTTTCCACTCAAGGTTTCAAAGCTCCAGGCCTATTCCGGCATGAGTCTTAAGGAAGTCAGTGCAGTAGGTCCGGGAGAGATCGTTGTTCTTTCAGGGATCGAAGAGGTACATATTGGAGATACTATCTGTTCAAAAGACAATCCCAAAGCTCTTCCGAGAATAACTGTGGATGAACCGACCGTATTTATGAAGTTTTACAGAAATACTTCCCCCTACGCGGGCCTGGACGGGAAATTCGTACAATCCAGCAAGATCGAGGAGAGGCTGAAAAAGGAAACGCTTCTCAATGTTTCAATGCAGTTTGAGAATACCGGGGACGGTGAAGGATGGATTGTCAAAGGACGCGGAGAACTGCAGATGGCTATCCTTATCGAGACAATGCGGCGGGAAGGCTTTGAACTTGCCGTGGGAAGACCCCAGGTAATCTTTAAAATCGAAAACGGTAAAAAAATGGAGCCCATGGAACATGTCTACATTGATTGTGCAGATGGATTTTCCGGTATTGTTACGGAAAAACTCTCCCGCAGGAAAGGTAAACTTGTAAACATGACCAATGGTGAGACAGGACGGATCCGCCTTGAGTTCAAGGCTCCCGCGAGAGCTCTCATAGGATACAGGGACGAATTTTTAACTGATACCCGGGGAACGGGACTTCTGAACACCTCCTTCGCCGGTTATGAAGAATATAAAGGGGATTTTGCAAGACGGTTTTCAGGTTCTTTAATCTCCGACAGATCAGGAACAGCTGTGCCGTATGCGCTGTTCAATCTTGAACCGCGGGGAATTTTGTTCATTAAACCGGGAGAAAAGGTATATGAAGGTATGATAATCGGCGAACATAACAGAGAAAATGACCTGAACGTCAATCCTACCAAAACAAAGAAACTTTCCAACATGCGTGCTTCAGGGAAGGATGAGGCAGTTACATTAACACCCATCCTGCCGATGACCCTGGAAAGAGCAATTCAGTTCATCAAGGATGACGAAATCGTTGAAATAACTCCGAAAATACTAAGGATGAGAAAGATTTTTCTATCAGCTCAAGAGAGGAAGAGACAGGAAAACTATGAACGATCACAAATTGATACATAATTTAATGAAAGAGTACAACCTGGAGATCGATGATATCAGATGGTATTTATCGACCATCCTCTCCACCAGGTTTCTCTCATTTTCCGAATCTCCACATGAGCTGAGCAGATATATCTGGTCCGGTGAACTGGATAAAGATCTTTACAACATGGAAGAAACTTTTTTATCAGATCTTGTTGAGCAGTATGAAAATGATCTTGTCGATGAAACGTTCATCCGTGAAAAATTTGGCGAGATATCAGCAGCGAAGTGCTCCAGATTTTAACATATCCAGTATATCGTCCCTTGGAAAAGGTTTTGAGAACAAATACCCCTGGAGATAGTTACAGTCTCTTTCCTTAAAGAAATCCCGCTGCTTTTCCGTCTCTATCCCTTCTGCGACAATATCCAGGTTCAAACTCCCGGCCAAATTCATTATTGCTGTGACGACCTTGTAATTAACCGGGTCGGAAAGCATTCTTACAAAGGATATATCTATCTTCAAACTGTCTATGGGCATTCTGGAGAGATAACTCAGCGATGAATATCCGATTCCGAAATCATCAAGAACAAATTTTATATTTTCAAACTTCTCTTTTAAAGCGGTAATTACACGCACAACATTGTCCGGAGTTTTTACAATACTGGTTTCTGTAATCTCCAGTCGTAAGTTTGAGGGATTTATCCCCGTCCGCTTTATAACTTTTTCAATACTTCCATGGAGATCTTTCTGCTCAAACTGTTTTGCCGACAGATTGAAAGAAACGTAAAGATTACTGCATGATTCTGTATTAAAGATCTGCAGATCTCTGCAGGCCCGCTCCATTACCCAGTTTCCCAGAATACTTATAAGCCCCGACTCCTCAGCAATAGGGATAAACTTTGCAGGAGGAATCGCTCCAATCTCAGGATGGAACCATCGTGCAAGAGCTTCAAATCCGGTAACTTTACCCTCAGAAGTAACAATCGGCTGATAATACAGTTTCAATTCCTCTTTGGTTATTGCATTTTTTAGTCCCTGCTCTATCTCCCAACGCTCCTTTGCAGAAGAGTTGAGATGAGAATGAAAGAATATGTACCGCCCCTTACCGTCTTTCTTGGCCTGATACATGGCCAGGTCCGCATTTTTTACCAATTCCGTTGCAGTAGTACCGTCATCAGGAATCAGGACTATACCGATACTGACTCCTATGGAGACTACAGTTCCCGTTCCCATACTCTCAAGGTAAAAGGGTCTTTTAATTTCGCTTAAAACACTTTGAGCAATTACTGAAGCTTCGCTTCTCTCTTTCAAGCCGTTTATAAGTATAACAAATTCATCTCCTCCGAAGCGGTAGATAGAATCTGTCTGCCGTAAACTTCTTCGAATTCTTTTGGCAGTATGAATCAGAAGTTCATCGCCGAAGTCATGTCCAAAGGTGTCATTTACCTGTTTAAAACCGTCAAGGTCCAAAAAGAAAAGAGCACTCATTGCCCCTTTCGATAAACTATTTAACACTGAAGCCAAATCCAGGTTAAAGAGGTCTCTGTTGCCCAGCTCGGTCAGCTTGTCGTGGAATGCAAGATGTTTTAGCTTTCTTTCAATTGTTTTTCTCTGTGAAATATCCCGTATAATACAGGTTACTGATCTGCCCTTGAAATTTCTTGAATTTCCAAAGGAAATCTCGATCGGAGAAACACCCCTGTTTTTACTTTTACCGAGGGTCTCAACATTTTTCTTAAGACCTGAAACATTCCTGTGCTCCTGATCGATAAAGAAGTACTTTGTAAACTCCTCTTTATATCTTTCGAAAATTGATTCAGGGAATAAAATACTAAATGATTGACCCAGTAATTCTTCCCGTTCATAACCAAATACCTGCTTTACGGCAGAATTTGCAAAAATAATCTTGAAATTTTCATTGATACGTACAATAGCCTCTGAAATTGTTTCAGAAAGTGCATCATAATTGTTTGCACTTTCCTGGAGTCTGTTTATCAGGTTACCATCCTGATTTATTCTTCTTACAATGGAGAGAAATACCATTTTACCCTCTCGGTAAATGGGGAAAAAGAAAGATTCAAAAGAAAAAATACGGTTAAGTTTCGTCTTCCCTCTGAATAAAATCAAATTTTCGGTGATCAGCTTCTGATAGATAATCGATTCCATCCCGACCTTAATACGGGTTTGAAAAACACTGCGATATTCAGGAAATATAAGATCGAAGAAGTTGGTGCCGATAAGTTCTTCAGATTCGTACCCCAAGGTATTGCTTACCGATTTATTGGCATTAATGATTTCTCCGGAAGGAAGCAGTTCGATAACAGCATCACTGCTTGAAGCCAAGGCCTGATCAAACACATTTCCCGTGTTTTCATGGTTATTGTGCAGAAGTCCGTATTCTAAAACCAAACGCTGCAGTGTTCCGTCAAAGAGACTCCCGTGGGATTCCTGCGGGTTTTCAGTGAGTTTTATCTCTTTACTTAATCCGTTCCCTGCTGAGGTTTCTTCTCTATCTTCTGCCTGAATAGAAAACACTAACTCTTACTCCGCACTTTTTTTTAACAGTATAATAATTTCTGATTGCCGTAAAGTATTTTCTTCAAAATATTGACATTTATTATCCTTTAGAGTATTTTCACTGAATATTTTTTAGGAGTTTGCAATGCAGGACCTTGAATCCATTGACACAATAGACAGCTTTATCAATTCCGGGGATATGAGAATGCTTTATCTCTCCCGTCCTGCTTGCGGAGTCTGTAAGGCTTTGATACCAAAAATAGAGGAGATGCTTAAGGATTTCCCTGAAGTAAAACCGGGATATGTAGATCTGGATAAAATACCTGAAGCAGCAGGGAAGTTTTCCATATTCACCATTCCCGGAATACTTGTGTTTATCCAGGGCAAAGAGACTATTAGAAAGGCCCGGTACGTTTCCGTAGATCAGCTTGCAGGAGAAATAGACCGGTATCACTCGTTGTTATTCAATTAATGTCTCCAGAAATGGGGAGTCAGCAGAATAAGAACAGTGTATAGCTCAAGCCTCCCAAGCATCATTGCAGCACTTAAAACCCATTTTATGTAAACCGGATAGAATGAATAGTTCAAGGCAGGACCAATTTTACCGAATCCGGGACCTATATTACCAAGAGTAGCAAGGGATGTTGTAAACGAAGTGAGAATTCCGTATCCTCCTGAGGCTACGGTAATTGTTACCGCGAGCAGAACAGTGATATACAGAAGTACAAACCCGGCAATCGGGTATAGTATGTCCTTTTTTACCACCTGACCATTAATCCTTACGGGGAATACTCCCTTCGGGGTTACCAGATATTTCATTTCGTTTATACCCATTTTCATCAGCGCAGTTAATCGAATAACCTTCATTCCTCCGCCGGTAGACCCTGCGCTTCCTCCAACAAACATCAGGAAAAAGAGAATATTACGGGAAAAAGCAGGCCAGAGAGAAAAATCTGCCGTTGCATAACCCGTCGTTGTAAGTATTGAAGCAGCCTGAAATCCGGCATACCTGAGGCTTGTGGAGAAAGTATGGTACACCCTTATGAGATTAACTGCAATAAGAACAGTTGCTATGGAAAATACCGCAAGGTACACCTTCATCTCAGTGTCTTTAAAGAACTCCCTTATCCTTCCCGAAATAAGCTTGTAATAGAGGTTAAAGTTCATCCCCGAAAGAACCATAAATACGGTAATTACAACGTGTATAAATGGTGAACTGTAGGCTCCTACACTTGCACTCCTGGTGGAAAACCCTCCAGTCGCAAGGGTTCCGAATGTATGAGTTAGCGCATCAAACAGGCTCATACCTCCGATAATCAGGAGTATTGTCTCAAGAATGGTAAATGAAAAATAAATGAACCACAGAATTTTTGCAGTTTCTTTTATCTTCGGAGTCATCTTGTCCACTGTCGGACCAGGAGCCTCTGCCCGAAGCAGTTTCAATCCGCCTACACCGAAAATAGGAAGCAAAGCTACTGTCAAAACAACAATACCCATACCACCCAGCCAGTGTGTCAAAGAACGCCAGAAAAGCATTCCATGGGAGAGAGCTTCAATATCTGTAAGAATGGAAGCTCCGGTGGTGGTAAAACCCGACATCGTTTCGAAAAAGGCATCGGTATATGAAGGAATTTCTCCTGATAGATAAAACGGCAATGCACCGGAAAGAGATGAAAAAATCCAGCCGAAGGTAACAACAAGAAACCCTTCCCGTGTTCCCATAGGCTGATTCCTGCGGGACCTTGTAAAAAGAAAAATAATGATGGAAATAATAAGGACGATTCCCGATGCTTCCAAAAATGATAAAAAGCTCGCATTCTCACCGTATAAAAGAGAAATAAAACCGCAAAGGAGCATAAAAAGAGAAACAATTATCATGAGCACCGAAAGAATGTACAATACTGTCTTAATCTTCATACTATCCGGCTATCATATTCTCAAGTTTTTTTATTGATTCCCGCTCGGTAATAAGTGCAATGTGATCATTCACTTCAACCTTCAACGCACCGTAGGGAATTATTGTATCCTGCTCTCTCGTAATAAACAGGACAAGAGTTTTCTCGGGAAGTTTAATATCCTTGAGTCTTTTCCCGATAACTGCTGACTTTTCTGACAGTGAGAACTCAATAACTTCCAGCTTTCCTTCGGATATGTCATACACATTTTTTATATTTCCTTTCCTGAGGACCTTTATGATTGAGTTAACCACCGTACTGTTCCTGCTTATTGTAACGTCAAGATTCAGATTGTGAGCTAAATGTTTGTAGTTATTTCTTATTACAAGGGCAATAGCCTTGGGAATACCTATTGTTTTTGCATAACTGCCGGTAATTATATTCAGTTCATGATTTCCGGTGGTGGTTATTATTAAATCTGACCCGGCAGTTTCGCTGTCATCCAAAACCCCCTCATCCATTATATCCTGGCACTTGACAAGAGCCTTCGGGAACCGCTCGGCAAGGAATTTACATCTATCGTAATCCTTGTCAATAACGTGAATATTCTTTTTCCCTCTCTTGAGAAACCGTTTCAATGCCCCCAGGAAACCGGGGATAAGGCTCTCTTCATTAAAGATATAATCCAGCAGATGAGCACCTACGGTTCCTCCTCCAACAATAAGGATCTTTTCTATCCTCTGGTTCAGCACCTTTTCCTTTTCGAAAATCGTATCAAAGCTATCTTCTTCAGCAAGGATATATATTCTGTCGTTTTCTTTCAGAACTGTATCCCCTTCAGGGATAATATAGTAGTCTTCTCTAATAACAACAGATATAAGAAATTCTATCCGGCACTCTTCCCTGATAACCCGCAGAGGTTTGTCTATAAAGGAGGACTCTCTGCTCAGAAAGAGATCCCGCATTTGAATCTTTGTATTTTCAAAAAGCATTATATCACTGCGTGCGCCGTGTTTCAGAGCCAGCACAATCGCCTTTGCAGCCTCCAGATCAGGATTAATAATATGATCGATTCCAAGAATACTGCTACTAATTAAAGAAGTCTCCGAATAACCCAGATTTCTTACCCTTGCGATGGTGGAAACCTCCGGAAATTGATTTGAAACAATTCCGCATGAGATCAAGTTAAGTTCATCGGAACCAGTTACACTCACGAAAGCAGAAGCCTTCTGGATTCCTGCCTTTTTTAAAGCAGCTAAATTTGTACCCGAATCGTTTACAACCAGACAATCCAGGGAATTAACAGCTTCTTTAGACCGGAAAGGATCATTTTCAATGATTGCGACACTCTTCCCTTCGGCAATAAGCTGACGCGCAAGCATAAACCCGACATGTCCTGCTCCAAGAATTACAATATACATGATCCAACACTACTCCGTACCTGTAACTATTGTCAATGCTTGAATAAAATCCTCTTGAAAGTATAATAATTTACCATGTCAGAATACAGTAAGTGTATCTTGTGCAAAAGATCCTGCGGAATAAACAGGGAAACCGGATTAAGCGGTTTCTGCGGAGCAGCCTCTTCCGTAACAATGGCCTGGGCAGGGCTTCATTTCGGCGAGGAACCTCCTTTAACTGGTAAAACCGGCAGCGGGGCCCTGTTTTTCTCAGGGTGTACCCTTCAATGTCCTTTTTGCCAGAACTGGCAAATAAGTCATGACGGAATGGGAAAAGTAATCGATAAAGAGACCTTTATAGGGATCTGTACCGAGTTAGTGGAAAGGGGCGCAGTCAATCTTAACTTTATTACCGGAAGTCACTTTACTCCCACCCTTATTGACTGGATGGGTGAACTCAAGGTTAGGGGAGTACCTGTTCCGCTTATGTGGAACTCCTCCGGTTTTGATTCCCTGGGAAATTTAAAAAAACTTTCTGAAGTAGTTGACATCTTTCTTCCGGACCTAAAAACCCTGAATACTTCCCTTTCCCGAAAACTCTTTAAAACGGATAAATATCCAGAAACAGTACAGGAAGGTCTTCTTTTCGTTATGAGTGAAAAACCTCTCATACTCGACAAAAAGGGACTTATGAAGCAGGGAGTCATTATCAGGCATCTTGTTATGCCCGGATTACTGGAAAATACAAGAGAAGTTCTCACGTGGTTCTCGGGTAATAAAAAACCCGGCATCTTTCTTTCCATAATGAGCCAGTACACCCCTGTCTCTATCCCCGGTAATAAAACAGAGATCCCGGAAAGATATATAACAAAAACTGAATACGATGAAATTATAACAATGCTGGAAGAGCTGGAGATTGAAAATGGGTTTATACAGGAATTTGCAACAGGAACTGACTGGCTTCCTGATTTTAGCAGGAAAACTCCTTTTTACTCCAATAATGCCACTACAGTCTGGAGTTTTTCTGAAGGTTACTTGTAATTAAAACAGATTATTGTTACCGTTAAAACAGTAATAATTTGAGAGGGTAATAATGGAAAAATCAAAAAAGCTGCTCGATAAACTTTTTAAACGGGGAAAAGAATTCCTTGGAGTTGAATATCCCATTCTCGGCGGGGCAATGTCCTGGATTTCAGAGGCGAAACTTGTCTCCACCATTTCCAATGAAGGGGGATTTGGAGTGCTTGCAGGCGGCAATATGCCCATCGATCTCTTTAAAGATGAGATCACAAAAACATCGGACATGACTGATAAACCCTTTGGGGTTAACCTTATCAGTATTGCTCCGAATTTCAGAGCCCACCTTGACCATGTATTGGATAGAGAGTTCCCGTATATAATTTTTGCCGGAGGACTTCCCCCCAGAGATGCCATAAACAAGGTAAAACAGACATCCAGCAAGATGCTCTGTTTCGCTCCGACTGTAGGTATAGCCAAGCGGCTTATCGATATGGGTGTCGATGCTCTTATTATCGAGGGCCATGAAGCTGGAGGACATATAGGCCCTGTTTCGACCAGTGTCCTTGCAGAGCAGATCCTTCCTCACACTTCTGAAGTTCCGGTTTTTGTTGCCGGCGGGATAGGGTCCGGACTATTAATGATCCACTATCTCATGATGGGGGCCTCCGGAGTTCAGCTCGGTACCCGTTTTGCAGTTTCCGAAGAGTCAATAGCTCATCCCAACTTTAAACAGGCTTTTATTAAAGCTGCCAGTAAAGATGCCATGCCCACCGCTCAGTTTGACCCCAGGGTACCGGTAATCCCCGTACGGTCAATTACAAACAAGGGAGTTGAGGATTTTACCACTCTTCAGCTGGGTTTAATTGCCCAGATGCAGAGGGGCGCGCTTACGGCAAGAGAGGCGGGAATGCAGCTGGAAGAGTTCTGGATAGGAGGACTTAGAAAAGCAGTAATAGACGGCGATATCGAACATGGATCCCTGATGGCAGGACAGAGCGTCGGTATTGTTTCAGAAATCCAGAGTGTCCATGAAATAATACATGATATGGTCGAAAGAGGGATACAGGAAAGTGACAGAATCCTCAGTCTTATCAATATAAAGGATTAAGCTGGTCAACATACCAGCTAACCGGGTAATGCAATTACCCGGTTACGCCCGCTCTCTTTTGCCCGGTAGAGTGCACTATCCGCTCTTTTTATCAGATCAGAGGGGACTTTATCTCTCCCGGGTGAATATTCAGTAATACCGATAGAGATTGTTACAGTGACAGCTTTTCCCTGATAATCACAGGGAGATTCTTCAACTTTTTTTCTTATCCGCTCCGCTATTTTAACCCCTCCTGAAAGCGGATTGCCGTAAAGAACTACAGTAAACTCCTCTCCCCCGTATCTGGCTCCGACATCTTTCATACGAATACTGCTGCGGATTATTCCGGTAACTTCCTTAATTACCTTATCTCCAAAAGCATGCCCGTAGGTATCATTAATATTCTTGAATTTATCAATATCAATCATGAGAAGTGTAATAGGAAGATTCTCTTTGGAAATAAAATTTTGCTTGAGGGAGTGAAACAGCACATGCCGTAGTTTCAGTTTTGTCATTAAATCTGTTGTAGATACTTCATACAGGAATGCGTTGTAGATCGCTATTGCAGCGAGACTGGCAATATTCAGCAGGAATTCCTTCTCCTCTTCCGGAAAGACAAGATTCTCGATCTTCTCTCCCAAAACAATCATTCCCTGCATATTTCCTTTGTTCACTATGGGTATTATCAGGGTAGGTTCGAGAAAGGTAAAAGGTTTTATTGCAGAAATATCGGTAATATCACCCAGCAGTTCAGGCATGGTATAACACCGTGTATTCTTCTTGAAGAGCTCCACAACTTCAGAATCCTCCGGTATCTCATAACGGATATTTTTATCGGTATTAAATCCTTCGTAGTTTCTATAGAGAGTGAATATTTTGCTCTCCAGATTGTTTTTTATAAATAACCCTGCCTTTGTGACCCTTGCATGCCCCATACAGGCAAATATCAGGGAATCAAGCAGAGAGTAATACTCGAGATTGGAACTTAAACTTTTACTGATCTCCAAAAGCTCTTTTAAATCCCTGATTTCCGTTTCATATTTTTCAAGAGTTTTTTTCATTGGCATCCCTTTTTTACCTAAAGTAGTTTATCAATATCTTTTTCGATAGCTTCCAGTTTTCCGGAAGCCTCCCGTTTCGATTCCTCCAAAGATACCCCGGGCTGAACCCGGCAGGATGCGTAAAACTTAATCTTTGGTTCCGTTCCCGAAGGTCTCACTGTTATTTTGCTCCCGTCGATCAAAAAAAACTGAAGAACGTTGGAAGGGGGAAGATCAATGTTTCTAATCCTGTTTTCGCCTGCTTTTACTGTTTCTCCCGATTTATAATCAATCATCTTTTCCACCGGTATCCCGCCGAAAAGTTCAGGAGGGTTTTGCCGTAATGAGTCCATCAGGGAATCCATAATGTCCTTACCTTTCTGCCCTTCAAAATACCTTGAGATTAAAAGCTCTTCAAAATATCCATACTCCGTCCAAATCTCTTTCAGCCGGTCAAGAACACTCTTTCCTTTCGTTCTGTGGTAGAGGGCCATCTCCACTGCTAAAAAGGCAGCAGATACCGCATCCTTATCCCGCACCCTGTCAGTTACAAGGAATCCGTAACTCTCTTCGCCGCCGAAAATATATTTCTCCCCTGTTTTTTCAAACTCCTTGATCTTTTCAGCAATATACTTGAACCCCGTCAGGACGTCGTATACTTTTACCCCGAAGCTCTCAGCTACAAGCTTTTGAAGATCAGTTGTTACAATGGTTTTTACAAAAGCACCATTTTCCGGCATCTTCCCAAGCGTGTTAAGGGATGAGAAAATGTAGTCAGCAAGAAGCACCCCAAGCTGATTACCGGTCACCAGAACCATAGTGCCGTTTTCCGGAACTGCGATTCCCAGGCGGTCTGAATCGGGATCCGTCCCCATGAGCATATCTGCGGATTCCTTTAAGGAAAGCTCAATCCCCAGCTTCATGGCCGAAGCTATCTCGGGGTTTGGAAACTCGACGGTCGGGAAATTCCCGTCTGGTTCCCGCTGCTCGGGAACTGTAATAACTTTTATTCCCATCTCCGACAACGTTCTTTCCACCATAACCCTTCCTGCCCCGTGCAGAGGGGTGTATACTATCTTCAAATCCTTCCCTTTCTCTTTCATTAGTTCAGGACGGATGCTGCATTCTTTGACCATCTTTACAAAAGGCTCATCCACTACCGAGTCAATGTACTCCAAAAGACCCTTTTTTTCAGCTTCCTCAAGCGTTAAAGGATTCAGTCTTCCAGAAACGGCATTAACCTCGTCAATAATAGCCTTGTCATGGGGCGGGACAATCTGTCCTCCGTCTTCCCAGTATACTTTATATCCGTTGTATACAGCCGGATTGTGTGATGCAGTAACAACAACACCTGTAGTAGCTTTCAGCTGTCTTACTGCAAAGGAAAGAACCGGAGTCGGCCTTAGAGACGTAAAGAGGTAGGTTTTTATTCCGTTGGAACAGAAAATCCTGGCGGCTTCTTCTGCAAACACCTTTGAAAAGTTGCGCGAATCGTAAGCAATAACAGCGGATCCGTTTGACGTGTACCGTTTAACGTAGTTGCTCAGCCCCTGAGTTGCCTTCCGTACAATGTAGGGATTCATCCGATTATATCCGCCCCCTATCTTTCCCCTCAATCCTCCGGTGCCAAAGACCAGTGAGGTATAGAATCTATCGTGGAGTTCTTCTTTATCTCCTGAATCAACAACCTTTTTAAGGTCCCTTATAAAATATTCATTTTCCTCATACTCCAGGTATTCTTCTACCAGATTCATAGTTCCTCCTCTATAAATAATTCAATTAAATCTTCGGGAGATGCGACAACAATGTCTGCCCCTTCTGATGAAAGCAGAGACGGATCCCGATAACCCCATGAAACACCAACACTTGTTATCCCTGCGTTTTTACCGGTTTTTATATCAATTTCGCTGTCTCCAATATACAGCACTTTTTCTTTTTGAACATTCATCGCTTTTATAATATCAATCAGGGATGCCGGATCCGGTTTTTGCGGGAAATCATCCCGTCTTCCAAGTACCACAGTAAAATCCCAATCTTTCAGAAGATTTTTGGTTATTATCTGCACCAGGGCATCCTCCTTGTTTGAAAGGATACTCATTGCCACCCCCCTGCCTGACAGAAAATCAAGTACTCGTGAAATACCGGGATACAAAGATGTATTTTCACAGGGAAAGCTACGGTATTCCTCCATAGCCCGTGTGTACAATCCGGGATCCTCTTCGAGATCCGGACAAGTTCCTTTCACTGCCGTTTTAACAAGATGCTTCAAACCGTGTCCGATCATCATTTTGTATTCTTCTTTCGAATATACCTGCAAATTCCGTGAAGCAAGCGCTCTGTTTACTGCCCCTGCTATATCCTCCAGGGTATCAAGAAGTGTTCCGTCAAGATCAAATACAGCAGCAGTATATTTCATTGCTACAGACTACGGAACACAGAGATAAAAGTCAATAAAAGTCTTTACATTTACTTTCCTTTTCAAGTAAAGTAACCGCAGAGTTATTCATGGGTAAAAAAAAAGAGCGGATAGGTTTTGATTCATTTTACAGTTTTTATTTTCCCGGGAGGTGGGAATCCTTAAAAGAGGCTCTGCTGAAAGAACCGGTTCGAACAGCTTATGAGAAAGGACTTCTGCAGCCCTACTACCTTGACGAAGCTTCCATAGTAGCAGCCATGGCTCTGGATGTAAAAGAGGGGGACAGGATACTGGATCTTTGCGCCGCCCCGGGGGGCAAAACCCTGATTATGGCAGGTCAGTTGGGGGAATCAGGGGAACTGGTATCCAATGACCGCTCAGCAGCCCGCAGGGCCAGACTTAAAAAGGTTATAGCCGAGCACCTTCCTGAATCTGCCGCTTCGCGTATAAGCGTAACCGGTCATGATGCATCAAAATGGTGTCTTTATGAAAAAGATGGTTACGACAAGATCCTTCTTGACGCCCCCTGTTCTTCAGAGCGGCATGTGCTCTCTTCTCCCCGTCACTTGAACAAGTGGGGAACAACCAGAACAAAGCACCTTGCTATTCAGGCTTATTCCATGCTTGTTTCAGCAATGGATGTAGTCAAGAAGGGAGGAACCATTGTTTACAGTACCTGTGCGCTTTCCCCTGTGGAAAACGATGGCGTGATTGAAAAACTGTACAAGAAGAGAACGGGCAGATTCAAGCTTGTTACTCCGAATATTCC
>Ga0164318_10004263_pt1 | contig 13702 bp, 11 predicted proteins | sample GuaBasSedimGuay9_FD_113734 | JGI IMG/M metagenome (GOLD analysis project Ga0164318, IMG submission 113734) | Subseafloor sediment microbial communities from Guaymas Basin, Gulf of California, Mexico - Guay9, Core 4571-4, 0-3 cm | ecosystem: Environmental > Aquatic > Marine > Hydrothermal vents...
AAGAAAATAATGGATTTGTGGAATCAGGTTGAGTCAGGAACCAAAACAATGGAGGAGATAGAAAAAGAATTGAAAACTGAGGAGGAAATGGAATGATGGCTGGTGCGATGGTGGGAATATATAAGTTATTGAAATCAAAATCCATGGATGGAATCAAAATAGAAGAACTCCAAACTATGGAGATAAAATTAAACAGGAAGATAGAAGATTTGAACGAGGAAATAAAAGAAATAGAAAGAGGGATGCAAAACCTTTTTGAAAAAGCAAAACTGACAAAAACAAAAATTGAAGAGATAAGTATAGCAAATAGAATAAAAACATTGGGTCAGAAGAAGGAGATCAAATTATCTGCCATAATCCAACTTGAAAAAGAACTGAGGGCTGTGGATAATCTGCTGATTCTCAAGGAAAATGAAAGGGATTTAAAAGAAGCAGGTGTGTGGGATAAATTAAAGAAATTAAAGCCAGAAAAGGTGGAAGAGTGGCTGACTTCCAAAACATTGGAAAAAAGAAATAGGGAAGAGTTGATTGGTGATATAATTACATTAACCCATGAGGCAATGGAGAGCGTAGAATATGATGAAGATTTGGAAGAAATTCTGGATATAATAAGGGAAGTTAAGGAAGGAAGTCTTGAAGTAAAGGATGCGAGTAAAAAAATCATGAAAAACAGGGAAAGCGAAAAAAGTATGAATTAATTTTGGATATAGTCTGGAGATATGAAGCAAAAATGGTCTTGGGAGGTATTTAATTACATAAAAAAAACCATTGTGGAAATAGAGAATCTTATGGAAGATAGCGAACTTTTCCAAGCCACGAAAAATTTTTTAGAAAAAACTGCAAGGGAACTAAATAAAGGGAATATAAAATTGGCTTTAGATAATGTTAACAAAGCAAAGGAATGTGCAATAAGAGAAAAAGTGCTGATAGAAAAAATAAAGGGGTTACATGGTTTAATGTGGAAGGATGGATATTCAGGGAGGATATATAATGCACTAATGAAAAAAATGAAGGAGGGAAAAATCGACGAAGCAGAAAAATCCTTACAGGAATTGGAAAAATCAATAAAAACGGAGAAGGAAATTTTATCAAAAATTGGGGAAGTAAAAACTTTAATTAAAAAAAATATGGTGGGATCCAATCCTCAAGAAGCGGAAAAATATTGTGAGGAATGTATTAAATTTTTGAAAAAAGGCGATTTTAAAAAAGCAGAAGAATGTGTTTCAAAGGCAAGAATAGTTGCTGGACCTTCATTGAAGTATTTAATTGATGCAGCAAGGAGATACTATGAGGATGGATTGAAAAAATTTGAGGAGGAAAAATTTGAGGAAAGCATAAATTTATGGAAAAACAGTATAAAAAATTATGAGAAAGTAAAGGAAATGGCTGCTGAAATGAAGGATGAAGCCATTATAAAAAATGCAGATGAGGTTTTATTGAAAATAAAAAAATACATTTCAGAAAGTGAAATATCCATAGATAATAGAACAATGGTTAAGATTGTGGATGGTGTGGATAAAAAAATAGAGACTGCAAATGAATTGATGGAGAAGCATAAATATGATGATGCAGTCTCCATTCTTTTGCAATCTCTCAAAGAAATAAAAAAGGCTTTAAATATTGCCAAAAAAAGAAACTTTGAAGAGGACAGAAGAAGGATAATGAAGAGAATAGAAAACATAAAAATGAGCATAGATTTTGTGAGGCTGGAGAAAGGCAGGTATCTCTTAGAAAATGCGGTTAAAAATGTGAAAACAGACGGAAAGAAAGCCGAGAAGGAATTATATGACATCTTGGACTATTTGAATTCCTTGGATATAGACTCTGATGACTTAGAATATTTAAAAGAAAACTGTAAAAAAGCCATTATTGAGGGGAGGATAAGAATTGCTGAAAGAAATATGAAAAAGGCTGAGGAACTTTATAAAGAGGGGAAATACTATGATGCAAGGGAGATGTATCAGAAAGTTCACGATTATCTCATCGATGTGGAAGACAAAGCAGGAGAGTTGAGGGTAAAAAATGCTATAGAGGATATAAGGAAAATCAGGGCGGCATGTATTGAAAATATAGACAGCTGCAACAGTCAACTTTTCAACTTGCCGGATGCTCCTGAGAGGAAATTAATTGTGGTAAAAGAAACGAGAGAATTTTTTATCCCTGTCAGAAATAAAATATCCCTTTTTCCAGGGGATAAAGAAAAACTCACAAAACTCCGTCGAGATTATGAAATCATAGACTATCTGGGCGGAGGGGGATTCGCCGATGTATATAAAGCAAGATGGAAGGCAAAAAAGATGATTGTGGCGCTTAAGATACCGCGAGAGCTTACGCCTTCAGCGGAAGAAATATTTTTTAATGAAATAAGAAAATGGGAGGAACTTGATCACAGGAATATTGTGAAATTAATAAAACCCCGTGTTTCTCCTGTCCCTCATTTGATTGTGGAATATATAGATGGAAAAACCCTTTTCCAGGTAATGGAGAAGGGATGCATACCCATTGATAAAGCATGCAGGATAGCCTTTGATGTGGCGAGAGGGCTGGAATATGCACACAAAAAGTTCATCATTCATTGTGATTTGAAACCAAAAAATATATTGATTAGCAAAATAGGCGAAGGAAAGATAACCGATTTCGGGATAGCCAAAACAGTTGCCACATCAAGTAAAGAAGGAGTGAAAGGACTCACCCTGATTTATGCAGCCCCTGAACAACTTGATATGAAAGCAGATGAAAGAACCGACATATATCAACTTGGTTTGATTTTTTACCAGATGATCACAGGCATTAATCCTTTTGATGTGGGAAGTAGGGAGGATATAGAAAGAAAAATAAGAGAGGAATTACCAGAACCCCCTTCCACCTACAACAGCGATGCCAAACCTTTGGATGATATAATAATTAGATGTTTATCCAAAAATCCCGATGAAAGACCCAAGATGAGAGAAATAAAGGAAACAATATATGCATATATGAAAAAATACCATGGAAAAAGTTTGCATTTAACAGAGGATAGAAAAGATTACATAAAACTGGCAATAACACATGCATTTTATGCAGCAAAACACAATGATTTATCAGAGTGCATTTACTACCTTAAACTGGCGGAAGAAAGAATTATGGATTCTGGACTTAGAAATAGATTGGGAAATCTTATAAAGCAACTTGAAATAATGAAATCAGAAAAAATAGAGATAGGAGATGGAACATTAAATGATTTGGGGATGATACTGAAGGATTTTGCTTAATTATATCCATTTTGGAGAAAAATTTATATAGTCGAATTGTATTATATTTTGTGATAATATGAATGTGTTTGATAAATTGAGGGGGAATCCCATAGAAAAAATGAGAATTGATGATTTGAGGGAGGAGGAAATAAGATTAAAAAATCAGATAGAAAGAATAAGAAAGGATATTCGACATCTCGAGAAGGAAAAGAAAAAGAAATTTCAGGAAGGAATAGGAGGAGACTTGATAAAGAAGAAGATGCTTGCACAGGAAATAAAGCAGATAGATATGGAGGGAAAACTAAAAATGAGGACATTCACCATACTCCACAAACAATATACCCTTCTTTCAAATCTACTGGTTATAAAAAAATATGAGAGGCAATTGAAAAGCACTCCACTATGGGAAAAATTAATGAAGGTTAAGCCAGAACAACTTGAATCAACTCTCATTAAAGTAAATCTCCATGGTAAAACTTTTGATGAATTGCTGGATGATTTAAACAGAGTTTTTGAAATGGAAGTGGCTGAATATGAGGAAAAGGAAGATGAGGCAGAAAAGAAAATAATGGATTTGTGGAATCAGGTTGAGTCAGGAACCAAAACAATGGAGGAGATAGAAAAAGAATTGAAAACTGAGGAGGAAATGGAATGATGGCTGGTGCGATGGTGGGAATAAAATAGAAAAGATAAAATGACGGTGGATTTATCAGGACCCTTGCTAAATTCTCTTGAAAAATCCAAGGAAGCGTATAAGAAAGCAATGGCAGAGGGAAATTTTGAGCTGGCAAAAGAGAAGGCACTGGAATGTTATAGGATATTGAAAGCTCTTGCGAAAAATGTACCTGACTATACAAACGTTTATCTAAAAAGAGCAAAGGAATGGAAGAAAATTGCAGAGAATGTTGAAAGAAAGAGGGTAATGGAAAGACCAGAAATAGAAACATCCAATAATTTCAGAGAGTATATAGAAACGCTGATATCAGAATCCCATATTACATGGGATGGTATAGGTGGCTTATACGAAGTAAAAAAATTAATGAAAGAAACCATAGTCCTTTCAGGATTAAGAAAACCAGAGGCAATAAAGCCATGGAAGGGCATCCTGCTCTTCGGTCCTCCTGGAACTGGAAAAACTTTGCTTGCCTCCGCCTCTGCAAATGGGCTTCATGCCACATTTTTTAATATCGAAGTGGGGAAAGTTATATCAAAATATTTTGGTGAATCATCCAAAATCATAAGTGCATTATATGATGTGGCAAGGGAGAGGTCGCCTTCTGTTATATTTATGGATGAGTTCGATGCATTGAGCATTGCTAGAAATGGAGATGCAAGCGATGCCTCCAAAAGAATGCTTTCCACTCTTCTTACTGAACTGGATGGATTCAAAAATGAAAAGGATGATAATTTTGTTCTTACTCTTGCTGCAACCAATGTCCCATGGGAAATAGATCAGGCGATTCTTTCCAGATTCCCCCGCCGCATATATGTTCCGCTGCCGGATAAAAAAGCATGTATGGAGATACTAAAAATTCATATGAAAGATTTGGATATAGCCAATCTTTCTCTTTCAGAAATTGCGGAGGAATGTGTAAAAAGATTTTATTCGGGAAGGGATATAGCCAATCTGTGTCAGTTGGCAATATGGAATATGATAAGAGATGAAAATAAGGGACTGGAAAAATTGATAAATCTGCCCTATGAAAAACTTAAGGAAAGAAGTTTGAATATCAGGGCAATGGAGATGGAAGATTTTTATAATGCTTTTGGAAAAGTAAAAAGTCCATTAACAGAAAAAGACATCGAAAAATATGAAAAATGGAATTCTGAATATGGAGAATAGTTTTTATTTCATGGATATCATATCACCAGTTTGAATATTATATAGGTTATCAAAATCATTATTGTTCCATGTCTCAACCCTGCTATGGCTTTTCCCTCCGCTAAGGCACCTGCCACTATTCCGCTTCCTATTGCCTGGGATAACGCTGTGGCAATGTAGATGAATCTGTATTCCGAAAGAGATAAACGTGCACTTCCTCCAAATGCTCCTCCCGCTCCACCCGCGCTTGTAGCCGCCTCATATAACTCGGGCAGGAACATGGCGGAGAGAGCCACTATCACAAAGAGAAAGACAAAGAAGGAGATGTATATTATCATGAGATACATTTTCATTTCAGTCCTCCTTTCAGCCTGCAGAATTTTTATCTCCCTCACATTTTTTGCTGCTGCTTCTATCACATCAGCAATTTTACCTCCTGCCTCCGATGCCTTCACCACCATGGTTGTGGTCCTTTCAACAAGAGGAGTTTTTATTGCATCTCCGAATCTTTTAAGGGCTTCGCTGAAAGGCAAACCCCATGAAATCTGAATCGCCATTTTTTTTATATAGGGTGTTAGATAACCATAATCGCCTCTGGCTGCCATCTCCACCGCCCTCGCCATGGTCATACCTGCCTTTCTTGACTCCGCCAGATCCCTCAGAAATTCAGGGAATCTTTCCTCAATGAGATTTATTTTTCTGTATCTCGAATATTCATAGAACCCAAAGGGGCCTATGGAAGAAAGTATGGCAAATATGGCAAAATCTATGGAATTTTCCTTGGAGAGATGTAAAGAACCGATGGCACTTAATTTTCCCAGCTGTATCATTAAGGCGATTATAACAAAAACCACAGCAAAAATGGCTGAGGATGCAAGAACAAGAATTCGGTATAGGGTTTCAATGTCATATTTTTCCTTTATCGCCCCTGTTTTTTCTGGAAGGACAAAAATTATATAGAAGATGAGGGCAAAAAGAATGGCTATACTTATGAATATTAAAGCATATCCCCATTGAACACTGGATAGTTTTATTCCTCCAGGGAGTTTTACCACCGTAAATATGTTTATGAGGATGAAAACTATTATGAGGGAGACTATAGAGAGATACAACCAGTTCCTTCTCACCATAACTTCTTCCCTTACTTCCTTCCCTCTTTCATATAAGCCCGTAATGGATTCGAGAGGAGAGGGCATTTCCCCGCCCACCATCAAAGAAACCATCCAGGAAATGAGGGCTATGTTGAGTAAAAATAAGGGCTCTGCCATTTTGATAAGGAGGGGAGATGCACTCTTTGGAAGATGATAACCTATATCCATCTGTGAGCCTATCACTATTATGGAAAATACAAGAGCAAGGAGGAGGAAGATGGGATAGGCTGCTGTTTTTTCTACTAAAGGAATGGAGAAAACAGTGTATAGCATGAGTAGGAGAACTCCTCCAAGCAGGAGATCTATAAGAACTTTCGATATATTCATCCCAAGGAATACTATGAACACATTCAGCATTGTGGTGAAAATTATAAGTATGAAGGAAAAAAGAGAGGACATATAATATCTCCATTCCCTCTCCTTATATTCATCAGGTAAAAAGGGAAGCATATCCTCCTTTATCCTCCTCTGAATCCATGAAAAAATGAGAAATATTAAAATGGCGGCGGCAAGCAAAATATTTGATAGGGTATATGATTCCCTTATACGGAAAAATACCGAGAGTAATATGACGGCAAGGGTGAATATGAAAGCAGGCAGCGTTATTCTTCTTCCTATCATTTTACACCTCTGGAGACATGGATTGTATCACCAAGGCAAAGCCCAGATTGGCAATTGGGAGCATAACAAATGCAAGAAGATACATTATCAATCCCGTGCTGGAGGAGCCGCCTACCAGAGCCATCACTGAAAACATGATTATGAGAAATAGGGGAGCAGCAACCACAACAGTAACATAGCTCTCAGCCAGCACACCCAATGTTTCCAGAAACTCCTTCTGCAATCTCCTATTTTCTCTCATATACTCTTCCGCCTTAGCCAGATAATATCTTTTTAAGTCCCCTCCCGATGTTATGGTTGTTATAGCCCCCTGAATAAATTCCTGAAATCTTATGGAAGGTGTTCTGTTGGCGGCATTTCTGAGGGCTGTGATTATGTCTATATTAAATATGGCTATATCCCTGTAAATCCACGCAGCCTCCTTATGCACTTCTCCATAAACAGGTTGCTCAGCCAGACTTTTAAAAATTTCTACAGGTGTTATACCTGCTGTGGCCATTGCGGCAATAAAATTAAGGGCATAAGGAAGTTTTGCCTCGATATCTTTCTTTCGGGAACTTGCCTTGCTTTCAGGGATCATCATGGTAATGAAGTAGGCAAGGGCGGCAAAAAGGAGGGGGGAAGGGATTATTATGGCAAGGAGTTTCAGGGGAAGGGTAACAAACGTGGGAAATACGAACAGATATAATATTATCAACACAACTCCTCCTATTGCTCCTATGATTCCATTCATCCATGCGAATGAAATGTATGCCTCGGGTCTCACCTCCATAAAAGAGCGTTCTAAGGCTCTCTTTATGTATTCTATCTGTGTCGATTTCGCTGCTTTATTGCCGAATATTCTATAACACAGTGCTTGATATTTTGTCAGCATTTTCTCTCCTATCCTTCTCCACCCTTTCCAGAATTTTATCAGGATTCTTATAATACCCAGCGATTACGTTCCCCACATCCACATAATGCTTTATCCCCTTTTCCATCAACCATTTTATTACCTTTACTCTCTTCTCAAATTCCTCATTTAACTCTCTATCACTCCAGTTTCTGTATTCTGCTATTCTGTCCATCACCTGCCCCTTGCCATAATAGTCGAAGGTATCTTTCCTGGGATTCCATTTGAAAACCTCATTGGTCAGAATGTCTTCAGTGGCAGGGTCTATTCCAACCACCTCAACCACTTCCTTTATTCTTCTCACTCTCTTCCTTCCTATCCTTATTAAAGCCTGTATGGCAACTATATCCAGGGCTTGCAGTTGGATACGAGGTATATTGATGGGCTCTCCCTCCAGGCGGTGGATGACAGAGAATATGGAGTCAGCATGCATGGTAGAATATACTGTATGTCCTGTCGCCATCGCCTGAAATAAGACAACGGCTTCTTCACCTCTTATTTCTCCCACAATTATGTATTCCGGTCTCTGCCTCAAAGCTGCTTTCAACAAATCAAACATTCCTATTCTTGTTTCCTCACTCTCTCCCGATGTTTCTCGGGTTACAGAAGCAATCCAGTTGGGATGGGGCAAATTGATTTCTCTCGTATCCTCTATGGACACAATTTTTGATTGAGGAGGTATGAAAAGGCTGAGGGCATTGAGGGTGGTGGTTTTACCTGATGCAGTTCCTCCAGAAACTATGGCTGAAGCACCATGCTCTATTGCCATCCAGAAATATGCAGCCATTTCTGGAGAGAGAGTATTGAATTCCACCAGATGGACGGGAGTGAAAGGTTCCTCCCTGAATCTTCTGATGGTGAAATTGGAACCCATGGATGAAACTTCTCTGGCAAGGCATGCCTGCAGTCTGGAGCCGTCGGGCATTGTTGCATCCAGAAGGGGATGGGCTATGGATATGTGTCTCCCGCACTTCTGGGCAAGTTGAATGACAAAGGAATCCAATTCATTGTCATCCTGGAAAATAATGTTGGTTTTCATGGATTCATAATTTCTGTGATATATGAAGAGAGGGGTGGCGGCGGAATCACATGAAATATCTTCAATCATTATATCTCTCATCAAAACATCTATCTTTCCGTATCCAAGAAAATCTCTTATGATATAATACATTATCTTCTCCCTGGTTGTATCATCCATGCTTATGGAATAGTCCTTTATCACCCTGTCAACATTTCTCCTGAGATATTCCTTAGCCTCATCCTCGCTGAATTCCGTTAATTCCACATCCATGGTTTTTATGAGGGTTTCCTTTATGAAATCCAGCAACTTTCTTTCCTCCACATTCAATTTTGGCTCAAGAACCTCATATATATACTCATGGTTCTTGTTATCATACAGAATTCTCACATATGAATAGGGCTTAACTATGGGATGAACTTCAACAATTTCAATATAATCCTCTCTGGGAGGGGATAAATCAACCATCTCCTTGAACTCTCCAAAAAGTTTATTGACATCTTCTCCTCTCTTTATTCTTGCAATGCTTTCCCTTGCTCTCATCCTCTCTTCCATCTGCTGGATATTCTGGAGTTCCTCCATCAGTTTTTTTCTGTTAACCAGAATTTCATTTAATTTGGATTTTCCCAGCAACAATGCAGCCTGCTTTTTTTCTTCTTTTTCCTCCTCCCTTCCAATCTTCTTCATCTAAACATATTAAATTTTCACCCTATATATAGATTTATACTTTTTATGCTGCTTACAAACAACATCGCAAAAACTTAAAAGTTAAAATGCATTAGGGTGTCGATGGAAGGGGTTAAATATTTCACAGTTGCAGAGATCTCTGGTCCCCTCATAATAGTGGAGAATGTGGGAGAAGTGGGGTATGGAGAGATAGTGAAAATAGAGACAAAAACCGAGGAGCGAATGGGGCAGGTGCTGGAGGCGGCGGAGGGAAAGGCAGTAATACAGGTATTTGAAGGAACGAGAGGACTTGATACACAGAATACAAGCGTTGTCTTCACTGGCAAACCAATGGAAATAGGAGTATCTGTAGAAATGCTTGGAAGAACCTTTGATGGCAAAGGAATGCCCATAGATGGTGCCCCTTCACCAATTCCTGAGGACATAAGAAATGTTAATGGATTTCCCATGAACCCATCTGCCAGAGAATATCCTCGCGACCCCATCCAGACAGGCATATCCACCATCGATGGCATGAACACTCTGGTGAGAGGGCAGAAGTTGCCCATATTCAGTGGTGCGGGCTTGCCCCATAACCAACTCGCTGCTCAGATAGCCAGGCAGGCAAAAGTGAGGGGGCAGGGGGAGGAGTTTGCCGTCATATTCTGTGCCATGGGGATAACTGCTGAGGAAGCAGATTTCTTCGTTCAGGACTTCGAGGAGACGGGGGCCATAGAAAGGAGTGTACTTTTCCTAAACCTTGCCAACAGCCCTGTTATTGAGCGTCTTATTGCTCCCAAGGTAGCCCTTACAACAGCAGAATATCTCGCCTTTGATAAGGGAATGCATGTCCTTGTCATCCTCACCGACATGACCAATTATGCAGAAGCATTGAGAGAGATATCTGCTGCAAGGGAGGAGGTGCCGGGAAGGCGTGGCTATCCTGGTTATATGTATACAGATTTGGCTCAAATTTATGAAAGAGCGGGAAGGATACAGGAAAAGAAGGGAACCATAACACAGATTCCCATACTCACCATGCCCGATGATGATATAACACATCCCATTCCAGATTTGACAGGTTATATTACAGAAGGACAGATTGTTTTGTCGAGAGAATTACACAATAAAGGCATATATCCACCTGTTGCGGTTCTACCTTCCTTATCGCGATTGATGGCGGAGGGAATAGGGAAGGGAAGGACAAGAGAAGACCATCACCAACTTTCCAATCAACTCTATGCTGCCTATGCTGAAGGTTGCGATTTGCGCGACCTTGTGGCTGTTGTGGGGGAGGAGGCATTGACGGAAAGGGATAAAAAATATCTTGATTTCGCTGACGAATTTGAACAGAGATTTGTGAAGCAGGGAAGGGAGGAGGACAGGACCTTTGAAGAAACCCTCTCCCTGGGATGGGAACTTCTTTCAATGCTTCCAAGGGCAGAGTTGAAGAAAATTGATGATAAATATATAGAGAAGTATTACAGAGGATAATATGGCAAAGGAAATAATGGAAGGGGTTACGCCAACGAGGATGGAACTTCTGCAGATAAGGAAGAGAAAGTCGCTGGCGATGAAAGGTCATCAACTTCTTTCTGAAAAAAGAGATGCTCTTGTCTCTTCCTTTTTTGAACTGATAAAAAAGAGGAAGGCATCAAGGGAGGAAATGAAGAGGGGGGTGGAGGAAGCATATAAAGCACTCATAATGGCGGAGATGGTTATGGGGGATGAGAAAACAAGGGAGACGGCAGAAAAAATATGCAGGGAAAGAGGTGTGGAGGTAAGCAGGAAGAATATAATGGGGGTGGCAATACCACAATTCAGTTTGGAGGAGGGAGAGATGCCTGAATACAGCATGCTTTCCACCACAGCATTCTTTGATGAGGCGATTGTAAAGGCAGTGAAGGCATTAGAGAAGATAGTTGAGGTGGCATCCATTGAAGGAAGTGTGCAGATGCTGGGGAGGGAGATAGAGAAAACAAAGAGGAGAGTCAATGCTCTTGAATACATTTTCATTCCTCGCCTTATCAACACCATTTCATATATAGAAAGACAACTGGAGGAGAGGGAGAGGGAGGATTTCTTCAGAAGGAAGAGGATAAAGGCGATACTGGAGAAAAATGAAGATTGAAGACGACCCCATAATAGGCGAACTCTTTGACACCCCCGAAAAGAAGGCGAGATGGATGAAAAGGATTGCCCGCATTTATATCCTGTGGATAATATTTCTTATAGTGGGTCTTTCCATTACACTGATATGGTATATTTTTAAATGAGAAATAAAAGAAACGCCACTCAGTTCGCCCATCATTCATCATCTTTCGGCATCACGTTCATCATCATAGTGGCATTTAATGAATACAAAATAGATTAAAATTTTTTGGAACTAAGTTAAAATTGTATTTTACTAATTTTTAAAAACGCTTTCCCATAGGCATACATGAATAAAAACCGGGCTAAGGCATTGATTACCCTTATTTTCATCATCATTCTCCTCTCCCCCCCATCTTTTGTTATGGGGACATATGGGAAAACAGAAAATGAAAAGAACTATGAGCTCGAAATGAAACCCAGAGAAGGAGATTTTTCCATTTTATATCCCCGTTGCTCAGACCCAGCCATTGTGGAAAAAGGAGCGGAATTTGACATCATAATTGAAAAATGCAATTTCAGTCAGGTTATGGCAAAAATAGAAACGGCATATGAAAAAGTGGTTGACAAAATTTATCTTGATGTGATGGGTTATGAAAAGGGGGATGAAGTGGTGGTGCATGTGGAAGTGCCAAAAAATACCCCCCAGGAATTGTATAATCTCACTGTAATAATAAAAAATGGCGATTATTATTCAAAAACCCAGCCGAGGGCGGTGAGCGTGGTGGACAAAATAGATGGAAATTTTACCTTTGTTCATCTCACTGACTTTCATATAGGGGATATAAGGGGATTTAAGGAAAATGTGAGGGAAACAATAGGATGGAAGGCGGCAAAAAAATGTGTGGAGGAAATAAATCTCCTTCATCCCGATTTTGCTGTTATTACTGGCGATGTGGTCTTCGGGCAACTATATCCCTTTGAATACTCGGTGGAATATCCAGAGTTTTACAGAATACTTCAAACCTTCGATGTTCCGACATTCCTGTGCCCTGGAAATCATGATGGATATGTTCAAACTTTTCAGGATGGTTTTACGTTATGGCAGAAATACTTCGGTCCTCTTTATTATTCCTTCGATTACGGAAAGTCTCATTTTGTAATGGCAAATTCCTATGACTGGCCCTGGATAAGCAGATTTGGTATTTCCTATTTGGTGTTTAACTGGGGTGGTTATATAGGGGAAGAGCAGATGTCATGGATTGAAAACGATTTGAAGGAAAGCGATGCAGAGATGAAAATCATAGCCCTGCATCACAACCCCTTATGGGACACCAGAAATGATTCACTTCTCCACAATGGATATGTGGGGAGGGAGAAACTTCTTTCAGTGATAGGTGAGTATGGAGTAGATGCTATTCTGGATGGGCACGTTCATTATGACGATGTTACCATAAATAATGGCACCATATACATAACCACAACAACTGCTGCAAGCAGTCTGGGCAGCGACGACGCTTATTGGGGCTATCGCCTTATAGAAGTGAAAAATTATACCATATATTCATATAACTATAAGGAGCCGAAATTTTCCATTCCATCCTATAGATTGAATATTTCTCATGAAAGTGATTTTAGGGTAAATGTGGAAAACAATCTGGATATGGACATGGATGTGCATTTAAAATTTGTCATACCATCAGGGAGAGATTACACCATAAATGGGGGGATACTGGAAATGGAAAGGAAGGGAGATGAAAATATGGAAATATATGTTCTTTCCCATATGAAGAAACATACGGAGAAAGAGATATACGTGGAGTTACTCTGATTCAATGCGGGGTGCGAGAAGATAGAGTATTTTTATGTTTCCATCTGCCATCTCAAAGGATATTTTTACAGGATAGTTATTCCCGAGGTTTATGGTTATCTCCTCACTTTTCCCCTTTGCAACCTTTATCATGTCCCGTAGATAATCCAATGGATACATGCTTTTCACCATTTCCTCGCATTTAAGAGAAATGAGTTTTTCCTTGGTGAGGGTGAGTTCAAGGACATCGGCATCTCCCTCAGTCATCATCTGAAATCCTTCCTTATGGGCTATGAAAGTTATATGGTCTGATATTGTTTCTGCAGCCCTTATTGCCTGCCATATCTCTGATGTGGGAGCCACTATCTCTGCAGGAAAGTCAAGGCTTGGTATTTTTG
>Ga0164318_10004264_pt1 | contig 13702 bp, 12 predicted proteins | sample GuaBasSedimGuay9_FD_113734 | JGI IMG/M metagenome (GOLD analysis project Ga0164318, IMG submission 113734) | Subseafloor sediment microbial communities from Guaymas Basin, Gulf of California, Mexico - Guay9, Core 4571-4, 0-3 cm | ecosystem: Environmental > Aquatic > Marine > Hydrothermal vents...
AGCAGTGATAACAGGAACAATGGCCCTTGGCCAGACAGCCATGCTTGCCTTTACAAGAGAGAATGAAACAGAAGCCGACGAAAAAGGAATCATGTTTCTAAAAAGAAGCTGCTTTTCACCGGAGGGACTCCTGTCGGGCTTAATGAAAATCAGAGCGTCAGACTATCGAGGTGTGGAAAGTATCCCGGATTATGTTAAGACCCATCCTGGGACCGGCCAGCGAATTGGCCATGTTGAAACGATTCTATCAGGCTACGTTCCTTCGCCAAAAAAGATAAAATGTGATGAAGACTTCAGATTTGATATGGTAAAATACAGGCTTTTAGGACTTTACGCAAAGATTGAGCCCACCTTTCTCCAGTTAACCACCCAGCTGGAAAATGATCCTTCAAGCGCTGACGCTGCTGCCATTCATTATGGGCTGGGCCTGATTTATGCCAGAAAATTTATGGGGAAAAAAGCCATACTCCACCTGAAAAAAGCGCTTTCCATTAACATTTTCGATCCAATGATACTGCTTGAAATGGGTAGAATATACCTGCTCAATGGAGAGCCTGAAAAAGCGCTCAACGTTCTTAAGGGAATTGAGTCTGATCCTGTCATGGGGTTGATGGCCACATTTCATAAGGCAGGTGCATATCTTGAGTTAAGGAACCTTTCAAAAGCAAAAAAACTATTTAATACCATAATAGATAAGGAACCCTCCTTATATCCACAAGCTTACTTTCGTCTGGCAAACATTTTATCGCTTGAAAAAAATGCAGGTCTTTCTCATTATTATCTGGGTGTCTATTATTCTAAAATCAACAACTATAAAACCGCTGTTGTGCATTTAAATAAAGCATTAGGCACACTAAAAAGTGAAACCGACATCAAAAAGACAAAAAAACTATTAAATCGGTTAACAAAACAATCTCCTGATACCATCAAAAAAGAGTGACGATCGCATCGTATTTCGCAGATTTTTTCCAATGAAATATTTTCAAAATAACCCACCATTTTATTTAACTGCCTTAAATTAATTAAAAAAATGTTGATTATCCAATAACCCTTTGCTAAAGTATGCAGATCTCAAAGTAAAATTTTAACCATGGAGGGGTTGATATGAAGCTGACTATCGGGAAAAAACTCACCTTTAGTTTTCTACTTCTTGCATTTCTGGTACTCTTGTCCGGCGGTGTCGGTATAATGATTCTCAACAAAGTATCTCGTTCTACTGATACAGTTGCAAAAGAAAAAGTACCCCTGGCGCATTCCGTGATGAACGCCGAGCTTACCATTGTAGAGGTGGAAAAATCCATTGATGACTATATCCATTCTTCCTCAGGGCTTGCCGACAAAGAGAAAAATCTCCTGGCAAAGCTGGATGAATTTGACATGTGGCTTTCAATGCTGAATTACGGAACATCTTCTGATAAATTTAAAAAAAGCAACTCCTATAAGGTGTATAAAAAACTTGGCCTGGATATCATTGTTCCTAAAGGTTCCAGTGAATTACTTAAAACAATTAACAAAATTGTCAAAGAAGGCAGTACATTCAAGAAGGGCAGTACAGACCTTATAAAAGCCCATAATGAATATTTAAAATACTCGGTTACAGCAGATGGTAAAAATTATGATCTTCCCAGTTATCTTCTAATTTTACAGAAATATCAAACCGACTGGTTTAAGTCACTTGAAAGTGTAGTGGTCAGTGTAACAAAATTTGAAAAAAATACTGACCCTGCCAAAAGTCCTTTTGGAATCTGGATAAACACCTATAAGGTTGATGATGAAACCTTAAACAAGTTTATTAAGCAAATAGATAAATATCATATAAAATTACTAGGATATGCTGTAAAAATCAACAATGAAAAAGAGTTTAAAGGAAAAGATAAATATTTAAAAAGGAACCGTGGAAATATTGCACGGATCAATAAATATCTTGATAAAATCAATGCAGATATAGAACCAGTCTATAAAAAACTTGATGCTGCAAAAACAGAAAAGCTTTCAGCCTTAACCCGGTCTGTGAATGAAATTAATAAAGAGCTTGAGCATCTTGTCAAAGGGGCAGAAAAAGAAATGGCAACTGCCCTGCAAAAAGCTGAATCGTCTAAAAAGAGTGGTATAGTTTTTCTAGTTGTCCTGACCCTGGCCGCTGTTTTGATCGCCATTGGACTGGGGATGTTTATGAGCCGATATATGACCAAAAGTATTACAGCCCTGGCAGATGTAACAAAACTGATTGCCAAAGGCGACCTCAAGAAAAAAGTAGACATTTCCTCCAATGATGAACTGGGCGCCCTTGCCGATGATACCAATGCCATGACAGAGAATTTAAAAAATATTATCAGCCAGATGACCACTTATTCTGAAAAATTAACAACCTCTTCTTCAGATCTAAGCGGCCTTGCAGCCTCCATGTCCGAAGGTGCAAAGAATGTAACGACAAAATCAGAATCAGTGGCAGCAGCAGCAGAAGAGATGAGTACCAATATGAATTCTGTAGCCGCAACATCTGAAGAAGCCGCCACCAATATCAATACGGTCTCCATTGCCGCAGATGAGATAAACTCTTCCATCAATGAAATCGCCAAAAACTCTGAAACCGGTAATTCCATTACCCAGGAGGCGGTTGAAAAAGCGGGAAGTGCAACCCAAAGAGTGAATGAGCTCGGAGAAGCTGCTAAAGAAATCAGCAAGGTAACCGAAGTGATTTCCGAAATTTCAGAGCAGACCAATCTTCTGGCGTTAAATGCTACTATTGAAGCGGCCAGAGCTGGAGAAGCCGGAAAAGGCTTTGCGGTTGTAGCCTCGGAGATAAAGCAACTGGCCCTGCAAACAGCAGGTGCAACCAATGATATTAAAACGCGTATTGAAAGCATTCAGAATTCTACATCAGATACAGTTCAGGAGATAGAAGGCGTATCAAAAATAATTGAAAATGTTAATGAAATTGTCGGAACCATTGCAGCGGCTGTGGAGGAACAATCTGCCACGACTAAAGAGATTTCCGAAAATATGGGGCAGGCTTCAAGCGGATTGCAGGAAGTAAGCGAAAACGTTGCCCAGAGCAGCAGTGTGTCCGGTGAAATTGCCCGGGATATCGGGGAGGTAAATACCAGCAGCAATGACGTATTAAAAGAGTGTGAATTAGTTAACACAAACAGTAGCGAGCTTAAAAAACTTGCCAAAGACTTACAGGAACTTATCAGTCAATTCAAGCTTTAGTGAGTTTAGCTCGATATAGTAATATTTACCATAATTAACCTTATTAAGGAGGAAAACCATGGTCAAAAAAACGTTAATCATCTTTAGCAGTCTTTTGATTGCGCTTAGCTTTGCAGCCAGCGGATTTGCCGAACCACTGACACCTCAGCTTGCCAAGGAAAAGGTCATAGAGGCCTGTAAACTGATTGGAGCTGAAGGTGAAGCTGCTTTTGCAAAAATTAAAGACCCGAATGGAGAATTCAGATTTGCTGATGGAGCTGGGTATATCTGGATACAGGACCTTAATGCCGTTGTCCTCATGCATCCCATAAAACCTTCTCTTGACGGTAAAGACATGTCAGGTTTCGCAGATAAAAATGGTACACTTTTATTTTTAAATTTCAGCGAAATTTGTGAAGAAAAAGGGGCTGGATGGGTACCCTATGTATGGCCACATCCAAAGAGAGGGGATGGAACTTTCCCAAAAATATCCTATGTAAAAGTTGTAAAACACGGGGGTAAAGACTATGTAGCAGGTGCAGGAATGTACGATGTAACACCAGCAGATATCAAAAAACAATTCCCCGGGGATGCCATTTTCGAAGATTAGAAAATTAATACCTTGAAATAAAACAAAAGGATCATATCAGGTAAATTCAATAGAGTGATATGATCCTTTTATTATTTATACCTTATCAAACCGTGAAAACTGCATGGTAAATGTTCCCCTGCCCTGGGAAGCCGACCGAAGGGCTGTGGAATATCCGAACATTTTAGATAGGGGAACCACGGCTTTTACAATCTGGATACCCACTTTAGGATTAATGGATTCCACTTTTCCACCCCTTGCATTCAGATCGGATATGGCATCTCCCATGTAAGCATCCGGCACAAACACCTCAACCGCCATAATAGGCTCAAGCAGTGCCAAAGTAGTATTTTCCAAAGCATCTTTACAGGCCATGGATGCACAGACAGAAAAGGCAAGCTCTGAACTTCGTTCATCAAAGCCGCCGCCTTCAATCACAATGCCGACATCAACCAGGGGGTATCCTTTCAGAAATCCACCTTCAAGACTCTCCCGGATTCCTTTTTCAATGGCCGGGATATATTGTTCCGGGATCTGATCATCACCTGCTTCAGATTTAAATGTAATCCCGTCACCCCGGTTTAAAGGCTTAAGTTGGATATTGACACCTGCAAAATGCATCTTTCCGGATATTTCTCTTTCAAAAACAGCCTGACCTTTTGCCCGACAAGTCAATACTTCCCGGTAAACAACCTGGGGATTTCCCACATTGACATTGGTTTTAAACTCTTTTAACATCCTTGAAATAATAATCTCAAGATGAAGCTCTCCCATGCCGGACAAAATGGTCTGTCCGGTTTCATCATCCTTTCTCACCGTCAAGGTCGGATCTTCAATAGTAAACTTTTCAAGCACACTATCCAGTTTTTCCTGATCCACATGCGTCTTGGGTTCAATGGCAATGGAAATGACAGGGTCCTCATATTCCATTTTTTCAAGAAAAACAGGATTATCCTGGGAACATAAGGTATCACCGGTTCCTGAATCCTTTAACCCCACAATGCCGATAATATCTCCTGCCGATGCCTCTTTTAACCGCTCTCTTTTATTGGCATGCATTTTCAAAATTCTGGACAATTTTTCTTTTTTCTTTAAAAGCGGGTTAAACACATCAGATCCTGCCTCAATTTTACCGGAATAAATCCTGGCAAAAGAAAGCTTTCTGCCCTCGATCATGGAGACTTTAAAAATCAAGGCGGCAAGTGGACCGCCTTTTTGGGGCAAAAACTCTAATTCTTCTCCAGAGTCCGGATGTATACCTTTAATGGGAGGGATATCCAGTGGGCTTGGCAAATACAACTCTATTCCATCCAGTAACGGCTGAATCCCTTTGTTTTTAAGGGCGCTTCCACAAAAGACAGGTACAATCTGCCGTAAGATGGTTGCAGCCCGTATGGCTTTGATAATTTCCTCAATGGCAATATCCTCTTCAGAAAGATATTTCTCCATTATTTCATCGTTAACTTCTGATATGGCTTCAAGAAGGGTTTCCCGATATTGATAAGCTATTTTTTCATATTCAGGAGAAATGTCATCTTTTGAATACTCAGCACCCTTTGTTTCATCATCCCAGGTGATCTGTTTCATATTGATTAAATCAATGACACCTGAAAAATGGTCTTCAGCCCCCATGGGCAATTGAAGTATCACAGGGTTTGCACCGAGCTTTTCTTTTATGGAGTTGACGGCATCAAAAAAATTTGCACCGGTTCTATCCATTTTATTAACAAATGCCATCCTTGGAACCGAATATCTGTCTGCCTGTCTCCATACCGTCTCAGATTGTGGTTCAACACCCCCTACAGCACAGAAAACACCAATAGCCCCATCCAGAACTCTCAAGGCCCTTTCCACTTCAACGGTAAAATCCACATGTCCCGGCGTATCTATAATTTGAATAAGAGATTTGTTCCATTCACAGGTGGTCACAGCAGAAGTGATGGTGATGCCACGGTCCTGCTCGTCCTGCATCCAGTCCATGACGGCTTCTCCATCATGAACTTCCCCAATTTTATAGGATTTCCCCGTATAATAAAGGATTCGTTCCGTTACCGTGGTTTTACCCGCATCAATGTGGGCCATGATTCCAATATTTCTAAACTGACTGATATTTTTTTTTTTGCTCATTTTACGTGTGACCTATTGGTTACGTGTGACCTATTGGTACGTGTGGCCTATTGGTTACGTGTGACCTTAAGGTTACAATCAACATATTTGTTTTATAAAAGTATTCAAGATCAATATGACCGGCCAGTGTCAATGCATCTTTGCCCTGAATCAGTATCTTAACCATTTTTATTTTAGCAATATTCATGGTGAGTGAATTTACCATTGAATATATGGCCAGAAGCTCAGTTCCTGTATCCATATTTTCTAACATTGAAGGCTCCAGGTCAAGATCAACATATGCTTTTCCATCATCCGCAATAAAAAAAGAATTGATTTTTGTACCCTTAGGCCAGGTTGCCTCAAGATGTGAGTCAGATGGTCCTTCAATCAAAGTTTTAATGATTTCCAAGGCCAGTTCGTGTGAATCCAGAGTTGAGGCAAACTTTTTTTTTACTGATTTCAAGGACAGTTTTTGCTTGTCGGCATAATAGACAAACCCTTCAAAGAGATCTTCAAAAGCTGTTATTTTGTTTTCATTCACGCTATTATCTGCAACACCCGTTCCCAATAAAGCAAAAAGGGTTAGAAAAATAATAAAAAATACTTTTTTTTGCGTGAATTTCATGCTTAAACTATTGCTATATCCTTTAAATTAAAATGATATTTGATACAGTATTGCCCATTAGGTGTCAAGAAAATATCCCTTGCAAATCAGTTACGGGTTTAATAAAATTAAAACCTTAAAAATTAGCAATCAAATATTTAACCATTTTTTTTCATCAGGAGTAATAAAAACGTTATGATTCCGGGATTTGAAGCACTTGTTGAAGAAAGGATAAAAAAAGCCCAAAAAGATGGTGAATTCGATAATCTGGAAGGCATGAGCAAACCATTTACATTTGAAGGTCTGTATGTTCCGCACGAATTACGGCTTGCACATAAAATACTGAAGAATGCTGGTTTTCTTCCCCCGGAAGTTGAACTTAAAAAAAAGATCACCCAGGCCGAACAATTACTTGAAGCCACGGTGGTTGATTCGCCTGAAAGACTTAAACTTCAAAAAAAACTCAATTACCTTTTTATCAAATTAAACACCATAAGGGGAGACAGTTCCTGCTCGCCCATGTTGTTAGACAGTTACCGGGATAATTTAATTAAAAAGATATCATGATATTTAAGAACAAAGATAGAGACGGACTTTTCAAAAATATTTTCATCGCTTATTTCATCCTGCTGGCCCATGTTATTTTACTGGCCGGTATTGGTATCACTGTTGTCCTGTTCAAGGGTGTATATCACTATCTTCCCTGGATAATGGGCAGTATCGGTATTTTAGTTCTGACCATTGCCTGGATTTTTTACCGTCGGATGAGTCAGCACTCTTCTGAAATTAAAGATATTCTCTCCATGCCCGAATTCCGGGACAGGACAGTTGAAGTCAGACTTCTTGGGGGAGTTGCATCTTTTAAAATAACTGCAAAAGAAAATCAACAGATGCTCATTGACCATCATCCTTCAACTCTTTCAAACAGACTTCTTATTGAAAGCGACATCAATAAAATAGAGCAGGAAATTTTTAGACTGACGGCACTTTTCAAAAAAGATCTTATCACACAGAAAGAGTTTGACAAAGCACGACAAACCATTATTCAGGGATAAAAAAGGAGTTTACTATGAAAAAAACCCGGCTGGCTCTTTTATCCGGCGGTGTCTCTTCGGAAAGAGAAGTATCGCTTAGCAGCGGCAAACAGGTATTTGCGGCCCTTGATAAGGACAAGTATGACATCACCTTGTATGATCCAAAAACAGACCTTAAGCAACTCGTCATTGACGCAGACAAAATCGATGCTGCCTTGATCATCCTGCACGGTCCTTTTGGGGAAGACGGAACAGTTCAGGGACTTTTAGACCTGCTTAACATTCCCTACCAGGGTGCAGGTGTCCTAGGAAGCGCAATGGCCATGAACAAACTGGTTGCCAAAAGGCTCTATGATGGTGCAAAAATCCCTACACCTTCCTATCTTTGTTTTTCAATGTCTGAAAAAATAGATCTATCAAAAGTTGTGGGTACCCTGGACCTGCCCGTGGTGGTAAAACCAGCCTGCGCCGGATCAAGCGTGGGAATGACCATCGTCAAAGAAAAAAAAGATCTTGAAGATGCTGTAAAATTTGGGTTTGAGCATGATGACAGCATCATCCTTGAAAAATATATTAAAGGTATTGAGCTGACCTGCGGGGTTCTGGGTAATGATGAGTTAGAAGCCTTACCCGTCATTGAAATCATTCCGGGTGAAGGGCACGAGTTTTTCGATTACAAGGCAAAATACGTTGCCGGAGAAACAACAGAAATCTGCCCTGCCCGTATTGATGAGGCAACCACAAAAAAGGTGCAGGACCTCGCTGTAAAAGCGCATCAGGCACTTTTCCTCAAAGGATATTCCCGGACAGACTTTATTTTTTCCAACAATGAATTGACTGTTCTGGAAACCAATACAATCCCGGGGATGACGGCTACCAGTCTATATCCTCAATCTGCTCAAGAAGCAGGATACTCTTTTACCAAACTTTTAGACAGACTCATTCAACTTTCAATCCAAGAACATAAAAAATTAAAATTAAGGAGATCAACATGAAGATTCTAGTGGTGGGTGGCGGCGGCCGTGAACATACAATGGTATGGAAAATATCAAAAAGCCCTTTGGTGGAAAAAATATATTGTGCCCCGGGAAATGCGGGAACCCACACACTGGCTGAATCCGTCCCTATCAGTGCAGAAGATATTGATGCTTTGGCTGCCTTTGCCAGGGAAAACGAAATTGATCTCACGGTGGTCGGTCCGGAAGGACCGCTGGTAAAAGGGATTGCAGATATTTTTGAAGAAAACGGTTTAAAAGTGTTTGGTCCCAGCAAAGCTGCGGCAAGGCTTGAAGGCAGCAAACTTTTTTCCAAACAGCATATGCAAAAGTACAATATCCCCTGTGCCATGGGAAAAGCATTTACAGACACCGGCAAAGCCAAAGCCTATGCAAAGGCCATGGGCGCTCCCTGCGTGGTAAAGGCAGACGGCCTTGCAGCAGGAAAAGGGGTCATTATCTGTTCAACTCTGGAAGAAGCAAATGAAGCCATTGATTCCATGATCACTGATAATGCATTTGGAGAAGCCGGCGCCATTGTGGTTGTGGAAGAATGCCTGGTAGGTGAAGAAGCCTCTTTTATTGCACTGACAGATGGCAAAACAGTCCTGCAGCTGCCGGAATCCCAGGATCACAAAAGAATTTTCGACAATGACGAAGGCCCCAATACCGGCGGCATGGGAGCTTATTCACCCGCCCCGGTCCTGGATCACATGCTCCGGGAAAGAGCCATGAACGAGGTCATGATTCCGGCGGTAGAGGGCATGGCCAAAGAAGGCACCCCGTTTAAAGGTGTCCTCTATGCCGGCCTTATGGTGGATAAAGATCAGATAAAAGTGCTTGAATTTAACACAAGACTGGGAGACCCTGAAACCCAGCCCATTCTCATGAGACTTGAGAATGATCTGGTGCCTTTGATGGAAGCCTGTTGTGACGGTACCCTGCACAATTATTCCACCCAAATAGACCCAAGGGCTGCCATGTGTGTGGTGATTTCTTCGGGCGGCTATCCCGGGTCCTATGATACCGGAGAAGAAATATTCGGCCTTGATAAAGCCAACAGTGTGAAAGATACAGTGGTCTTTCATGCCGGTACTGCATTGAAAGAAGGCAAAGTTGTCAGCTCCGGCGGAAGAGTCCTGGGGGTGACCTCCCTGGGTGACAGCGTTAAACAAGCCATTGACCGGGCATATGAAGCCTGTGAAAAAATATCATTCAACCAGCACTTTTATCGAAAAGATATTGGGGCAAAGGCCTTAAAAAGACTTTCCATCCCTCCCCAGGTAGGCGTGATCATGGGAAGCGACTCTGATTTTCCTGTCATGGAAAAAGCACTCTCCATTTTAAAGAAATTTGATATCCCTTACACCGTCACAGTGGCCTCTGCCCACAGAACCCCGGAAAGAGCGGCCAAATTATCTATTGAAGCAAAAGAAAAAGGGATTAAGGTTCTTATCTGCGGTGCAGGCCATGCCGCCCATTTAGCCGGTGTCATTGCCGCCCATACAACCCTTCCGGTTTTAGGCGTGCCCATTGATTCATCCGCACTTCAAGGAATGGACTCATTGCTGGCAACCGTACAGATGCCTCCGGGAATCCCTGTTTCCACCATGGCCATCGGAAAGCCAGGGGCCTATAATGCCGGTATTTTTGCCGCCCAGATCCTTGCTGTTTCAGATCCTGTGATTGCAGAAAAACTTTCGGCCTTTAAACAGGAGATGGCAGACAAGGTTAATAAAAAGGCCAGATCTTTTGCATGATAAAAAAAATTATCGGCATTGATCCTGTAAACCCTGAACCCGATAGTATTGCAAAAGCCGGAAAGATCATCCGGAATAATGGAATAGTGATCTTTCCGGCCAAATGTCTTTACGGAGTTGCAGCTAATGCATTGAACGAAAAAGCCATAAAAAAAGTCTTTCAACTAAAACAACGACCCTTGAACAACCCGATTCTTGTTCTTATTCCAGACAAAAGCATACTCCCGGATCTTGTTAAATCAATCTCCGAACCTGCCAAAAAACTAATGGATGCATTCTGGCCCGGAAACCTGACCCTTGTATTTGAAGCCAAAGATAATATCCCTCGGCTTCTAACTGCCAATACAGGTAAAATAGGGGTTAGAATTCCTTCTCATCCTGTTGCCAAAGCCCTTGTTGAAGCTGTAAACTTTCCCATTACCGGCACCAGCGCAAACCTGTCTGGACACAAAGGCTGTAAACAGACCGGCCAGCTTGTTCCTTCAATTCTTGACGCTGTAGACCTGGTGCTGGACGCAGGAATTCTAAAAGGAGGTACAGGATCAAGTATCGTGGATGTTACCACATCAACTATTAACGTCATCCGGGAGGGGGAAATTTCACAAGACAAAATCAACAAAACCTTGGTATTTTGACATTACAGACATCATAATTTCATTGACAAATTCTAAGTTTTCCCTTAAAAAAGAACGATTCATGCCGGAGTGGTGGAATTGGTAGACGCAGAGGACTCAAAATCCTCCGGGCTTTATGCTCTTGCGAGTTCAAGTCTCGCCTCCGGTACCAGCTAATAACAAGGCTTTCAACGTTTTCGTTGGAAGTCTTTTTGTTTTGCTGACAACCGATAGCAATCAAACAGCAATTGAAACAAAACAAATTAGTTTGACAAAATTATATTTACTGCTATTATGGAACAATAAACTCCAATTACGCAGAATTTATGGAGTTAATAGTTCCATAATGGAGGCAAATATGCGGTATATTGATCGTAATTTTCAACTCCCTGAAAACCATTTTTTCCTTCTTGGGCCTAGGGGAACAGGCAAATCCACGTTATTAAAAAATCATTTTAAAGATGCCTTGTACATAGATCTGCTCCAGACTGATAATTTTAGAAAATACTCTGCCCGACCGGAAAGACTAACCGAAGTTGTGAATGCACATGCTGAAAAAAAAATTATCATCATTGATGAGATACAAAAGGTGCCGGACCTGCTTTCAATCATACACAGTTTAATAGAAAAACATGATGGCAGAATGTACATAATGACAGGATCGAGTGCAAGAAAATTAAGAAAACAGGGAACAAACCTGCTAGCTGGAAGAGCGTATAAAAAAATCATGTACCCTTTTACTGCAATGGAATTAAAAAAGAGCTTTAACCTTATAGACGCATTAAAATATGGAATGCTGCCGGTAATACTGAACTCACCTGACAAAAATGAAGCCTTGAACGCATATGTCGACTTATATATCAAAGAAGAAGTAATGATGGAGGGATTAACGAGAAACATTGGTGCTTTCACACGTTTTCTTGAAGCTGTCAGCTTCTCTCACGGATCAATTTTGAATATCGTGAATATAGCAAGGGAGTGCCAGGTTGGAAGAAAACTTGTGGAAGCATATATCAGAATTCTTGAGGATTTGATGATTGCGTGGAGAATGCCGGTTTTTTCGAAAAGAGCAAAGAGACAACTCACCGTTCACCCTAAATTTTATTTCTTTGATACAGGGATGTATCGAAAATTAAGGCCGTCCGGATCACTTGATACACCGGAGGAAATAGAAGGGGTTGCTTTAGAAGGTTTGGTTTTGCAAAATATTAAAGCAGCTCTTCCATCAATTGATGATACAGCAAATATCTATTTTTGGAGAACGAAAAGCGGTAGTGAAGTTGATTTTATCATTTATGGTGATGTTATTTTCACAGCTATAGAAGTAAAGAGTTCCCGCACCATAAGACCCAAAGATCTACGATCGCTAAAATCGTTTAAAACTGATTACCCGACATCCAATTCAATAATACTATACAGAGGGAAAGAACGGTTCATACGAGATGACATACTGATAATACCTTGTGAAGAATTCTTAATGGATATGCAAGGCCAATTCAAGATTTGATATTATCAACAGCCCGACTTTGAAGAGCCTCTGGACAGAACCTATGGCAAGCGACAGGCTGATCAAGGGCAAAAATATTTATCCGGTTTTCAACACACTTTAGTTGTTCAAGTTTTTCATATAATCACGGATATGTTCAAATTGTCCCTTTGACCTGACGACTTCAAAAAGTGCTTTTGAATCCTCCAGCATTGTAAGCCCCCTTTTTATCGCCATGTCAAACTCAAAGGGCGGATCACTTGATGCTGGTCCGTGTCCTGCGTAGTAATCATCGACTTTCAGCATGCTGAGACGTTTAATTGATTCGATATAATCACTGATACTTCCCGACCCGAAGACGCCACCGATGTTTCCTCCCGTAAAAATGGTGTCACCGGTAAAGATCAATCGTTGATCCGGCTCGTAAAGGCAGATACTTCCGGAACTGTGCCCTGGTGAATGAATGACATGGAGGTTGTAGTTTCCCAGACAGATAACAGAGCCGGCCTCAAGACAGATATCGATACGAAATCCATCAGCGGGCAGCCCAAAAAGCTGATTCATCATTGCAAATTCATCTTGAAGTTGAATTTTCATCGCTGCAAGCCGATGGGCTGCAACCATGGCGGTATCAAAAAAAACAGGGGCGCTTCCAACATGATCAAGGTGCTCATGAGTCAGGACCAAAAGATCAATATCGCGAATCCTTAAATTTATCTCACTCAATCCATGCTCAATTGCCTTGGCTGCGCCGGGCAATCCCGTATCAATCAAAACAGTCTTATCAGATCCCTTAATAACGTAGGAATGGCAATCCGGCATCCTCCCTTTGAGTTGAAAAATATCTGGTCGGAGTTCCTTAATTTCTCGTAAAAATTCTATGATCTGCTCCTTTCATTCAATAAATCAGTGTGTCGTTTTTCAAGAGAATGGATGCGATTACACAACACCCGCATGATTGTCAACGCAAACACGGGTTGTTGACTCACCAGATAAACAAACCGGGGTTGGTCAACGACGATGAGTTGTGTTGTATCCTCAACAGCAACCGCTCTGGCGGTCCTTGGGATTCGTTCTACAAGGGCCATTTCCCCGAAAATCTCCCCTTTACCAAGGGTCACCAGCGCTTTGAACCTATTGTTTTGTTTTTGTAATATTTCCACTGACCCGGAGATGACAACAAACAACTCATCTCCTTCGCTGTCCTGCTCAAAGACAATATCGCCTTTTTGATATTCCTGCATAAACCGAATGTTTAGCTTCTTATCAATCGTCATAGGAAATCTTCCCCGTTATTATGTTAAAAAAACATTGTCACT
>Ga0164318_10004265_pt1 | contig 13700 bp, 10 predicted proteins | sample GuaBasSedimGuay9_FD_113734 | JGI IMG/M metagenome (GOLD analysis project Ga0164318, IMG submission 113734) | Subseafloor sediment microbial communities from Guaymas Basin, Gulf of California, Mexico - Guay9, Core 4571-4, 0-3 cm | ecosystem: Environmental > Aquatic > Marine > Hydrothermal vents...
AGCTCCCAAGGTGTGGCCAGTATAAGCTTTGGTAGAACTGAATGAAGGCACATTATTGCCAAACAATCTTTTTATTGCAGTACCTTCAGTCTGGTCGTTATTTTCGGTACCTGTACCGTGTATGTTGATGTAGTCAATATTTTCGGGTTTCAGACTTGCTTTTTCTAATGCCCCTGACATGGCCAGAAAAGGTCCCGTTCCATCCGGTGAGGAAGCTGTTTGGTGAAAAGCATCGTTGGCATTGGCATAACCATCAAGTAGGGCATAAATGTGTTTGCCTTCTTTTTTGGCATCATCTTCCCATTCCAAAGTCAGGTAGGCAGCTCCTTCACCAAGATTTAAACCGCGGCGTGTTTCATCAAACGGTCGGCAGTGCTCGGGGTCAAGAATCATCAAGGTGTTGAAGCCGTTAACAGTAAACTTTGAAAGGGCATCTGTACCACCGACAATTATCCTGTCGACAATTCCGTTTTGCAGTAGCTTTGCTCCGTGGATAATGCTGTTCAAAGAAGAAGAACAGGCCGTGCTTAGTGTTGTCAGATAGGCCGAAATACCCAATTGTTCGGCAATCATTTCGGTGCTGTTGCCGGCATGGTGGGTGTCGATGTATTGTTTGTGTTTGGCTGTTGTCAGGAAATCTTTGTAATACAATTCCCGGCGATCCATTCCGCCGACCGTCGTTGCCGAAACCAATCCTGTTTGCGATAAATCGGAAGAATCTTTTACCGCATCATTCAAGGCTTGCCGTGCAGCAATAATTCCGAGCAAGGCAGTACGGGTCCACACTTTATTGGGGTCAACATTTGCAGTGCTGATTAATTCGTCATGGGTGAGTTTGATCTCTCCGAGTACAAAATCATCTTTGTGGTTCGTATTCAGAATAGAGATTTTTCCAATACCCGTTTTCTGCTTGACCAAAGCATCAAAAGTCTCTTCAACATTGTTTCCGATGGAAGAGATGATCCCGATGCCGGTGACTGCAATTTGCCTCGCCATTTATTTTTGATTGGCTGTAATGTATTCTGCCATCGTTTTTATCGAGTAGAATATTTTTTGGCCGTCCTTGGGATTTTGAATTTTAATGCCGTATTCTTTTTCTAAAAGTACAATAAGCTCCAGTGCATCAATTGAGTCGAGCCCTAAACCATCTCCAAATAAAGGCTCTTCCAAATCAATATCTTCCGGCTCCATATCTTCCAGGTTCAGTTGTTCAATAATCTGTACTTTTAGTTTTTCAATCAATTCTTCCATCTCTTTTATCCTATTGAATTGTATAATTTGTTTACTTTTTCTGTTGTATGATTTGTTGCAGATGCCGCATGTATTTCGGTTTTTCTATCAACGTATTCTTTTTTAGTTTTGTTTGTATCCAATTCTTCTACCCAATACAAAAAAGCCTCATAATTATTTTCCGATTGATCGACCCATCCACCAATACAAGCCTTTGTTTTTTGTGTGGCAAACAGATGGTTTATATATTCAGTTAAAAAATCGGCATTAAAGGCGTCAAAGATAAAAAAAGCATTCGCTCCCCTGAACTTGTGTCGAATAGAAATTTCACCAATCATTATATTTGGTAGCGTATAAACAAACACCGAAGGGCTTGGGAAGAAGTTGTCGTCTTTGAGGCTTTTCTGGAATTTGGAATCAGTCACCAATGTTGATTGGTTGTTAGACAAAACAATGCTAATTTCTTCTTCTGATAAGCTGCTTTGCAACTGATTACTAAGTAAAACCTCAGCAGCAAGAAACCCCAGTTTGCTGATGTCATCCATCTTAAAAAACTTCGCATATTTTGCTTTGATGTGGCGATAAGCTTTTTTGATGAATGCGTTCAAATCAGGCGATTCCTCATCTTCGAAAACAAGTTTCCCGTTAAGGTAAACCGAATTATTTTTGATGTGGCAGTAGGAGGTGATTTGACCCCTCTGTCCTTTGGACATCCCTGCCTTGCCGGCAGGCAGGTCCCCCAAGGGAAGAGCTGGGGCTGCTCTTTCAATATCTGGGTTTTGAGTTTTGAATTTTGATTTTTGGATTTTCTCGTTCACATTCTTTAGAACGAGTGCTGCATTACTGCCCCCAAAACCAGATGCCATTTTCAGAGCATATGAAATTTCTTGTGATTGTGTTTTGTCAATAATATTGAGGGGTTTTGAAATACCGGGTGTTGAAAATCCTGCAGTCTTTAATAAAGTATTCTGACGCATTTCCTCGGCCAGAGCGATGGTTTCGATGATGCCTGCTGCACCCAAAGTGTGACCCCAATTTCCTTTCAGACTGTTCACAGGAACAGTTTCCATTTGATGCCTGCTGATGGCGATGCTTTCCATTTCATCGTTATAGGGAGTTGCGGTTCCATGAGCTGAAATGTGGCTGATGGCGCTGCTTTTTATTCCCGCCTCTTTCATTGCTTTCTGGATGGCAATAAAAGAACCTTCCCCGGTACGAGATGGCCCTGAAATATGATTGGCATCATTGGCCGAATCGCCACCCAGCCAGGCAATATTTTCTCCTTGTTTAGGGGCATTACTCAAAATAATTGTTCCGGCTGCCTCGCCCAGTGAAAGTCCGTCACGGTTTTCATCGAATGGTTTGCAAGCAGTGGGGCTGAGGGATAAAAATGACATGAAACCACTGACGACAAATCGTGAAACAATGTCGCCACCACAAACAATAACATTGTCGTATTTTCCGCTTTCAATTATTGAGGCGGCTGTGTTTATTGCCACTACTCCTGAAATGCAAGCGTTTGACAAAACTTCCACCCGCTTCGGATTACCGAAATATTCTCCAATAATTTCACCCAGCCGCCAAAGTAAAACTCGTTCCTTTTCAAAACTATTCGGTTGCTCTAATAAATTAATATTTCCTTTGGTGGTGGAAAGAATGATTCCGGTTCGTTCCGATTTTATGTCGATGTCAGATTGACCCAAAGTATCGGTAATGGAAAGAATCATCATTTTTTCCAATCGGGTAAACGAAGCGTTTTTTTCGAGTTTTGAAAAGCTGGAATTCAATTTGTCAGTATCAACTATTGAGGCAGGAAAAGCTTCGGGATAAAGTAATTTGTCATGAATGCTTTTGATACCCACACGGCCATCCTTCAGTGCTTCGAAATTTTCGGAAGTACTGAATCCCAAGGAGGAAATAATATTGTCGGCGATGAGGTAAGTCATTTTATGCTCAATTGTTCTACTGTTCGATGATTATCTTCCATTCTTTCTTTACTCCATCAATCCCACTTTCTTCTTCCAGTCCAATACAAATTGTGGCGGGTACAAAATCATTTCGCGATTCAAATCGATAAATACTTGTGTGCTTTCAGCAGTGGCTACCAGTTCGTTATTTGATTTGCGGAAAATTCTGAAGTGAAAAACAATTTTGGCAGCTTCGTGGTCAATAAACTCGGTTTCAATAATCAGGATATCACCGTATTGCACTTGTCTTTTAAAGTCGATGTTCATGTTTACAACCGGTGCCATCACGTTGTTGGCATAAATATCGAGATAAGAAATGCCGTATTTTTTTCCGAAAGATTCACGCCCTTCTTCGATGTATTTCACATAATTGCCATGCCATACAATCCCCATGGAGTCCACTTCGCCAAAGCGTACTTTTACTTCTGTCCGGTCTTTTAAAACTTTCTTCATTTATTCAAATTACGAGGCTGCGAAAATAGAGAATTTGATTGTCAATTTGAATTGATCGGAAAAAGCCTTTTCTAACCGTTGATATATCGGCAGGCGATTCTGTGATGTGAAGGTAGTATCTCGTTGAGTATTTTGAATGAATTCCTACAAACTTGTGTTGTCAGGAAAGAAAATGTTCATTTCACCGGTGGCTATTAATTTGTTGTTTGCAAAAACTTCCCCTTTTATTACGGTTGCATTCATAAGTTCATGAAGGACAGTTACGGTAGTTTGAAGTGTGTCGTTGTCTTTGGGTAATTCAAAAATAGTCAATCGTTTTATCGAGCCAATGAAACCAGTTTTTGGTTTTTCACGGGATTGTTTGGCCAAATATCCACTGTGCAATGCAGCAGTCTGGGCTATGTTTTCGATGATTCCGGCTTCCTGAAAAAATCCTGATTTGCAGAAAATATTCGCTTTGCTTAATACAAGCCGTGAAATCGTTTTTTCAGTATTACTATAAATTAAACCGTCCACCATAGCCATTGGTGGTTTTTGGGGGATTAACTCAAGTACTTCTTTTTGGCCAGCCAGCATTGTTGTAATTTGAGATTGATTTTATGTTGCCAAAAATAGAAAATAATTGCTGTTTCGTTTTTTGCAAAATTCAATACCAATCAATACTATGTTTAAACATTAGGGTATCTACAATCTTGTAAAAGCCGGGGTGCAATATTGTTTGCACTAATTTCCTTGGGAGGCAAGGTTGTACACTTAAAAAAAACAATTACATTTGCTACATTCAGAGCTTATCCTGATCTTGTGCAGGAAAAGCATACCAATCTGTCAATCAATTATTAATTGTATCAGTAAATATACCATGCTTGTAGGGGGCGACTGCAATATTTATTTTGAAGAAGAATAAATATTTAGGAGTTCACTTTAATAACTCATCGGTATTAGCCTTTAACGCAGATTGTGTTTTGGTTGTTTACATATCGTAATATAGTCATACTAATAATTTGTCTTTAACTAAAACAAACTGAATATGTCTAAACCAAAAAAGCGAGAAAAATCAGCATCAATTAAAAATGCCAGGTTCTCGAATAATTTATTGCTAATTATTTATATACCAATATTATTGGTTATTTTTTTTAAGGTTTATGGTGACGTATTCGATGAAAAAATCTATTTGGGTGGTGATAACGCCAGCTATTATATTCTTGGCAATTCTATTGCTACCGGACAAGGTTATACGAACATTCACATCAAAGAAAAGACAAGCCACAATCATTTTCCTCCAGGATATCCATTAATTATTGCCACTGCTTCAAAGCTGTTTTCTAATAATATACTTTTTATTAAAAAAGTGAATGGTTTCTTCCTTTTATTGTCTGTTGGCCTACTGTTCCTGGTCGTTTATAAATTTACCGGAAACTATCATGTTTCGTTTATTGTGGGTGTGTTTACATTATACAATATTCATTTATTGGGCTTTTCCATTATAATGATGAGTGAGATACCATTTCTATTCTTTTCATTACTTTCTCTTTGGCTTTTTATGAAACTGGATTTTTCAATCCCTGTACAAAAGAATTGGCTCTTTTTTATTTTGTTGTTGTCTGTTTCTTTCACTTATCACATACGCTCCTTAGGCATTGCTCTTTTTTTTGGAATAGCCACTTATATGTTATTTGAGAAAAAATGGAAGTATTTAGCATCTTACAGTTTTGGATTTATTCTACTGGCATTGCCTTGGTACCTAAGAGGTAAAGCATTGGGTGGCAATGCATATGTGAGTCAGTTGTTTTTAAAAAACCCTTACAGGCCTGAATTGGGACAAATGGAATTATTTGATTGGTTTATTCGAATTTGGAATAATTTCGAAAGGTATATCACACGTGAAATACCCTCTGGAACTTTTAACTTTATACAGGTAGTTGATAGTAAAACCCCTTTTGCAGCTTTGGAATGGATAATTGGAATAGCTTGTATATTATTGATGCTGTTTGGTTTATTTAAAATAAAAAAGTTTAATACTGTTCTAACTTTTTACATAGTAGGAACATTTGGGATTTTATTGCTTTGGCCGGATGTATGGTTTGGCGTCCGCTTTTTACTTCCTCTGGTTCCCTTACTTACTTTTCTGTTTCTTTATGGAGTGATTGAAATGTTGCATTGGTTTGGGGAGCATGTTTTAAAAATAAAAAACCAATCTGTAATTTATTTTTCAATAGTGTTCTTGAGCCTATTGGCTATAAGAAGTTACAGCAATACAATAGAAAAACTGGAAAAGCAAAAAAGTGGAATCTATAGTAAAAACTACCAAAACTACTTTGAGTTAGCAAAATGGATTAAAGCAAATACGTCGGACACCTCGGTAACTTGTTGTCGTAAACCTCAACTATTTCACCTCTATTCCACTAAATATGTAACGGGAATTAAAACGACAATCGATACCGAAGAACAGATAGCGTACTTGATAAGCAGGGAAGTCGATTATGTTGTTCTTGAGAAGTTAGGTTACTCTTCTACCGGAAGAAACTTATATCCGGCAGTCGAAAAATATCCTCATAAATTTATACTGGCAAAACAACTGCGGGATCCTGACACGCCACTTTTGCAATTTGTGCCCGAACTTGATTATTGGGGAGAATGGAAAGACAATAAAAGGAATGGTAGAGGAAAATACGGATGGGACGATGGAACGAAATTTGACGGCCTATGGAAAGATAACAGAAGAAATGGGAAAGGTACACTATACTTAGCTGATGGATCTCAACTTGATGGAGTATGGACTAATGATACTTTAAACGGCGTGGTATATGTCAAGTCAATAGATGGGGATACAATAGAACGTAGTCTTTATGAAAAGAATATGAAAATAGGAATGATTCTTGTCAAAAAATAGTTTCGTTTATCCTATTTATTAAACGCACCAAATATTATTGATAAATTTATTCTATTTTTGCAAAATAAAAATTAATCTATGGCCCGATCACAAGAAACATTTGGAAAAAAAGAAGTACGAAACAAAAAGGAGAAAAAGAGAAAAGACAAAGCTGCCAAGAAGTTAGCCAGGAAAGACACTGAGAAGTCAGGTAACCTGGACGATATGATAGCTTATGTTGACGAATTTGGAAATATTACCGACACACCTCCCGATCCTACCAAAAAGAAAAAAGTTAAGTCAGAAAACATCGAGATTAGTGTGCCAAAACGCGAGGCAGTAGAATATGATCCCATAAGAAAAGGAATCGTTACTTTCTTTAACGAATCAAAAGGCTTTGGATTTATCAAAGATTCGGAAACCCAGGAAAGTGTTTTTGTGCATGCCAACAATTTGTTGGAAGAAATAAGGGATAACAATGTTGTTACTTTCGAAGTGGAAATGGGAATGAAAGGACCTGCTGCTGTTCGGGTAAAACTACTCAAATAGTCAGGGGTTTTTACTTCGAAGAAGGATAAACCATCCGGATTATTATTACCGTATCATTTTCTAATTTAAATGCTGTTTCCTCAAATTTTGGTGCCCGCATCTTTGGCATCTTACCGGAAACACCAACACCTTCTGTTGGTATTTTCATCGATTTTGTATTGACTTTCCCATCGCCATTGGTATCGTGAAAAACAGCAATGGCGTAATTGCCAATTGGGATATCCAGGTAGGTGTAGGAAACGGAGCTATCTGTTATCTCTATTTTGGAAGCCCTAAACGGTTTTGTCTTGTTTTTAAAATCAGTGGCATTGTCAAAAATACCTGTTACAAGTTCTCCTCCAGTCCCTTCAATATTTTGTATTTCCATATGAATTTCAGCCGTTTGCCCAAAAATACTTACTGAAGCAAAGACAAATATTAAGATGCATGCTATATTCTTTAAATGTTTCATTGCTTGCGAATAAAGGTTTTTAGATTTGAAAATAGTCGAGACAGGATTTAGAACCTTAAAACCGAAACTCAGAATATTGCGCACCGCTTTCAATTGGATAATTTCCCTGGTAAACATTACCAAGGTAACCATCAATAGCAATTGGGTCGCCCATTTGAAAAACGTATTTATTCAACTGGCATTTTTTCTCGACATCAAAAACAATGAGGCTACTGCAATTTACTACCGATGTTTTTCCTAACCTGACAGCAGTAACGGCAGCATGAGAAGTGGCTCCTCCTTTTGCAGTGAGCAATCCGTCAGTTGCAAAAATCATGGCGATGTCGTCAGGCACAGTATCGGGCCGGACAAGAATAACTGATTCGCCGGGATATTTCTTGTGTAAAATCTCGATATCATTGTTGTCGAATGCAACGCGACCATTCATTGCACTGCCACCAATACCAATTCCGCGACCGGCCAGTTTCATTTTATCAAGTGTAGTACTAAAAACTTCCACTGACTGGAAACCAGACATGTCTAAATCCCTCGTTTGAAGAACATACAAATCATCAGGGTTTTCCGATTCAAATGTAAATTCTATTTCCTGCGGACTGTAGCCGTGGTGTTCGGTAAGCTCTAATGCAATGCGGTTTAGTTTCTTGTAAATTTCCGGGTATTGCTCCTCTAAGGAAGGATCGCCATTGGGCGCTTCTTTCTGATTTTTACTGACAGGAAATGGTTTTACCAATCCCGCAACAATATCTTCTCCCTGGCTGCAAAGTGTGAAATCGCCATAAAGATGAACGCCCTGTTTTTGCTTCTTTGGATTTTGTGTAAATACGACGCCGGTACCTGAAGTTTTGCGCAGGTTGCCAAATATCATGCGTTGTACAATAACAGCAGTTCCCCACTCATCTGCTATTTCAAGATGTTCACGATAAGCAATGGCACGCTCCGATGACCACGACTCGAACACCAGGTTAATAGTAATGATCAATTGCTCAAATACATCCTCTTCAAATTTTATATTGTTGCTTTTTAGTGTTTGTTTGTACGACATGGCTACTTCGCGCATGGCGGTGGGGGTGAAGTCAATTTTTTGTTCAACTTTGTATTTGGTTTTAAACCCTTCTATTACTTCATCAAAAACATCCCTGCTTAATCCAAATGCCATGCCCCAGCTTTGTAACAGTCTGCGGTAAGAGTCCCAGGCAGACCATTCAAATTCAGGTTGTTGGCTCATGCTTTCTGCAATTTCGTCATTCAGTCCAACATTTAGGAATGTGTCCATGGCCCCTGGCATAGAAATAGCAGAGCCCGATCTTACAGAAAGAAGTAGCGGATTGTTAGCGTTTCCATATTGTTTGCCTGCACCTTTTTCTACAATGCGCAAATGCTTGCGGATTTGCTCGTGCATTTCTTTTTTTAATTCGGGATGGCCGAGTATGGCTTTATGTCGGCGGAATACTTCGGTTGTAATAACAAAACCCGGTGGGATGGGAAATTTTGCCATACGAAGTATTTTTAAATGGTAGGCTTTCGATCCTAAGAATACCTGATTGTCGACCACAGGATTGGGAACTTTTAAACGGGTAATAATTAGGTTCGAATTGTAAGACATTACCTCGTTGAGCAGTTTGGGCTCAAGGTTATCAACCATATCGCGCAGCGATTCCAATATTCTGGCAATGAAGTTGTCTAAGGGCTGCATCAAAAAAGCATCAGCAATTACCTCTCTGTAAAATTCCTCTGAAACTTTGTTTACTGTTTGAACCTTTTCTTTTTCGCTGAGTTTATTGTCTGGGTCAAGCAGTTGCGGAATAACAACCCGCAATGGAATTTCATAAGTCTTTAAAAAGTATTTAACGATTGTCCGTTTGACGTCTTCAGCAATAAATTGAAAAATATTAATGTATTGCTCGATCGAGAAACTTTGTGAGCGTAAGCTGTATTTCAGCATCAACAGGTTGGCATTGAAACTCTGGCTGGTAATTCCATCCAGTTCAAGGCCTTCCCTGAAATAATCCAGGATAAAATAAATATTGTTTAGCGTTTTGGCCGAAATGTAATTTAAGTTGATTTGTGCCACCACTTTTTCCATCAAACGGGTAGCTACATTTTCGAGGCGGAAAGTCAGTCCAAGAGCTTCAAATTTAGGCTCGCGGTAAACTCCGTACATCGATGGGATACCAATAGCAATATGCCGTTTGTGGTAAATATTTTCCCAACTTTGGCTGGGTTTAGGATTGAAAATGATGGCCTTCAATTTGTTCATGAAGGAGTAGATTAGTTTTAGCGAGTTTTCAGTGTCTTCTTTTTCGAGCGCAGTTCTTAAATTATTGATTTCATCTTCTTTGATAAAGGAAAACCGTTTTAGTAAATCTGTAATGTCAACCGTGTCGAAAGAGTACTTTTCTTTTAAAAAAGCATACAGTTTTCGGATGTCCCTTAGCCGTTCAGCATCACGGACATTGAATTTCGTTAATCGGTTCAGAAGCTGTTCGAAGTGGCTTTCATCCAATGCCAACAACTCATCGGGAAGGGAATCATTCAGTTCGCATAGCTCGTTAACCATGCCGTGAATAGGGGCAAACCACTCACTTTTTTTGTCGATGGATTGGTAAACATTTTCAGGAAGAGATTCTTTTAGCGCTTTCAATTTACCGTCCTGCCAAAACTGGAAAATTCTTCGCGTTAATTCAATCAGGGTGTTGTTACTTTCGGTATGGACCTGCTTGCGCAGAAAATGAATAAGCATGTCTTTTCGCTGCGAAATCTCGTCCATAGTAGTGGTTACTTTCCTGATTTCACCTTCCGCACCAATTTCGTTAAAGTAAACTGGAAAAATCCGGGTAAGCTGTTTTACCTTTTTGTAATGTGGTGTAATATTTGAATTGAGAATCTTTGTAATCTCCCGTTGGAAAAGGTCGGTATCGCTTATAAAAATACCACCCAATTGCAGATTGACGATCAAGGTTGACAGGAGCCGCTCCATATTCGAATGTGAATATTCAATCAGTTCAAGCCAAACTCTGATATTTTTGATATGATTTTCGTTTACTGACAATTGCCAGTCTTTGTTTACAAAAACAACACCGGGTGTTTCAAATCCGAAGTCAATTAACTTGTTTTCAAAGTAATTGAGAAGGCCATTTTCATTCGTGTCTAAATCAATTGACTTTTTACCCAGTGTAAGCAGCATGTCAAGTACCGAAGACGTATGCGATGTCCGTAAAACAGTAACAAACTCAAATATTTGAGCGATAAAAGGACGGATTTTATCAGGCTCAATTTCGTCGATGGTTTGGCTGAGAATTTTATTTAACTTCCAGATAAGCCGCTCTTTATGTGTAGTTATTCCCGCTAACTGAAGCAAATAAAAAATGAAATGAAACTTTTCGGTAAAACTTGTAAACAAGTCAACAGCATCGGCAAAACGCTCAGCAATCTGATCGTAATCAGGTATTTTGTCTATTAGCATATCCCAGCAATCAGCCTGTTTTAGTTGTTTGCGAAGCTGGTTGAACCAAGGACTGCCAATGTGATTTTTTACGATGTTTTGCTCGCTGCTAAGGATGTCTTTTTGTTTATCAAGCCATTTTTCAACTGCAGAACTGCTTTCCCAAAAATTGATATTTTCATTATAAATGGAATGAGTGAGCGTGAAGGCTTGCCGACTAAATTGGTGGCTGCAATCATTGTCAATAAGATAACGTCCGAAATATTTGGATGCCATGATAAAACTGTGTGGATGTGCTTTCAAACCCATTTGCATTGTTTCAAGGCAATACGAAAATGTTGGTCCGAAATCTACCGATTCGTCACTTAGTTTTTTATTAAATTCAAGCAGCGTTCTTATAACCATTATCTGGAGTTCGTTACGTTTGCTGTTGAGCAAAAGGCCGCGCAATAATTTCAAGGGGACCGTAAATACCTTATTTGGATTACTCAGCCCGATGTAAAACCAATAATCGGTTAGTAAAATACTTCTGAGTTCTTCGGCCACAAATTTCCTGTTACTGAAAGGGTGCTGGTATTCGACTATGCAATCGTTTGCACGTTTATGAATTCCGAAGTACTTTTTTGACAAATTTATAAACGACTGAAAATCAGGCGGTATTTTTATATCTTTATATCTGGTCTCGGCCAGATTGGCTTCGAGGGCTTTTGATTTGAGTTTTTCTTTCATGGACAGGTTTTACACATTCAGTTGAGAAAAAATTATAATTACTTTTGCGTGCATTCAAAAAATACTTCCTGAACAAAGATAATAGCTTTGGAAGAAACAAAATTAAAATTTAATATTATGACAAAGATTAAAATTGGAATTAACGGATTTGGAAGAATAGGACGCAATGTTTTTAAGATTGCTTTAGAAAGAAATAAGCTCGAGGTTGTAGGAATTAATGACCTTACGGACACCAAGACACTGGCACATTTGCTAAAATACGATTCGACACAAGGTAAATTTAATGGAACCATTTCGCATAACAATACCAGCTTGATAGTGAACGGAAAAGAAATTCCGGTAACATCGGAGCGTTCACCAATTGAAATTAACTGGCGCGATACACCGGATATTGTCGTTGAAGCTACTGGAATTTTCCGTCAGAAGGAAAGCAACAAAGGTGGTTATGGAGACCATTTGAAAAACGGCGCGAAGAAAGTAATCCTTACCGTCCCGTCAAAAGATGAAATTGACCGGATGATTGTACTGGGTGTAAACGACAACGAATTGCAAGACGAAGATCAATGTGTTTCAAATGCTTCATGTACGACCAATTGCCTGGCACCGGTTGCTAAGGTTCTGAATGACCGTTTTGGTATTGAAAGTGGATTGATGACCACCATCCATGCATACACCAACGACCAGGCGATTCTTGATGCACCGCATTCTGATTTGCGCAGGGCACGTTCTGCAGCAGTTTCACAAATCCCGACAACAACTGGTGCTGCAAAAGCAGTAGGAAAAGTAATTCCTGATTTGAATGGAAAATTGGACGGAATGGCAATTCGTATCCCTACACCAACAGGCTCGCTGGTTGATTTGGTAGTTAACCTGAAAACAGAAGCTACAAAGGCTGAAATTAATGCAGCCATGAAAGAAGCTGCCGAAGGCCCAATGAAAGGTATTCTGGAATATACTGAAGACCCAATTGTTTCGGTCGATATTATCCACAATCCCCACTCTTCTATTTTTGATGCTGAGAGCACGATGGTTTTGGGAAAAACTGTAAAAGTACTTTCATGGTACGACAACGAATGGGGATATTCGGCCCGTGTTGTTGATTTGGCAGAACGGTTTAATTTCTAGGATCAGGCGAAGATAGTTTTGAAGGAGGTTGTTTTTTTCAGCCTCCTTTTTTTTTGTGATAGATGGTCACGTTTTTAGTTTGGGAAAAACCGTATTTTTACATTGGATAACTGCAATTGCGGTTATTTATGCGTTGTGTGTCATACGAAAAAACGAATGAACAAAGAATCGATAGACAGAATGAAACAAGCAAAACGACTGTTGTTAAATCACTGGCTGACTCTTGACTACTTTTCATTGTGCTCTTTATTTTTAATATGATTGTCAATATTTAATTTCACTTAGACACTTATTTATATAAACAACAAAAAGTATGAAAAAAAACATAGATAAACCATCACCAGAAGCGAAAGCGCTTTCTCTTTTTTTAATGGCCTATAAAACGATAAAACCAATTTATAAAGAAAAATCTAAACGTATTAATAGGCTGTGGGATCTTGTAAAAAATAATGAATTAAGCAAGAGTGACTACATGGAAGAGGTGCAAAATATGTTAACATCATATGGTGGTTATTCAGAAGTTGTCGAGAAAACAGTTAGGTTTTACATTGAAAAAACTGGCGAATGGAAATTACAGGGTGATGACAAATATAGCCTAGACGCCAAGAAAATTGCTGATAAAATATTGGATAAATAGGTGTCCTTATTTCCAACTTAACCAAGTTACAGAATAAATCTCTTCATGTGATTTTTATTAATCAGGTACGCGAAAGCATTCCCCTGCCAGCTCATCATTGGTTTAAGTCTGTAACTTAAACATGCTGGTAATGTACTGAAAAATGGTTGGTGACTTATAGAAAAACAATCATTATATTGGCACTGTTAATCTGAAGAGGAATCAAGCTCTGGTGGAGATCAACTTGACAGCAATAGGATTAACGCATA
>Ga0164318_10004266_pt1 | contig 13700 bp, 11 predicted proteins | sample GuaBasSedimGuay9_FD_113734 | JGI IMG/M metagenome (GOLD analysis project Ga0164318, IMG submission 113734) | Subseafloor sediment microbial communities from Guaymas Basin, Gulf of California, Mexico - Guay9, Core 4571-4, 0-3 cm | ecosystem: Environmental > Aquatic > Marine > Hydrothermal vents...
GCAGAGAATGGCAACCGCAGTATGCGAGAAGGATTTGGAAGTTTATATGTTAAGCAAGGATGACGTGGTTAATCTTTTTACCCAAGACTCTGAAGTCGCGGTTGATTTGATGTATTTAAGCTGTGAGCGTTTTACCGAGAATATAAAAAGAGAGGTAGAAGCAAAGGAGCGTATAAAAAGTGAATTGAGGATTGCCCGTGATATCCAGATGAATATGCTTCCCAGAAGATTTCCTCCTTTTCCGGAAAGAAAAGAGTTTGATATCTTTGCCAAAATGACTCCCGCCAAAGAGGTGGGAGGAGACCTCTACGATTTTTTCTTTGTCAATGACAATAAGCTTTGTTTTCTTATCGGAGATGTATCGGGAAAAGGCGTCCCGGCCGCTCTTTTTATGGCAATAAGCAAAGCATTGCTGAAGACAGAGGCGATGCATGGCTTGTCTGCGGATGAGGTTTTAAAGAGAGTTAATAATAACCTTGCTCCTGATAATGATGCCTGTATGTTTGTGACTGTATTTTGCGTAATAATAGATTTAGAAACCGGGAACGTGGAGTTTTCTAACGGAGGGCATAACCCGCCTTTGGTTTCAAAAGGCGGAGGAGATTTCCAATATTTAGCTATTCCCAAGGGGTTTGTGGTCGGAGCTATGGAGAATGTGAATTTCAAGAAAGGCATACTTAAGCTTGATGCCGGAGATTCTATATTTCTCTATACCGACGGAGTAACAGAAGCAATGAATGATAAGGGCGAGTTGTTTTCCGAGGAAAGGCTAAAAGATTCTCTTTCGAAGCTAAAAGATAAGAGTATAGAAGAAATTGTTAAAGGGGTAAGGACTGATATAAAGAATTTTGTGCGCGAGGCGCCTCAATCCGATGACATAACAATCCTGGCATTTAAATACAAAGGTAAGGAGGTATGATATGCTTAAGGGAAAGAAGATAGGTATACTTATCGAAAGCGATTTTTATGAGCCCGAGATTTGGTACTATAGGCTTCGTTTTGCCGAAGAGAATGCCCAAGTTCATTTTATGACGCGGTTGTGGGGGCAGGATGCGATTACCTTTAGCGGCCATGAGTATAAAGTTCCTTTTGAATGCCGCCAGAGCTTTGAAGGAATCAGTGATAGTGAACTTTCTTCGTTCTCCGCCATAATTGTTCCTTCAGGGATGGTGTCCGACCGCCTAAGATATACTGAAGATGTAAACAAACTTCCTCCTGCTGTCGAGTTTTTAAAAAGAGCCTTTGCCAATAAGAATATTATAAAAGGCATTATTTGTCATGGTATGTGGCTGGTTGCTCCGGCACCGGAGCTCGTAAGAGGCAGGAGAGTAGTTGTTCATAATAATCTTCTTGGGGATGTAAAGAATATGGGCGCGGTTTATGCGGATGAAGATGTTGTTGTTGATGGCGACCTTGTAACAGGCCGTTCAGGAGGACATTGCCATCTGTTTGCGAAGAAAATAATTGAATTGCTTTCTTCGAAATAATAATATCTGTGTTCATCTGTTATCTATCTGTGATTATCTGTATTAGCGCGTAGCGCAAAAAGGAGGAGGTGATATGTTTTGTTACCATGACAAGATAGAAAAAATCGATATGGGAGGAGGTGTTATACGCCAGTATCTGGGGGAAGGCGAAAATATGAATGTTCAGCATTGGAATATGGCGGATAAGAGTGTAGTCAGGTTACACAAACATCCCCAGGAGCAGTTTGGCTATGTTATAAAGGGCGGATTTAAGATGATTGTAGGGGATGAAACCACGGAACTTAAGGCGGGTGACGCTTATTTTATTCCGCCTAATGTTCTTCATGAATTTACCGCGATAGGAGAAACTGAGGCGATTGACGTATTCAGCCCGGTAAAAAAGGATTTTCCGTGGAAAGAGTAATGTTTAACGGGGTATATTGAACCCATTGGTAAAACAAGGAGGTGTGGTAATGGGGAAAAAAGTTTTGATTTGCGCGACAAATTTTGGAGTATGGGCGGAAGAACTCCAAGCCCCCTGGGATGTATTAGTAAAAGCGGGATTTGATGTGACTCTCGCGACTCCGCAGGGTAAGAAACCATTGCCGTTAAAAATTAGTGTTGACCCGGATTTTGTTGATCCGATGCTTGCAAAAATTCCCGGAGCTAACCCAAAAGTTAATCCGAAGTTCGTTTGCGACAGAACCAAAGAATTAGTTCAGGGCGATGAATGGGCGCATCCCATAAAACTCGCGGACGCTAAAATGGCTGATTATGATGCTATTGTTGGAACAGGCGGTTTAGGCGCGATGATGGATTTGGCCCCCAATAAATACTTTAAAGGGCTTATCTATGAAGCTTATTACTCGAATAAACTAATAGCGACTCTTTGTTATTCCACAGCCGCTCTTATCTGGACCAGGGACCCAAAAGATGCTTACAACAGTATTATAAAAGGCAGAAGAATTGCCTGTCATCCAAGAGCCTGGGATTTTGAAGATAACGTTACTTTAGAATTATGGGGTGCCACAGAAGATAATAAAGGCACAGATGCCGTATACGCGGGATTCTTGTATCCTTTGGAAGATATAGCAAGGGATGCAGTCGGGCCCGGCGGCCTTTGCATCGGAGACCCGGACGCAACCCGTGATAATCCAAGAGTTGAGTTCGACTGGCCCTTTATTACCGGGAATTCTGTCGAGTCATCAATTGCCTTTGGAGAAAAGATTGTTGAAGTTCTAAACAGCAGGTAAATTCTTTTCCCTTCCGTACTGCGGCACGGAAGGGAAAATTCTCTTATAACCTGATATATCCTTTTGAAAAGAATATGTAAGGTTAAGGAGAATAGAAATAGGGGGAGGTGGCATATGCCGGTAATTACTATACAGTCATTAGAGCTTACCGATGAACAAAAAGATATACTTGCCGATAAATTTATAACTATCCTTTCTGAGCTTACAAAAGTACCCAAAGACAGGATATATTTGTTTTTTGACGGTTATCCCCTTGAGGATGCTGCCTGTAACGGAATACGTTTTTCTAAAAATCCGCCTAAGTTTGCGGTAGGTAAGTTTAGCCCGTCAGAGAAGAAAGAGTGAACTTGTGTATTACGTATGTGCGGTCAAGAGCGAAAAGGATAAAAAATGGTATACGGGGGTTTAGCCAGAAAAAGGAAGGGGAGTAATTATGGATGTAAATCAGGCGATAGTAAAAACATTGGAATCAATCGGTGTGGACCATGTCTTTGGCGGTTCAGGCCAGGTAAACGCGACAATGCTTCTTTCGCTTAAAAAGTCAGATAAAATCAAAACCGTTATCGTGCGTAATGAGCAGGCTGCTTCTTTTATGGCCTGCGGGTATGCAATGTTTTCTGATAAGCTGGGCGTATGCTTTGCCACCGGCGGCCCGGGTGCTTTTAACTTATTTTCCGGAATGGCAGTCGCTTATTATGATTCTCTTCCTGTTTTGGCCATAACCGGCTATGCTTCTATGCCCAACAGAGGAAAAGGCGCTTTAAACGAATCCAGCGGATTAAACAGGACCCCGGATTCCCATAAAATGTTCTCTGCAACGACAAAGAAGTCTTTTATTATTGAAAACGCAGACGATACATGCGATATTTTAGAAGAGGCAGTTAACATTGCTTTTTCCGGCCGCCCCGGCCCTGTTCATATCCATGTCCCTAAAAATATTACTGTTGCCGAGGTTAAGAATCTTAGAGAGATAAAATTGAGCGTTAAACCTGTATTGCCTGATGCTGAGAAAATTAACGAGGCCTCTTTATTGCTTGCTGAGGCAATTGAAAAGAACAAACAGATTATGATTCTTATTGGCTATGGTTCAATACGCAGCCATGCCGAAAGCTGCCTTTTAGAATTAGTAGATAAGTTTCATATACCTTTTGCCACAACAATGGACGCTAAGGGAATATTGCCGGAAGATAATCCTCTATCATTAGGAGTGTTTGGCACTTCCGGAGACAAGGGCGCGAAGGAATATTTTGAGAATTCCGAGATTGTTCTTGCAATAGGTAATTCTTTTGCCCAGAATGCCACTTTTTCTTTTAAGCCTGATTTATATCAGGGTAAGAAATTGATACATATAAATATTGACGAAAATGAACTTAATAAAGTTTACAGCGCCGATATCGCGATATTAAGCGATGTTAAGCCCGCTGTAGAAGCAATTACGAAAGAACTCACTGGCAAAGCTGGCAGTTTTAAACTTAATAGGCCGGTTAATAAAAATAAATGGCATGATACACCAATAGAGTATAGTGGCAGCAAAATCCATCCTGCCAGTCTTGTGAAAGTTATTTCAGACAATTTACCGCCTAACAGTATTGTTATGGGTGATGCCGGCTCTCATATGCTCTGGCTTAACTGTTACTTAAAGCTTGATAAAAATCAGAGATATCAAAATCCGGGGAGTTTCGGGCCCATGGCTTCTCATGTAAATGGTTCAATAGGTGTTAAGTGTGCTAATCCCGGCAAAACAGTTGTCTGCGGCTGCGGCGACGGGGCTTACCTTATGGCCGGTTTCGAACTCCTAACAGCGGTCCAGTATAACATTCCTGTAGTCTGGGTTATTTTTGATAACGGCGAGTTTAACGTTATCAAGAAATTTCTGATAAATTTATTCGGCGAGCATGCATTTATGCGGTTTAAGAATCCCGATTACGTCAAGTATGCCGAGGCTTGCGGTGCTAAAGGGTATAGAGTGGAAAAACTGGAGGAGTTTGAGCCGGTATTTCAGGAAGCCCTTCGCGCGGACGCTCCTGTTTTGATTGATGCAGTAGTTGAATCAGAGGTTTATCCGCCGTTTAGTTTAGCGAAAGTCTGATGTACAGATGGCTACAGATATTCGCTTGCGCGAACCACAGATGACCGCATATATCTGTGCTCATCTGTTTTAAATCTGTGGTAATCTGTGTTGTTAAGGAGATGGTATGCGGTTTGGCCATGTAGCCATAACTGTTTCTGATTTAGAGCGCAGTGAGCTGTTCTATGAACATGTTTTCGGATTTTTGCGTATCGACAAGATTCGCGATAAAGAGTTTACAATTTCTATTATGAAAAAAGACGGCATTGTGCTGGAGCTTTTTTCTGCCCTTAACTCATTGAGCTTTCCTGGTTACCGTAAGAATTTGGAAACTGACCTTAGAACGTGCGGAGTAAAACATTTTGCCTTTGCCGTTGATGATATAGAAAAAGAATATAACCGGCTTAAAGACAAAGGCGTGGAGTTTCTTACTGGCATCAAGTCTTTAAACGCGAAGACAAGGTATTTCTTTATCAGGGATCCGGATGGTATTTTTATTGAGATTGTGCAGGATAATGAGTAAACTGAAAGGAGGCCAGCGGCATGAATAAACCTGTATTTAGATTTCCCGATGCAGGAGATATAAGATGTTATGATCGTCATGGTAAAGAAATCATGCTTCCCCCGGTAGAAGATGAACTTTATGGTCAGAATGGATGCTTTATAGTCAATCCTATGTCTTTTACAAAGCTTGATAGTGAATCAAGGGAGCTTTCCGATATTTCCACCTGGCAGGATGGATACCGCATGGTACGTGATAATAATACAGGACTCGTATGGGAAATAAAATCTCCTCATAAAGAAGATATAAATTTTTGTGATGACAAATATTCCTGGGATGATGCCAATAAGTATGTAAAAAGGCTCAATGATAATAAATACTGCGGGTTTTCGGACTGGCGCCTTCCCAATAAAGACGAACTTCGTTCAATAATTGATTACGCAAGAGTTAATCCCGCGGTAGACACTTTTTATTTTCCGCACTGCCAGGTTGCGTTTTATTGGACCTCTATTTTATATAAAATGCAGCCGCCGTTCGTCTGGGGTATATTTTTCGGTTTGGGAAGCGGTATTCCGTATACCCCTTCAAGTTTACAATGCGTGCGGGCGGTAAGAGGAGGATATAGCCTTGATTTTGGTAATCCTCAAAAAGAAGCCTTTAAAGACAACAATGATGGCACAATTACGGATTTAAGAACGGGGCTTATGTGGCAGAAGGGTGAAAATGAACGAATGGATTGGTATCAGGCTCTCAAATACTGTAAAGATATGAACTTAGCCGGATACACCGACTGGCGCCTTCCCAACATAAAGGAACTAAACAGTATATTAGACTTAACTTACAAAGACGGCTGGTGGTACCATAAGGGGTATTTTCCGGCTAAAGGTTTGGAGCCGCCGCTTTTGCATTATTTTTCCTCTACGCCGTACGAAAGGATATATGTGTGGGTTACTAATTTCTGTTTCGGTTATGACGGTTATTATGCCAGTAAGAATGCTAAGCTTCTTTTTAGGGCAGTACGTAATGTAGTTACTCCAAAGAAAGAGGCTGAAGTTTTTAAGCTTCCTCATAGCGGCCAGAAGAAATGCTATGATTATGACGGCAATATTATTACTGTCCCTAAACCAAAAGAGAGATTTTACGGCCAGGACGGTTCCTGTCAGTTTAATCTATTTTCGTTTACTAAATTGCGTGATAATGGTATAGCATTAAACGATGACGCCGGTTTTAGCGACGGATACCGCATGGTAAAAGACAATAACACAGGTTTAATATGGGAAGTAAAATCGCCGCGGGAAAACGATTTTAATTTTAAGGGGAGAAAATATACTTTTGAAGCCGCAAAAGAATATATAAGTTATTTAAATAAAATACACTACGCGGGGTTTTCGGACTGGCGCCTTCCTAACCGCGAAGAGCTGCGTTCAATAGTTGATTACAGCGGAGTAATTCCCGCTGTTGATAAAAAGTATTTTCCCAGCTGCCTTGCCGAATTTTACTGGTCAGATGACCCGTTTATCAAAGACGAGAATTTCATATGGGGTGTTTATTTCGCTTACGGATGCGGAATATGCTACCTTAGGGACTCGCTATATGGTGTAAGGGCTGTGCGCGCGGGCTATAATCCCGATTTTGGAAACCGCAGCCGTTATGCGTTTAAAGATAACGGTGATGGTACGATTACTGATTTAAATACAAATCTTATGTGGAAGAAGGATGAAAGTCCGGATAATAACTGGGAGGGAGCGCTTAAATATTGCGAAGATATGGACTTAGCGGGGTTTTCGGACTGGCGCCTTCCTAATATTAAAGAGCTGGCTACAATATTAGATTTGTCTTTTAAAAACAACTGCTGGCATCATAAGGATTTCTTTCCCAATGTTAAAACAGCGCCTTTGGGGTTCTATTGGGCTTCTACTACTTACGGAGATACTTTTGGCTGGGGAGTGAATTTTCAGTTTGGCTACGATGGTTATTACGCGGCGAAGAAAAACGGCCGATACGCGTTTAGGCCTGTAAGAACAATTATTGATGAAAAAAACAGGGGGAAATAATGCGTTTAAAAATTAATAAAGTAGAGTTAAAGAAAGTTAAAGATAGTATTGCCGCGGTAGTATTTGATTTGTCTTGGGAAGAGGCATGGCGCAATGATATTAATTGTGACGGAGTATGGATTTTTGCCAAATACAGAGCAAAAGACGGTTTGTGGCGTCATATCGGCCTTTCTGACTATAGCCGGGATAAATTTGATTACCGTGACCAGACACCTCCCGGTTTCTCTAAAGGCCAAGGCCCTTTAAGTTCACAGGTTGGCATGTGGGTACCGTCTGAGCGCAAAGGTGTTTTTATTTACCGCATTAAAGAAGAAGGCGATGTTTCTCTAAAGCAAGTTATGTTGTTGTGGAATTTTAAAGAGACAGGGCTGCAAACAGAAGATATGAATAGCATTAGTATAAAAGTATTTGGTGTAGAGATGGTTTATATACCGGAGAGTGAACACTATGTGGGAGACCCGCTTGGACCGGGAGGCCCTAAGAATTGCCTGTTTACTTATCCCGATAAAGGAGCTTATCTTGTTAACTCAGAAGCTCCTATAACAGTTGATGCTAAAGACGGTTTCTTATATTGTAATCAGGATAACGAAAGAAGCCGTGATGATACCCCTTTTGTGATTCCCGAAGAATATCCTAAAGGGTATGGTGCTTTTTGGCATATGAAATACCAGCTAAGTTCCCAGCAGTATGTTGATTTTCTTAACACGCTCACTCGCCGTCAGCAGCAAACCCATGTAAGAAGCGATATATCTAGGGATTATATTGAGAATTATTATGTAATGACTGGTACTAATACTGAAAAGTTTCGTCAGTCAATTGTATGTGTAAGGAAAGGAAACGGTATTGATACCCCTGTTACTTTTTACACTTACGCTCCAGCGCGTGCCTGTAACGCTATCGCCTGGGGTGATATTGCTGCTTATGCCGCTTGGGCAGGATTGCGTCCCATTACAGAGTTTGAATTTGAGAAATCATGCCGCGGCCCTAAAGAGGCAATTGCCTGGGAGTGCGCCTGGGGGTCTAATGAAATAGGAAGAGTTGAAACATTCAGCGGCCCCGATGGAAGCGGTTATGAGATAAAAGTTCCAACTGCCGGTTTAGTAAATGCCTGTTTTGGATGCGGCATAGCTCCTTTTGACGCCGCAAAAGGCAAGACTATTCCTGATAATCCCGGATTTGAAGGCCCGGTAAGCTGCGGGCTTTTTTCCAATACCCGTCATGAAGGTATTCCAAAGCGCCTTAACGACGGTGCTTCTTATTACGGAGTTATGGAGTTATCCGGTAATTTGTGGGAGTCTTGTGTAACTTTCGGTCACCCTAAGGGAAGGGCGTTTATCCCGAATCACGGAGAAGGAGTATTAGACGAAGATGGCTGCGCCCGTATTCCTGGATGGCCGGGTGAAAGCGGTATTGGTTCGGGTGCAAGAGGAGGAGTTTACCGCAGTCCTGATGCTACATATCTAGCGGTAGCTTTGAGGTTTGCCGGCGCGCATTCAAAATCAGAACCGCGGTATAACGGAGGGTTAAGGGTAGGATTTTGATAACTAACACAGATGACCGCAGAAGGATGTACCCCGTGAGTCCTTCGGACAACGGGGCAGGCAGATTAGCACAGATAGAGCGTATGGTATAGTAATGTACAATAATCTGATTCTGATTATAGACCCCGAAAAAACTAGGATTAAGCATCCAGCATCTAGAATCTATTACTACGCAATACTAATTTAAATCGGCCCGGAGGTTAATTTTATGAAAGAAAAAATGCTAAAGCCTGCCATTCTTTCAGTGTCTTTATTGACGATTATGGCTTCCGCCGCGGTTGCTCCGGCTTTAGGCAAAATAAGGCTCGCGTTTCCGGCGGCACCAGACACTTTAATTAAGCTTGTATTAACTCTTCCTCCGCTTTTTATCGTTCCCTTTAGCCTTTTATCGGGGTGGCTGACAAGAAGAATCAGGAAGAAGACAATTATGATTACAGGCCTTTTGATTTATCTTTTTGCCGGCTGCGGCGGAGGTTTCGCAAAAAGCATAGGCCAGCTTCTTTTTATACGCGCGCTTTTAGGTGTGGGTGTCGGGCTTATTATGCCGCTTTCGACTACATTGGTAGGTGATTTCTTTAAGGGTGAGGCACGCAGTAAGATGATTGGGTTTGCTGCTTCCATTCAAAATTTAGGCGGGGTTATTTTTCAGATTGCCGCGGGTTATTTGGCGGTTATGAGCTGGCGTTATTCTTTTGGAGTGTATGGCCTGGCACTATTCATTCTTATATTAATAGTATTTTTTCTCCCTGAGCCTGAACGCGCCCAGGTAAGCCAGATACATAAAACTAAGTCCCGCCTTCCTCTGGGAGTGTACGTCTGTGCGGCATTATGCGTATTGAATATGATAGTGTTTTTCTCTGTGCCAACGAATATGGCGATATTGCTTGAGACTGAAAAGAAACTTTTCGCGAGCGAGGTTCCTTTGTTTAAAGATAAAGCGGAACTTGATGCGAGCTTAAAGAACGGGACAATATCGAATACAACGAGAGAGAGGTTTAAAGAAGGCCGTATTAATCTCTCTAAAAGCGCCTATGTTAAATTGGTAAATGAAGGCAGGAAATGGGAAATAGTTGACGGTAAGAGAAGTTATATTATTTATAAAGAGAACAATAAACTTTTTATCCGCAGAAAGCGTCTGGGTAAGGCGGCTATTGCCGGATATATATTGTCTGCTATGTCGCTGAGCGCGATGGTGTCAGGGATGATATTAACATCAATATTGAAATTCCTTCGCCGTTTTGCTATTCCCCTTGCCGTTTTATTCATGGGATTGGGTTTTTGGCTCATTGGGCATGCGTCTAATATAGCTACCATATTTTTAGGAGTATCGATAATCGGTTTATGCTTTGGGACCATACAGCCTTATCTATTTGTGTTCGTTCAAAGAATCGCTCCGCAGGATTCACGCGCTTTGGCTATGGCTGTTGTGGGCAGCGCGATATTCTTAGGGCAGTTTCTTTCGCCGGTAGTTTTAGGGCTTGTTTCTCATTCTATATATGCTAAATTTACATTTTGCGCCTTAGCCCTGGCAGTTGCTGCGTTTCTGGGGATGGTCAATTCTTTAAGGACTCAAAGGAAAATGTCTTAAATTTATGCAAAGCGTTATAAAAACATAATGGGGGGAGTATGAAAAGAAGCGGTATTCTATTGTTGGCGGTATTATTCTTTGCTATCAGTATTTATTCATACGCGCAGGAAGCAGATGTTTCTGATACGGGAGACGATATTCAGTCAAAAAAGGTAAACGAAAAGCTTCTTAAAAAGAAAGCTAAACCGCCCCAGATTATAGTAAAGAAGGGGTTTGAAATCGAAAAACCTAAAGTTTCTCTTCCCGGGGCGACAGTCCTTATTAAAAAGATTAAAGTGGACAAAGTTACTCTGCTTTCAAAAGAAGAAGTGAACAAAATAATTACTTCTTATGAAAATAAAAACTTAAGCTTAAAAGATATGCAGGCAGTCGCCAAAGAGATTACAAATCTTTACCGCAGGAAAGGATATATTACCTCCGGTGCTTACATTCCCATACAGGATTTTAAAAATGGAGTGCTTCATATAAATATTATAGAGGGTGTAACCGGAAAGATAAAAATAGAAGGGCTTAGATATTTTAAGGCCTTTATCATAAGAAGAAAAATTACGTTAAAGAAAGGCAGACCTTTTAACGCGAATATATTAAGAAGAGACCTTTTCAGGATAAGTAAGCATCCGGACAGAAAGGCAAGCGCTGTTATTACACCGGGTGAGAAACTAGGGATTACCGATATCACCGTGCGCATAAAAGACCGTCCGCCGTACCACGTAATGTTTGTATTCGATAACTACGGCAATCCTCACACCCTCTATAAACGTTATAAAACCTACTTTGTTTTTAATAATATTACAGGGCATGACGATAGATTAAGCAGTAAAATCCAGGAGGGTGAGTCTTATACCCAGCATATAAATGACGTTGATTATTCTTTTCCTATCACCGATACTTTAAAGTTTGAAGGGTATTATCTGCGTAAGATGGAAGATTATGCCGCCGGTGAACAGAGCAGTGATATGTGGAAGAAGGCTCATAAATTTATTCTGACTCTTACGCAGACTCTGATTGAAGAAGAGAACAAGGAATTAAGCGTATACACGGGGTTTACCTCTAAAAATAGCTATATGTGGCAGTACGGAAGCGATTTATGCCGCGACAGGTTAAGGGAAATTATGCTGGGGTTTGCTTTCAGTATGGATGACAGGTTCGGCAAGACCGTTGTTACCGATGACATATTGTTTGGTATTCCCAACTATATGGGTTCATTGGGAAATAAAGATGACAGGGCGTTTTTTTTGGGCGGCGGCGGCAAATACGTGACCAGCCGCATTACAATAGCGCGGCGCAACAAAATGTTTTTAGGGATGCAGTTTTTGTTTAAAAGCAAAGTACAGTTTTCATCTCATGTTTTAGAAGGGGTTGACCAGTTTGCCATAGGCGGTATCGGAGGAGTCGTTGACAACCGCGGTTATACCCGCGCAACTGTATTAGGCGATACAGGCACTTCAATAACTGTGGGTATCGCTTTTCCGCCCTATTTTGTATCAAAAAGGATTCGTGTACCTTTTTCAAAGGCCAATCTCTATAACGCGCTTAAACTTTTTATTTTCTACGATTGGGGGCGGGTGGTGTTAAAAAGTCCCTATGCGGGCAGAGAAAAGAGCAGGGGCCTTAAATCTATCGGATGCGGTTTTCGCATGAATTTGCCCGAAGGTTTCTCATTAAGGGTTGATTTGGGCTGGCCGCTTAGTATAATGCCTAGAGACGGAGACCATTTTCATAAATGGATTGGAGTGTCTAAAGACTTTCATTTCTAAGAAAAGGATATATGTATGGTTAAAGAAGAGCATTACAACGCTTATAAAAGGCAGGTTAAACACCTAAAGCAGGTTTTAAATGATAGTACCTACGGATTAGAACGGATTCTGCGTTTGTTCTTATGTTCCATACAGTTTATATATCCTGCGCTTATTATACGGACACTGTTTGGAAAATTTGGGGCGTTATACAGAAAGGTCGCTGTTGAGATTTACATCATTATAAAGCTGTTTTTTCCGTTTTTCGCGCTGGCCCTCGGTTTATACCGTTATAGTATTGTCATCGCGGTTATTATATATTTTATGAGCGAAACCATATTTTATATACTGAACCTTATTTTCTTGTCGGATATATATTCTTCCCCTGTTTCCTACAGGCGTTCTATACTGTTTTTATTCCTGCATTACGTAGAGGTTGTTATGGATTTTTCTGTAATATATATCGGGCTTGACCTTTTAAATAAAGCGCTGACGCCCCTTTCGGCGGTATATTTTAGCTTTGTTACCAACACAACTTTAGGATATGGCGATTATCATCCTAATTGCGGCATGGGGCAGATTGTGGTTATAGCTCAGCTTTTGATATTTATAATGTTCGTTGTTTTGTTCATAAATTACTTCTCATCAGGGTTAGGCTCAAAGAAATAGGTTTATCCTATACGTAATAGCTTTCTAAAGGGCTTGAGCGATTTTTTTGTTGACAGAATAAGACAATATAGGTATTATGCTTGTCGTAATGAGAGGTTCGGCTTGTCGTATTTCTTCTGAAAAACTCTTGAGAAAAATGGAGTCGTGCTTTCGGGATTCAAAGCAGTCATCAATTTAGAGAGTGTGTTGTAGAAGGGGGTATTTAAGCATAAAAAATAAGGAGGGCTGATGAGAAAGTATTGTGCATTTCTGATTTCTTTTGTGGCTTTACTTGTTTTAGGGTTATCTTTGTTTTCAGTTTATGCTGCTAAAATTGTCTATGTTAAAGGAAGGGTTGAAGTCCAGCCATCGTCTGCAAATATCTGGCAGAGGGCAAAAAAAGGTACGGAAATAAATATAGGCGACAGTATCCGTACCGCGAGGCACTCCGAGGCGCAGGTTCTCTTAGATGAAAGCAAGAAAAGCTTTATCGACATAGCAGAACAGACGCTCGTAATTATAAACTCGACTTCCGCCGGCAGAATAAACAAATTAGACCTCTCGCACGGAAAGATATTCGCGAGCGTGGATAAACTTCAGGCAGGCGGTGTTTTTGAAGTGAGCACTCCCAGTTCAGTAGCCGGAGTAAGAGGCACAAGCTGGAGCGTTGCCAGTAATTCAAAGAGAGATGAAATTTCAGTGTATAAGGATTCGGTTTTTGTTGAAGCATACGATAAGTTAAAAAAACTGCTTTCCAAGATTACAGTGCCTGAAGGCTTTAAAGTTATTGTTGAAAGGTTCGGCTCACCGGGCGAACTATTTCCCTTAAATGAGAGAGACAAAA
>Ga0164318_10004267_pt1 | contig 13700 bp, 12 predicted proteins | sample GuaBasSedimGuay9_FD_113734 | JGI IMG/M metagenome (GOLD analysis project Ga0164318, IMG submission 113734) | Subseafloor sediment microbial communities from Guaymas Basin, Gulf of California, Mexico - Guay9, Core 4571-4, 0-3 cm | ecosystem: Environmental > Aquatic > Marine > Hydrothermal vents...
GGGGCGCAAGTCGGGAAAGGGAATCGGGACGGATGTCAGGTTCGAAAACGGGGCACCAGTTCAAGCAGGCTGAACAGCAGGATCTGCAGGTCGAGGACCAGGGTGCGCCGAGCCACGTACCTGCGGTCCAGTTCCAGACGGCGTCGCCAGGCGCCGGGAACCTTTTCCCTGTCTTCATCCAGCTGGGCCAGTCCCATGAGGCCGGGTTTAACCCCGGGGGCAAAGGTCTCGTCGGGAAACTTGCCCTTCAATACCAGGAAGGTCTCCAGGGGCAGCGGGCGCGGCCCGAACAGCGTCAGATCACCTCGCAGGAGATTCCAGGACAGCGGCAGCACATCGGGAAGGGAAAACCCGACGGGATCTTCCAGTTCCCCCTGCTGGCCGGGAACCGCGAATCGCCAGGCATGGATCATTCGTCCCGGCATCACGATCCGTCGCCGGTTTTCCGGGCCCGCCGGGGTAAACCCTGCACCGTGGCGCCTGTTCAGGCCGACGTAGGAGACGGGCTCAAAACCGACCGGGCCTCCTCGAAAGAGGCCTCCGATCAGGATGAAGGGTCCGATGATCAACAACACCAAGCATCCGGCCAGACCAGCCAGGACATCCAGGAAGCGACAAAACAAGTTCGAAATTCGGTGCTGCAACAAGGAAATCTCCCATCTGGATATTATTTTTCCTCAATTATACCACTATTTTGTATTATACTCAATAACCAGACGGAAGATACGGGATACCGTTTGCCCCGTGCCCCGTCAAATGGCATCTTGTGAAACACCGGTAGCGGCCGTATTCAACAGCTGCCCTTGACCCTGCAAGCAAGAGAGTTTCATGCGTCTTCCCCGCCATACCCTGACCCGAGCCTTCCTGGTGGTCATCCTGACCCTCGCCCTGTATGCGGCGGGGGCCCTGATCATCGGCTGGGAGGGGATCATGACGCGCCTGAGGTCCGTCTCTCCCCTGGTCCTGATCGGGGTGGCTCTGCTGTCGTTGACCAACTATGGATTGCGGTTCTGGCGGTGGGAGTTTTTCCTGCGGCGGCTCCAGGTAAGGATCCCCCTGCGTACCTCCCTTGCCATCTACTTCTCCGCCTATGTCATGGTCATCACACCGGGCAAGGTCGGCGAGGTGTTCAAGGCGGGTATCCTGAAGGATCGCCACGGAGTGAGGTTGGCCACGGGATTGCCGGTGATCCTGGCCGAAAGGATCTATGATTTCCTGGGTGTCCTGATCCTGGCCATGGGCGGCATCCTGTTCTGGCCCGGATCCCTCTCGGGGCTGACCACGGGCCTGATCGCCGCCACATCGATCCCCGCCCTGTTGCTGTTGCTGCGCAACGACAGGTTGCGCAGGGCCCTGCTGGAGAAACTGGGGCGTTCACCCATCCTGGCCCGCAAGGGGATCGCCCTGGATGATGCCCTGGAGAATTTCGGGCGCTTGCTGCAACCGGGCCCGGGAACCGGGATCCTTCTGATCTCGGCGATCTCATGGTTATGTGAAGGAATCGGTTTCGCCCTCGTCTGCCGAGGGCTGCACCTGGAGGCCGGACTCGGAGTTGCGGTCTTCATCTATGCCGCCGGGACCATCGTTGGCAGCCTATCCTTCCTGCCGGGTGGCTTGGGCGGAACCGAGGCCACCATCATCTGGCTGCTCGGAACGCTGCTGGGCTCCACCGGGTCCGGGGCGGCTTCCGCCGCCCTCCTCATCAGGGTGTTCACCCTCTGGCTGGCAGTTCTGCTGGGCTTCGCAGTCTTCCTCGCCTCGCGCAATCTGCTGCTGGGGGATCGAGACCAGGACGGCGACCGGGACCTTCCTCTCAGTTAGCTCTCGCCGCCGGGAAGATCACGGCTAATCCATGGCTCAATCATGGCCGGGAAAACGGGACGACGGTTCGTCCATGCCTGTCCGCAGCAACGCTCGGTAATGCCTGATCTCCGCGCGCAGAGAGATGGCATCCCGGAGTTTGAACCACATGCGCCTGAGGACGGTAGCCAGCATGGCGGCGACCAGCCCCATGCACAGGACGCGGTACCAGTAGCTCAGATCGCCTCCGTGCCGGTTGAACAGATGCCACACAGCCCTTCCGAACAGCACGAGCAGGATGGCAAAGGCGAGTTGGAGACCCAGATGAACCAGGGTGGAGGAAAATTCCTCGTGGCAACGATGATACTGCCGCAGGGCAAAATCCCCACCCTGCCCCGAACCGAACCGGGACCGGAACAGCTTGGACTCCCTAGGGGATTTCTTCGAAATCAGCATCACTGATATCCTGGTCGGTTACAGGGCCTGGCTCGGACTCGCCGGGGCGGGGACCGGTGTGCACTGAAGGCCGCTTGGCTTCCGAGACACGTCGCCAACCGCGGAAAAGGCGCCGTGCGAAGAGCCCCAACAAGAACAACCAGAATAGCCTCAAAAAGAACATGGCTGGCACCGCCGGAGAAAAATGGTACGCCCGGCGGGATTCGAACCCACGGCCTTCTGCTCCGGAGGCAGACGCTCTATCCAGCTGAGCTACGGGCGCACAATGCGAGGCCAAATAATGCGACATGGAGGCGGCACGGTCAAATGGCCATTTCCCCTGCAGGACTGTCAGACAGGATCGTCCCGACCCCTGGCCTGTGCTTCCAGGAGCTTGCGGGCGAACGCCACCTGATGCCTCGGGTCGGGAAGAACGCCCTCTCCCCCGAGCAACCGTGTCAATTCCTGGACCCGCTCCTCCCCTTCCAGGTAGCGGGCAGCAGCGGTTGTCCTGCCTTGGTGCAGGTTCTTGGCGACCTTCAGATGTCGGCGGGCACGGGCGGCCACGGTGGCCAGATGGGTGATGCAGAGCACTTGCCCCTGCCGGGAAAGGTCTTCCAGGAGGTCCGCCACGGGACCGGCCCCCTCCATGCCGAGTCCGGCGTCGATCTCGTCGAACAGGCGCAAAGGCGGTTCCTCGGATCTGCCTTCAAGCACCGAAACGCCGAGAAAGATGCGGGATTTCTCCCCGCCGGAAGCGATCCGGTGCGCGGGGCCCATGGCCTCCCCCGGGTTGGGTTGCACCAGCAGCCTGACCGCATCGCAACCCCGGTCGGTGACCGCACAACCGGCGCCATCGAGTTGCACGGGACCGTTGGGGTCCGCCCGCAGTGAAACATCGATTCGGCACCGGATGGAGGGCAACCCCAGGGGCCGCAGGATATCCTCCAACTCGGAACCCAGCTTTTCCGCTCCCTCCAGGCGTCGCCGGTGCAGTTCATCCGCAGCAACAGCCAAATCGGCCCGGGCCGCCTCGACCTTCTCCCGCAGCGCGGCCAGCTCGACCGGGGCCTGGTCCTGGAAAGCGAGCTTCTCCCGCAGCTCGGCCTCCAGCGCCAGCAGACCGGGTACATCCCGGTGATACTTCCGCCGCAGTTGTTCGTAAAGGGCTTTGCGGGCCTCGATTTCATCCAGCTGGGAAGGCTCGATTTCACAGGTATCCAGGTACCCCTCCAGCAACCTTGAAGCCTCGTCCAGGCTTGTCTCCGCCGTCGTGAGAATGTCCAGCACCTCCTGCAGACGCGTGCTGTCGCCGCTGACGCGACCCAACTCCCCCACGACCTTGCCCAGAAGCATCCGTATCGAAGGATCGGCATCCTCGAGCAACGACCGGGCGTACCCGGCCGTCTCCAACAAATGCCTGGCATTGCGACCGAAATGGATCTGCTCGGCCAACAGGTCCTCTTCTTGCGGATCGAGTCCGGCAGCGGCAAGTTCCTCGAGCTGGTATTTCCAGATCTCCTTCTGCTCCAGCCCGGCGGCCGCCGCCCGTTCAAGACCTGTCAGTTCCTCCAGCAGCCTCCGCAACCGTCCCCAGGCCTGATTGACCGCCCTCAGGAAATCCCCATTTCCCTGCCAGTTGTCCAGCAGGTCACAGGCGAACTCGGCCCTTGACAGCCGCCGCTGCTGATCCTGGCTCTGGATGTTGAGCAGGAGACCTCCCACCTGCTTCAGCAGGGCGAGGGAGGAGACGAGCCCGTTGATCAGCACCCGATCCCGACCCTCGGGACGCAGTTCCCTGCGCAACACGAGGATCCCGTCGGAATCCACACGGATCCCCAGCTCCCCCAACATTTGCAGATGCCCGGGTTCCTCGCCCAGATCGAACACGCCTTCGGCGTAACCGATCTCTTGCCCCGAACGCACCAGGTCCCCTGGATTGGCCCGGCCCGCCAGCAATCCCAGGGCCCCGGCAATGACCGACTTGCCGGCGCCCGTCTCTCCGGTAAGGACTGTCAGGCCGGAATCCAGCGTCAGGGCCAGATCCTCGACGATGGCGATGTTGTGGATGCGGAGTTCCAGGAGCACGGCCAATCCCTACTTGTCGAAGCGCTTGGTGCCGCCCCAGTTGAGCTTGTGCCTCATGACCCGATAGAAATGGCTCTGGGGAAATTTGACAAGCGCCACCTCGTTGTCGGCTTCCTTGAAAACCACACTGTCTCCATCGGCCAGTTCATGGGTCTTCTGGCCGTCCACGGTCAACGTGGCACCCTCGCCCGTTTCATGAAGCACCAGCTCTATCCTGGTGTCGGTGGAGATGATAAGCGGTCGCATCCCCAGGCTGTGAGGGCAGATCGGGGACACGATGAGACAGGGTACGGAGGAGTGGCATATGGGCCCTCCGGCCGACAGGTTGTAGGCCGTGCTGCCGGTGGGCGTACTGACGATGATGCCGTCGCCGAGAAAGCGCCCCAGGGAATCGTCGTCGAGCCTCAGTTCCATGTCCAGGGCACGCGGCAGGGGGCCCATGTTCACCACCAGACCATTCAAGGCGTTGGAGGTGGTTATCTTGCGACCGTCCCGCCACACTGAACCGTAGACCCGGGCCCGGCGATCGAGATGGCACTTGCCGTCCATGAGCATGTTCAGGGCGTCCTGGAGCTCCTGAACGGGAACATCGGTGAGATACCCGAGGGATCCCAGATTGACTCCCAGCAGGGGTACGCCCGAAAGCCCCAGCACGCGGGCCGCCCTCAGCATGGTTCCGTCTCCGCCCAGGGCGATAACGACATCCGCGACTTCCACCATCTCGCTGTTGGGCAAGCAGGAAATCGCGGTCGGCAAGGCGCCCGCCAGATCCGACGAGGCCACCACCCGCACTCCATGTCCGGAGCATACTCCCTGGATGACCTTGACCGCCGGGGGCAACTCCTTCTTGGCAGGGTTGCCGAACAAGCCCACGGTGCGAACATTCCCGAGCTGTGGTTCGCTGTGGGTCATGATGCGTTCTGCGCCCGGCTGCTGCGGCTGCCCGGGGCCAGGAAGGTCCTGACGCGCCCCGCAATGCCCCGCCCATCCAGTTTCAGCCCCGCCAGCAACTCCTGACGGGAGGCGTGCTCCTGGAATTGGTCAGGAATCCCCAGGCAAAGAACCTGGGGAGCTTCCGGTTCTCCCCTGGCGGTCGACCACTCGAGAATCGCGGCGCCGAACCCGCCGGCCAGGCTGTTCTCCTCCACCGTCACCACATGGGTGTGCTCACGCCAGATCCTGGCCAGGGTGGCCTCATCGAGGGGCTTGATGAAGCGCATGTCGATGACCTCGGCCTGCACCCCGGCCGCGGATAGGGTTCCCGCGGCTTCCTGGGCGGGATGGACCATCGATCCCACTGCCAGCAGACACACGTCATTCCCCCTGTGGAGAACCTCGGCAGTACCGGGCACCAGCGGCGACGGGTCGCCGGTAAGGGGTACGCCCAGACCGGCGCCACGCGGATAGCGCAGTGCGCTGGGCCCGGAATCGTAAGCCAGGGCCGTGGCCAGCATGTGGCGCAGCTGGTCCTCATCCCGGGGAGCCATGACCAGCATGCCGGGCACCATGCGCAGGAAGGTGAGGTCGAAAACCCCGTGGTGGGTGGGACCGTCCTCCCCCACCAACCCCGCCCGGTCGACGGCAAAGACAACCGGCAGTTTCTGCAGGGCCACGTCATGGATGATCTGATCCAAAGCGCGCTGCAGGAAAGTCGAGTAGATGGCCACGACGGGCTTTTGACCCCTGCAGGCCAAACCCGCGGCGAAGGTCACGGCATGCCCTTCGGCGATCCCCACGTCATGGAAACGTTCCGGGGCGGCATCCCGCAGCAAGCCCAGTCCGGTGCCGGTCGGCATGGCCGCGGTGATCCCGTGGATGCGCTCGTCCCTGCGGGCCATGTCAGCTAGTGTCCGACCGAAGACCCCGGTAAAGGAGGGGACCTTGTCCGGCACGATCTTGATGCCCTCGGCCCGATTGAACTTGCCCACGCCGTGGTAGCGCTGCCCGTCCTCCTCGGCGAACTTGTAGCCCTTGCCCTTGTCGGTGATCATGTGGATCAGGACCGGCCCCTTGAGCTTCTTGACCGCCCGCAGGGTACGCATCACAACCGGGAGATCGTGGCCGTCGATGGGCCCGAAGTACTTGAATCCCAGTTCCTCGAACAGGATGGTCGGCACGACCAGCTGCTTGAGGCTTTCCTTGATCCTTCCGGCCAGGACACGGGCCTTGCTGCCGTGGGGAATGCGGCCCAACATATCCCAGAGATCGGCTTCCAGCCTCAGATAGTGCTTGCCGCTGGTGATGCGCGTCAGGTACTTGGCGATGGCCCCCACGTTGGGGGAAATGCTCATCTTGTTGTCGTTGAGAACGACGATAAGGTCTGATTGCATCTGGCCGGCGTTGTTCATGCCCTCGTAGGCCAGACCGCCGGTCAGGGCGCCGTCCCCCACGACGGCGATCACCGAGTGTTGCTCGCCGCGGGCATCCCGGGCGGCGGCAAATCCCAGGGCGGCGCTGATGGCCGTGCTGGCGTGCCCGACCCCGAACATGTCATGGGGATTCTCGCTGCGCCTGGGAAAACCGGAAATCCCGTCCTTGCTCCGCAGGGTGTCGAACTCGGCGCGGCGCCCGGTCAGCAACTTGTGTCCGTAGGCCTGATGCCCGACGTCCCACAGGATCTTGTCATCAGGAGAGTGAAACACGCTGTGCAGGGCCACGGTCAGCTCAACAACGCCCAGGCTGGCCCCGAGATGCCCACCGGAGCGGGAAACGGTGTTGACGATTTCTTCCCGCAGCTCGGAGCACAGCAGTGTCAATTCCTGCAGGGACAGCTCGCGAAGATCCTCGGGACTACCGATCCGTGGCAATACCGGCTGCATGCCGATCCTTTCCGATTACGACCATTTACCCACCAAGGGGCAGGTAGAAGCTTAACCCGGGTGCACGCCGAACGCCAGAGCGAAAAGGACCCCGAGAAAGGCGCCAATGAGCATGTGGGCAGGATGATGGGACCGTGGATCGAGATATTCCATGGCGCGGCGTGCCAGGCTGCCCGAGATCTCCATCCTGTCGAGAACCAGGAACAGGGCCCGCTGTTGTTCGGCGGCGGCCCCACCCAGCTTCAAGGCGTCGTGAAAACCGATCACCGCGAATACCAGGGCGAACCCAGCTTCGCTGCTGGACCAGCCGCAGCGCACAACAACCAGGGTGACCAGGCAGGTGGCTGTGGCTGTGGCAAGGCTCGGCAACCCGGAACTCTCGAAAAGCATGAAGACGGGGACGCCATGCCGGGGGATGGCGTAGAGAACCATCTTGAAGACCTGGCAGAAAGCGCCACAGGCCAGAACCACCACCCAGATCGGGGTCAGGTCCCCGTTCATGTCAAGCCTCCCGCTGCCACAGGAAGGAAGCCAGAGCCAGGAGTCGCGATGTGGCCGGGTTGTCGGGCAACAGCCGCGCCAGGATGTCCCGACCGCCGCGACCATGTTCGGCCGTGATGCGGCGCGCCTCGCCTTCCCCGACCACGCGAATCCATGTTGCCTTGCCGGCGGCCTCGTCCTTGCCCGCCGTCTTGCCGAGGACCTCGGATGCGCCGCCGAGATCGAGCAGATCATCCGCCCCCTGGAAAGCCAGCCCCAGTTCCAGCCCCGCATGATGCAATTCCGACAGGACGGAATCGTTCGCACCCGCCAGGGCGGCCCCGGTCGCCAGGGACACGGCCAACAACCCGCCGGTTTTCAGGCTGTGAATCCTGGCCACGTCTTCGCGGGTCACGGTCTTCCCCTCGGCTGCGAGATCCAGCTGCTGTCCGCCCACCATGCCGGCCGGACCGACGGCCCGTGCCACCTTGGCAATGACCGCCCGCGCCTTTTCCCCACACGCTTGAGCCAGCCAGGCGAAGCCCAGAGCTTGAAGGCCGTCTCCCGCCAGGATGGCCGTGGCCTCGTCGAACGCCACGTGGCAGGTGGGGCGCCCTCGCCTGAGGGTATCGTCATCCATGGCCGGCAGGTCATCGTGGATCAGGGAATAGGTGTGGAGACACTCGAGGGCGCAGGCGGCCCGCATGACATCGGCGGTCGGATCCGGGATTTGGCGGGAGCTCCGCCCCGCCACCGCCTGCCAGGTCCACAACAGGAGCACGGGGCGCAGTCGCTTGCCGCCTGCCAACAGGCTGTAGGTCATGGCCTCGCGCAACCTGCCGGGGATCCCCTCCTCGGCACCCATCAATTCCACCAGGGCTTTATCAACATCCGCCTTGACCTGGGCAAGGGCCGTCTTCAGATCAGCCGAATTCATGCCAGCCCTCGGCGCGCGCCATGGCCTCACAGGTGTTCTCCATCAGCATGGCGATGGTCATGGGCCCCACACCGCCTGGTACCGGCGTCAGCGCCGCGACATGACCCAGGAGCGTTTCGCTGTCGACGTCCCCGACCAGACGGGTGCCCTTGGGCGCGGCGGGATCCTCGATGCGGTTGATCCCCACGTCGATCACCACCGCACCGGCCGGAATGACATCCGGACCCAGGGCACGCGGCACCCCAATGGCCGCCACCACGATATCCGCCTCCTCCAGGGCCAGACCCAGATCCGGCGTCCTGCTGTGGCACATGGTCACCGTGGCGTCGCCCTCCGGCCCCTTCAGATTCAGCAGCAGGGCCAACGGTCGCCCCACGATGACGCTGCGCCCGACGACCGCGACCTTCCTCCCGGCTGTGTGTATGCCGTAATGGGCGAGAATGCGAAGGATCCCCTTGGGGGTGCACGGTATGAAACGCGGGCGGCCCGCCACCAGGAGGCCCAGGTTTTCCGGATGGAAACCGTCGACGTCCTTGGCCGGGTCCACGGCCCGCAGCACGGCATCCTGGTCCATTTCGGGGGGCAGGGGCAGCTGAACCAGGATGCCGTCGATGGCCGGATCGGCATTGAGCTTCCGGACCAGGTTCAAGGCTTCCGTGGTGGTGGTCGAGGACGGCAGGCGATGGGTCACATGGTGCAGCCCCAGTTTTTCACAGGCCTTTTCCTTGTGCTTGACATAGACGCGCGATGCGGGATCCACCCCGATCAGGACCACCGCCAGGCCCGGCCGCCGGGGCGCGGACGACAACCGAACCTTCAGATCCTCCAGGACAGCGTCCCGCACCGGAATTCCCTTGAGCAGCTTGGTTTCCATCTCTCCCCCGTGTCTACTTGGCGAAAGCGGTGGCCCTGGTTTCCCTGATGACCATGATCCGGATCTGACCCGGGTACTCCAGTTCACCTTCGATTCGCCGGCTGATCTCCTCGGCCAGCACCGCAGCCTCGGCGTCGGTGACGCGGTTGTGGTCCACCAGGATCCTGACCTCGCGGCCGGCCTGGATGGCGAAGGATTTTTCCACCCCGGGGAAACTCTCGGCGATGGCCTCCAGGTTCTCCAGTCGCTGTACGTATGAATCCAGGCTTTCCCGCCGGGCGCCCGGCCGGGAGGCCGAGACGGCATCCGCCGCGGCGGTGATGAAGGTGTAGGGTGAGGTGGCCTCGATGTCCTGGTGATGGCCGCCGACGGCGTTGACAACGATATCGTTCTCCCCGTACTTGCGGCACAGCCGGGCCCCGATCACAGCGTGCGGCCCTTCGATCTCGTGGTCGGCGGCCTTGCCGATGTCGTGCAGGAAACCGCAGCGTCGCGCGAGCCGGGAATCCAGCCTGAGCTCGTCGGCGATCACACCGGCCACCGCCGCGACTTCCCGTGCGTGGTTCAGCAGGTTCTGTCCGTAGCTGGTGCGGTAGTCGAGCCGACCGATGTACGGATACAGTTCGGGCCTGATGTTCTGCAACCCCATTTCGAGGCAGGCCTGTTCCCCCGTCTCCCTGATCTTCTCCTGCACCTCGGCCGTGGTCTTGCGCACCACTTCCTCTATGCGCCCCGGATGGATCCGGCCGTCTCGCACCAGGATATCAAGGGACTGGCGGGCGATCTCCCTGCGCACGGGATCGAAACCGGAAACGATGACCGCTCCGGGGGTGTCGTCGATGATGACATCGATCCCGGTGGCCAATTCGAAGGCCCGGATGTTGCGGCCCTCGCGGCCGATGATACGGCCCTTCATGTCGTCGCTGGGGAGATCCACCACCGAGACCGTGGTCTCGGCCACGTGTTCGGATGCGTAGCGCTGGACGGCGAGGCTGAGGATGCGGATGGATTCGCGTTTGGAAGTCCGCTCGGTCTCCTCGCGGACCTGCTGGATGGTCCGGGCCGCGGCCAGCCGGGCCTCGTTGATCATGCTCTCCATGAGCTGGCGCTTGGCGCTGTCGGCGGTCATGCCGGCGATCCGCTCCAGCTTGAGATTCTGCTCGGCCAGGACCCGGTCCAGCTCGGCCTGGCTCTGGTTCAATGCTTCCTGACGTCCGGCGAGGGTTTCCTCCAGGGCCACGAGGCGGGCTTCCTTCTTGTCGATGAAGGCCACCTTCTTGTCGAGGTTCTCCTCCCTGAGATCCAGGGCGTCGAGCCGGCGCCGGTTCTCCTTCCGCAGCCGGTCGGTTTCCTCCTCGAATTGCCTCCGCGCCTGGAACAGCTCTTCCTTGGCCTCGAGCTTGGCGCTCTTGATCAGGGATTCGGCTTCCCGCGCCGCATCCTTGAGCATGCGGTCGATGCGCGCCGAAGCGCTCCCGTGCCGGGTCTCGTACCGTTTCTTGAAGAACAACCAACCGGCAAAAAAACCGAGACAGGCAGCCGCGGCCCATAGGACGTACTGAGGAATCGGTGGCATGACCACTCCCCACACAGGTGATGTTATTTATCAAGATCCGGCTCCAAGAGCGTCCCCGGCATGAAGATCGCCGCAGCGATATGCCGTCACCATCTACCGGATCAAGGAAGGAGTCGGGGCGGGGAGGTATCCCCGCCCGGTCGTGTGAGTCGGAAGCAACTGAACCGTGTTGCTTCAGGTGGGTTCCCTGTCACGTTGTCCGATTGTCCTCACGGAGAGGCAAAACCATCAAACGTGAACCCCGGGATCCCCTTTGTGAAGTGTTGGCTCACTTGTACGACGCATCACGTGCCGGGCAGGGCGTTGTCGCATTCATCACCTGCAGCTGCAATACCCATTTCAGCATCCAGCAACCGGGCCATCTGAATCGATCTATCTTCAAGTGTCGCCTCTGTTTCCAGACGCAACCGTTTCTCGCGGAGCAATTCATCGGCGATGTTCACGGCGGCAAGAATGGCAACCTTGCCCAGTGCCGCCGCAGAAACCTTGCCGGCGACCTCTTTCATCCGCTCGTCGACGAATCGCGCCACTTCCCGGACGTACTCCGGGTCCGCATCCCCTTTGAGGGTGTATTCAGAGCCGTAGATGGTCACTGTCACGCTAGCAGGATCCAATTCGACCGCTTTCCCGTCCAGGTCGGAGCTGCAGTTCTAACCGAGAGCTTCCAGTTTCTCCAGCAGACCTCCGACCTTGTCCTCGATTTCCTTCCGCTTCTCTTCGAATTGCCCCGCCAGGTCGGCGTTCTGCCGCGCCTGGTCGAGGTCCCTGGTCAAGCGCTGGATTGTCTCCTCGGATTCCGCCGCAGCGGATTGCAACTCGACGCAGCGCTTCTTTAAGCTTTCATTCTCGGCACGCAGATCCTTGATCAGACCGATGGCGGCCATGACCTTGGCTTCCAGAATTCCGAGTTTCGTATCCATTACGTCCTGTACTCCCGATTCTTCCGTGACTGGGTTGGGGCCTGTTCCGATCAGGCCCGGGGTTTGATCTCGAATCGCACTTCCAGAGCCTTCAGGACCTCCGCGATGGCCTTGTCCACCGCCTTCCCCTTCAAGTTACCCTTGGCAGAGAGGAACTTCAAGCGAATTCCATAGGCTGAGGTACCTTCAGGCAAGCCTTCGCCCTGAAACACATCGAACAGTTCCAGACCCGCCAGCAGGGGACCCGCGGCCTCCTTGACCGCCTCGGCGATCTGCCGGTAGGTCACACCGTTGGGCACCAGCAGGGACAGATCCCGTTTGACCGCCGGGAAGCGGGAAAACGGCCTGTAGCGCAGAGAGGAGGGAGCCAGGGCCATCCCGTCCAGCCTGACCTCCGCCACCGCCACCGGTTGCTGAAGGTCGAACTCGCGCAACACGGCAGGGGCCACCATGCCCAGGGCCCCGATTTCCTCGCCCTGGTCATCGACAATGGCCATCTGGACTGCGGGGTCGAGCCAGGGCTGGGCGGAAGAGACAACCAGGCCGGGCCGTAACCGCAACAGCTGCCTCAGGTTGCGCAACGAAGTCTTGAGTTCCATGAAACCGCCGGGCAAACCCCCGATGACGGGGGTTTCCACCCCGACCACGCTGATCTGCAGCATGAGGGGTTCGGCCGGCAGGAGGGCTTCATCGGGATGGCCCTGCCGACGACCATGGTCCAGGGCGGGCAGATATACGCGGTTGAGTTGGAAAAACCGCAGCGGCGGCGCGGCCTGGGCATTCAGATTCCTCCGGGCAACCTCCAGCAGGGACGGCAGAAGACTGGTCCGGAGCAGGGTCTCGCCGCCCTGCCTGGGATTCATCACAGCCAGCATTTCCCGGCGGGGATCCGTGGGCGACAAACCCAGCTTGTCCGGCTCGTCCCCGGAGCCGAAGGAGGAGGTCACGATCTCGTGGTATCCGGCACCGACCAGATAGCGGCGCAGATTTCCCACGGTCATCTCCATCTGACCCCGGTTGCCTCCCCCCGTACCGCGGAACGGACCTTCCCGCCGGATCCGATCCAGGCCGTAACTGCGGGCGATTTCCTCGATCAGGTCGATCTCCTGCAGAAGATCCCGCCGGAAGGATGGCACTTCCACCATCATGTTCACGGCATTGGCGTTGCGGGCCTGGGCATTGCCCATGGGCTGGACCTTCAACCCCAGCCCCTGCAGAAGCTGAGCCGCCTCGCCGGTGGTGATCTCCGTGCCCAGGACCCGGTTGACCTGCCAGATGCGCAGGGGCAGGGGTTCGGCGGGCTTACGGTCCGGGTCCTGCCGATCGGCCCAGTCCTTCACGATGACACCGCCGGCAAGTTCCTGGATCAGGTACAGGGCCCTCAGGGCCGCCTTTTCCACCATGTCCCAGTCCGCACCGCGTTCGAAGCGGTAGCTGCTCTCGCTCAGCAGACCCAGCCCGCGGCTGGCCGACCTGACCAGGATGGGGCTGAAGAAGGCGCTTTCCAGCAGCAGGGTCGAAGTCTGGTCGCTGACTTCGCTGTTGGCCAGACCCATGACCCCAGCCAGAGCCACGGGCCCCCGCTTATCGCTGATCAGCAGGGTGTCGGGCCCCACCTCGCGCTCGACATCGTCGAGAGTCGTGACCATCGTCTTGCGGCCGGCCCGGCCGATGCTGAGGACCGAGCCACTGATCTTGTCCCGATCGAAGGCGTGCAGGGGCTGCCCGGTCTCGAAGAGAACGTAGTTGGTGATGTCCACCAGGTTGTTGA
>Ga0164318_10004268_pt1 | contig 13699 bp, 11 predicted proteins | sample GuaBasSedimGuay9_FD_113734 | JGI IMG/M metagenome (GOLD analysis project Ga0164318, IMG submission 113734) | Subseafloor sediment microbial communities from Guaymas Basin, Gulf of California, Mexico - Guay9, Core 4571-4, 0-3 cm | ecosystem: Environmental > Aquatic > Marine > Hydrothermal vents...
CATAAATGCTCCTGTGGGCTTGAAATTTCAAGAGACCTCAACGCTGCTTATAATATTTTAAGGCGGGGGCAACGCCTTGTCTTTAAGACAGAAGCCGTCTGCTTCAACTGACGGAGTAGTCACCGAGCCTTTTGATGGTGAACTTGACGAGAAATGTTAAGGAGTGCCCATCAATAAACGGCTATTTATGGACGGACATTAAGGGGGGTAAAAATGTGTTTCAGGTGTTTTCTGGCTATACTTTTTTTTCTCGGCACTATGCCTTTGATGCATTTCGGACATGCTTGCACTGCTGAAGAGAAGCCGGAGAAGTTGGTATATGTGCTTTTTGATTTATCCGGCAGTACTGTGAAACAAAGAGAGATTTATATAAAATGGTTCGACCGGATACTTGACAGCCTGCGGCCCGGCGACAGAATAGCTGTGGAGGCCATTGATGCACGATCCGCTGTAAATGCCACATATCCTGTAAACCGGGCATTACCTGCCTATTCTTCATGGAAGGACAATCTTTTGGTTTACCGCAAGAAAATGCTGAACATCAAAAAGGAGATCAGAGACAAGGCCGATACTCTTCTGAATTGTAAAGGAAGCGGGAGTACTGAGATCATGAGCGCACTCTTGCCGGCTCAGCAGTTGTTTCAGTCATACCCCGAATATTCCCGCAAGATTCTTGTTGTCATGTCGGACATGGTGGAGGATTCCCCGAATTATAACTTCGAAAAGTATCCTCCAGGGGAAAAAAGAACAAAAAAGATCATATCCCTTGAGAAGAAGAAAAACCGCTTGCCCTCTCTTACAGGAGTAAAAATCTATGCGGCAGGGGCGGGCGGGAAGAGCTCCGGGCATATGATCATACTGAAGAGCTTCTGGATGAAATATTTCAGTGCCTGCGGGGCGAATTTACAGGCCGGTAACTATGGCGCCGGGCTGGCACGGTTTGCTGAATAATTGTGTCTTCATATAGATTTTTGCCAAGGCATAATTATTGGAAGGTTTGGCAGGCTTCATAAATGAGTCCGTTGATTTATGGTCTTTTTGCCCGATCTCCGCGCCTGCCCGTGCTGTACACCTGTCTGCGCCGCAACAGCGACAGGCAGGCGCAGACAGGTTATGCGAAAAAATAATCCTTACGAATATCAGCCATATGCCTCCGGTTATTTTTTCCGCATGCCTTGATCTTGAACGAAAATCCTTATGAGTCAACAGACTCATAAAAGCTCAAAAGCAGTTCACATTTTTAACGGTTTCAGTTTTCCTGTTCCCGCGCAAAGAACGTGGAAATGGGCGAAATTATTGCTCAGATACTTACAAAAACAAGTGGAGCTTGTGTCATGAATACTGACAAAAAACTTTTCCTTCTGGATGTAGACAACATTCAGGGCTATATTTTTGATACCAACAAGCTGAGGACTATCATCGGAGCGAGCTGGATTATTGACCATATCAATGCCGCGGATGATGGCAATACCCTTGAACTGCTGAAGAAGAACGGGTTCGGATCCACCATAGATGACATTCGAAAACATAAAGATTTCATCTATTCATCAGGCGGAAATACCAAAATTATTTTTGATTCATTTGAAAAAGCACAAAAGTTTGAAACGGCAATTACCTATGCCTATGCACGGTACGAGATCCCGGTAACGACCTACATACAAACAGTAGATGACACCGATTTCATCAACAAAACATTGATTCCCGCTGAAACAGCACTCGCCCAAAAGAAATACAGCAAGGCATTTGAAATGGATATTCCCGCTTCTCCCTACTTTAAGATATGCGAATTGTGTGGAAAAAGATACGCGAGCGAAAAATCGCGGAAGTCCGTTGTTTGCAATATCTGCAAAGTACGTTACGACAAAGGGGGTAAGAAAACCAGACTATTTCCCGATTATACATTTGTAACCAACATGGAAAAAATGAGGCTTCGGTCGGACATGGTCGCTCTGGTAGTTATGGATGGAAACAGAATTGGTGAAAAGATTGCCGGACTCGATTCCATCGAGAAATTGCAAGAATTTGCAGCCGCGCTGGAATCCATCATAAAAGATGCTTTCGACCTGAGTCTCGATAGAACCTTTCCTGATGAAAAAAGTGCCTGCTCATTCGGATCCATAAGGCCTCTGATTATGGGAGGAGACGATCTTTGTTTCATCATCGACGCAGCAAATGCCCTGAATTTTGTCAATACGTTTACCCAGGAAATAGCCGGACAATCACAAAATCAAAATGGACCGTTTGGCCGGCAGGGCGTCCGGTTTTCCACCGGCATTCTTTTTGCCAAGCGGAACTATCCATTCAATTTTGCCTACCGAATCGCCCATTCTCTGCTGAGATCCGCAAAAAGGTATTCAAGAGAACATAAAGATTGCTCCGCGGTGGACTTTCATTTTCTTCTCACTTCCTCGGGTGATGAAATTGAAAAGGTTCGTGAAAACGAATACCGGTATGGCGATCATTTCCTGACTGCAAAACCTTACCTTGCAAGCGAGTTGGACAGTCTCAGAACAGCCGCCGTGAATCTTCGCCTTCTGTCTAAAAATAAGATTAAATCCATGAGGAAAATTCTCAGGCTGGGGCGATATCAAAGTACCGTGGAGCTGCTCAAATACGCTATACGCATGGATCAGGCAGAAAGAAAGAAATACAGAGATTTGCTGAACAGCTTTGGATGGCGAAAGCATAAAGGGGAACACTTCTGGAGAACAAGGCTCCTCGACCTTGCAGAACTTACGGATATGGTAAGGAGGTAACAGCATGGAACCAATAACAATATCAATTCATTTTCTCTCCGGCTATGCCGTTCAGAGCGGATACGGCCTTGCGGGCATACTGGATAATACCATTACAAAAGATGACAAGGGTCTTCCATATATTCCTGGAACTACTCTCAAAGGGGTCATTCGGGAAGCCTGTGAAGAAATCGCCCTTCTAAAGAGACATCGCCCCTATGAAACCGTCATTGAGGAAATGAAGAATATTACAAAAAACGGTGGCGACCTGAAAGATCCAAACGTTTATGGACCCATTACACGCCTTTTTGGGACCCCCTTCATCCCATCAGCCTTGGAATTTCACTCCGCCTATCTCAAAAAGCATGGAATGGATCCGGCCACACGCGAGTTTATCCGTAAATCGGTTTCGTGGAACGAGTCTCACACGAGCATCAGTTATGCGACAGGAACCGCAAAAAAGGATCATCTTTTTTCAATGGAAGTGGCCTCTCCTGACTTTGACCATCCGGACTACATCTTTTGTTTTGATATTGTTCCGGCAGCCGGGCTCGTGGATAATGATCTGCTGAGTCTGCTTTTTTGCGGCATACGGCTGGTGGATCACATAGGGTCAGGCAAAACAAGGGGAAAAGGCTTGGTAAAAATGGAAATTCCCGCGAAATATGCGGGGAAAAGTATCGATGATTGGATCGCCATTACATTCAACCCAAACTGGAGCGAGCTATGAGCAGGTATTATCTCCATTATCGTTTCCGGCTGGAGGAACCCATGATTATCAGTGACGGGTCGCAGATCGGCAATGTACTTACCACCCGGGATTTCGTCCCCGGTTCGACCATGCTGGGACTTTGCGCAAACCTTTATCTGCGCAAAAAAGGGTGCCAGAAGATTCATAGGGTACCGGAGTTCCGGGATTTGTTCCTGTCCGAAAAAACCATTTTCTCCCCAGCCTATCCGGTTGCAGGAGGATCTGGGAATTGCTTTCCCACACCTTATTCAGTGTTCGGCTGCAAGTATCACGGCTTCAATTCGCCAAAACCCATGGGACGAACCATGCACGGCATTTCCGATTGCCTCTGCAACCCCATCCCAAAAATCTGTCCAGAAAAATCCTGCGGAGAACCTATGGAGCATAAGGGCGGGTATTGCTATTTTAAAGGGTCAATCGGGCCATTTACGCACGAAGTGAGCAGACGGATCATTACCCATAACCGGGTAGCCCATGCGTCAAAAGATAAGGAGCTATTCTCTTTTGAGACTCTGACCGAGGGCCAGGAGTTCTACGGGGAAATCTCTTTTTCTGAAGAACACCTGAGAGATACCCTTTGTGATCTGCTTAAAGAGAATCCTGTCGTGAAATTGGGAAAGGCGCGGCAAAGGGGATACGGCCGGGTGGAGATCTACAGGCCCGTTAAAAAGGACAAAACTTGCCGGGAACCTTGGAGAGACGGCGTCATATCCGGAGACGGTATTTTTTCCCTCTACCTTTTTTCCGATGCCATTGTCCTGAACAAGGCACTCAATTACTGCTCCCGAATTGATAAAAATGTTCTCGGATCAGTCCTGGATATCGACCCGGGGGAGCTGGAGGTATATTCGTATGCCGAGGGAGACAGATACAGATCTTTCTGGAAAACAGGTATTCTCATGGGGTTCAATCAGAAGCGGCAGATGCCGCTGCCCATGGAATGCACCATTTCGAAGGGTTCCGTATTTACTGTACATTACAAAAATGGGGCGGATATAAGCGGTAAACTGGAGACCCTTATGGAGAAAGGCCTTGGCATAAGGCGGAATGAAGGTTTCGGGCAGGTAATTATCAACTTGAAAACTCAAAAGCTGAAACCATGTGGGGAGGACGAGGAAGATGCAACGTCTTGATACACCGAGCCGGGCAGTAGAATTCAGGCAACCTTGGAAAAGGCGAGACGATGGGAAGGATATCATTCATGAACTGGAGGGTCACCAAAGGAAGTTACCGGCCACGAGCCAATGGCATACTTTCCGTGAGCGGGTTTTGGCGGCCAAGAGTCTGAATGATATAATACAGTTTCTGCTGGAAAGAGAAGAAAAGGCCTCTTCCCGGAAGGAATGGACATTCAGGTTCCTGGGAAAACCATTCAATGAGTTTCTTATTGACACTTTCCTGAAAACGCTTCAGAAGGCGGAAAATTTCGATAAGATCAAGGGAGTGGAATACTTCGGGCTTAAACTGGGTCCGCTCCCTGATGAAATCCGGGAGGATTTTTCTATGTTGAAGCTCATCGTGGCCAGACAGGCACTGCTGAGATTCATTGACCAGGTTGTCCTGCTCAAGGAAAAAATCACCTTTCGTATCCTGTATGACGGCCAGGAGGGCAAGGTGGAGGTGGACTTATGATACCAGAGAGAAAAATCAGATACTGGGAGTTCTTCGAAGGAGTGCTCTATTTCGAAACGCCGGTCCACATCGCATCGGCCGAGATCACCCTGGAGACGGATTCAGCCCTTTTGAAAACTGCGGACGGCAGATTCTATATCCCCGGCACCTCCTCAGCCGGGGCACTGAGGGCAAGGGCAAATGATCTGTTCGAGGAACCGGAACTCATCAACCTGATCTTCGGGTATCAAGATAAACAGGAAACCGGGCTAAAATCACGCCTTTTTGTGGAGGACGCATATGCTGAATTTCCGGAGGACGCATATGCTGAATTTCCAGTGACTTTCCTTCGCGACGGGGTTGCCGTCGACCGCAAACTGGGTGCCTCCAGACACAAGGCCAAATACGACCTTGAAATTACTCAGGCAGACCTTGAACTTCCCCTGGTAATAAAGCTTGAAATCAGAGAAGAAGACAATGCTGAAAAGATGCGGGCATTGATTCTGCACCTGATGGAGAATTTCAAGATTGGCAGAATCAAGCTTGGGGCGGGAAAAAGCCGGGGTCTGGGGGCCTGCAAATTCGAATACAGATGGCGGTCCCTTGATTTCAGTGATCCACGACAAATCAGCTCTTACCTTTGTTCAAGAGACATAAAGGCCATTCCCGAAAAAGAGGTCTCTGTATCGGATCTGAACGCTGATTTGGTTCTAAAAGACTTTAAAGAGCTTGTCTGTGCCATTGAAATGGAGGTTGAAGACTCTCCGTTTCTCATCAAGAACAGATGGAGCGGCGACGACTATGACGCTGTCTTTACCGCCGCCCTGACCAGGAACGGGGCGCTGGACTATATCCCGGGCAGTTCTATCAAGGGGGTTATCCGTGCCCGCGCCGAGAAGATCCTGCGCACCCTCGGAGCAGATGCATGTGACATTCTGGATATAGAAGTGGGATGCAGCAGCAGGATAAAAAGATACCTGGAAAAGCTTGAGGAAGAAAACGGGGAAAAGCCGTCCGAAGAAGAACTGGCCAGGATTATACACAAACACTCCTGTCCTATCTGCCGGCTTTTCGGTAATGCTTGCCTGGCAGGAAGAATCCAATTCGATGATACCTTTTTTTATGCCGAGCCTGACAAGAAAAAACTGGATCATGTGGCCATTGACCGGTTTACCGGCGGTGCTTTGGAAGGAAAGCTTTTTAACGAGCAGCCGGTTATTTGCGGAACCCTGCGTCTGAGCTTTGTAATCAGAAACCCTTCCGCTTTTGACAGGTGCCTGCTTGCCTTCCTGCTCCGGGATCTCAGAGATGGGCTTCCACCCATACGGTTCGGGTATGGTAAAAGCAAAGGCAATGGCGTGCTGAAATTTGTGGGGGCAACAATCAATGATCAAGAGATTAAAGACATTTCGGCAATAAAGAATGCCCTCGGCGTTACTTCAGCCGATAACTGGTGGAAAGGAGAAGACGCGCATGAGTGAAACCTGCATGACCGTTTATGGAAAAGACGTGGCTGCCACGGACTTTAAGTTTGAGGATTACAAGAAGTTGATGCAATTAAATGGAAATGCCTACGCCATCCTTGAATGTTTCCATGAAAACCTGTTCTGTGAATTATCCGACGCTCCTGATGATGCAGGACAGTTCCTCGTCTCCGCACGGCTCTTTTGTAAAGAAAAAAATATCAGAATCAGAAGGCTCGATGACAGTCTCTTTCGCATTGCCGCGGACTTTCCTATAGACGACTTTTGGCAGTCCGTATGGACAAAAACGCTTACATTGCGGGAAACACGTATCATCCTGTGGGGATACGTCAACCAGGGGATCAAAGACTACCTCTATGAGGAAAAGATTCCGCATCTTTTCAGTTACCCGGGAAAAATTCCCGTATCAAACGATCGGGACAGATTGAGCCTGGTTGTATGCGAATACCTGGACGGACACGGTAACATTCAGTGGTCCAGGTTCGTGCGTATTGAAAAATGGAACCAGACCAGCGGCCTGAAAGTAAAAGAAGAAACAACATGATGCTGTGAGTCTTTGCTGGTGGACGATAACAAAGCAAGACCTTTTAAAAATGTTCAATTTTGTCCAGGTTCAAGGAAGGCGAAAATTTTAACCGCGGGAATACACCCGCGTATTTCGAGGATTAAAATTTGAGCGTAACGCAGAAATTGGGCGAAGGGGGACGTTTTGCAAAGGTCTCGAAGCAGGGCTTACTGATCTGGGCATCCTTCATTTGTCAGTTTACACTTTTTACCCGCCTGCTGCAGGCAGGGATGTTGATTTTCGCATGGTTTCCATGCTCTTTGCGCGGGAACCCGTATGGTATGCATTCCTGCGCAAAGAACGCGGGAACCAGAAAGCGAGAAATGAGAAAGTAAGAAACGTTAAAATTGTAAACCGCTTTTCGCAGCTTGCCGAAAGATGCCCTGAACTTCAATAAAGCGCGGACATAATGGGATGGAGGAATATATGCGGACAATAGTGATCTCAGCAGGGACATCCCTTTTGACTAATAACAGGGGAATTCTGGATTGTTCAGACCAGGTTCTTGATTATTTTCAGGAAAATCAGGCGGCGGTGGACAAAATTGCTGTGACGGTCGAAAACGGCGAACCGACAGTCTGCCCGGATACCATACCCGGCCTGTATAATTTTACGAAAGGCTTTACTGAAAAATATTTCAAGGACACTGAAATCAAGCGAAATATAAAAAAAAGGGATAGAGGTGAAGACAGACTGCCGGCCGAGATCTCCAGTCTCTATCTCTACTACTACGACAGAAACGGCAGATTGCGTGATGAATTTAAGAAAGATCTCGCGAAAGGTTCTGGTACCGATTTCAGAAAAAAAGACCGGGTGATCCTTTTGACCACGGATACGGCGGACGCGTTTTATTGCGCACAACTGCTGAGGGAGCTTATCAACAGCATATCCCTTTTCAATACGGAATGCCTCGTGGACCAGGATATTGCCGTGATCAAGAATCTTGATGTCTATGAGCCTTATAAATGGGCAAGTTCTCACTTCAGGGACGACGACCAACCATTGGATACAGATAAGGGGTTAACAAACTTATATAAATACTTCAAATGCAATTTTCCACAAAATAAAAAAACAGGAGACAGAATACTGCTCAGAACAGGAGGATACAAAGAATTGAGTGCTGATCTCAAGCTTATTGCGATTCAGTTCAGATTTAAGAGTTACTACCTCTTCGAAAGGTCATATAGTTTTGTCCAAACTTACGCCGGCGGATGGCCGCGGGGAGGTGATCTCAGTACCATTATTAGACGAACGAAGGGGGTATCATGAACTTGAATATTCCTGGACAGGGCGAATTTCAAATTGTGATAGATACAACTGGCATCAACCGAACTATATATTTTGAAAGTAAACTGGACCCTGCTCACAGGATTTCATATCAAGATGCTGTTGGAGAGATGAAATATGGGGGAATTCAAGACAATATCGAATTATACGAGCAGGCGCTTCTGAATAGCGAAAAAATGTGCGTAGAAACGGGTAATGAAGATTACGTGAAGCTTATCTTCCTTAAGGAGAGTATCTTTATCCTAAATGAGACCAAAAGGAGGTTTATTGGAAGTCCTTACTTGGTACAGGATTTGACCTTCCTTTACTGGATAATTTTTCAGAAAACAAGAAATGACGTAACGCTCGTTGAAGCCATTGACGTATGCGAACGCTGCCTCGACCTACTTGCAGACGACGCCAACCAGGACTGGTTTGACAGGCTGATCCTGGAGAAAGAACTCAAGATAAAGAGCAGGGAAGAAGCTGTACAAGAGATAGTCGATGTCCTGCTGAAACTTTTAGAAGAAAGCAAGAAAACACCTGAAAATGACGCGGGGAAAGCCGCTGCGGAGAAAGCCGCTGATGAAAAGAAGAAGGTAGAGCAGGCCTTGAGCCGTGCCAAGGACAAACTCATGACCTGGTACAATCTCAAAAAAGGGGTTGAAATCGCGGCCTCGCTTCAAGGCGGAAAGATTCCGAGCCGGTTACTGCGCGTTATTTCAGGCTGGCTGCCCGAGATCACAGGAGCTTTTGCCCTTGCTTGCATTGTGTTTTTCAGAATTTCGCCTCCTTTCAGGGCTGTCTTTGGTGAGATGAGATTCCTTGGTTTCAATATTTTGCCGGTTCTTGTTTATGGTATCATTCTCTTTAGCTTTGTAACCGCTTTGTGGAAATTGACCGGCAATACAAAACGGATCGATTTCCAGATCTATTTGCCAAGAATGGCCGCAGGCATTATCGTCGGATATCTTGTTCTTTTTAGTGACGAGGCCTGGGGCGGAATTTTCGGGGAACATGGTGCCCTCTTTGTCCTTGCAAGGATACTTGTGCCCTGCGCGGCGGTTTTTCTTTACATTCTCATCGAAATGAACAACGTAAAGGGAATACGATATTCCATCTTTTGGAAGGCTCTGCGGCTTTTCTTCCGGGGGGCGGCCTACGCTTTTCTGATCGGACTGATTATTTCGGATCTTTTCGGTGAGGCCATCGTACAGAGGATTCCGGAAGCCCAGGGAACTGTCTCCCCCTGCCTGAATGGTCTGGTCGGGCATCTCTACCCGGAGGTTGTCTTTTACCTGGCACCTCTGGCGCTCTTTATCGGAGTATTTGTACAACTCCTCTGGGAGGACAAACCGCTTACGGCAAAGATATAGGGTGGACGGAAGGATATCCTTCAATCTTGGTTTATACTTTTAATATGTTGCTTTTCGCCTGGTTCCCATGCTCTTTGCGTGGAAACCCGCATGGTGTGCATTCCCATGCAAAGAGCGTGGGAACGAGAAAGCTAAAACCGTCAAAAGTGTAAACTGCTTTTGAGCATTTATGAAAAATGCCCCATTTTAGAACAGTATTGCTTATTATCCTAAGTTATTATTTTCAATCACGGCCCTTTTTGATGAGGAGCAATTAACCATGGCGTCAAAGCACAGGCTTTACTACAGCATAGAATCTGGAAGTATTTCATTGGAAGAGATTAAAGAGCATCTTCGGGATATACATCTCAAATTCAGGGATGTAAGACTGTATAAAGATGGCCGCACCGGTGTGATTATTTTTCAGAAAAGGGATGATAAAGAATCGGCCCTTGCGGCCCTCAGCAGTTTAACGATAGGAGGTGTCATGCCAAGATTCACCGAACAGGATCCCCGCTCCGGAGCTACGTCTGAAATGAAAGCTCCCGTTTCCGGCCATTTAACGGAGAATCACTCGAACCATGCCGCCGGAACTTGTGATAAGACGATGACCAGGTTTTTCAATCCCTACCACTTTGTGGACACAAGCGGGTTTACCCCCCGATACCCGGTAATCCCGCACGACAGCTTCACCGGTCATTGCGGAAGGATTAAGGCGAAAATCGAGTTTCTGACCCCGGGATTTATCCCGGATCCTGAAAAGAGATACTATGTTATCAGTGATGAGACCCTAATGAGAGAAGATGAAGAAGCAACACGGCCGGCGTGCCTCCATTCCGCAATTTGCAGGTGGCTTAAACAAAAAAATATAAAAGATAGTGATCTTCCTCTTAATGTGCGCTTTGATCCGGACTGCCCGGAATGGGACTCCAGCCGGCCGCAAAAACATATATGGGCAGAAGATGACACCGGCTCTGCCACGAAATCCGCACAGAGCGGACAGATAATTAAAGAAGGAGGCCGCTGCTGTATCAAAACGCCGGAATCTTGCCGCTGGGCCCACAAGGTAATGGAATTTTTTCAGATTAAAGGAAAATACACCATCCCTTCCACATCCTTGAAGGGCATGCTCAGGAGCAGCGTGGAGACCCTTTCCAATTCCTGTTTTACCGGCTTTGAAGAGAAAGATGCCGGCGGTCATCTGTTCCACAGGCTGGATGTCCAGGATGACAACCATGAACTCAGGGGATTGAAGCCGGTGATTCTCAAGAAGATGGATAACGGAAAATGGGGTTATCTTGTGGTGAACCAGGCCAAGCTCCTCTCCCCCCACCTATACAACCGGATAGGCGCTCCGGGTGAGAACGCGCTGGGGGCGTATTTGAACCGGTCCGGAGGATATTATGAGAAGATAAGCGTTGTTGGAAAACAGGACAGCAATCCGGACAAATGCTCCGGGCTTCATGCTTATGAACTGCCGCCAAATAAGGGGAAAAACTACAGAGGAGATATTAAAAACATTGCATCAGAATCTGAAATCTTGAAAACCGGATTCGCAATAACTGAAATCAAAAATGTTCCCCTGACTCATGCAGAGAATAATTACAACAAAACGTTTCCTTATATTGGTTCAGTAGGCAAGATACCCGAACTCTGGGCCATTGTACGAAAGTTGAAGATCCCTAAAAAAACGTCCGGTGGATACTTCTGTTCCTATAAGATAAAGGAAATCTCCCTATCGATCTGCTCATTAAAAACAAGATTGTCTGATTTCAATGATCCTGGAAAAAATCCGGACAGCAATAACCCCATGGTGACATACGCCATCTCCGAAATCCGGATCAAGACCGCATTCGATATCGACACCAAGACCCAGCACAGGGCGTTTTTTATCTTTGGCAAGGAGAATTTTGATGAGGCTGTAACACTAAAATTCAACAAAAGTCCAAAAAAATTCGGCGCGGAAGAAGAAAGGATCATCGGCCAATTCAATACCATCTTGGGGCAAAGAAAGAAAAACGCCGAAAAGATCTCCAATGACAGTCAGGGCATCAACAAGACCCTTGCGGCTGATATGCCGGAGGAGGTCTTTGACGGCATGCTCGCCTATTACCATCAAAGCAATAAATATCTTGCCTGTACCGCAGTTCCCCAGAAGCCTTACAGGCAGAGCCCCCTGGACATTCTCCGCGGGATGGACAAACTTCCCTGCAATCGCCTTGATAAGCTCTGTCCCGCCTGCCAGATGTTCGGAACGGTCATCGGGGAAAATGTTCGGGACGCAACTTCCGGCAGAAGGTCAGCAGGGTACAAGGGAAAGATCACCCTGAGCCGGGGGACCCTATCAAACACCCTTTCCGGCAGACCGAATTCTGTAACCATCAAACCCCTTTCTGCGCCCAAGCCCACCTTCTATCCGTTTTACGTGACCGGCAACCGCAAAAAGAGAAGATCACACCAGCCCGGGTTCAAAGACTATGACAGCAATGAAATCAGAATCGGAAGGAAGGCTTACCTGCATCACGATTCCGGAAAGCTCGACTATCAGACCGACAGGAAGAGAAATCTTAATGCAACCATTCAGCCGGTTCCCCGGAAGACGGCTTTTGAATTTGAAATCGATTTTGAAAACCTCACTAATTACGAGCTGGGGCTGCTCCTTTATACCCTGAACATGAGATACAAGGGAGAAAAGGCAGGCCATCACCTTGGTATGGGGAAATCGCTTGGTCTCGGATCCTGCACGCTCGACGTCACAAAGGTTCAGCTTTTTGACATGAAAAAGCGCTACATCGGCCTTGATGAGGATGGATGGAAAGCCCCCCTTGGGGATGATGGCAGAGACAGGTTTGAAAAGGCATATCAGTACGTGCAGGGGGCAGCAGACAGTGAATATTCCCCGCGCCTTGACAAAGTAAACGCTCTGGATATTTTAGGGAGCCCGGATCTTCCCGGAGATGCTGTGACCGAAAGGGAATATTTTTCACGGCCATATATCAGGGACTTTCATATCCTGAAAAGCATTAACATAAACACGAAGATGAAGACCGATCTTCCCGTCCATTTTGCGGGCGGCGCAGATACCGAAGGATTCAGGTGGTATCAGAAAGTCCGGAAAGATGGAGGCGAAGGCTCCGGACAGAGGCTCTTCGAGCCCATAGACCTGGAAACAGATGCCATGTCAAAGAAAGATCTGTCAATACATGCATTGACGCCTTAAGAAAAGAGGCGTATCATCTTCAAACTTTTTGAGATGTGGACTGGTTTTTCGGAAATAACAGTTTAATCTGCGGGTTAGACATGAAACAGGCCATTGAAAGAGCCTGGAAACCTGTTTGCAAAAGTTTGAAGATGCCGCCTGGCGGAACCAGGAGCATGAGATCTTCAAAAGTTTTATTTCCGGACAAAAAATGGTATTGGAAACTTATTGATATCATTGTCAGATTCAAACGAGGAAAGACCGGCTGGAAAGGAAAAGTTTGAAGATCAGGCTGCCCGGGCAGAGAGGCGGCCGGTCTTCAAACTTTTTCAAATTGGAATAAGTTAGTAAAAACAGGCAATTGAGTCAGATTGGCACCCAAAAGATGCAGTATCACGAGCAGATAATCATGGATATCTTCAAACTTTTTAAAGGGGAGGTGAAATTCGCATCCAGTGAGGTTTTCCTGCTTTACAGGTTTTGGCGAATAGAGGCGGCTGCGTGTAACCCCTTGAAATCACGACCGTGGACCCGGCCCCTGTCAGAGGCCGGGTATTGAGACAAAAACAAAAAAGTAAGTAATAATTATTGAAACAATAAACAAAAGTCGGAAACATTGACCTGATTTAGAAGGGATTGCGACAAATCATAAATCTCTCCATCCTCCACCTTTTCAGTGGAAGTCGGAACGATTGACCTGATTTAGAGGGGATTGCGACAACCCCTCGACTAC
>Ga0164318_10004269_pt1 | contig 13698 bp, 8 predicted proteins | sample GuaBasSedimGuay9_FD_113734 | JGI IMG/M metagenome (GOLD analysis project Ga0164318, IMG submission 113734) | Subseafloor sediment microbial communities from Guaymas Basin, Gulf of California, Mexico - Guay9, Core 4571-4, 0-3 cm | ecosystem: Environmental > Aquatic > Marine > Hydrothermal vents >...
ACCCGGGCCAATGTGAATCTGCGCGGCTTTCCGTCCAGCACCCAGATCCGCACTCTGGTATTGCTTGATGGCCAGGATATGTCCAGCGCCTATACTACCGCGGTCCAGTGGAGCAGCCTGGCGGTAGAGGACATCGAGCGCATTGAGGTCGTCCGGGGGCCGTTTTCCGCCCTCTATGGCGGCAACGCCATGGGCGGGGTGATCAATATCATCACCAAGACCCCAAAGAAACTGCAAATGCGGGCCAATATGGGCTATGGCAAATATGACACCTGGACCTACTATCTGGGGGTTGGCAATCGGTTCTGGGATAAGCTAAGCCTCCAGTTGGACTATAAATATCGATATACCAGCGGTTACCCCGCCGACCTGGCAAGAAAAACGGCCAAGACCGGGGCGGCGCCGATCCAGGTGGGGGGCTGGAAGCACACCCTAAAACCCACCGGTACCGATACCTATATCATTGGCGACAAGGGAGATAATTCCTGGTACGATATTATCGGCAACTTAAAATTGAGCTGGGATCTGGCCCCCGGCCATAAAATTAAATTCAGCACTCTGTTGGACTGGAATGAATACGGCTATGGGCAGTTTCATACCTACCTGCGGGATGCCGCCACCGGCGCCCCGGTAGTTAGCGGTAAAAAAGTGGGGCTGGCCGGCACCGGCTTGCGGTTCTCATATCTCCGGGAAGGCAACTTTTTAAGTGGGGATGGCCGCAGCCATACCGCCATCTATAATCTCAACAGTGAACATCAGGTAACGGACACCACCACCCTCCGGTTCCACGCCGGATTGACCAATCAGCCCCATAATTGGTATACCAGCCCCGATTCCAAGGCGTTTCGTTCCGGGGGAGTCGGGACGTTATCAAGCACTCCCAGCAAAAACTGGGACTTTGAAGCCCAGGTAGATCAGGGAATCGGGACCAAGCAGGTTCTTACCGGCGGCCTGAGTTATCGAACCGGTTGGGCCGCCAACAAAGAGTATGCTCTCGACAACTGGCGGGATCTTGATACCAAAACCCAAGTGAACAACCAGGGCGGAGGCCGGGATCGACAATTTGGCTTCTTTCTTCAGGATGAGATCGCCTGGCATCCGAAATTCACTACCGTTATCGGGGCGCGGCTGGACTGGTGGCAGACTTATGGGGGAGCCTACCAAGAGACTGCTACCGCCCCGATTACCCATCTTCCCTGCCGGGACAGGTGGTCAGTCAGCCCCAAGATCGCCTTCTTGTATCGCCCCTGGGACTGGATGTCGTGGCGGGTCTCGGGAGGCCGGGCCTTCCGCCCTCCCAATGTCTATGAGTTGTATCGCACCTGGACATCCAGGTGGGGTACTAAATATAAAAGCAACCCCAATTTAAAGCCGGAGAAGACCTGGTCCTGGGAGATCGGCACCACCCTGAAGCCCTTTAAGGGAAATGTTTTTACCGCCACCTATTTTGAAAATTATGTGGATGACATGATTTACCGGACCACCGATCCCACCGACGACAAGGTGCGAAATTATAACAATGCCGCCAAGGCCCGGATCAAGGGAGTAGAGATGGAAATCCGGCAGAAGTTGGACTCCTGGCTGGAGGTCTTTGGCAACATGACCTTAATAAATGCCCGGATTCATAAAAACCCGTATAACGTGGAGTCGGTAGGCAAAAAACTCACCTATGTGCCCCGGCAGCAATTCAATTTTGGCGTCAACGTCAACTACTGGAAGGTCATGGGCAGCCTCAACGGCCGCTATGTCAGCAAGATGCACACCCGGGACGACAACAGTGATAATGTCAATAATGTGCCGGGATCATATGATCCCTTTTTTACATTAGACAGCAAGCTGACCGTGACCCCGGTGAAATGGATGAATGTTTCCTTTTCGGTGGATAACCTGCTGAACCGGAGGTGGTTTTATTCTTACCTGACTCCCGGTCGCACCTTCTGGCTGGAAGCTGGGCTGAAATATTGAGCGGATGATCGTCGTTAGAGAAATAGGTTCACGCCAAGGCGCAAAAACGCGAAAAGGCTGAAAGATACTGAACAAAAGTCTTTGCGCTTTGCTGCGTTGGCGTGAGATAGATTTGAATAATACCTGGCATATACTAAGTCTGATTATAGATAATGGGTAACGGGAACTGGAAAACAAGATCCTGGCTCCGGGTTGGTACCAGGCTAGCTCTGATCATCACCGTGCTAGGCATTGTTCTGGGGGCGACAGCCCGTGAATCGAATCTGGATAAGGAAACCTTGCCTATCAATGCCCGGCGGGTGGTGCTATTTGAGGCCTATGAACTGGTCGCCGCCCTAGGGGTCTGGGATCGTATTGTCGGCATCTCTCGTTATGCTTACCATAATGATTTGCTCCAGCGGCTGGTACCTCACTTAAAGCAGATTCCCTCCCCGGGGACCGGGTTTGTGGTCAATATCGAGGCCCTGCTGGCGCTCCAGCCCGACGCCGTGGTAATCTGGTCCCGGAAGCCGGAGTTGGTAAATTTTCTCCAACGAAAAGGGCTGCCGGTGCTAACGCTCTACCCGGAGAGCCTGGCTGATCTGAACCGGGACCTTCTCCGGTTGGGGAAGCTGTTCGGAAAGGAGGCCCGGGCCCGGGAGGTGGCGGCGATGATGGCCCAGAGTCTGGACAAGCTGCGGCAACGGCTGGCAGCGATCCCGGCCGCAGACCGCCCCGGGGTGGTCTGGTTATGGAGTAAACCCACAAAAATAGGCGGCAACCGTGGGATAATGCCGGAGTTGATCACTCTCACCGGGGGGATTAATCTGGGAAGCCACCTGAACGCCTTCTACCAGGAGCTGTCCATGGAAACGATCGTTGGACTCAACCCCGAGGTGGTGTTGATCTGGGGTTCAGCTTCGTATGGGCCGGCAGATATCCTCCATGATCCGAAATGGCAATCAATTCGAGCGGTAAAGAGCCGGCGAGTGTTCAAGTCTCCCCGAGCTTCGAACTGGTCGCCCCGAGTGATAAGTCTGGCCTGGTGGATGGCCCATTGCTTACATCCCCAGCAAATCTCCCCAGCGGAAATGCAAGCCGAGCTTGATCAGTTTTACCGACGCTGTTTCGGCATTCCCTATCAGGGGGGACATTGAAGGCCCGGACCTGGGTCCAGTGGGGGCTGCTCCTGTCCCCCTTACCGGCCTTTGTTTTGGCCCTGCAGGTGGGAGCCTACCCGGTGCCCTGGGAAACCTTGTGGGGAGCGTTCGTTTATTGCCCCGAGCAAGCGGCCCTGCCGGACTACCTGCGGGTGATCATCTTTAATGTCCGTCTCCCCCGGATTGTCCTGGCGATGCTGGTCGGTCTGACCCTGTCCTTCTCCGGGGCCACCCTCCAGGCGGTATTCCGCAATCCGCTCGTGGATGCCTATCTGCTGGGATTGTCCTCGGGGGCGGCGTTTGGCTGCGCCATCTCGGTGGCCTTTTTTCCATCCCTGCCCATCCAGGTGGGGGCCTTTATTTTCAGCCTGCTGGCGGCTTTCTTGACCTTTACTTTGGCTCGGACCCGCGGCGAGGTGCCGACTCTGTCCCTGATTCTGGCCGGGATTGTGGTTTCGGCCTTTTTCGCCGCCCTGGTCTCGATCATCAAGTTCGTAGTGGACCCCTACAAGCTGGCCAGCATCGTCTATTGGCTGATGGGCAGTCTCTCTTTGGCGGATTGGCACGCGGTAGCGACGGCCCTTCCCTGGATGCTGGTGGGGGGAGGGATGGTCTGGCTGGGGCGCTGGCGGCTTAATGCCCTGTCCATGGGCGAAGCGGAAGCGAAAACCCTGGGAGTGGAAGTGGGACGCGAACGAGGCCTGTTTATCCTGGCCGCGGCGATCGCGGTGGCGGCGGCGGTTTCGGTCAGCGGCATCATCGGCTGGGTGGGGTTGATGACCCCGCACATCGTCCGCATGCTGGTAGGACCGGACCACCGGCGGGTAATTCCGCTATCTATGACGGTCGGAGCCAGTTTTATGCTATTGTCGGATACTGTCGCCCGCACCTTTACCGCCGGGGAGATCCCGGTGGGTATTATTACTACCCTGTTCGGAGCGCCCTTTTTTATCTATCTTCTCAAGAAAGGCGGCCAGGAATCCTGGAAGACATGATTACCGTCACGGACCTCAGCATCCAGCTTAACGGCCAGCCCATCCTTAACGGGGTAACCATAGAGGCCCGTCCGGGCGAGGTCACGGTCTTGTTGGGACCTAACGGCTCCGGGAAGACTACCTTGTTGTTGTGCCTCAGTGCCCAGCTAAGGCCGCAAAGCGGCACTATTATGTTGGGAGGACACCAGCTGGAGGGGCTGCCGCGGCGGCGGCTGGCGCAGTTGGTGGCGACGGTGCCCCAGGAACATCACCCGGTCTTTCCCTATACCGTGCGCGAGCTTATTCTCCTGGGGCGGGTTAGCCGGGTGGGTTATTGGGCCCAACCAGGGAGCCGCGACCAGGAACTAGTCCAAGATATCCTGGAGCTCCTGGGAATCAAATCCCTGGCGGATAAACCCTACACCCGTATCAGCGGGGGGGAGCGGCAACTGGTGCTGATCGCCCGCTGTCTGGCCCAGGAACCCCAGGTGCTGTTGCTCGATGAACCCACCAGCCACCTGGATTTTAAAAATCAGGTGGTGATCTTGGAATTGGTGCGAGACTTGGCCCGTCAGCGTCAGTTTACGGTGCTGCTTACCCTGCATGACCCGAATCTGGCGCTGCTGTTCGCTGACCGGGTCGTCCTGCTGGCCGGAGGCCAGGTGGTCGCGCAGGGAACGCCTGGGGAAGTGGTCCAGCCGGCGGCCATGGCCCAGCTCTACGGCATGGAAGTGGAGATGCTTTCCCAGGGAGAACGAAGACTTTTATGTCCTAAATTGTCATGATCGTTACCGAGGCTTTAGGCAAAAATTATCAAGGAATAATAGCCCTGGAAGGGCTGGATCTACATATTCGCCCGGGGGAAATCTTTGGCTTGCTGGGTCCTAATGGGGCGGGGAAAACCACCACTATCAAGATTTTGACCACGTTGGCTCGCCCTACGCGCGGCCGGGCCTGGATCAATGATTTTGATGTCGTGCGTCAGCCACTCCAGGTGAAGCGGCTAATTGGCGTGTGTCCCCAGGAAATCAACTTAGATAAGGAACTGAGTGCTTATGAAAACTTGCGGATCTATGGACAGCTTTACCGGGTTCCCGATCTCCGGACCAGGATTCGGGAACTTTTGGAGCTGGGAGACCAGAGCCAGCGGGCCGCGAGTCTGGTACGCGAATTCTCCGGCGGCATGCAGCGGCGGCTGCTGATTCTGCGGGCCTTGATGTCCCGTCCCCGAGTATTGTTTCTTGATGAGCCGACGGTAGGACTGGATCCCCAAGTGCGCCGTCAACTCTGGGACCTGATCCGACACCTGCAGGCCCAAGGAATCACTATTCTAATTACCACCCATTACATTGAGGAGGCCGAGATGCTCTGTGACCGGGTGGGTATCCTCAGCCGCGGCCATCTGATCGCCCTGGATACCCCGAACGCCTTGACGGCCCGCGTCGGGGGCTATGTGGTGGAATCTTTAAATGGTGTCCGCCGCCAATATATCCTGGTCCGGGATAAGGCAGCAGCCTATGCTCAGGCCCAGAACGAACCGTCCGGGGTAATCATCCGACAGGCCAATCTGGAGGATGTCTTTATCAAACTTACCGGGGAGCGCTTGCAGCATTGAACTGGTACCCAATTTTCTTGAGGGAAATTCTGCTCTTTCGGCGCCGGTTACTGCGGCTGGGCTATGTGGTTTCGGCCATGTTCGCGCCGCTGCTCTATCTGTTGGCCTTCGGGCTGGGACTGGGAAAAAGGGTGACGATCCCCGGGGTTTCGTATTTAGATTATCTACTTCCCGGCCTGATCGCCATGAGTTCCATGACCAATTCTTATACCTGGGTGGCCAATGGCCTGACTGTGGGCCGCCTCCATTTCCGCACTTTCCAGATCTATATCCAGGCCCCGGTAACCCCGGCGGCCATCGTCTGGGGTCAAGTTCTGGCGGGGATGGCACGCGGGTTGTTTGCCTCCCTGATCATTCTGGGATTAGGCTTATTATTGGGCAGTGGCTTAAAGTTAAACGGAGTATTTATTTTGGTCTTACTCCTTAACTGTATGGTCTTTGCCGCCTTTGGGGTAGTGGTCGGAATGAAATCGCGCTCTCATGAAGATACTGCCACCTTTACCAATTTTTTCATCCTGCCCATGGCGTTTTTTTGCGGCACCTTTTTCCCCGTGGAAGAAATGCCCTGGGTTTTACGAGGGATCATCCATATTCTCCCCTTGACTCATACTAACCGGCTGTTGCGCTCCCCCACTTGGTCCGCGGCGAGCTTAGGATCTCTGGCGCTCTTGGGAGCTTTCGGTATTGCCTGTATGGTTTTGGGAACTATTATTATCCGGAGGTATAGCGAATGACATCCGCACCGATTAAAGGGGTGGCGGTGATATGGAATGCTTATGTCCCCACCCTGATTCAAGCCGCCCGCACCTGTGACTGGCTTGATTTGAAAGTATATTCCCATCGCGCCCTGGGCGAAAACCCAGAAATCCAGGCTCAAGCTTTGAAAGAGATGGAGACCGCGCGGTTTATCCTGCTTTATCGCACCCCCGATGCCTTCTGGGGCGAGCTCGAGCCGCATTTACAGAATCTCGCCGGCCGCATTCCTTTAATCACCACCGGGGCCGATCCCTCGTTTTGGCGGCAATCCAGCCTATCAGCGGAAGTAGTGGCTCCTGTCTATAATTACATCATCCGCAATGGTGTAGAAAACTTCCGTCGCCTGTTAGCCTATCTTGGCAAGGCAGTGCTGCAGCTGGAGCTTCCGGTATTGCCGCCCCTGGATTTGCCCTGGGAAGGTCTCTATCATCCCCAGGCTACGGACTATTTCACCAGCGCTGCTGACTACCTGAGCTGGTACCGGACCAAAGGTTTGCCGAGCGATACCATGGTCGGCTTGCTGTTCTCTCGGCATGACTGGGTGGTTAACAATCTAGAACTGGAGAATTTCCTCATCCAGGCCCTGGAGGCCCGCGGCTTAGGGGTTATCCCGGTCTTCTACTACTCCCTGAAAGATGAGGGCTTGGGGACCCGGGGTGGAGATGAGATCGTCCGGGATTATTTCCTCGACGTCCAGGGCCAGTCCCGCGTTGCTGCTCTGGTTAAACTGACGGTTTTCTTCTTGGGCGGCCGCCGCGGCACTACCGCAGAAGCGAGTGCCGCTCAAGCCGGTCAGGAATTGTTGTCTCAATTGAACGTCCCTCTGATCCAGCCCCTGACTTCTTATTACAAAACCGCGGCGGCATGGGAGGCTGATCCCCAGGGGCTGGGCATGGAAGTGGGCTGGTCTCTGGCCATGCCCGAATTCGAAGGGGTGATCGAACCCCTGATGGTGGCTGCGGGTATTTCCCAAGAAGAGCTGGGGACCGATTTAATCGCCGGTCGCGCCCCCATCCCGGAGCGGGCCGAACGCTTGGCCGATCGGGTAGCGCGCTGGGTCCGTCTCCGGGGAAAACCCCCGGCAGCACGCAAGGTGGCGATAATCTTGCACAACAACCCCTGTGCCTCGGTAGAGGCTACTATCGGCGCCGGCGCCCACCTGGATACCCTGGAAAGCGTGGCCCGCATCCTCCAAGCTCTAAAAGAAGGGGGCTATCGGATAGACCAACCGCCCGCGGACGCCAAGGAGTTGATCGACACCATCATGGGCCGCAAGGCGATCAGTGAATTCCGCTGGACGACCGTCGAAGAAATTATTGCCAAGGGCGGGGATTTGGCTCGCATCTCGGAAGCCAAGTATCGCCGCTGGTTTGCCACCTTACCGCCGGCTCTGCAACAACGGCTAATAGAGGCTTGGGGCGAACCGCCCGGGCAACCCCAGAATGGAGTGCCGGCGGCAATGGTTTATCAAAATCAGATTGTGGTTACAGGTGTTCCCTATGGCCACGCCGTGGTCTGCGTGCAGCCCAAACGGGGGTGCGCCGGGGCGCGCTGCGATGGCCGGGTCTGCAAAATTCTCCACGATCCCGATGTGCCCCCGCCGCACCAGTATCTGGCGACTTATCACTACCTGGATAAGGAATTCGGGGCCGATGTGGTATTACATGTGGGCACGCACGGCAGCCTAGAATTTCTCCCCGGCAAAAATGTCGGGCTATCCGGGGGCTGTTGTCCGGATGCGGTTTTGGGCCACCTGCCGCATCTTTACATCTATAACGCCGACAACCCGCCGGAAGGCACGATTGCCAAACGCCGCAGTTATGCCGTTTTAGTAGATCATATGCAAACCGTGACGACTAATTCCGGTCTCTATGACGAGCTGGACGAGTTGGATCGCTTGCTGGCAGATTATGACCGGCTCAAAGACCTCGAACCCGGTCGCGCCCACCTCCTGGAACACCTTATCCTGGAGACTTTGGAAAAAAGTCATCTCAATCAGCAATTGTCACTCTCCCCGGAGCTGTCATTTGACCAGCTGGTGCGCCGCATCCATGACAGCCTCTCGCTGATTCGTAATACCTATATCCAGGATGGTATGCACATCTTCGGCCAATTACCGGAAGGAGAGCGTCGGGCCGATTTTCTTCACGCCATCGTGCGCTTTCCTGATGGAAGTGGTCCCTCCTGGAAGCCACTGCTAGCTCGGTTAGCCGGTTTAAATCTGGCCGAAGACGAGACCGGGCGACTGGAAGAAGCTGCCGATCAAGCCGGTCGCGCTCTGGTCAGTCGCTGGCTAGCAGACCCGGAGCGGCCTTTGGCCGCCGTAGTCCAGGAGCATGGGTGCGGGCAGACGCTAGAACCTTATAAGGCAGAGCTGGAGTATTTCGACCGCCGGTTGCGGGACCTCCAGACCCGGCTGGAGACTTCCCAGGAAATGGACGCCCTAGTAAGCGGGCTGGCCGGGGGTTACATACCCCCAGGGCCTTCGGGGCTGATCACCCGCGGGCGAGACGATGTCCTGCCTACCGGGCGCAATTTCTATTCCCTCGACCCGCACCGGGTGCCCACCCGAGGGGCCTGGGAGGTGGGGAAAAGATTGACCCAGGCGTTGCTCGACAAGCATCTGGCCGAGGCCGGTAATTATCCGGAAAATGTCGCCCTGTACTGGATGGCCAGCGACATCATGTGGGCCGACGGGGAGGGCATGGCGCAGATTATGTATCTGTTAGGAGTACAGCCCATGTGGCAGAGCAATGGCCGCTTGCAGGGTTTCGACATCATTCCCTTACGCGAACTGCAGCGCCCGCGTATTGATGTGACCATTCGGGTCTCGGGCATTACCCGAGACAATTTCCCCAACTGCGTGGAATTACTGGACGAAGCGATTCAGGCGGTAGCCAGCCTGCCGGAAGATCCCGCCGATAATTTTATCCGGCGGCACAGTCTGGAGCTATTGCAGAGTCTGGGTCACAACCCCAGCGACGGTCCCGCCTGGCGACAGGCGACTTACCGCATCTTTGCTAGCCAGCCGGGAACCTATTCCGCCGGCACCCAACTGGCGGTGTATGCCTCGGCCTGGAAGGACGAAGCCGACCTGGCCCAGGTCTTCCTTTATTGGAACAGCTATGCCTATGGCAAAGGGACCTTTGGTGCTCCCGCGCCCCAAACCCTGGCCCATAGCTTGAGCCACGCGACAGTAACTTATAACAAAGTGGTCACCGATGAGTACGATCTGTTCGGCTGCTGCTGCTATTTCGGCAACCACGGCGGTCTCACGGCGGCGGCGCGGCATTTATCCGGTCAGCCGGTGCGCACCTACTATGGCGATACCCGGGAGCCCGATCGCGTGACGGTACGCGACCTAGCCGACGAAATCCGCCGGGTGGTACGAACTAAATTGCTCAATCCCAAGTGGATCGACGGCATGAAAAATCACGGCTACAAGGGCGCGGGAGAGATCGGCAAGCGAGTGGGGCGGGTCTATGGCTGGGAAGCAACCACCCAGGAAGTAGATGACTGGATCTTCGATGATATTGCCCGAACTTTTGTCTTGAATGCAGAAAATCGGGAGTTTTTCCAGGACAAGAATCCCTGGGCCTTAGAAGAGATCGCCCGTCGCCTGCTGGAAGCCGAACAACGGGGGCTGTGGCAGGCCGATCCGGAAGTTCTGCAGGAACTGAAAAATACTTACCTGGAGATCGAAGGTTGGCTGGAAGAGCACATGGGTGAGGCGGCGGGCGGCAATTTCCAAGGCGGGGCGATCGACATCGTCACCGCCTCGGAGGTAGAAACCTGGAAAAAGGCCCTAGAGAAGACGCTCGCTGCACTTCCGCGGGGAGGTAAAAATGATCGCTAAACGCCCAATATTTCCCTTTGCCGCCTTAGTCGGCCAGGAACGCCTGAAGAAGGCCCTGATCTTAAACGCGATTAACCCGCTTCTCGGCGGGGTCCTGATCCGCGGGGAGAAAGGTACCGCCAAATCGACCGCGGCCCGAGGCTTGGCTCAACTGCTGCCTCCCATCAAGGTGGTGGTTGATTGCCCTTTTCATTGTGATCCAGAGGGAACCGGACTAATCTGCGACTCCTGCCGCCAGCGACTGGCTCAGGGAGACTCGCTTCCCAGCCGGGAGCGTCCCATGCCGGTAGTGGATCTGCCTTTGGGGACCACTGAGGACCGGCTGCTGGGGACTATCGACCTGGAAAAGGCCATTAAAACCGGAGAAAAACACTTTGAGCCCGGCATCCTGGCCGCAGCCCACCGGGGGATCCTTTATGTTGACGAGGTTAATCTGCTGGATGATCATCTGGTAGATGTCCTTTTGGATGCCGCCGCTATGGGAATGAATGTCGTGGAACGGGAGGGAATTTCTTTCAGCCATCCGGCCCGGTTTATTTTGGTAGGGACCATGAACCCCGAGGAAGGAGAATTGCGACCTCAACTCCTGGACCGTTTCGGACTCTGCGTGGAGGTCGCCGGGTTGCCGGAGCAGGAATGCCGTATGGAGGTTATGCAGCGCTGGTTAGCGTTTGAAGCTGACCCGGAGAGCTTCTGTCGGCAATGGCAGCCGGAACAGGAGCAACTGCGGCAGCTTGTCCAAAAAGCCCGGGAAGGACTGCCCCAAGTGCGCTATTCCACTGATATCCTGCGGCTCATCTCCCGCATCTGCCTGGATCAGGGGGTAGATGGCCACCGGGCCGACCTTTTCATGCTCAAAGTGGCCCAGACCCTGGCGGCCTATCATGGCCGCCAAGAGGTCGGGGAAGGTAATGTCCGGGAAGCCGCGGAGCTGGTGCTTCTGCATCGCCTGCGGCGGAAACCCTTCAGTGAACCGCGCCTGGAACCGGAAAAACTGGAAGAAAGCATCCGGAAACACCAGGAACAGACAGAGCAGGAGAACCCTATACCTCAGACCCCCCCGCCTCCGGAGGAATCTCCTCCCCACCAGGAGGCCAGTAATGGTACCGGGGAGGTTACGTTTGAATCTGGTGCCCCTTTCCCGGTCCGTCCCCTGGATTTCCCTCGGAATCGGGAGATCAAAACAGCTCAGGGCCGCCGGACCCAGGCCCGAACCGAGGACCGTTCCGGACGTTACGTGCGCCCCACCATAACTCCCTCAGGTCCTCCCGATCTGGCCATTGATGCTACTCTGCGAGCCGCCGCGCCGTATCAAAAGGCCAGAGAAAAAGATAATCTGGCCATGGTCCTGGCTGAGTCTGATCTGCGTCACAAAGTACGGGAAAAACGTATCGGCCACCACATCCTGTTTGCGGTGGATGCCAGTGGCTCTATGGGAGCTAATCAGCGCATGGTGGAAACCAAGGCCGCCATTTTGTCTCTCCTGCTGGATGCGTATCAGAAACGGGAGCAGGTAGGGCTGCTGGTTTTTCGGGGCGAGACCGCCCAACTTGTCCTACCTTTTACCAACAGTATTGAACAAGCCCGGAAGTATCTGGAAGAACTGCCCACCGGCGGCAAAACGCCCTTACCCCATGCCCTGCAACTGGCTTATGAACTGCTGCATACGGAGAAGGCCAGGCATCCTCGGGATGCCTTCCTTCTGGTGCTGATCTCCGATGGTAAGGCCAATGTCAGTATGGGACATAATGCAGCCATCACCGAAGCGAAAGAACTAGCCGGGAAATTGCGAGAACTCAATATTACCTCCTTGGTCCTGGATACCGACACCGGCTTGCTCAATCTGGGCTGTCTGTCAGAGTTGAGCGATATCTTAAAAGGACGGTATTACCGCCTCGAGGAACTGCAGGCCTCTGAAGTGGTGGCCCGCATAGAGGACTTGCTGGTAACCTAAGGTTTTCCAAGAGAAAACAATTTTTGAGGAGTTCCACCTAGTGCACAACACGCCGTTGATTAAGGTTTGGGAAGCTCGGTCTTGATGCCTGAACCTCTCCACTACTTCCTATTTCCTCTTCCGTCATATTGATAAGGCCTTGCCAATTACTTTGATGTTGCTAACTCTCTGGGAGGCCATAAATCAGTCAAGATTTTTTTGGACATCAAGGGGAAACCCAACCTTCAAAATCTAACCGATTTTTTGTCTTGACAATGGGGTCCGCTTTACAATCACTCAGCGAGACATGCGTTTACAATCATGAGTAACGCTGCAATGAGCGTAGTGACGGCAAAAAGTGTTTTTAAGTATTTCGGTTTTGTTTTAAGAGCAATTTTGCCTCCTAACACTCCGCCAAATATCGTTACGATCGCAATTGGTATAGCCCAAGCGGGATTGAAACTACCATGCAACGCATGTCCCAGAAAGCCAGCGAATGCCGTTGCCGCCACCATCGCAGACGCTGTCCCCACAGCAATACGCATGGGAACACCGCATGCCAAGACAAGTAGTGGAACCAAGAATGATCCGCCTGAAACACCGACCATTCCCGAATAAAAGCCGATAGTCATCGTAAATGGCAATGCTATCCACAAGTTGACAACGTAAAGCTCGTTGCCCGTTCTCAAATTCCAGTAACCCCACTTCTGTTTTGGCTCTTTCTTGGTTTCCTCTGCAGTGAAAAGCATGGCGCCCCCCGCAAGGGCCAATAAAACCGAAAACACCAACTTCAATTCTCTGCCGCTGAAACTGTGGGCCACAAAACCACCGACGAAGGCCATACCAGCAGTCAGAATGCCGAGCATGAGCGCAAGCGGTACCGACAGGGTTTTACCTTTTCTGAAAATAACCATCGCCGCAACCGACGTGGTGAAAAGCACGAATTGGCCGGTAGTGGCTGCCTCGTGCATTCGCAGTCCAGCGAGCACAAGGGTAAGTACGTAGAAATTGCCGCCGCCACGCCCCGTCATGGTCATCAGGACAGCCAAGGGAAAAATGATCAGGGCTACTACGGTAATCTTGAGCATGACGATTATTCTCCGGCCTTTTTTATCTCCATATGCTTCAGTAATTTCCCGGGCAGCACAAGGCTCGCAACTGCCTCGTACCCCCCCAGGACGACGCGCACGTTTTCGTATCCCTTCGCGCGTAGAAATGCGTACACAATAGCCGATCTGGTGCCGGCACTACAGAAGATGCCAACCGTTCTGTCACGGGGGATCTCGCCGATGCGGTCGGGTATCTTGTCGATCGGAATATGCAGCACCTCGATATGGTGTTTGAGTTTTAACTGCAGAGACTCCACCTCGGGATACGAACGCACGTCCAAAAAGACCGCATTATCCATTGTTAGGAGTTTTTTCATCTCGAGCTTATGCTTTTCAGCTCCGAAAAACTCG
>Ga0164318_10004270_pt1 | contig 13697 bp, 8 predicted proteins | sample GuaBasSedimGuay9_FD_113734 | JGI IMG/M metagenome (GOLD analysis project Ga0164318, IMG submission 113734) | Subseafloor sediment microbial communities from Guaymas Basin, Gulf of California, Mexico - Guay9, Core 4571-4, 0-3 cm | ecosystem: Environmental > Aquatic > Marine > Hydrothermal vents >...
GCAAAGATTCCTGTCAATCCAAATAAATGTGAACCTATTAGCGCAAGCGGAATACACAACAGGAACATCTGGAAAAATGTGAGACTAATTGCTTGTAGAGGTTTATGCATTACATTTAAAGCAGTTGTACTCAATACGAAAACACCTTGCATTGTGTAGCTTAAAGGAACAATTGCAAGATATAGAGCAATTGTGGAGATCACCTGTGGGTCTTTATTAAAGATTCCTGCAATTTGAGTACGTAATAAAATAAGTAGAATAAATATAGCAATTTCCCAAAGAATTGTAAATCTGTGACTAATATTAATAGCCGCATGGACACGATCGTATTTTTTTGCTCCAATATTCTGCCCGATAAACGGACCCAAAACAGATGCCAGTGCGTGAATAACAGCTAGAGAAAAGAATTCCAATCTTGAAGCTACTCCAAATCCAGCAACTGCTTTAATTCCATAGGAAGATACGATACGAGTTATTACCCCAATTGTAATTGGAATAATAATTCGAGCTCCAGCAATAGGAACACCAATAAATAGTACATGTTTCCAAGAATTTAAGATTTCAGTAAATTTGGGGATATCAAAAGAAATCATTTTTTCTCGTTTTTTAAGTACCCATAAAGCTACAGAAAAAGTTGTAAATCTACTTATTACTGTCGCTATTGCAGCTCCTTCGATACCAAGTTCTGGGAAGGGACCAATTCCAAATATTAATAATGGGTCTAATACAGTATTAACGCAAACCGCAATTACCATGATAATGCTGGGAGTCTTGGCATCTCCTGTTGCACGGATCGCATTATTCCCAACCATTGGAACAACAACAAAAGGCATTCCAAGATACCAAATTCTCATGTATGTTTTAATGTATGGGAATATTTTGGAGGTTGCACCTAAAGCTTTGAACAAAGGTTCTATTGTGAATAGCCCAACAATTACAAATCCAATAACAATAATTAACGCAAGAAGTAAACTATCAGTTGTGAGCCTTTGAACTTTGTGAAGATCACCTTCTCCAATTGCACGTGAGATAACTGCAGAAGCACCAAGACCCAAACCTAAGGCAATACTGGAAACAACCAATACAACAGGAAAAGTAAAACTGAGTGCGGCCAATTGATCTGTTCCAAGTTTTCCTACAAAAAAAGTATCTACTAAATTGAATGCAACCATTCCGATTAAACCAAAAGTCATGGCGATAGTCATTCTTGTTAATATTTTACCTATTGGACCTTCTATTAATTTAGCAGTGGACTTATTTTTTTGCATGTAATTATTTTTTTAAATATTTCCCTTATCTTTCATTTTTTTATATTGATCTGGAAAATGCTCTTTTAAGCAGTCTGGGCAAATGCTATGACTGAAATCAACATTAGAATGTTTAGAAATATATTGTTCTACATTACCCCAAAAACCTGAGTCATCACGAATTTTCTTACAATATGAACAAATAGGGATCAAACCTTCTAGTGTTTTTATTTCATCAAGTGATTTCTGAAGTTTTTCAATAAGTTTTTCTCTCTCTTCTTCTACCTTTTTTCGTATACTGATATCTTTATAGATTACAAATGAACCTTTAGATTTTCCGTCAATAACTATTGGAGCTGCTGAAATGGACACAGGTAAAATACCACCTTCTTTATTCTTCCTAAAAGTATCAAAATACACGTATCCAGAAAGAGTGTCGCTACTCAATTTTGTAGCTTCTGTTTCATATTCTTCAGGAATTATCAATGCATCAATCTCTTTTCCTTTTATTTCTTCCAGAGAAAAACCAAAAAATTCTTTAAATCTTGGATTAATGTCAATTACCTGGAAGTCGTTATTCAAATAGACACAGGGTTCGGGGTTGCCGGTAAACATGCTTTCAGAAAGTGCTTTGCTTTCTTTCAGTTTTTTTTCTGATTTATGTTTGATCAATGCTATCTCAATTGTAGCATATAATTCTTTTGCCTCAAAAGGTTTGAGGATATAACCATATGCTGCAATATCTTTTGTTGATTCAACTGTTGTCGAATCAGCAAAGGCAGTAAGAAAGATAATTGGGACATCATGATCCTTAAGAATTATCTCACCCGTTTCTATACCATTAAGTTCACCCTCAAGCATTATATCCATCAAAATCATATCTGGTTTTAAAGCTGACATGTTATCTATCGCATCAATCCCTTTATTGAAGATACCGCTAACCTCATAACCATATTGGTCAAGTGTATATTTGATATCATCTGCTATCATGCGTTCATCTTCAACAATTAATATTTTTGTCATTTATGTGCACCCTCTTTTTATATCGTTTGAAAATGATATTATTAAGTCAAGTAAATATTATTTAGATTATAATATACTTTACAAATAAAGGCTCATAATAAAATTAACAAAAAATATTAATGACTAAGGAGTTTTTTAATGGAAAAAATTGGATATAATTTTCCCTATACACCCAGGAAAACAGCTCTTCTTGATGCTGAAAACTGGTATCAACAATTATTATCTGACCATTTGGGCAGAGATTTCACTCCAATAAAAACAAGCAATTTTGGTGAATATGAAATGGCTGTAAATTATCTTACATCTGTATTAGAAGAAGCTAAGGCTGTTGAGAAGGTTGCAATATTTAATATTGATCATATGGCTCAAATACGATTTACAGGTTCTGATGCTGCAAATCTTCTTGACCGAGTACTACCAGCGGATGTACAAAATATGAAAATAGGACAGTGTAAATATACTCTGTTACTTACAGAGAAGGGAACTGTTCTTGATGACCTGATTATTATGCGTGTGCAAAAAGATAATTTCATATTAGTTATTAATGCTGGTCACGATATTACAGATGTAGAAAAAAACATGATCTCTGATGCAGATTTTATCTGTAAATATTTAAACAAAAATGAAGATGTTAATATTAAAGATATATCTGATGAACTTGTCAAGATAGATATTCAAGGACCATTTTCATATAAATTGATCACTAAACTTTATGGTGAGCAAGTTGTGAAGAATCGAAATAAACCTGCCAAAAATATGAAATTTTTTACATTCAATGAATTTGATTTTAAGGGACATCATTACTACATTAGCAGAACCGGCTATACTAATCGTTGGGGATGGGAAATGTATGTTCCTGTAGCAGTTGCAGAAGAGCAGTTCAAACGCATTACAACAGAAGCAATCGAATTGGGTGGACTTCTTGTTGGACTTGGTGGTAGAGATGAGAATAGAATTTCTGCAGGGAACTTTGGATTACCGCTTAATGGTAGTGAATATGATAGAGAACATACTCCTGTAAATGCACCTCTCTTCAATGCTGCTATAGATATGAATAAAGATGATTTCGTAGGTAAAAAAGCATTGCAAAAAGATATTGATTCAGGAACTAATAAGAGAATGGTTTTGTTTATTTCAGAAGGAATTGTAACCGGAAGAGCTATTTTTAAAGATGGAAAGAAGATTGGAACTGTAACTTCAAGTATTAATTCACCGAATGTATCTCAAGAGAAACGTGAATATATAGGTTCACTTAGAAAGAATGTTAGTGGGGAAGATGGAATTGCGGCAATCGGATTGGGCTGGCTTAAACATAATCCTTTCAAAATTGATGAAAATGGAAAAGATATTCTAATAATAGATGATAAAGCTGTCCGCATTCCTATTGAATTCTTCAGAATCGATGATGAAGGTAATCTTAAAGGCAAGCCGGTAAGGGGTTATATTTCCGGAGATGGAGTAACACCTGCAACAGCTCCAAGGGCTTTGAAGAACATTCAGAATCTGTAATTATTTGTAGAATATAAAGATAAGATGAGAAGAAGTAATTCATCATTAAATATTTATATTAAATTTTAAAAAATCTTTGACACATAAACCCGCAAATCTAAATGTGCGCAAGTGTTTTAAATGAGAAATGCGGGGGCGTAGTTCAGTTTGGTTAGAACGCCTGCCTGTCACGCAGGAGGTCGCGAGTTCGAGTCCCGTCGCTCCCGCCATTATAAAGCCGATCAGTTAGCTGGTCGGCGTTTTTTTTATTTACAAATAAATACCATAAACCGAAGTGACCTAAGATGAGGAATAAATAGTGGATAGAATAATCAGAGGAATTACTAAAGATAAAAGTATTCGTTTCTTTGCGATTGATGCAACAGAGACAGTACAGGAAGCTGTAACAATTCATCATTTATCTATGACTAATTCTGTAATAATGGGAAGAATGATAAGCGCAACACTCATGATGGCTGCCGATCTTAAGTCAGATAAAAACGTGATCACATTAAAAATTGATGGTGATGGACCTACCGGAGTTGCGATTGTTACTGCACGTAAAAATGGGAATGTAAAAGGGTATGCAAAATATCCGGAAGTTGAAATCCCATTAAATGAGCATACAAAAACCTTTGATATTCAAAATGCAATTGGTAATGGAACACTTACGATCATAAAAGATCTAGGGATGAAAAGTCCATACATCGGGCAGATAGAATTGAAGTATAGCACAATTGCCAAAGATCTCACCTTTTATTTTGCTAAGTCGGAACAGATCCCTTCCTCGGTTGGACTTGGTGTTTTGGTAATGCCGGATGGAACGATAAAACAGGCTGGTGGATTTATAATTCAGGTTTTACCGGAAACTAAGGAAGATGTAATTACCAAGATTGAAAATAACCTGTCAAAATTCCCTAATCTTACCGATATGATGGATATGGGACATTCTATTGAAGATGTAATATCTAAGTTCATTTTAAAAGGTTTAGAGCCTGAGGTCAAAGAAACTGCACCTATAAAGTATAAATGCGATTGTTCAAAGGAAAAGTTCGAGAATGGAATTAAACTTCTTTCTAAAAAGGAATTGCAGGAAGCGATTGATACAAATGAAACGCTTACAATTCATTGCCATTTTTGTAATACCGATTACAATTTTAATAAAAAGAAGATCGAAAAGATTTTGGGGCAAATGTAGATGAAGAAATTCAGACACAAAAAAAGCCTTGGTCAACATTTTTTAAAAGATAAAAATATTGTTAGGAAAATAGCTGATCTTGCTGAAATTAAAGAAAATGAACTAGTTTGGGAAGTGGGACCCGGAAAGGGCATACTTACACAAGAATTGATTTTGCAGAAGAGCAATTTGACCTGTTTTGAGATCGACGAAAGTCTATATCCAATTTTGAATGAGAAATTTGGCAATGATATCAATTTGATAAATAAAGATATTCTTAGAATCGATTGGAAAGAATATTTGAAAGATAATCAGATTAAAATCGTGGCAAATTTACCATATCAGATCACATCTCCATTTTTATTCAGAGTAACAGAACATGCTAATAGTTTTAAGCGAGTTGTTGTAATGATCCAAAAAGAAGTTGCAGAGCGGATCAATGCGGGAATAGGCACAAAAGATTATGGAAAACTTTCGTTAAAAATGCAGTTCTATTTTAATGTTGAATACGGTTTTACTGTGAAACCACATCTCTTCTTTCCTCCGCCAAAAGTTGATTCTGCAGTAATTATTTTAACTCCTCGCAAAGATAAGCCGGTTCTGGAAGATGAAAGATTTTTTTGGAGAGTTGTTGAAGTTGCTTTCCAAAATCGAAGAAAAATGTTACGTAGAAATTTGCGTATGATCCTCTCCAAAGAAAAGATCGAAGAACTGGGTTCAAATTGTAAGATTGAGCTAACAAGAAGAGGAGAGACACTTACAGAGAAAGATTTTATAAAATTATATGAAGCTGTAGCAAAATTAGCAACAAACGGAAGCGAACAATAACAAACTAAAAAACAAGGAAAACAATGAAAAAATATCCAATATCCAACACGGAATGATCAATTCCCAAGTAATTTTATTGCTATTTTTATTCGGTGACTTCGGTGATTTTGGTGTTCAATATTTTTTCACTTCATCTTTAGATATTCATTGTTTTTATTTTCTCTGTGCCTCAGTGTCTCTGTGTTGAATTCTTTACTTTTTCAATCCAAACAGGATTTGTAAAAACAACTCCGCCATTTTCTGTTTTCAAACTCATTCGAACATAACCTTCTTCAGGAAGATCTATCTCACAATTGTTTTTTTGCTTAGTAATTTCAATTTCTTTGCCTGAATTATAATCACCAATAAAAATAGAGATATTCGTAATCTCTCCAAATTCAATCGCTGTTTCACTTTCAATAATAAGATTTACTTTATCGGTTTTGCATGTTGATCCAATTGGAAAATATTCATCTTTAATTTTTAATTGAAATGAGAGAAATGGACCATTGCTAACAATAATTTCACCATTCTTCAATCCGGCTACAGGTTGATTTTCTTTATATTTGTAAGCAGTAAAAAACTGACCGAAAACTTGTTTCTGAGAAGAAAATAATTTCCAGAAAGGAGATTTGATCTGACGCATCACATTGAAATTTCCATGTGCATCATTTCCGGCAATTAGATAATACTTATTACCTTTTAAAAGCATCTTTTTCCAATAATTTAAAGAACGTTTGACATTGTCTGGTTCTGCACTGTTAATGATCTGCAGAAATTTGATTCCGCTAGTTTGGTAATCTTCATCTCTCCAATTTCCGCGACGCAGTGTGAGTTTTTGCATGAAAGGAATTTTCTCAATCGGATGTGCTGCGATAAACAGATTACTCTCTTTATGTAGTTTGTTGATTTCAGTTAGAAAGTGCTGCGGTTTATTTTTGAACCATTTCTCAGCACTATCACCATAACCATCAATAAACTCATTATGGTTTATCGCTAGCATATGTACATTTTCACCTTTAGAATTACCGATCGAAACTTCTTCGCCCGGAATTATTCGCAATTCATTTGAATTATATTCTTTCACATCTTTCAACATATGCTTCCAAATTGGAAGATCTGCATCATTCTTAGTGCAGGAGATGATGCTATCATCCAGGTCATAGGAATGATCAGTTATAAATAACCAGGAAAGACCCATCGCTTTTGCTAATTTAGCTGTAGATTTCACATCAGCACCAAATTCAACCTGATCTGCAGTATGAATACTATGATAATGTGGTTCACCTGCATACCAACTTTCAGGTAATGGTAAAGGTTCTTTTGCATAAAAAGTCTTATATGGTTTTCTTGGTATATCCGGGAAATTATCATTGATAATAATTTTTGATTTACCATTGATCTCAACATCTAATTTTGCAATTATCTGTAAAAACTGATTTGTTTCCAATTCTTTAACATCAACATCAAGTATTTGAGAAAAATATTTATCACTTATTTCCTTTTTGATTATGAAATTTTTTGAAATCATTTTATCATTCACTTCAATACTAATATTAACAGAATTGATCGTTACAGGGAAGAGGTTAGCATCTTTAACAATGATAATTAAAGGAATAGTGCGATTTTTATTCTTGATAATTCTGATGGGAATATCAGTGATAATCTCGGGTTCTTTCATATAATATTTAGGATAAAGATATTTAAGATGGAAATGGATCTCAGCATAGGAAATCAATAACGGTGTAGATGCAAAAAAACCTTCAAGAAAATTGAAACCTTGAAGGTTTTGAAATATATTCATTAAACTTTTTGAGTGATTTTACGGAAGCCAGTTTGGGTCAAAAACGCTATCTGATATTTTATCGTTACTAACGCCCCAAGGACCATTTGGTAGATAGTAATAAATTGATGCGCCTTCTCTTCCAAAATTTTTATTGGTAGTACCTACGATTGAACTATCCGTTACAGAATAGTCAAAAAGAAAGTCTTCATTTGTTTTCTCAAGATCACCAATAATATTTAATAGGTCTTCTCCAATATAATTGCCTTCATCATTAAGTTTTACAACTGTATGTTCAAAAATAAAATAACCATTTACCGGATCTTCTTTAAACTTGATATCTGCACGTGCAATAACCTGCATATTATAAACTGCTTCCTTAAGTTTTTCGTGATTTAATTTGTCTGCTCTTAATGGAATGATAAGTGTAAAAACAATACCAACAAGCATAATTATCATAATAAGTTCAATTAAAGAGAACTTTTTTGCCTTTTCAATTTTTGTATTTTCTGCCATTTTTCCTCCAAAATCTTCTGACACAGAATCTGAGTTGCATTCTCTTTGTCAAATCTTTTTTATTTCATTATCTATATGCTGTGATTTTGTTTTTTCTCATTTGTTTTATTATTATAAATTAAAAGAAAAATACTTTACAAGTAAAAGGTGAAATTTTTTTTTAACAAAAATCAGAACGCTCAATGTAAATTATCTGATATTAATAAAGGAAAAATCGAAATATGAAAAAATTATTAATGGTTTCGCTTTTAATTATGTTAATCATTTCAATTGCAGAGGCTAAGATAGATCTGAATACTGCAACTTTACTCGAATTAAAAACTCAATTACCCATTACGGATAAGCAAGCTAACGATATTTACGATTATCGTTTCTACAATAGTTTTTTTCAGAGTATATATCAGCTTCGCGAAATTGAATCTATAGATCAGGAAACTCTTAATTCTCTCAAACCACTTGTTTCTGTTTCCCATTATGATGAGAAAGATGAATCTGCACAACGCCGAGATGATATTTATTATTTGATCGAACGATTAGGCAGTAATGAAGGGTTACAGGAAGGAATGAGTGATATTTGGGAAGATTATCTAATATCGCCCAGAAATATTAATAAGCTTGCCTTCTCAGATATTTTAAATCTACCCAATACATCTCCTATAGATGTCGCTGCGATTTTGAATAGAGTAGCGGTTGGTGATTCCATTTCAAGTTATCGTGATCTTCGAAAATCACCTGGGATATCATATTACGGAGCGAAGAATCTGCAGAATTACGTTTACTACAAAGAACAACCGGAAGTGCGGGATATTTATTTCGATTATCAAATGAAATACAATGATAGCCCCTATGGAGACAGTGAAAAAGAGATGTATTTAGAATCTATGATCAGATTTGATTATCCAGATTCTGATGCTCCTAAAACACCAGGTATTAAAAGACAATCTTACTGGGGATATTTCAATATGGAATCAGATCGTGCTACTATGATGAATAAACTTAGAATGCGTTATAAAAATCAATTCAAAGCAGGATTTATATATGAGACTCCAAAAGGTTCAACGCCGATATTTGACAGCAATTCCAAAACCCTTTTTGATGAGGGAAAATTCTATGTTGGCTATGAGAATAACATCAATTTTTTAGGAAAAAATTTCCTAAAAGTATATGCAGGTAATTTCAGAGCAACTTTTGGGGAAGGATTGGTTATGGAAAATACAGATTCATACAGTCCGAGGAAAACCGGATACGGCTTCAATAAAAGGATTACCGGAATTATTGGTGACATCTCCAGAACACAGGAATATGCTTTGCGTGGTATAGCATTAGATTGGAAGAGAAACAATATGAATGCTGTGGTTTTTCTCTCATCCGATAAGAAAGATGCAGTTGTTTATGATAGTAATGAAAATGGTGAACTGGATGATGATGACTATATTCTCGGTTATATCAATATGACAAATCGTTTCTCGAATGATGAATTGGAAGAATCAGAAGCATTCTTTAATACTGAATATGATGACAATGTGAATCAAGTAAAAATTGCTCCACGTCTTGACGCCTTGCAGGAAGATATTATTGGTGGGCATTTTGAATATACACCCTTTATTGGAACACATATTGGATTCACGGGTTACGAAGCAGTTTATGATAGAGAATTTGTAGTTCCAGAAGAAGATGAACTTAAAGAGATACTAATTTATCACAGCGATTACTTTGATAAATGGAAGATCACCGACAATGAAATCACATCTATGTATTCTACAAAAACAACAGAATACGGAGATAAAGATTTTAGACGAGTTGTTGGTTTTGATTGGCGAACAGTTCTTAATAATACTTCAATTCAAGGAGAATATGCAGAGTTAGAAATAGATGGTAGGCTCGGTAAAATTGGAGATGACCCAAGCGCACTTCTGATAAGTTCCTATACTCAATTTGATAATTTATATTTGATTACTATCTATCGTGATTATGATCTCGATTTTGATAATCCTTATCATCGCAGTTTTTCCGAAAGTGAAAGATTTGATGATACTGTATTTGACAAGTTGACTTATGGTTTGAACAATACTTTACTCAATGATATGTACAATAATTCAGCACAACCTTCAGCAGAAAAAGGTATCTATTTTGAAACCAGGTATCAGTTCCATCAAATGTTAACACTAAATAAAGCATATCTCGATATTTGGGAAAGAAAATCCGATGCACGTCGGGGAGTAAGAACAGAAGTGAAACTTGAATTTAAACCTATTCATCAATTAAGATTCCGAATTCGTCATAAGCATCAAGTTAAAAGATATGATGATGAAATGGAAAGAGGTATGTCACAAGCAGATGAAACTGAACTTAAATTTATAACATATTTATCGAATTATGATAAATTACAATTGGGATATATATACGCACGAGTATTGCAACCACCATATTTATCGATCCTTTCAAATCCTTCTGAACCCGGAGCTGCCGATATGGCACAAGCTCAAACGCTTACGACTGGCGATATGATCTACTTAGATTACACACATAATTTTAATAAGAATCTCAAAGTCATCGGAGCATTTTCCATGTGGTATGCTAATGGTGCCTCATTCTGGGATTTCGAAGATATTGAACTTGATTTTGACCATAGTGATAGAGGTTATAAAATGTGGTTCAATATTCACAGTAGAATCGCTAATAATGTATATTTATCAATAAAATATAAATACAAACAATTTTTAACAAGAGAGCTGGAATTCAGGGATTATAATGACATTCCTGAAGAAGGAGAGTATTATTTTCAACGTGTGGAAAGAAAAGAAAATATTGTCCGCTTACAGCTTGATTGGAAATTTTAATATATAAGATATCTGGAGGATAGATGAAAAAGGCATTTTTTATAATAACATTAATTACAATAATTTCGGGTTTATATTCATATTCGATCTTAGAAAAAGAGACTGGAAATATTATTGGGAACTTAGATCCGTATTCTGCTGCCATGGGTTCAGCAGTTGGTGCAGGTGGATTTAGATTGTTCGATTCAATGGTTAATCCCGCTAATTTAACAGGACTCAAAAATGGATTTGGTTTTCAGGGAACTGGCAGCTTCCTGATGGATTCTGATAATAGATCATTACCGATGTATAACTCATTTGATGCTTATTGTGGAGATGCAGTCTATGCAAGCAATGTAAATACTTTTGCAGATTTTGCAGGTGGAATATACTATAAAAGAGTAATTTCAGATTTTGAACTTGCTGCTTCGCTTCAATATAGACCACAAGTAAGTTTTAAAGCAGATTACTTTGAGCAAGTTAGAAATAATAGAAATTCAGACGATAACGGATATCCACCCAAGATTGCTCAGAATTCAATTGAAAGCAAAGGTGGAATTAATGCAATCGCTTTCCAAACCGCATTTAAATATATGAACATTGGTTCTTTAGGTTTGGAAGTTGCACAACTTTCCGGTGATTCCGAAATGGAAAAAAGTGTAATCTGGACACCTGAAGCACAAGATATGATGAATGATACGCTGAACGACACAATAAATACTTTAGAAAGAGAATTTTCTGCAATTCAGTTTATCGTAGGTGCTACTATCCATTTCTCTAAAAGATTTGATCTGGGTTTGAGTTTTACACCAAAGACTGAATTTGATATTACTGGCAACAAAGATGGGGTAGATGTGAATAATGTTGTATTTGTTTACACCAAATTCGATTCAACAGGAACACCTTTAGATTCACTTACATTTGCACAGTATATTTTACCAATGAATGCACGAATTGGATTTTCTTTTAAACCTCGTAACATTATGCAAACAGTAATGAATTGTGATATAGAATATATCAAATGGTCAGATACAAATCCGTTGTACGATGATGCAATAAACTATTACATTGGAGTTGAACATATGATTAATAATAAAATCCCATTCCGTTTTGGTTTCAATTATACCACAAGTTATGGATTACATGAAGATTCCGGTTTTGTTTTTGCAAATGAGATTACAACTCCAACATTCACTACAGGAACAGGCTTTACATTCTTGGATAAATTTACATTTGATATTTCTTTAGAATATTCAAATCGACAGTATGAAGCACTTGACCTCTTCATGGATAGTTACTATGATCATGAAGATCTCTGGGAGAACTATTACTACTTGAATCTACAAGATCGCGGATGGGAAAATCCTGATACTGTGAAAGAGACATTCATAAATTTGAAATCGGCTATTAGTTTTAAATGGTAGGAAATTATGAAAGTTAAAATAATTTTCGGATTTCTGCTCATATTCAGCAGTTTTATTTTTGCAGAAGATCTGCTATTAGATATCATGTTCACAAATGATATTCATGGTGGTATAGATAGATATCCTGCTACATTTATGAATCCTGATTTTCCACCAATACTTGGCGGTGGTGGCAGTGCTGCAACCTATATTAAAGGAGTTCGTAAATTATCAATAGCAGGTAGCCGTAATAATCTGCTTATCGATGCCGGAGATTTTTTTCAAGGTCATCCAATAGGTACAATGAGCGAGGGACGAGCAGTAATTACTTATATGAATATGATCGGATATGATTTCATGGCAATAGGAAATCATGAATTTGATCTGGGTGAAGATGTTTTAATAAAAACTCTAGAGATGGCAGAATTTCCAATTCTATCTTGCAATATTGTTAAAAAGGGAACAAACGAACTGGTTGATTACGCTGAACCATATAAAATAATTGAAAAGTTAGGATTGCGTATTGGAGTGATCGGGTTAACAACAACAGACACAGAACAGATGAGTTTTCCTGATAACATTAAGAATGTAGATTTTCTTCCTGCAAAAGAACAAGTACAGAAATATGTAAATATTGTTAGAGAGAAGAACGTTGATCTTGTCATCCTTATCGCACATATGGGACTTCCATACGATCCACAACCTGCTTATGATGTACGTTATTCCAACCCTGATGAAGAAAAAGAAGAACGACGTTGGGGATACGATGCTCAGGAAATAGCACATGAAGTAGAGGGGATCGATATATTGTTTGGTGGTCACATGCATAAAGGTTTTGCCAAACCTTGGGAAGATCCGGAAACACATACACTTGTTTTTCAAGGATACGCTTATGGAAGCAATGTAGGTCACGTTACAATTAAAATAGATAAAGCTACAAAAACAATTTCCGGGTATGAATCTCCAGCCATAAATGAAGGTGTTCTGGTAACAATGTTTGAAGATGAATTTATCCCAGATGAAGTAATTGGTGATACGATTCTGGTAATGCAGAAAATAGCTGAAGTAGGGATGGATGAAATAATCGGAGAAGCCGGTATGAATATTACCAAGTTTGGAATGGGCACTCAGAACCTTATAGGTAATCTGGTTTGTGAAGCAATGTTAGATTATACAGATGCCGATTTTGCGTTTATGAACCTTGGTGGTATCCGTGATGAATTGCTTTCTGGTCCAATTTCTTATCGTAATGTTTTCAATGTGATGCCTTTTGATAATCAAATTGCTCTTATTGAAGTAGATGGTAGATTCTTAAAAGAGATAATTGAGACAAGAGTTTCCGGTAGCAGGCATGGTTTAAGAACTGCAGGTATAAAAGTTGTAATTAATAGAAAAAGAGAAAATTTTAATAGAATTTCAAAACTTTATATTGGC
>Ga0164318_10004271_pt1 | contig 13695 bp, 17 predicted proteins | sample GuaBasSedimGuay9_FD_113734 | JGI IMG/M metagenome (GOLD analysis project Ga0164318, IMG submission 113734) | Subseafloor sediment microbial communities from Guaymas Basin, Gulf of California, Mexico - Guay9, Core 4571-4, 0-3 cm | ecosystem: Environmental > Aquatic > Marine > Hydrothermal vents...
CATCAAGTCTCGCCTGTTCCGGATTGCAAGGCTCATGAGGAGAAGGCAACCCGCATTCCGCCACGAGCAGGCACACCGCTGGGTGAGGGTGAAGGAATCCTGGCGCAAGGTCCGCGGCATCGACAGTGCCACCCGTGAGAAACGAAAGGGCAGACCCGCTATGGTCGAGGCCGGCTATCGTAAGCCACGGCTCGTACGGGGAGTGCACCCCTCAGGCTACACAGAGGTTCTCGTGTATCGCCCGTCGGACCTCGACAATCTCAACCCCGATCTTCACGCCGTGAGGATTGGAGCGACAGTTGGCGCCCGAAAGCGTCAGGAGATAATCAAGAAGGCTGAGATTATGATGATTCGAGTGCTCAACGCCGGAGCTCCTGAGGCTGTGATGGAGGAGGACCTCTTTACCGAGCTTGAGGGCATTGACATGGAGGTCGGATAGAGATGAAGCTGACTACACAGAAGCGACTTGCTGCGGAGGTAATGAAGGTCGGGAGATCCCGCGTCTGGATAGATCCCGAGTTCATCGACGAAGTTTCCCTTGCGATTACGAAGGAGGACATCCGACGTCTGGTTGACGAGGGCGCCATTCAGAGAAAGCAGAAGAGAGGCGTCAGTCGTGGCAGGGCCCGGTACGTCATGCGTCAGAAGCGAAAGGGCCAGCGAAAGGGTCCTGGCCGCAGGAAGGGCAAGGCCACAGCCCGGCTATCTGGGAAGGAACGTTGGATGCGGAAGATTCGACCTATGAGAAAGGAGTTGAGGCGTCTGCGTGACGAGGGCAAGATCACCCGCGCCGTGTACAGAGAGCTGTATCTCAAGGCAAAGGGTAACGCCTTCAGGAACACTGCGCACCTCAAGACCTACATCGCGGAGCACCGCTTGGAGGTGTCACAGTAATGGCCCATGGACCAACTTACCGCGTGAAGTTCAGAAGGCGTCGGGAGGGCAAGACTGACTACTATCGGCGACGGCGTCTATTGTTGTCAAGGTTACCTCGCCTTGTTGTGAGGAAGACCAACACGAAGGTGATAGTGCAGGTCGTGACGGCCCATGTTGTTGGTGACATGACAGTCGCCTCCGCTGTGTCGACAGAGCTGGCCAACTACGGATGGGAGGCCGGCACCGCCAACCTGCCCGCAGCATACCTCACAGGTCTGCTGGCTGGTCTCAGGGCCAAGGCAAAAGGCATCACAACAGCAGTCCTGGACATTGGTCTCAACCCGCCGATACGCGGCTCCAAGGTATACGCGGCTCTGAAGGGCGCGCTCGATGCGGAGCTAGAAATTCCCCACGACCCGGAGATACTGCCTTCAGAGGAACGAATCACTGGTCAACACATTGTGGAGGCATTCAAGTACTTCGGCGAGAATCCGGGCCATGGCCATCAGTTCTCCAAGCTCGGCAAGAAGAAGACCGCGCTTACATCGCTCCCGAAGAAGTTTGAAACAGTGAAGAAGGCAATCCTGGCAATCCCCAAGACAGAGCTGAAGAAGCCGAAGAAGAAGGCTCCGGCTACAAAGAAGGCCACTCCGAAGAAGAAGGCGAGGCCGAAGAAGGAGAAGGCTGTTGAGAAGGCGCCACGCGCAGTCCCTCGAAAGCCGAAGCCGAAGAAGCTGATCTCCAGAAGCAAGAAGGGAGGAAAGCGTAAGAAGTAGGGGATGAATCAAGATGAGCAGACAACAGAGAAAACGACGCACACCCCGTGTCGAGTACGATCCTCTCCAAGACTGGGTTCCACGGACAAACCTAGGGCGCCTTGTCAAGGAGGGACACATCAACTCCCTTGAGGAGATACTCTACAACAACTTCCGGATTAGAGAGCCCGAGATAGTGGACATCCTGTTCCCGGACCTCCGGCAAGAAGTGGTCGACGTCACCATGGTCCAACGACAGTCGGACAGCGGACAGCAGAAGAGCTTCCGCGTCACGGTGGTTGTTGGTAATGGTGAGGGTGTGATTGGCATAGGTGTGGGAAAAGCCCCCGAGTTTGTGCCTGCGGTTCGCGCCGCTGAGGCACGCGCGAAACTGAACATCACAATATTCCGGCGCGGCTGCGGTTCTTGGGAGTGCAGATGTGGTGAGCCTCACAGCATTCCCTTCGAAGTCAAGGGGCGTTCCGGCTCCGTCACGGTGACTCTGAGGCCCGCACCGAAGGGTACCGGTCTCGTGACCGCGGATGTCGGTAAGATCGTACTGAGGATTGCCGGTCTGAAGGATGTGTGGTCTATCACAAAGGGTCGTTCGCGAACCTCGTCCAACTTTGCAAAGGCATTTGTTAGTGCCCTAGTACAGACGTATAGGATGCTTCCGCCGCAGGAGTGGGCGACGCCAGGAGTGTATGAGTGATGAGCACAGACGAGCCAGTCATTCTTGCCATTCGAGTTCGAGGCACAGTGAGCGTAAGGCCCCAGATTGAGGACACCCTTGACAAGCTGAAACTTGTACGTCTTCATCATGCAGTGGTGCTGAAACTGACGCCGAGCCTGCGTGGCATGGTGGACAAGGCGAAGGACTACATCACGTGGGGCGAGATTGACGAAGAAACTGCAACCCTTCTGTTGGCAAAGAGGGGCAGACTGCCCGGAAACGAACGTCTCACGGACGCATACGTCAAGAAGCATTCAAAGTACAGTAGTATCAAGGCATTCGCCAAGGCTCTCGTCGCGGGAAAGGCGAGCATCAAAGATGTCGAAGGGCTCAAGCCAGTGTTCCGGCTGACTCCCCCAAGTGGGGGGTTCCGCGGAAAACGCTACCTGCCTGTGCAGGCTGGCGGCATCACGGGCTATAGAGGTAATGCCATAAACGATCTCGCTAAGAAGATGATATAGTAAGAGGTGAATCGAATGTCATGGGATGACCCCTTTGATGACTCGGACGACGCTCGCAAGTCGTTCCGGAAGTGGCTGGGCGATTTCTTTCCTGACGATGTCTTCAAGAACATCGAGGAGATGATGGATCAGCTCTTCCGCGAGATGACTGAGGGCGGATTCTTCGACCCCAAGAGGATGGAGGAATTCATGCGGTCGCCCGAGGATATCAGCCCCTTCGTGTTCGGGTTCTCCGTGAGAATTGGTCCTGACGGCAAGCCCGTGATACAGCGGTTCGGCAATAGACCTGCTCCGGACAGTTTTAGGATGACCCCGGAGCTTGAGCCGCTGGTCGATGTCATTGAGCAAGACGACGAGATTGTGGTCGTTGCGGAACTGCCTGGAGTTGAGCATGATCAGGTCAAGGTCAAGGTCAAAGGTAGAACGTTGACAATTGATGTGAACAATCCTGAGCGACCATATCACAAGACAGTCGAACTTCCTGCAAAGGTCAAGAAAGACGATGCCCGATCATCGATGCGAAACGGAGTCTTGGAAGTTCGCCTGAAGAAGGCATAGACCGAGGAGTGACATTACAATGCAAAAACGAAAGCCGAAGAGAATTAACAAACTGAGGGGACGAAGGACCGCGGGCTATGGTCGTAGCGCAGGCCATCGAGCATCCGGCCAGAGGGGTGGAAAAGGTCAGGCTGGTTCCAAGAAACACCACTATATCAAGGTCATTCAGGAGAATCCCCGATACTTTGGCAAGTGGGGCTTCAAGCGTCCGCAGGGCCTCAGTGAGAGCACTAGGGTGCTCAACATCGGAGAGATTGACCAGGCCGCTCAGATACTTGTCGAGCGTGGCCTTGCAGAAAAGAAGGGCCAGCGCATCAAGATTGATGTGTCCAAGCTCGGAGTCGACAAGATTCTCGGTGGCGGCCAAGTTCGAAACAAGCTGGACCTCGTGGGCGTAAAGGCAATCAGCGCCAGCGCACGAAACAAGGTCACAGGAGTCGGTGGTACTATCGACCTTCCTGCTGATGCTTGAGACCCACAACACCTGCCCGAACGGCGGCCGATGCGCAGCCGTTCAGGCACAGATCTCTTTCTTCTACGCATCTTCCCCATCTTTGGGGGGATGACATCTACTCGCACCATCCTCTGACCACTATCTTTAAAGGCGCTTCCCAGGACGAGGCACAAAAAACCTGCAGGAGACATTGGTCTTGCCATCTACGTTTCTAAAGGCCCTATCTCCTCTGGTCAGGATAATGCCTGAGGTCAAGGCGCCTGACCGAGAGGTTTCATTTCGAGAGAAGGTCGTGTGGACACTCGTAGTCCTGATAATCTTCCTCGTCATGTCACACATGCCGCTATACGGTGTTGACAAGACTGCGGGAACGGACTACCTGTGGGCAATGAGGGTGATCTTGGCCAGTACACGCGGTACCCTCATGGAGCTCGGAATCGGACCAATTGTCACTGCAGGACTTGTAATGCAGCTGCTCTCCGGCTCCAAGATAATCGATGTTGACTTCAGTGACCCCGAGGACCGCGCTCTCTTCACTGGTGGCCAGAAAGTCCTTGCCTTGCTCATGACCACCTTTCAGGCCATTGCATACATTGTGGGCCGGGCATATGGTGATTTGACCCCCGAACAACAAGTATTCGTGTTCATTCAGCTCCTTGCAGCTGGTGTCATTGTCATCCTGATGGACGAGCTGATACAGAAGGGGTGGGGCCTCGGCTCTGGAGTATCACTCTTCATTATGACCAACGTCGCTGGCCGAGTGATGTGGAACTCTCTCAACATGTTGGAACTTGAGACCACGGCACCTGATGGCTACGCGAACCCAAGCACAAGGCTTCCCAAGGGCATTGTGGCTGCCATGGTCGTCAACCTCCTTCGCTTCTTTGGAATCGGCACTGATGCCGGCCCGGCGGTCGACCTCGCATGGTTGATGTTCCGCAACGGTCACGATCCAAGTATCTTTGCCCTCACGGTCACATTTGGCATCTTCTTCTCAGTGCTGTGGATGGAATCTGTACGCGTCGAGGTCCCGCTTCAGTATGCGAAGTATCGAGGAATGAAGGCACGCTATCCAATCAAGTTACTCTACACCTCGAATATCCCTGTCATTCTTGCCCAAGCGCTCTACGCCAACATCCTCTTCTTCGGACAGATCATCCAGACGCAATGGAATCCTGACAAGACGAACCCCTTCCTGAATATCATCGGCACGTTCCACCAAGAGGAGGGCTCCACACGTATGATTGCGGACGGTGGTCTTGCGAGGTACATCACACCGCCTCAAGGACTGCTCGTCTTCCAGGAGGCAGATGGCTGGCTGCATGTGATCATCTACGCAGTACTCATGATTCTGCTCTGCTGGGGCTTCAGCGTCATATGGGTTGACATCTCGGGAATCGCTCCTCGTGATGTCGCACGTCAGTTGCTCAACTCCGGCTACATTGTGCCTGGCTTCAGAAGAAGTGAGAGAGTCCTTGAGAAACTGCTTGACCGCTACATTCCCGTAGTGGCTGGGCTAGGTGGCTTCCTGATAGGAATACTTGCTGCCGTGGCGGACATCTTGGGTGCCCTTGCCAGTGGTACCGGTATCTTGCTGATGGTGTCGATTATCAAGCAGTACTACGAAACCATCGCCAAGGAGCAACTGGCCGAGATGGGCGGCGAGGGTGTGGCTGGTCTTCTGGGCATTCTGTAGTCCTCCTCGTAGCAGAGCTGGGCCCCTTGAGGGCCCCCAGCCACCAAATCTTGCCATCACACCTCGCTCTGTGCCGCTTGTTGTGACAAGACAGCATAGTACCGGGCCTCGTTGGTGGCAGACAGAAACAGCTCGGCAACATTGTCGCCAGTCTTGGCACTGACCTCTCTGAACTCCAATGACAGTACATCTGCTACGTGTCTTCCCCGCCGTATCGCCTCACTATGGTCGCCCGGCATGTCTACCTTGTTGGCTGCAAGAGCCCCCCGAAGATACTCACCCCGTGGCATGAACGCGCGGGCGTACACGATTTGGTAGGCCTCTGTGACATAGCGCACAGTGTCCAAGTCGGTCACATCGTAGACGAAGATTATGTAATGTGCATTCATACAGTAGTGGAGTTTCAAGTCGTCAAAGGCGTCTTGACCGCCAAGGTCGAAGATGGCCAGTTGCACGTTTCCCTCGGGCGTTGTGACTGTGGTGCTCTCTACGTCAACGCCAATCGTGGCTCGGTAGTCTTCGCGAAACGTGCCTGTGATGAACCGCCTCAGAAGTGAACTCTTGCCCACGTTAGGAGCACCAATGAGTAGGATCTTCAAGAGAGACCCTGACAATACAACTAACCCCCTTCAGGCCACTACTATACCACAATCACGTTTTATGTCTTGACTGGATGTCTTCAGCGTAGTTCTCTGCGTCGAATGATATATAACCGGCTCAACGAGAGGGGCCGCCCAGTCAAAGTAGGTGCATGGCAGATGAGCGACGCAAGGAATGCAGTCATTGTCACGGGGATTCCTGGTGTTGGAAAGACAACCGTGATTGACACTGCAGTCAAGATGGTCAAAGACAAGCACAATGAAGAGGTTCCAGTGTTGAACTTTGGAACCGCCATGTTCGAGGTTGCCTCTGGGCGGGGACTTGTCGAGGACCGGGATGAGATGCGAAGGCTGCCCACTGTCACTCAGAGGGAGGTACAGCAGCTGGCTGGAGAGGCAATCGCTAAGAGGGCCGAGTCTGCCAAGGTGATTGTTGACACGCACACTCTGATCCTGACACCAAACGGTTTTCTCATTGGTCTTCCTGAGTGGGTGGTCAGGGCGATCAAGCCCAAGACGATTGTTCTTGTCGAGGCTGACCCTGAAGATATCGCTCGGCGTCGCAGCGACGATTCGACAAGAGCCCGCGATGTGCAGATGGTCGAGGACATCGACACTCACCAGAAGATGTGTCGTTCGGCGGCAGTCGCCGCTGCAACCCTTACCGGGGCAACGGTGCGAATCATTAAGAACCGTCAGGGCAAGGTAGAAGAGGCGGCTACACAGCTCTATGAAACACTGATGGAGTAGTGGACAATGCAGGACATCTTCGTGGCTCTCACCCAGTGGTTTGCGGCGACATTCAAGTACCCGCCGCTATCCGTAGTCCTGATCACACTTGTGTCGGTCGGGGTTTCGACCACAAGTAATCTTGCAATGAAGCGTTTCTCAGATATTCGGCGTCTGCGGAGATATCAGGCCGAGATTAAGGCCTACCAAGAGCTCACGAAGAGGGCGAATGAGACTCAGAATGAGAAGCTCCTGCGAAAGGTTCGGCGTCGGAAGGCCTACATCGACAGAATCCAGAAGGAGATGATGACGGCCCGCTGCAAGCCGTACATGTTCTTCATGGTACCCTTCATGATGATATTCTATCTACTGACCGGGTTCTACACAGACCCGGTCACAGGCACCGCCATTGTTGTGGCCGTCATTCCGTTCCATGTGGAGAAGGTGCTGCCCTTCCTGAGCGGATGGATTGGTCAGCCTGTTGTGGGCGGTTTCGGGATGTATTTCTTTAGTTTCTACATGTTTGTGGGCCTCGGCCTTGGGCAGATTCTCCAGAGAGCGATGGGCACATCTCTCATGTGACGTTCAGGCACTCACACTACCGAAGACCGTTGCCCTTAAAAGCCGACAGCAGCGAGTCCGCAGGACAATTGCTCAAATGGTGACCACAATGCCTAGACCCGGCCAACTCACTAGATCAAGAGCTAACCGTGCTGTGAAGACTCCCGGCGGACGAATCGTCATCCATAGAAGAAAGATATACAGCACCAAGGGGAGGTGCGCCATCACAGGTGCCCTGCTCCAGCTACCCAAGGATTCGAAACCGGGCCGGAGTCACAGGGCGAGTCGTTCTTCGAAGCGGCCCAACCGTCCTTATGGCGGTTACGCATCACCACGAGCGGTTCAGCGAGGCATAATCAGAGCTGTGCGAGAAGGATCATATTGAAACGCGTCATCACGCTCGGCGGGCTTCACGGGACGGGAAAGAGCTCCGTCGCTGATCTGATTGCCAAGGAGTTCGGTCTGAGGCGTGTTTCCGCCGGTATGATATTCCGCAGGCTCGCGGCCGAACGTGGCGTGACTCTGGAAGAGTTCAGTCGGCTCGCCCAGAATGATGACAAAATTGACAGACTTCTTGATGAAACTCTACGTGAAGAGGCCAAAAGAGGAAACGTAGTGCTTGACGGTCAGCTAGCGGCATGGATGGCTGGCGAGCATGCTGACTTCAAGATACTCCTGACAGCGCCTCTGAAGGTGAGAGTCGAGCGCATCTCGAAGCGGGACGGGACATCTTTTGATGACGCACTTCGCGAAACAGAGGTGCGGGAGGCCAGTGAGCGAGAAAGGTACAGAGAATACTACGGGATAGACATCTCTGACCTCAGCATCTATGACCTTGTTATCAATACTGAGAAGTTCGACCTTGACGGAGTCTTCGACATTGTCCGTACTGCATTGAGCAGGCTCTTCTCAGGCGATATGTGACATGCACTCAGGCTCAAGCGGAAGGCTCATATTCGGAGCACGAGAGCCAATCGCGTTCTCATAGTCCGTTGGGATGAGTGTCACGAGGTGACTTGTGGCGACTCGCTTGACCGGGACATATTGAGGTGAACCAAAAATGACATTGTACGAAACAGGACGCGTTTGCGTCAAGATCATGGGTCGTGAGGCCGGCAGCCACTGTGTAGTGGTTGAGCCGATGGATGGAAAGTATGTTATGATTACAGGACCAAAGTCCCTGAGCGGAGTCAGAAGAAGAAGCTGCAATGTTAGGCACCTTGAACCCCTGGACATCAAGATTGACATCAAGAGCGGAGCAAGTGATGATGAGGTCATGAAGGCCCTTGAGGCGGCAGATCTCATCGAGCGGTTCAGACAGAAGGTTCGCATCAAGGCATAGTCTTGTGCTGTGCAGGGGGTCTTCGAGTGTCAGGTGTTCTTCCGGCCGACCGGCCCAGGGAGGTCATAGTCCGAACCCACGACACGACGAGTCCCGAGTACGGCTTCTCCTCTCCCGAGGAGATACCTGTTGAGTTTCTGCTTGAGAACGGCGTGGTCTGTCTAGACAAGCCCGCCGGCCCGACCAGCCACGAGGTTGCCACATGGGTTCGCAAGATTCTCAATGTTAGCAAGGCTGGCCACTCTGGCACTCTGGACCCTGCAGTCACAGGAATACTTCCCATCGGTCTCGGAAATGCCACTAAGGCCATGCAGGCTCTCCTGCCGGCGGGAAAGGAATACGTCTGCATTATGGAGCTCCACGGTGATGTCCCTGAGGAGTCTATTCGTCAAGTGATCGAGGAGTTCACTGGCAAGATCTATCAGCGGCCACCACTGCGTTCCTCAGTCAAGAGGGTGCTGAGAGTCCGAGAGATATACTACAACCGAATCTTGGAGATAAAGGGTAGACTCGTTCTATTTCGAGTTGGATGCCAAGCAGGCACCTACATTCGAAAGCTGTGCTTCGATATCGGCGAGGCCCTCGGTGTGGGAGCACACATGCGCGAGTTGCGGAGGACTCGTGTTGGTAAATTCGGAGAGGACGAACACCTATGTACGCTACATGATCTCAAGGACGCATACGTGTTCTGGAGAGAAGATGGGGACGAAACCGACATTCGTCGCTACGTCTTGCCGGTAGAGTATGCGCTCAGACATCTGCCCGACATCGTCATTCGGGATAGTGCAGTGGATGCAATCTGTCACGGGGCTGACTTGGCGGCGAGCGGTGTTGTTCGACTATCATCGGGTATCAAAAAAGGCGACCTTCTCGTCATCAAGACACTGAAGGGAGAGGCCGTTGCCCTCGCCAGAGCGATGGACACAAGCGAACGAATTGCCAAGGCTGGCGGCGGTCTCATAGCAAACACCGAGCGGGTTCTCATGGAGCGCGGCCGCTATCCCCCAATGTGGAAGAAGCGAGAGGAGAGCTGAGGTCGCCGCATCGAGAGATTCATTACAGTTGGCTCGACAGCTAGGGTTGTGGCCCCGGAGCGAAAGCGCGACTGACGGTGCCTAGCTCGGCAACGGGCGGGCGCTGAGGAAGATCCCAACTACGCGCCGACACCAGTCCTGCGTGAGCAGGGAGGCGAGAGCCTCGCTCTGGGAGCAGAAACGACACGTCCGCACGGGAGATGACGATGAGACAGCACAATACAAAGCTGTCGAGGACCTGTGCGGGAGCGTTGAAACGGCCCATCACTGGGTAGCAACTCCAAGAATACGCCAATGAGGCGTCGGCCCGAGGCGTAGGGTAGGAGGCTTAGTCCGATGTCGCAAGGTCCGCCTGCGGCGACGCGACGGACGGAACAGAATTGGGGCTACTCTTCGCACCGGGGCCACACATTCACTACCTAACGTGGCTCTTCATGATCTCTTTCTGTACTGCGACCACTTCACTGCTCGTCGTGCACTCTGCGTAGGCATCGAGCCACTCTCGATTCAAATCGAGAAACGATGGCCCCCACTTGAAGACAGACATGACCTCCTCGGCCATATCCTGCAGCCCCACAATGTACAGTGCTGCGGCAATCGCCTCAGCCGTAGAGAGCTTGATGGGCTTGTAGGTGTTAACCGGATTTGCAGCAAGTAGATATGGCAGAGCCCTCTGCCGCCCATGTCGGCTCATCTTGAATATATCCTCAGCCTGCTTCCATGAACAGTCCAGTGCGACAAGACCGTGACGCACCATGGTGTCCCTGTCATCCCGCGAGAGAGCGGTTTCGGCGACCGGGTTGAGCACTACTGTCCCCCGAGGTATCCTGCGAATGTCCCTGACCAGAGACGCATGCCAGAGTCTGACGAGTCGTAACCCTGTACACTTCTTTGGGTCACATTGGTTTGCGTGAAAGATGAAGACTCTCGGTCCAGTCCTGCTCATGGCATCTCCATGCTGACAACTGCACAAGAGATTTCAACATTGCCGTGTGGTGGTGCTGGAGCATTGATGAAGGTATATCGACCGGGGAATGCATGCGAGGTCTGCGGCACAGAGGGTGCACCTCTGGTACGGTGCCGCCTGTGCAATGCATACGTCTGCCCTGAGTGCCTCACATCAGATGGTCTATGTCTTGTCTGCAATGAGGCAAGATGTTACATCTGTGGGGAATATCTCTCTTCGCGTGCCTGCGACCGGTGCGGTCGCCTTGTGTGTGAGGATCACGGGACACGAATCGGCGAGGCAACTCTATGTGAGTTGTGCCGTGAAGAACAGGCAACGGGCGGGGAGGCATGAGACAATGGAGGAGTTTCATCTCGGTATGGACGATATCGACAGTCCCCGGGGCGGGTGCACGACTCACTTTGCCAGTCTGCTAGCCGAAGACCTCACAAATCTGGGCGTCACCTGGCTCGACTATCCCAATCTCATCAGGCTCAATCCAAACATCCCTTACAGGACCCGGGGCAACGGGGCGGTTGTGCTGCGGTTCAGAGCGCCTCCAGATGTAGGAAATACTGTCCTTGAGAACGTTGAACAGGCTATTGAGAAGTATGTGGAACATGACTACCCCAATACGAATCCCGGAGTTGTTCTGGTCAGGGGGCGTCCTCCAAGTGAGATGTCCAAGCTGTCCACCTTGGCCGAGTGGCGCGTGCTGGCCATAGATGTCGTCAGGCGTTTCTTGTCACGCCATCACATTGCTCACATCTCTCGTGGAAACGGGCGCGGAATAGTCGGTGCTACTGCAGCGGTGGGCAACAGACTACTTGATGATTGCACGTTCGAGTTCATAGCCTATCGCTCCTTGGAGGACACAGCACATGAAAGAGGGGTAGATGCCGAGTCCGTATACGAGATGAATCGCAGGATGAAGGGCAAGACGTTCTCCAACATTGACCCACAGACTGGAAGTGTGTTGATTCAGCCTCATGGTCCTGACCCCGTCATCTATGGCATCCGTGGCGACTCCCCATCCGATCTCGTCGAGGCCGCATCGCTGGTCCGTTGCCATCAGACCATTGAGCGGTGGACCATCTTTCGGACCAACCAGGGAACTGGTGAGCACCTTCGCCATCTTGTTCGAATCTCAGACCTGAGGCCGTACATGGCGGCTGTGGTGAGAGGTCGGGTTGAACGAAGAGGCATCATGACTGAGGGTGGTCATCTGATCTTTACAATCAGCGATGACGCAGGTACAATCGATTGTGCGGTGTACGAACCGACGGGAGAGTTCAGGGAGGTGGCAGCCAGCCTGATACCCGGTGACATCGTAGAGGTGCATGCTGGAGTGCGACCAGCCTCAAGGACTCATGGCATGACACTGAATGTCGAGGGGCTGAACGTTGTCGCTCTTGTTGAGAATGTCATCCTCTCCAATCCTCTGTGTCCTCAATGCGGAAAGAGAATGAAAAGCGCGGGACGAGAGAAGGGCTTCAAGTGCACCAAGTGCGGATATCGTGATGCGTCACTGGAAAAGGTCCGAGAGGTGGTGCCCCGTCACATACATCCACGCCTGTATCTCCCACCTCCCCGTGCTCAGCGCCATCTCACAAGACCCTATGAGAGGCTGGGCGTAAGGAACGTGCTTGAGAATACAGTGCCAACTCTCGCGTGGCTATCCTCACATGGCAAGACCTGAGCTGAGCGGTCTGACTAGACTCTTCGGCCACGTCTTCCGCCGGGCTTTCGAGTCCCATCATGCGGAATTGGTGTGACCTCATCAATAATACCAATCCTAAGTCCTGCTCGGCTGAGTGCCCTGATCGCGGCCTGTGCACCGGGGCCGGGTGTCTTGGGTCCGTGACCCCCAGGTGCTCTAACACGGATGTGGATGCCGTAGATGCCCTTGTCCTTGGCCTCCCGAGCCGCCTGAAATGCCGCTTGCATCGCGGCGTGGGGTGAAGACTCATTCCGGTCTGCCTTTACCATCATCCCGCCTGAATAGCGGGCAATCGTTTCTGCGCCAGTGATGTCAGTGATATGAACTATGGTGTCATTGTATGACGCATAGATGTGCGCAATTCCCCACTTTCTCTCTTCGCTACTCATACTCTCTCATCCCCAGTGACCTCGGCCTCTTCCTCATCTATCTCCGGAGGCTCGACCTCATCCTCAACAACGGGCACCTCTACGTCAACTGCCTCCTCGACCTCCTCGACAACGGGCGCTGCAGCTGCGGTCCTTTGGGCAACCTCTGCGGCTGCGAGCCGTGCCGGGTGTGACGGATCATTGAGTGGCGACTTGGGTGAATAGCCGATTCGTGGCTCCTCTTCTACCGTGATAATTCTGCTCGGTGTTGTGACTCTTGCTCCATCAAGAGCGATGTGGCCATGGGTGACGAGTTGGCGAGCATGGTATATAGAGCAGGCTAGGCCCTTCCTGAATACGATGGTCTGAAGCCTTCGCTCAAGGACATCTTCGAGTGTCAAATCGAGGACGCTGTCCAGTGTGGGTTCACCCTTCAATATGCCCTCGCGAAGAAGCTTATCTATCAGCTCCTTCTCTCGCTGAGCCCGCTCGTCAGGTGGAAGTGCCAGCAGCTGACGGGCCTGCCGTCTGTAGCTTGACAGTTTGGTCCTGTGTTTCCAGAGCTCTCTCTTGTTCCTCAAGCCATAGGTTCCCACGAGCTGGAGCTCTGTTTCGAACCTATCGCTATCGAAGGGACGCTTTGGAGTTGCGTACTTCTTCTTCTGTCGTCTTGGATCACCCATCAGCCACTACCTCGTCTATGATTTCTTCCTCGACACACCAACCGTTGCGCCACGACGACCTGTTGTTCTTGTGTGCTGACCCCTCACCTTCAGACCCAGAGCATGCCTGATGCCACGCCATGCACGAATACGCTTGAGTCGCTCTATGTCGCTCTTATGGGCGAAGTCGAGGTCTGAACC
>Ga0164318_10004272_pt1 | contig 13695 bp, 11 predicted proteins | sample GuaBasSedimGuay9_FD_113734 | JGI IMG/M metagenome (GOLD analysis project Ga0164318, IMG submission 113734) | Subseafloor sediment microbial communities from Guaymas Basin, Gulf of California, Mexico - Guay9, Core 4571-4, 0-3 cm | ecosystem: Environmental > Aquatic > Marine > Hydrothermal vents...
AAGATCTCTTCCATCTTCCTGACTGAATGCTCGGTATCCGGTCTAAAGAGCACTGCGGTCAGATGCCGCTGACGTCTTTCAGAATTCTCAAGATACACCCGCCCATAGTTGTTATTCCTGGCGAACATCCTGGGGGTGAGGAAGTGATTGACACAAAAGATGGCACCGTTTTTCGGCCTTCGTAGGGCGCAGTCTGTAGGTGATTTTTCCAAAACCACCAAAGCTCCTCCGCTGTCGGCCAAGGTGATGTTCATAGAATGCAGAGTGATTGGAGTTTCGGAGAGAAGAGGCACTGCCTCCTCCACAGAGCGGCATCTTTCCAGTGCGAGCCGGGTGAGCATATTGGTCGGCAAACCGTCCCAATTCTCCTCTGTGCCGTCGCAACTCGCCCCGGTTATAGCCAGCCCATGCGAGTTTACACCTGCAACAAGCCAGACTGTTCAAGCCCAGGTGACTATTAACAGTCCTCGTCCATCGTTGTGGTAGATACGCTCTATAAGATAAAACCAATCCAGACCCGGGGTATCTCCATCGTTGGTCTTGGCGATGGCAGGACCTACCTCGGTATCAGCAAAGGCGAAGTTGGTGCAGCCCCCCACGGGTACACCTACCATTTCTGTCAAGCAGTTATAGGCCAAGATCTCTTCAAAGGGAAGGCCGCACCCATCGGCGATCCCGTCAATTTCCTCCAGAAACTCTGGGGCTATCTGGAGGGTATTCTTCTCCAGCCGGTGCAGAGCGGATTTGAAAGCGTCGTCCTTGCGGCTGAGTCGCTCTTTATGATGCTGGCGCACCATACGATGGATAACATCAGCCGCGCCCTCTCCAGCCTGTTTGCCGATCTGATAGCGGGACCCAGTTAGGGTAACCTCTCTGAGCTTGCCTATCTTCATCGTTCCTATAACTTAATGTTTGTAGTATGCGCTTCAGCGCATGATGAAGGGCTGATGGAATTTGATTCAATTTTCGGGTAGTCCCCAAGGATATCCTGTTTCCCACAGAGCTGGGCTTGAGCGAAAACAAAACGAGAAAGTTCAGCGAAATGCTCTCTCGAAAGGATGCGACTTCCATCGCTTTTCTCCTTGACAATCGAGAGTCGGCTTCGTATAACGAAAAGATGTCTTAAAAGTCCCCAAATCAAACACTGAAAATCACCGAACACGCTGAAAAGGAAGGACCTCTAAGTAGGATCTGAAAAGTTTTCTGCCGAGTTGTCAGAATCAGAACATCCCCCTGACAAAAGGAAAACGAACACAGAGAAATCCCCCTCGATCCCCCTTTAGGAAAGGGGGAAGACCAGGTTTCCCCCTTTGTAAGAGGCGGGCCACGGGGATTTCCTGGTGTCCAAAGCTTCCTTGATCCACTTGGTATTCTTCAGCGTAGTTCAGTGTTATTCGGTGTTTGATCCAGTTGCCCGACACCTTTTCAGACACGCTCTTAGGCATCGGTGATCGTGAGTACAATCCTTCGGAGCTGAATAGGTCAGCTCTAAGATGCAAGAGTTAGAGGTTCGTCTATTATCCCTTTCAGGCATAATAGGCGACCTTGGTCGCAAGTTATCGATATTCAACAAATAAAAAGGTACGTATATCACGCCAGAGTAGGAGTGATATGGGAAATTCGTCCAAATACGAGTTAGGTGCAACGCCAAGCCCAAGAGAAAGGAGAGAGGTGAATCACGATGTCTAACAGGGTGACTTTCGAACAGGTGGAGCGATTGGCAATACAACTGTCTCCGCCTGAACAACTCAAACTGGTGGCGCGCATCAGCGAGCAGTTGAGTGGCCTCATGCCTGTGATACCGCCAGTACATATGGAACGGGCGCAGCGAGAGCGTGAGGCGATGGCACATACATTGCTGGCGGAATTAGACGCAATTGCAGACAGCATCGAAGGCGAGTTTGATTCGGCTGAGGACATCCGGCAAATCCGAGAGGAGCGGGCAAATCGTCTATGAGCGAACTTTGCATTGACGCCAGTGTGGTGGTGAAGTTAGTTTTGAAGGGTGAGTCGCACCGTGTCAGGGCACGACGGTTGCTGAGGGATTGCATCGTCAACACGGTTCACGACGCCACCTACGTTGCCCTGGCCGAACTTCGTGGCTGTGAGTTCTGGACGGCGGATAAAAGGTTTTATGATACAGTGAAGGCAGAGTTAACGTTCGTGAAGTATCTGCCGAATTACGAATGCCACAGAGTGCGGGGCACTACGCCTAACACATTAGATGCTGAAAGCTAAGAGAAAAAAGTCCCCCCATAGGGATTTTCGCCCTCGCTTCTTTTGGCTTTCCTTCCAGTGCTGCGGAAACATTTGCAAGCTGCTATCACTGGGGCCAATTTCCCTTTGATTTCTCTGACTTGGCGCTCTCTGAGCGGGTTAGGGGAGGTCATCCCCTGCACTAAACACGCATTGGGAATGGAGGGAAAGCGAGTTTCAGTTAAGGTAACTTCCTTGAGCTTGCATATCTTCATCGTTCCTTCAATTTAGTGCTTGTAGTCTGTGCTTCAGCGCATTATGAAGGGCTGAGGGAATTTTTTAGGTAATCCCCGGGGATATCCTGGTTCCCAAAGAGCTGGGCTTGAGCGAAAACAAAATGAGAAAGTTCAGTCTTTTTACCCTCTCAAGCAACCTTTGCATCTTGGCCCCCAGGATGTGTTCCTTTTCAACCTCAGAGATGTGAGCTCACACTACCATTCCCAGACGCTGACGATTTCCTCCCCCCTATTCCTCTGCTTGATTTTGCCTGCCGGGAAGAAAGTCCATTATTCTTCTGCAATTCCGATATTTCTTCTGCTTCTTATCAATAACTCGTATCTGCTCTTGGCTTTCCGCAACTTCTCCAGCACCCGGGCGAAGGGGAAACCTTCACTTCCCTTGGGGGGAGCGTCGCACATCTTCACCCAGCGGTAGTCTACCACTATATCGTCCTTTACACTTTCAAGGAATCTCTCTCGTTCCTCCCATATCTGGATGGCCTCGTCGATCAAAGCAAGGATCTTCTGTGGTGTTACCTTCCGGACAAGATCACGATATTCGTCCTTATAGAACGCCATAGAGAGAATATCGTCTGAGGGGCTATCGGATGGGCTGAGAGGCACTCCGAGGCAGATAAGCTGGACGACAGCCCGCATAGCACGATAGTGAAGTTTAGTATATTCAAATCCCTTCCGCACAAAGGCAATTCGATCCGTCACCTCTGCGCTGTCAGCGAGATGTTCAGCCTTCATTAGGTGCTTCTTGCAGCGCTCTATTAACTCTGGCGTCAGCAACAAATCTGGGCGAATATTTCTGCTCTGAATGCCCGGCAGGTCATTTGGAAGACCGGGATACTCTTGAAATATGACTTGTTTCCAGCCCTGCTCAAACTCGTTGAAATAGTCCCGTATGGCCTCGGCTGCGGCTCCGAATCCGGCGTGGAAGTAGTCATCGAGTATTTGCTCAGGATCTGCTTCACAGTTCCAGAGCAGCTTGGCCGCCAGGTAGTAATTGACCCCGTTGGTGGCCCAATCAGATAGGGACTGGCCGAAAAAGTAACGGGCCCCTGCCCTGTAATACTCAGGGATCGCCTGAGCAATGCCCTGTGTAACCGGACGTGGTATGCAAGGCCAATGGTTATTGCTCAGATATTCATAAATTGCCAGTTTTGGATGAAATTCCCGCCACCTCCTCAGACGCTCCCGGTCGCGTTCCTGGATATCCTTGTGGTAATGAGTGGTACATCCAAGGATGCAGAACTGGACGATAAGGTTATCTTCTAACTTTTTGAGTCTTCTGGGAGGAAACCGATAGAAGCTGTAGGCCAAGATACTCAGGAGGCGGTCGGGGTGGGTGCGAGAGACCCTTTGAGCTATCTGCTTGACAAAGGTGAAGATTCTGTCGCTTAAAATCGGATGAGGGGTCCCGGTGATCTCAGTGGTGGTTTCATCCGGGTCCAGGGCGCGGCAGCGGTCGCATTCGCAGAAGCCGAGGCCGTCGTTGGGGGAGATATTGAGAACCACTGATGAAGGCGATTCGTCGAACTTTTTCTGCACCCATTTCACCGCCAGGTCGATTACATCCGGATTGGTAGTGCACAGTTGCCAGTTTTTGAACTGGAGGTAGGAATCTGGAGGTTCCTTCAACACCACATCCATCTGCTCGCCGCCGCGGATTCCATTCACTAAGGCGTAATATTCCGGATGCTCACGATAGTAAATCCGTGGTGGGGCAATGCTCCCGAAGGCGTGCACCCCCTGGATCACCACCTGCCCTCCCAGCTTCTGACGCTGACGCCACTCTCCTATCCTCCCCTTGAAGGTATTGGGCCAACCCTCATTAGCATTCCTGTAGGACATCACCGGCAGATGGCGCATCCGGAAGCTGGGGGCCTCTACCCACTCACCCTCTTCAACCTCCAGGGTATCGAACTTCGGTACTACCTCACCGCTTTCCCCAGGCCACAGCCAGCGAACGCCACAGAAACGCTCCAAGAATGCGTAGGTCGCATGGGATTGGCCGAGATCGTCTTTTCCGAGCAAAACCAGGTTCCGGTCGCTACACCAAATGCGAAAGCCCTCGGGTCCCAAGTCCTCCGTTGTCACGCCCAGCTCAGTCACACGGGGATTAGGCCCCAGATGGATGACATTCCCCTCAAAGCCGGGCTGCCACGAGGCAATCTTCAGGGTAGCTCCCGAGGCGCGTTGAATGTACCTCTGAAGCTCCTTGGCCAGGGACAAAAGCTGGGGCTTCGCGTCTTTGTTGAGGACAATAGATGCGTTTGGCTTTCCCTGATCTACAATTAGCATCGCATTCCTCCTGTTGTTTCTCTCTGCCGACTATTCCGACCAAGAGGTATTATCCATCTTCTCTACAAAAGCTTATTTATAGGTTTTTCATTTCCGTCTATATCTCCTCCCTGAGGGGCTCGGCTTGAAACCTGCCGGATGGAAATTTTCTATATCCGAGTCCCATCTGACCTGGCTCATAGGAATAAGTCCGCCATCCTCGAACTGAACAAGAGGTTGTTCACCTATTCGTGAAGGTTCAATCACATACGCTCTTGCCTCAACAAGCCACTTGAGTAGTTTGCTTCTATGTGGTTCTGGCGGCAACCACGCCTGATATTTGCTCTTCAGGTCTTTTTCCAAGCCTTTGGCTTCTAATAACCAATTGCGGTCCCCTTTGACCTTCAGGAAAAGAGCATAGAACCTCAGGGCAAGGTCCTTATAAGTGCGCAGTCTGTTCTCAAGCTCACTTGCTACCGAGCGGATGGATTCTGCTGCATCTGCCAGTTTCTCAACCTCCAACTCTCTTGAGAGAATTTGCTTTCGGATAAGTTCTGCCGAGCGACTGGCCTTGGCCGAATCTACTTCTTTAACCTCATCCATCAATTGTAGACACTTACGGATTTCCTCCACAAAATCCTTATATTCTTTAACTCTCCCTTCCATCCGGGCCAGCATAAACAAGGCATCTTCCAGCAACGGTTCTAAGTGACTTTCAGGCTCTGTGAATACTTTCTCTTTCTCCTCATACAAAAGTCGCTTAAACTCATCCATAGTGCCACAAACGTCGCTGAATTTTGTCTGACGATATTGCATGCGGAATCCTCCTCTAGTTCTTGGCAATTTTGGGCTCCTCTCCTGGGCGTCGTTTCTCATTTGGCCGGAAATTTGGCACCTCAAGAGGCTCGCTTCCTCTGTCAGCAGACATTCCAGCCAAAATCGCCGGTGCGGCTGTGTCTGCTGCCTTATAAACATCCATTTCTGGGGTGGTATCTTTCCTTATACTTCCGACAAAGTCCGCTAAGGGGTAGTAATCCAAACTTCCGTGTCCAGTCCCTATCGCCTCAGATGGAGCTGGCTGATAAGGATTGTAGCCCCAGTCCACCTCTATTTTGTCCTCCAGAAAACCATCGGCCAACCACATCTTGGGCCTGTCTTTTAAGGAGCGATTGGTCTCTACCTCCCCTTTGGTGCCCATAATATGATGCCAATGATGAGGTCGGGGAGTGGGAATGGTGAACGCACAGGCCATTCTCATCACCGTGTCCTTTTCCGTGTGCATTAGGGCCACCTCTAAATCAGAAATCGGGAAATCCTCGTAATAATAGCTTCCTTTACGAGTCCCCATGCACACTACTTTCTTTACCCTGTCATCCAGGACCTTCAATATGGGGCTTAACTCGTGGGGCAGATAGAGTATGGGATGGGGCATATACCACATTCGGCCCTTTTTTGCGTTGGGGTTGCCTTTCGCCTCCTCTATGGTGAGGGGTCTGCCTGTTTCAGAATCAAACCAGTATCTCTCCCTTGTTCTTCCGTGAAAATACTGGCCTTCGGCAAAAATGACCTTTCCTAGAGTCCCTTCCTCGACCATCTTTTTCCAAGCCTCAACGTAAGCAGAATAGCGCAGCTGCTCGGCCATCTCAAACTTCAGTCCGCTCTTCTCCACAGCCAAGACTATCCTCCAGCAATCTTCTATAGTGTAGGCAAGGGGAACCTCGCAGATGACGTGTTTACCCCGCTGGAGCGCTTCGCAGATCAGGTCTGGCTGGTTATGAGGTTCGACAACTATTGCCACAGCATCCAATCCAGCCTCTCTCAGCATCTTCTCAAAGTCCCTGTAGCCCCTGACATCCGAGTCTGCAGCTATCTCCAAGCCCTGCTCTAACAAGGGACCTATCTTTTCACAGAGGGCTACTACTTTTGCACCTTTCACCCTCTTGAAGGTATTGACCCAACCCCGGCCCCTGGGGCCCATCCCTACAATTCCTATCCTTAAATCCTGCATCTCTGCCTCCTTTCTTCACTGCCTAAGCAAGTTCCTCTATAAGATTTCCAAAGTCTCAAGAAGTTGGGTGTTTTCTAACTGCTTGCAACCAATTCGAACTTTCAAGACTTTGGAAATCTGGACAACTTTAGCCAAGAGCGTTCTTTTCCCTCACTGCTTGAACAAGTTTATCTAAGGCTAGATAAAATCCATCCATCACCTCGGCGATCTGCCTGGCAATTTCAACTTCCTCGCCCTCCTGATAACCATGCATGGTAAGGTCTGAAAATCTCTTAATAAAGGAGAAATCCTCCTGGTTAAATATCTCTCCCGTGAGCCTTTCAGCGACCCCCAGGGGGGATAAATTCTCTCCACTGCCGAAAGTCTTCCAATAGATCGTGAAGGGCGTTGCAAAGAAGCTCCTTCCGATACGAGAAAGTTCATTCTGAATGAGCCATTTGCTATCAAAGAAGCTACCAGCCTTAGTATAAAATTTGAGCCTTCCCTTCATCAATCTGGAGAATTTCGACGAGTCAAATATCTGTACACAGGGATCGATCACAATCCCGTTTAACTTCTCTCTGTATTCCGCCGGATTGTCCCTATCTTCCACCTGCACAATGGTTATCTTCTCCCTGAGCTGACGGAAAACCTGCTTAAGATAGCTGAAAAGCCTCTCTTCAAGCTTGGAGAGGTTCGGTTCTCTATAAAGCTGCTCCACCTCATAGTGTCTATCGATGATATCGAGCAGGTAATCTATGAAATCTGGTTTTGGAAATATCTCCCTCGCCAGTCGAAATGCCTCACGTTTTCCTCTCACCCAGTTCCTTCGGATAACACTTATAGCGGACTGCAGAGGCGGATTAAAATAGTGCGTGATCCTGCTGTGCAGAGGATACTTATTCTCATAAGGACCCAAATTTATGGCCGGGTCAATCCCTCGTTGGTAGGGGCCATAGTAGAGGAAAAACTTCTTTAAATGGAAAAGTTCATCCTTCTCTGTAAATCCTCTCTTTTTCAGTCCAGCCACTATACTATCGAAAATCCTCTTTTTGCCGAAATAGGCGCTCCACTGGTGACACTCAGGGAAATAGGTTTCCTCCGACTTTAACTCCTCCCAGGTCATATTCACCCCTGGAAGGTGCTCCAGTATCCTCGCCCAGTGAGGAAACTCATTGCACATCGCCAGGTGCACCTCACCCACCGCTTCGGACATATCACACCAGTCCTGGGGCCCCATATCATCGGTGAGGATGAACCGGGTATCAAAATCGCTCATGCCGGGGATGAGGTCCTCAAAATTCCATTTGCCCACAATCACTTCAATCTGGGGCACTTTCGCCTTGCACCTCTCATAATAGGTCCTTATGAACTCAGGAAAATCGTTCGTAGGTCGGGGCGTAAATTTCACAGTAATATCTCCTTGCCTCTGTTTGCTGACTGGTAAATGGCATCCACCACCTTTGTCGTCTTAAGTGCTTCCTCGGCGGTAACAACCGGCTCTCTACCCTCAAGCACAGAGGATACAAAATCCTCGATCAGCGGATAGTGGACATTCTCGTGATTGGGGATATCTATGTCGCTTATTTCTCTGCCTACAGTCTTTATTACCTTTGGCCCATCGTAGGGATGCCACTTTACTTTTGCCTCGGTGCCAATGATCTCGAACTCGTGAGACCAAGTCTTTGAATTCCAGTTGAAGGCAGCCACAACATGGGCGCCATTTTTGAGTTTCATAATTATGGAAGCGGAATCCTCCACTCTATATTGATGGGTCAAAGTTTCCACCCTTGCATACACTGACACTGGCACGTCAAAAAGTCCCACAAGTACATCTATCATATGAGTTCCCATATCTGAGATAGGGCCTCCCCCGGATTTCTCGGGGATGACTCGCCAGTATTTGGGGTCATTCTCTGAGGGATTAAACCAGGAGAAATAGGTCATACGGACAAGCACCACCTGACCGAACTCGCCTTTCTCTAACATTTCCTGAACCATTCGGTAACGAGGATAGAAACGCCGAAAGTAAGCAACACCAAATTTTTTATCGCTATGAGCAGCGACTCTTACTACCTCATTAGCTTCTTCAATATTCAGCGCCAGAGGTTTCTCGCAAAGAACATGCTTCTCAGCCCTGAGTGCACGAATGCTTTGTTTCTTATGCAAGAAGACAGGAGTAGCTATATAGACAGCATCAACTGACGGGTCAGAAATGGCTTTTTCAAAATTTCTAAACACCCGAGCAGGATGCTGTTTTACAAACGCGTTCGCCCGCTCCTCTGAGACGTCCATAACCGCATAGAGCTCACTTCGTGGCTCGGATTCTATGGCAGGGGCAACTCTTTTCTTGGCTATATCCCCTGTCCCTACCAATAACCATCTAAGTTTTGGCAATTTAGTCCTCCCTAGGAAATGAACAATGAAACGTGAAAAGTGAAACGCGAGTGGTCATTCACACACCACGCTTCAGATCTACACGTTTTTCATTCCAGTGGTCACAACTTCAATCCGTCTCCGGGCACGCTCTCCGCTGCGCCGCCATTGGTCCGTGTCGTTGCTCAAACCCATCCATCCCCGCCCGACAAACCGGGCCTCGTGGTCCAATATGGGATCCACCTGGGAGATAAAGTCCTTATATAGCTTAACGGCTTTCTCCTTCTCGTCCTTTTTATCGGCTTGAGTGGCTCGAAAATACACATCCATGGCTCTACCTGCCAACTCCCAGTACCGAATAGAGACAAGGAGCATCTCCACCTGACGGCGCTCACGATCAGTAACTGCTTTCTTCAAGGCCCGTCGGCAGCAAGCACGGAATCTTTCAAGCGCTCTGGAATCCGCCAGAGCATTAAACTCCCAAGCGTTCTGGGTGAAACATCCCTCATCCACGGATTCTTTATAGGGCGTGGCCCTGACCCCAAACTTCTCAATCCTCTGGAGGTTTCCTACCAGCGTTTCCCATATCGGCCGCACCTCAGATGCTACCGAGCCGAACATTCCCAAAAGGTAATCATCAAGAACTTCCTCATATTCCAGGTTATCTTCCCAGCCCAGGCGGGCGAATGTGTAATAGTTGAGCCCGTAAGTCTCATGGCTTTCCCCAGTACTCTGGATCGTGGCGCCGTCGACGCCAAGTTCCTTGAGGCCGGGCCACTCACGGATCATCACTTCGGCCACGGGAAAAGGCAACGAACGGTATGTCGCCATACCCATATAGTATTCGTAGAGGATGAGCCGGCCGACATGGGCTTTCTTCCATTCCTTGAGTATATCCCAGAACAGAGTGTTCACCGGGCAGCTATGTGGCCCGAGAGGATGGGCGCCACACCGCCAATATATCGCCACCCAGGGCACGACATTATCCTCCAGAACTACGTCCCGCGGCGGCCACTGGATGTCAATATATGCGGCCATGCCCACATATACGCTGGGAAACTCTTTTTTGACGGCACGAGCTACCTCATTAACCAGAAGCGCATATCGTCGCGCCTTGCTTCTGTTCTCGCCCTCGGGTTTCCTGTAGTCCACTGGCCCGACACAGAACTTCTCGTCGGGGAAATCCAGCTTACGGCATTCTTCGCACTCGCACATGCCCCATCCATCCTCAGGGATCACTCCCACTATTTCGACCTCCGGATGCTCACGCAAATAGGCCAGGACATTCTGGACAAGAGTCTCAACAGCCTGAGCATTTGATGTGCAGATGGCCAACTGAGCGGGGTAAGCAGACCGCTTCCCGTTTCTCAGGGCATACCATTCAGGATGTTCCTTGAAGTACTTCTCCGGGGGCAGCCAGTAGAAGAGGTTGTGATGGTTCATATCGAGTTTAAGTCCACGCTTGCGCACTTCTGGATATATGTGCCGGAAAAACCAGGTATCGGTATAGAATCGGTCCGCCCCTCCTTCACCGAACTGGTATTTGGGAGTGTAGAGGACAAAATTCATGCCGTTTTTGGCCATCCAGTCGATGCGCTTGATCGCCGTCTCAGCCGGATAGTCGTTCAGGCCCTCGGTCTTGGAGAATTGCAAGCCGCGGTACCAGAGCTTTGGCTTGCGTTGCACTGCAACATCCCCGATCTCCACTGATTCCCTCTGAGGTATATACTCCCCATCTGGAGCCAAACCGGTAAAGCGGCAGCCCACATATTGGGTCAGGAAATAGTAAGTGCCGAACACCACCCCCACAGGCTCAGGAGCACTGATGGTGAGCGTTTGTCCATCTGTGCGGATCTCGTAGCCCTCTTGACTTAAGTTGGTATCTTTACAGATCTTTAAAGCTATAGCCGGACCATCTGCGGACTGCGTTATGATGGGTTCCTTTCCTAATACCCGGCCCAAATACCTCTTGAGCTCTTGAGAGGCGAAACGGACGAGCTCGGCTGCCTCCTGGGGTACAACAATCGCCGGTACTGACTGCCTAGATATGGTAAATCCCATGACTTTTCCCCTCCTATAATAACCAATGGTTGGAATCGTAGGGCAATTCAGGAACCGCTCCTATGTGGCACCTCGTATTCGACAAATGGATACTGACAGGGGAATCGCTGGGTGAAAAGAACCTTGCTTTCGGCTGGAAGGCAGATCATCGAGCAGCTTGTGTTACTGTTGCAGACGGTTTCCAACTCATCAGGATCACCCCGATGGCTCGCCAACACGGCCTTGGCTGCATCCAGCGTATGAGGCCCCTTGCCAGCGCGCTCCAGAGCCTGGTATCTGGAAAGCGCCCTGGCAAAGTAGCGATTATTCTCCTCCATATCCTGATCTTGGACCTTGGAGGGGAATAGATTGCCGCAGGCGATCCAGCCGTCGGTCATCTCTCGCAGCCCTAATTCTCGGTTTCCCGTTTTTTCAAAAACCACGCCGCGGCCCGTGGCATCCAGAAGAATAAGATTTCCGTCTCCAGCGAAGTTATACTTACGGAACAGAGTCAGCGCCTCGTCTACATTGGCAGCCCAGTGGAGCAACACGCGGACCTTAAGATACTTCGTCCAAATCTGATGCTCAGACAACTCGGCACACTTGCCGTACCTGGAGGGGAGGGAGGCGCTTGAGCCACTGACGCACAGCCCCCTCTCATTCATACCACCCCAGGCGCAGGGCATCATAGGAAGGTGCACGAAAGTGGCCGCATATCCATCTTCTGGCACAAAACTCACCAGATGATGCCAAGGCGGGTCATCCAGATTGCCAGCAAGCAAAGGTCCATGGTCAGAATCAGCGAAGGCAAGGTTGGAGCATCCTTCCAGAGTCTCCTTTCTCCCGAAACCAAAACAGAACATGAAAGCCAGCGCCTCAAAACCCAGACCGCATCCCTCGCCGTATCCACGAAGTTCCTCCACGGCCCAGGGAAAGTGCTCTGTCAGGTATGCAACAGCTCTGTCCAACTGCCTGCATCTACTAGGCTTGGGTAAAGGTGCATGGTATGTGGCATATTGACGAACGAGGTATCGGATAAGCTCGGCGTGAGTGCCGCCAATTTGAAAACCTAAATCATAATAGGTGCCCCGAATATAGTGATGAACCATCTTGACCCCTTTATAAAATTAGAGAAGGAGTCATTGCCAAGAAGCACTCAGAATGGCTTCCATACTGTTTACCTTCCCATCCTTTGTTTGTGATTTTTATCACTATATATGCTGTTTCCGCAGCTTACTTATAGCTTCTTTTATGGCCCAGGCTATATAACTTAGATCTTCTTCTGAGGTCTTCGGAAACACTGGCGGATTGAAGAGTTCACGACATACCCTGGCTGCAACAGGGGTGTCCTTCCCGGTATAGCCCCTTTCCTCAAATATTCTCCACTCCCAGATAGGAGGATAATGAATGGTCGCACCTACACCATAGTCCTTTTTAAGGCATTCGAGGAACTCATCTCTGGAAAAACTAACTTTCCCTTCGTCGAGCCTGAGCATATCCAGATGACAGGCGTGGCCATCATCGGTGGATAGAGGTTTAGGTAGAATAATTTCCTCTACTTCCTCTAAAAGGACGTTGAGGTAGCGCATCTTCTCCCTGCGAAGTCTCACCACCCTATCTACCTTCTTGAGCTGGGTAAGGCCGACGGCAGATTGAACCTTAGTCATCCGGTAATTAAATCCGGGAATTACCACTTCATCCTTCTCTCCATACACGAAACCAAAGGATTTGAGACTCTGAAGCTTCTGGTGATATTCTTTATTATCCGTGGTGATGGCTCCTCCTTCGCCCAGGGTGCACATATTTTTGGCGGAATGGAAACTGTAGCAGGAGAGGTCCCCTGCATTACCGATTTTCTTCCCTTTGTATTTTGCCGAGACAGCGTGAGCTGCATCATAGACAATGTGGACCACGTATTTCTCCCTTATCTTCTCGAATGCATCTATATCTGCCGGCAGCCCTGCCAGATGAACGGGAATGACTGCTTTTGTCCGAGAGGTGACCTTTCTTTCCACATCCTCGGGGTCGAGGCAATAGCTTTCGGGGTCTATATCGGCAAGAACAACCTTTGCCCCCTTGGTAAGCACACAGGATGCGCTGGCAACAAAGGTTAAGGGAGTTGTTATCACCTCGTCCCCCTCTCTGATGCCCAAGAGCGTCAGGCATAGATCAAGTGCTGACCCACATGAATTCACCGCTGAGGCATACTTTGCTCCTTCGTGTTCTGCAAATGCTCTCTCAAAATTTGGCTCTTCTGGTAGCCTAAAGAAACCCGCGGACTCCCTTATTTGGGCATTCAGGATTTCAGTAACTGCCTCCAGATCATCTTCTTCGTAAAGCCCTCCCAATCTTAACCAGGGTACTGTTCGTTTTTCCATGTTTTCCTCCCTAAAGCTTTATCTCCCATAGATAGGACGATCTGTTGATGTTATCATTTTCTCCAGCATAGATCACCATATCGTCGGTGATATCCATGTCATGAATCTGCCAGGCGCTCACACCTTCTTCTTTATCTTCTATCTTTCCGAG
>Ga0164318_10004273_pt1 | contig 13695 bp, 6 predicted proteins | sample GuaBasSedimGuay9_FD_113734 | JGI IMG/M metagenome (GOLD analysis project Ga0164318, IMG submission 113734) | Subseafloor sediment microbial communities from Guaymas Basin, Gulf of California, Mexico - Guay9, Core 4571-4, 0-3 cm | ecosystem: Environmental > Aquatic > Marine > Hydrothermal vents >...
AGGAATTATTTTAGCTTATCGCGGAAAGATTTGGAAAGGAGCCTTGCTGTTTGCCCTGGCTTTGGCGCTCGAGATAAATGCAAACCATCTTCAAATAACCTATTACTTGTTGTTTGCTGTGCTTATTTACGGTGTGTATAAACTTATGGATGCCATTAAGCAACACGACTTACTTCCGTTTAGCAAAACAACCGGAATATTAATTATTGCCGCACTGTTGGCTGCTTCTACCAATTTAACCAACCTCTGGGCAACGTGGGATTATGGAAAAGATACCATGCGTGGCAAACCCGAACTGTCGAAGGAAAAGGCTGTTAAATCGGAAGGTCTCGATAAAGACTATATTACTGCCTGGAGCTATGGCATCGGTGAAACATGGTCGTTGCTTATCCCTGATGCCAAGGGGGGTGCCTCCGGGTATATAGGTAATATCCCTGAGTTAAAAAATGCCGACCCTTCTTATAGAAAAGTAATTTCGCAGCAAAATGGCTATTGGGGTGACCAGCCGGGGACATCAGGACCTGTTTACGTTGGTGCAATCATTATGTTTTTCTTTGTGATGGGTTTGTTTATTGTGCGAGATCGACTTAAATGGCCGTTAATATTTGTAGCAATTCTTTCAATATTATTGGCATGGGGTAAAAACTGGATGCCGTTTACCAGTTTCTTTATCGACCATGTGCCCGGATACGATAAGTTCAGAACAGTTTCGATGATATTGGTCATAGCCGAATTGGCCATTCCGCTTTTGGCGATGATGGCACTCAACGAAGTTTTTGTCAAGCCTGAATTAATCAGAAAAAAAATAAATCTATACCTGTTTCAGGTTCCTGCCTTTTATTTAGCACTTGCCTTAACAGCAGGAATCACCTTGTTGTTCTGGATTACTCCTACAACTTTCTTTAGCTTTTTTAGTCAATTTGAAATGCAGCAATTCAGTCAATTAAAGCAATCGAATAACCCGGCTCAAATAGCTGCCTTTATGGATAGTTTGCAAAGTGTCAGAGTGGCTATATTCAGGGCCGATGCTTTGCGAAGTTTCTTGTTTATTATGGTAGCCGCAGGATTGATTTGGTTTTATGCATCTCATAAAGTAAACAAAACAATTTTTGTTGTTGTACTGGCTGTTTTAATTGTTGCCGATCTTTTTCCTGTCAACAAGCGCTATCTGAACAATGATAATTTTGAGAGGAAATCAAAAGTTGATAATCCCTTTCATAAAACTGCTGCCGACAAGGCCATTCTGGCAGATCAAGACCCCGATTATCGTGTATTGGATTTAACAAAAAATATTTTTAACGATGCCAGTACTTCCTATTTTCACAAATCCATTGGAGGCTATCACGGTGCAAAATTACAGCGTTATCAGGATTTGATTGATAACTATTTGCAGGTTGAAATTCAAATGTTGCAAAACATGTTAAAAAACAAACCTACACAAAGTTCAATTAACAGGACGCTGCAATCGGTTAAGGTTTTAAATATGTTAAACACAAAATACTTTATCTACAATCCCGATGCGCAACCTATTAAAAACAGTTTTGCTTATGGGCATGCCTGGTTTGTCAATCAGGTTGCTTTTGTTGATAATGCTGATCAGGAGATTGCCCGAATTGGTAAAGTTGATGTTAAAAGTACAGCTGTCGTTGATAAAAAGTTTGCCTCTCAACTGGAAGGTAAGACTTTTGAAATGGATTCAACAGCAACAATTTCGTTAAAATCGTATGCTCCTAATCATCTTGTTTATCGGTTTGAAAGCGCTAAAGATCAATTGGCGGTATTTTCCGAAATCTATTACAATAAAGGCTGGGATGCTTTTGTCGATGGGAAAAAAGTACCCTATTTCAGGGCTGATTATGTGCTGAGGGCGATGGTAATTCCTGCCGGAAAACATACGGTAGAGTTTAAGTTTGAACCGGGTATCTGGGTAACGGGTAACATTGTTTCGCTGGTATCATCACTTGTTTTGCTGCTGTTGGCGTTGGGCTATTTGATTGTAGAAGGCATGAAGATGCTTAAACGAGATGGAGAATAACCAATCATGAAAAAGGTACTGATTATAACTTATTACTGGCCACCCAGCGGCGGAGCCGGGGTTCAGAGGTGGCTTAAGTTTGTGAAGTATCTGCGTCAGTTTGAATGGGAGCCGGTTATTTTTACCCCTGAAAACCCTGAATTTCCCAGTATTGATGAATCATTAATGGAAGATATACCGGAAGGCGTTGAGGTAATTACCAATAAAATATGGGAACCCTATCAGTTTTATAAAAGGTTTACCGGTAAAAAGAAAGGGGAGAGGGTACAGGCCGGGTTTTTGTCAGAACAGAAAAGTAAAAATCAGTATTTAGAGAAGGTGGCTATATGGCTTCGCGGTAACCTGTTTATTCCTGATGCGCGTAAGTTTTGGATTAAGCCGTCAACAAAGCTGTTGATGCGTTACCTGAAAGAACATCCAGTTGATTTAGTGGTCAGCACCGGGCCGCCACACAGCGCTCATCTGATTGCTCTTAATCTAAAGAAAAGGTTAAAAACACCCTGGCTGGCTGATTTTCGGGATCCGTGGACAAATATTGACTTTTATCGGGATTTGCTTTTAAGCAGATGGGCTGATGCCAGGCATCACCGGCTGGAAAAAGAGGTTCTTACCAAAGCTGATGCGGTTACGGTGATAAGCAGGGGTATGCAGGCTGATTTCAGTGCAATGGTTAACAGGGAATACGCCATTATTCCTAATGGTTATGACGAGGCTGATGTGCTGCGGGCTGATGATGGTAATATAACTTCCGGAGATGGTTTTGTGTTATCGCATGTTGGTTCTTTAAATAAAGACAGAAATCCGGATAACCTTTGGCAAGCCCTTAAAGAACTTACCGAAGAAGATAAATCGTTTCGTGATAATCTTCGAATAAGAAATGTAGGAAAGCTTGATTTTACGGCTGTTGAAGCAATCAATAAGTGGGGACTGGATAAGTATCTTGAAAAAGTTAACTACTTAACACATCAGGAGGTAATTGCCCAACAGCAGAGTGCATCGCTATTGCTTTTGTTGGTTAATCGAACTCCCAACGCAAAACTTATTGTTACCGGGAAAATATTTGAGTATTTGGTTTCGGGTCGTCCCATATTGTGTGTTGGTCCTGTAGATGGCGATGCTGCCTCCATTATTAACGAAACAGCGTGTGGAAAGGTTGTGGGGTTTGATGAGGTAAAAGAGCTAAAAACCTATTTAAAGGAGGCTTTTAGCTTGCATCAAAAGGGTTTATTAACTCCGGAGTGTAAAAACGTAAGTCAGTATAGCAGGAAAAATTTAACGCGCAGGCTAACGGAGTTGTTTAACTCGATTGTTTAGGTTAGCTGGTCTTTAGCAGGTTGTTTACAAAATTAGCCAGGTCGTAGTTTTCTTCGTTAAACACTTTGTAAAGTTCCATCATCATAAGCTTTTTGGGTTTAAAAAATGACTTGTTGATTATCTCTTCAACAAAAATATTAACGGCAATTTTACCTTCCAGAGTTACTTTCTCAGAAATGTAATCAGTAAAAAAACCTTTTCCAATAAGCAATCCTAACGTACGATTACGGCTCATGTCATTTAAAGCGGTAAGACTAAAATCGCCAAAACCACAATAGTTAAACATGGTATCTTCTTTACCGCCAAACTTCTTAATAACGTACCGCATTTCGTTAATGGCGTTGGTTAAAACCAGCGATCTGAGGTTAGGTGAGTCGTAGTGTGCATCCACGATACCTACTATAATGGCGTAAATATTTTTTAAGATACTGGCCAACTCTGTGCCGGCAACATCTGTTGAAAAGTCGAGGTAAATACTGGTATAACCAAAAATCTCTTTAAATATATCAAAGTGTTTTTCTTTTTTTGAAGCGATGGTAAAAGCAGTAGGCATCTGATTGACAATCTCTCTGGCAAACGAAGGCCCTTTCATGCTCACCACGGGATTGTCCAACACCTTGGAAATGCATTGCGGGATAGTGCGGTGCTCTTTTCCAAATCCTTTGGCAAGATTAACAAGCAGCGCATCTTTGTTAATAAGATGTTTGTTTTCAGTAAGGTATGAAACCGTTGCATTGGAAGGGATGCCAAGAAAGATTATGTCTGCCTGTTCAAGAACAGATTTGTCGGATGTTGCACTCAGTGCCGGGTGGAGCCGTACATTGGGAAAATACTTAACGTTTACGTGAGCTCTGTTAATCGAATTGATAACATCTTTTTCAATGGATAGAAGCTGTATATTATATTTTTCTTTTCCTGCGAGTATATTACCGATGGCGGTTGATATAGCTCCGCTGCCGATAAATACTATTTTCATTGGTTCATGCATAATGCAAAAAATCTATTTGTAAACAACAAAAGTAATAATTATCGGGTATAACTATTGTAATAAAAGTTAATGTCCAGATAATCTGTGGTATATTTTATTAATAGAGGTGTTAATATCGTTTGATATCTTTAAATAATAAACGCTTGTTGTAAAAAGGAGAGTAATAATTGCACTTCTGATAATAATATCGATAATGAAATGGTTAAAAGGAGGTATTAATTCTGACAGGTACCAGGTGAAAATACTTATCGCTATAAGATATAAATGCTTGACAGTAAACGGTTGAAATCTCCATTTCCAGTAAAGGAAAAGGTATTTGGCCATGTTGTAAGCCGCTTTTGAGATGAGAGAAGCCAGAGCTGCCCCTATAATTCCGTACATGGGTATGAATATATAGTTTGTAACTATAACCAAAATAGTAAAAAATATCAAAAGGAATGAAAGCCAGCGGTAATGGGGTGAGTTAACGATAATGTGAGGGCTTACTCCTAAAAATACATCGGTGATATTGGCCAGGGCAATAAACAGGATAACATATTTACCCGATTCATAATCAGTCCCGATAATTTTAAATATATTATCAATATTACCCCAAATGCCAATTAACAGTAATAATCCTGCTACACTAAGACTCAAGCTGCTTTTTCGGTAGATATCCATAATGGTTTTCAAATCATTGGTTTTCCAGGCGTCGGCAATAACCACCGAACTTATTTTTCCCATGGTTCGCAGCGGGACTAATATTAGCGTTCCAAAAAAGAAGGTGATAGTATAAATACCGACATTACTTAATCCAAGATAATGGTCAACCATGATTAGGTCGATATTTACAACTAATACCCCTGAGTAACTTGCTACAATCCCAAAAAAGGCAACACTGGCCATTTGTTTAGCCAGTTTTTTATCAATAAAACTAAAATCGGGTTTGAGGAAAAGTAATTTGTCTTTAGCTAAAGCTGCAAGCAGAAACAGTGAAGGAGAAATGATTGCTAAGGTGTATAAAATCACCAATACATGAAAGTCGATTAGTTTAAAGAAATAGAGAATAACGGAAACAATTATCAAGCTTCGTTGAACAACTTCTTTATAAATAATCCCTTTCACAGCATTATATAATACCCGATAATAGGTATCGAAAATGCCAAAAAGAAGTGTGAAAAACAGCAGAGGGATTACATAATAGTAATAAGGTATGAACAGAGATGATTTGTCTTTGGCGTTGTTTACAATGTAATGGTGTAAGCCAAGATAAATAGCAACTGTTATAATAAACCCGATAAGCGAAATTAACAGAGCCAGCCCTAAAAATCCATGGTGTTTTTTTTCTGTGCTTCGGAAGTTAGGAAATAGCTTGATAGTAACCGTATTAAACCCAAGAACAGCAAATTGAGCCAGCAGGGTTGAATAGGAAACCAAAATGCGTAATAATCCAATCTCATTTTTTGAAAGCAGGTTGGGAAACAAAATTCCGGATATAAGAAATCCTAACCCAACACCAATGTATGAGTAAATTGAACCTGAGATGGATTGTTTTTTAATTATTCCCAAGAGTTGTTTTTTTGAGCGAAGTTAGAAATATATTTGAATTGAAATAATGGAAAGCTGTTTTCTTTACTGTCTTATATATATGGTTATCTTTGTTACCAAAAAAAATATATTTTTTATGTTTTGTATTAAGTTAGTGTAAGATTTACATTGAAGAAAAGATTAAACTGTAAGCTATGACTGAAATTGTTTTTAATGAAGAGTATAAGAAAAGGCATCTTGAAAGAATAAATAGAACGCTAAAGTTTGTTGATAATGTGATTCTGTCAACAGACAAAGTATTGGATTTAGGCCCAGTTAATTCACTTTCAAAACTGTTGATTAGTCAAGGATTTAATATTACAAATACACCAAAAGGCATTGATTTAGATTTATCTTTTGATATTGTTAAAGAGGATTTTGATGTGGTTACCGCATTTGAGATTTTTGAACATATGGTTTCTCCTTTTCCGCTTTTAAGAGCAATTTCTGCCAAAAAATTAGTAGCTTCAGTACCATTAAAGTTGTGGTTTACGAATGCATATTGGAACAATAATGATCCGTTTGATAAACACTATCATGAATTTGAACCAAAACAATTTGATTTGCTTTTGAATAAAGCAGGGTGGCGAATTATTAAGTCGGAAAAATGGGTGAGCAAAACGTCTCAGATAGGAGTGCGTCCATTGTTGCGACGGTTTGTTCCTCGTTATTATATTGTTTATTGTGAAAGAGAATAATTAATTACTTAAAAGATTTATATAAATCAATTAATTTATTTGTAAAGGCTGTATTATTAAACTGTTTGTATAATTCAACATAGCCGTTGTTTCCCATCTTTTTCATTATGTTTGGGTTTTCAATAAGGTATATAATATGCTTTATAAACCCCTCTTGAGTTTTGTAAATTAAACCGCAATTTGCAGAGTTAATTAGTTGTTTTTGAGGCAAACAGTCAGATGCTATTATAGGTTTTTTACCAAACATGTATTGGTAAATTTTATTTGCAACACCAGATTCGTGTTGTGGATTCTTATAAAAAGGAGCTAAACTGATATCAGAAATGTTTAAGTATGATAAAAGCTCAGAAACTTGAATCCATGGTATGTATTCGATATGATTTTTGACATCATTCTCATTAATAGCAGAATAAAATCTGTTTTTATCAGATTTATCTACAGGTCCAATAATTAGAAAGTTTATGTTGTATCCTCTTTTGCGAACTTCTCTAAAAGCGTCAATTGCATCAAATATTCCCCTTCTTTCTGCAATGCCTCCAAAATAGAATAGTGTTATATTCTTTTTTCTTTTAATCTGATGGTTAATTTGATATTTTTCAAAGCGTTTAAAATCAATAACATTAGGAAAAGATATAATATCGGATTCATTTAGAAAACTATATTTTTCTAAAAGTTTGTTTTTATATGCATCGGATAATACAATTATTCTTGATGCGTATCCTAAGTATTCTTTTTCTTTAATTTCCCATTTTTCTGGTAATGAGATATAATGTCTTATATACCCATTTGTCCAGTTATAACCTTTAACTGCAACAGGATAGTTTTCATGAAGGTCTAGTATTACAGGACAATTCTTGTTTGAAAGCATTGAACCTTGGAAGGCAGCTTTTGACATGTATAAGTCGTGTGTATGTATAATGTCAATGGAATATTCATTAATAAATCTTTTAATACTATGTTTCCACATATATTCATAATATGGAATTCTATTAAAAAAGAAAAAGAGTATATCCTTAACCTTTCGTTTTATTCTAATCCTTTTGATTTTAATATTTTTTATTTCAGGATATTGTTGTTTATTAAACCCAAAGCATAGCACATAAACTTTGTATCCGGCACTCTTAATAATGTCAACTTCTTTTCTTACCCTTATATCATTATTAAATTCATTATCGACTATTACGCCTATCTTCATTTGGTTTATATGTTTATGTTAATGTGTTAAATCATGTAACCAGCTATTGCAAATCTACCAATTTATTTAAACCAAAATAGGAAAAAGATATAATATATAAGGTTTGCTTATAAGAAATACAAAAATCTCTTTTGAAAGAAATAGATTGCATTAAATGAAAGGAGTAACGTTATTTTACTCTATATTTGATTATTCATCAATTGAGTAATGATTATAAAGCGATTTATATTTATAGTTTTTATTTTCTTCTCCGGAAACCTCTTTTCCCAGGATATCCACTTTTCGCAGTTCTATAATGCTCTATTGAATGTTAATCCTGCGCTGACGGCTGTGGGAGCAAAACCTGCCCGTATAGGGTTGGTTTACAGAAATCAATGGAACAGCATTAGCACGCCTTATAAAACTTACACCGGTTTCGCGGATGGCAGGTTTTCAATAAAAGGATTGTACCGAACCTGGTTTGGTATTGGAGTGGCAGCATACAACGATCAGGCCGGTGACGGCGTTTTAAGTAATACGGTTGCCTCGGTTTCTTTTTCAGCTACACAGGGTTTTAACCGCGATAATACCCTGTTGGTAAGCATGGGGTTTTCGCTGGGGTTGCTTAACCGCAGTGTGCAGTTTGCCAATCTTGTTTTTGATGAACAGTGGAATGGAGTAAAGTTCGATCCCGGTCAGGGAAACAACGAGCCGATAGGCTCTCAATCGGTCATGGCACCGGATTTTAACTTCGGTTTAAATATTTCTTATGCGATAAAAAGCGGATTAAAGTTAGAAGCCGGAAGTTCTCTTCATCATATCAACCGGCCTAAAACCTCCTTTTATAATGCCGACAACCGGATTGATATGAAAATGATAGCCCACGCTCGTGTGGAGTTTGCTTTTAATCGTTATACCACTTTAGCCCCCGCGGCATTTTTTGCTTTTCAGGCCAATACACGGGAAATAATTTTCGGAAGCAACCTTTTGTACCGGTTTTATAATCTTAATTTGATAGGCGGTATATGGTATCGCTGGGGCAGAGATGTAATTCCCGTTATTGGATTCGATTATCATCTTTATAAATTTACAATATCTTATGATGTAAATGTTTCCGCGTTACACCCCGCTTCAAATTACCAGGGAGGAGTGGAGCTTTCGTTAATAAAGGTTTTTCATAAAAAGACAAGCCGATATCCCTGCTCGGAGTTTAAATAAAGTGAAATGAAAAACAATACAACTTATACAATTACTTTTTTTCTCCTTTTCTCATTAATGACCTTACCCATGATGGTTTTGGCCGGCGATTATTATTGGATTGGCGGTTCGGGTTACTGGTCCGATATCAACCACTGGGCTACTTCATCGGGCGGGTCGGTGCTGCATTCGCAGGTTCCTACTGCCAACGACGATGTTTTTTTTGATGCCGGTTCGTTTTTGAACGATGGCGATTCGGTGGTGGTTAATCTTAAAAATGCTGTTTGTCGCGATATGGATTGGAGCGGTGCCGGACACAATCCGAAGTTAACAGGTGTTGATACAACCAGCATAAGGCTGTTCGGTTCGTTAAAACTGATTGCTTCCATGCAACAAAACTACGGGGGAATACTCTATTTCGAATCAACGGTTCCGGGTAAAACCATAACCACGGCCGGCCATCCTTTTTTAAATGATGTGATTTTTAACGGTGAGGGAGGAAGCTGGAAATTGTCAGATGGTTTTACCGGTTCTACCAAAGTAGTTTTGAATAAAGGGAGTCTGCAAACCAACGGGAAAGACTTTGTTTGTAATCAGTTTGAATCTACTACACAGTATGAGCGTTCACTTTTGTTGTCCGCCTCCAAAATTAATGTTAACCGGTGGAGCCTTGACGGAACTAATCTTACAATGGATGCCATGAATGCTTTTTTTACAGTGGTTAGTTTAATGCAAAATGACAATGGTAATCCGTTACACTACCCCGATATTCATTTTGTTGGTGCAACGGCAATGGTATCCAATACCAATGTTTGGGTTACCTATCACGATTTAACCTTTGAAGGAAGTGGAGTCCTTTCGGGTAATTGTACTATTCATGATGTGTTAATAAAGCTTTCAGGTTCGATTTCAGGAAACGACACCATCCATAATATCACCATAAATGCTGATGGTAATATCTCCGGAGGGAGCATCATTAATGATGTTGTTATTAATCTTGAAGGTGAGATAAGCGACTCAAACAGGATTAATACTTTAGTAGTTGGCAACGTTTGTAAAATAACGGGTACTAACATTATTAACGTGGCTCACGGCAGCAAAGATGCCTTCGTGACAGGTGAAAACCGGATTGGCTACTTATCGGTTTTAAAGAAGTCCTTTTTTGACGGGGTTAACGACGTTGAAAAAGCCGACTTATATGGTGATGGCTATTTTACTGGCAATAATGCTTTTGGTACATTAAACTTCTATCCCGGAAAGAGCTATGTTTTTAATGGCCATTCCACGCAAACCATTCGCGATGTTTTCAGTATTGACGGAACCTGTAATGCCCCCGTCAGGATCTATTCCGATACGAACAGCGTTCAGGCAACTATTAATAAGGTAAACGGTGCCGTTACCGGTCAGTATTTATCGCTAAAAGATTTAAAAGCAACGGGCGTTACCCCTTTCAAGGCTCTTCATTCGGTGGATTTGGGTAATAATTCGGGATGGGATATCGAAACCTCCAACGGGCTTGATTTGTATTGGGTTAACGGTCAGGGAAACTGGAGCGACAACAGTCACTGGGATACTCAATCGGGAGGAGCAGGCGGTCATTGTCCGCCCACCGAAATTGACAACGCCATTTTTGATGCCGCTTCGTTTGGGGGAGGAGGCCAAAATGTAGTTGTTGACATTGAAAATGCCGTTTGTAAAAATATGACCTGGAAAGAGGGTGTTAACAATCCGTATTTAGCAGGAGCCGACTCCAATAACCTGCATATTTATGGTTCTCTAAAAGAAGTACCGGCCTTGAGTTGGGCTTTGAATGGAGATGTTTATTTTGAAGCCACCGAACCCGGGCAAACCATTTTTACAGCTGAAAACTCGTTTTTAAATAATGTTTGGTTTACCGGCAGGGGCGGCAGTTGGCAATTGTTGGATAAGTTTACAACTGTTGCCGTTGTTTATTTCCAACAGGGTATTGTTTATACTTTGGGGAATGATGTTTATTGCAACGAGTTTAGCTCTACCGATACTACCACGCGGAAGCTTTTTTTAAGCACTACCAAATGGACATTGAGTGGAGTTGGTAAAATAGTCTGGAATCTTAATGCACAAAATCTGATTCTTCATGCTGATTCTTCCTTGTTGATTTCAGAGGGCACTGGTGGATATATTTATAGTTTTGGCCCGGAACCTCCGCTTCGATACAACAATGTTATTTTTTATGGATCAGGTTCACAACTGCTCAATGGTGTGTATTGTTATTACAATGTAATCAACCATTACGGAGTAGACGGCTTGATAAAAGGAAACTGTACCATTGATTCCGTCTTGTTTCATAATGAATTGGGCTTAATCCTGGATAACGACACCATCAGAGCGGCCATTTTTGAAAAGAAAAACGGTGAAATCAGGGGTGGCAATCACAACGTGCAAATCGCTATTTTTTACGATGATGGAATAATACGTGGAAATAACGTGGTGGATACGGCTCTTTTTTATCAAAGTGGTACTATCTTCGAGTCTAATACCATCGATACAACCATTATTTACAACAGGGCAATCATCAACGGAAACAACTCAATACGAACAGCTACCTTGTTGGGAGACGGCCAGTTTATTGGTGAGAACACTTTTCACGATTTGACCATTACTAAATCCAACTCCTATTATCTTGAAAATGGAATGACGCAAACGGTGATTGATAATTTTGCTGCTCATGGAACTTGTACCGGGCCGATTTTCATGCAATCGGACGAAAATGAGCAGCAGGCCATCATTAAAAAAATAAACGGTCCGGTGGAAGCCGATTATGTTCAGTTGCGCGATATCAAAGCGGAAGGTGCGGGTACACCGTTTACCGCTTATAACTCGGTTGATTTAGGAAACAATACCAATTGGAACATTTATGTCAGTTCGCCGAAAGAGCTTTATTGGGTGAACGGCGAAGGAGTCTGGAGCGATTCGCTGCATTGGTCAGAAACTTCCGGGGGACAGGGTGGTTATTGTATTCCCACGCCTATTGATAATGTTTACTTTGATCAAAATTCGTTTTTAGATGTAAATAATACAGTATCTGTTGATATAGGTAATGCTACTTGTCATAACATGGACTGGACGGGTGCAAGGTTTGAACCGGTTTTTTATAGTCCCGACACTAATTTTTTGCGCATATATGGAGGGCTGAAACTTAACGAGCTTATGCAAATGGATTTGCAGGGTAATGTTTATTTTGAATCCACGCATAACGATAATCATATTTTAATGCGTTCACAGGCATTTGTTAGCAATGTTTATTTTCAGGGAATTGGAGGTGAATGGCTGCTTGATGATGCTTTTGCATCGGGGAAAAGCGTTTATTTCCTGACAGGAAACTTAATCTCAAACGGAAATAATATTTCAGTTTCCGTTTTCAATACAAATTTTACCAATTCAAGAACACTTAACCTCAATAATTCTGTTATCACGCTTACAGGGGAGGCAACAGAGGTTTGGTATCTTAATGGATTGGGTATTAATTTTTCGGCCGTTAAAACCACTTTCCGGTTTACCAACTCAAATCCTGTTTTTCGAACCGATAATGGCGGGCCGTTCCATTATCCTTATCTTAATTTTTCCCATGCCGGTTGGGTTTTTAATAAAAACACAACGGACAGTTTTGATTCGGTATATTTTAATAAGGGCGGGCAAATTCATGGTGATTGCAAAATCAATGTGGTGAGGGCTTCCGGGTCAACCTCAATTTTCGATTCCGACAGCATCGAGTCGGTTTATGTGGTTAATGGCGATTTTTTACTTCAGGGCGGAAGTCATAGAATTGCCACTATCGTTGCCGGCCAATCTGCTACTCTTTCGGGAAACAATGTTATTGGCTCGGTACGTATCAGCGGGCGGGGCGTTTTGTCAGGCAACAATCAGATAAACGAAATGCTTGATGTAGGTAATATGGCCACTATCGGAGGAAGTAACTTTGCCAATTATGCCAAACTCAGAAACAACGGAACCATCAGTGGCGAAAATGAGTTTAATACATTAAAATTTTATCCGGGAAATATTTATGAACTGGAACAGGGTAAAACACAAACCATTCATCAGGATTTTTTCACCCGTGGAAACAACTGTTTTCCTATTACGTTACGGTCGCTGCACGATGGACAGCAAGCAATGATTAACATGCCGGCAGGAAGAATAGTCAGTGGTGATTTTATTGAAATTAAAGATATAGATGCCGGGGGTGGAGCTCAGTATTTTGCGGGACATTACAGCACCGACTTAACCAACAATAGTGGGTGGATATTTGAAAATGCACCGGGTTATATTTTCGGATTCCATAATGATACCGTGGCTTGTCTGGGTGGCGAAACAGTGATTGGTACTGATAATTTCAATCCGGATGAAAATTCCACTTTTTTGTGGCAGGATGGCAGTACCAACCCTGATTTTATTTTAAATGGAGAGGATAAAGTTTGGGTAACGGTAAGTTATGCCGATAATTGCTCCTTTACAGATACCATGAATATTCATTACAAAGATTCACCGGAAGTTGAACTGGGAACCGATCAAACCCTGTGTAGTGGTGATACGGTTTTCATCGCCTATCATTCCGACAGCGTCTCCTATGTTTGGGGTGACGGGTCAACGGATTCCGTGATAAAAGTAAAGGAAACAGGTTATTATACCATAATAGTTATTAACGACGGGGGGTGCAAAGCTTCCGATTCTGTTTTCGTGAATG
>Ga0164318_10004274_pt1 | contig 13694 bp, 10 predicted proteins | sample GuaBasSedimGuay9_FD_113734 | JGI IMG/M metagenome (GOLD analysis project Ga0164318, IMG submission 113734) | Subseafloor sediment microbial communities from Guaymas Basin, Gulf of California, Mexico - Guay9, Core 4571-4, 0-3 cm | ecosystem: Environmental > Aquatic > Marine > Hydrothermal vents...
CACTACATAAATTAGTTCCTCAGAACGCATTTCATCCTCTTGCGAAATATATAGAAAGTAAAAATATGGGAAATGCTGATAAGGTTATTGCAATTAACGAAAAACTCAAGGATTATGCTATAAGGATGGGTGCCAACCCAGATGCGACCTACGTGGTCAGGGCGGGTATCGATCTTGAACGATACGATCCAAACATAGATGGCAGTGAAATACGGGCACAATATGGAATTGGAAAAGATGACTTGGTTCTCTTTTTCATGGGCGTGTTATATAATTTTTCTGGACTAAAAGAGGTTGTAATAGAATTGTATAAGAACAAAAACGAAAACATCAAACTTTTAATTGTAGGAGAAGGCGATGCATTCGGTGACCTCCAAAAGATAAGAGAAAAGTACCACTTAGATAATCTGATTATCTTAACGGGCAAAAAGCCCTATCAGGAGATTCCTGCTTTTATTGCCGCCTCAGATATTTGCTTGCTGCCAGCATATCCAACAGAAAAGATTATGCAGGACATTGTGCCTATAAAGATGTATGAATACATGGCTATGGAAAAGCCGGTTATAACAACAAAATTACCTGGGGTGATGAAGGAATTTGGCGAAGACCACGGGGTTATTTATGTGGATAAACCAGAAGATGTTTCGAAGAAGGCGGTTGAATTGATAGAGAACGGAACGCTTAAAGAATATGGATTGAAGGCAAGAAAATTCGTTGAGAAATATAACTGGGATGATATTGTGAGCGACTTTGAGGGGGTATTAGAGGAACTGAGATGAAGATATTACAGGTCACAAACTTCTTCAAACCATCATGGGAATCTGGTGGTCCTGCAAGGGTAGCATACGAAATCTCGAAAAAGTTGGTTGAAAGAGGTCATGAAGTAACAGTTTATACAACTGATGGTTTTAAATCGAGATTGAATGTTAAAAAGAATGAGCCTGTGGACGTTGACGGAATAAAAACATATTATTTCAGGAATTTATCCCGTTATCTGGCGAGAGAAATGGTTCTCCCAATTCCTTACTATTTGCCGATAGTGGCAAGAAAAGAGATAAGAGATTTTGATGTTATTCATATTCATGAGCATAGGGCGGTGCTTGCGGTTATTGTTCGCCATTATGCAAAGAAATATGGTATTCCTTATATTCTGCAAGCTCACGGTTCTGTACTACCTATATTTCAAAAACAGGGATTAAAGAAGATCTTCGATATATTATTTGGATATGGAATATTAAAAGATGCATCGAAAATAATCGCACTGACCAAGACAGAAGCGAAGCAGTACAAAAAGATGGGTGTGGATAGAGATAAAATTGAAATCGTGCCAAATGGAATTGATTTCTCTGAATATGAGAATCTGCCGAAAAGAGGAGAATTTAGAAGGAAATATGGGATAAAAGATAATGAGGAGGTGATTTTATACATCGGCAGGTTACATAGAACTAAAGGTATCGATCTGCTTGTGGAAGCATTTTTAGACATATTAAAAGAAATAGACAGCATTAGGTTGGCATTAGTTGGTCCAGATGATGGATACGAGTCAGCATTGAAAGAACTCATACAAGAGTTAAAAATGGATAATAAAGTTTTATTTACTGGTTTTGTTAGCAATGATGAAAAGATGGCGGCATTTGTCGATGCAGATGTCTTTGTTACACCAAGTTTCTCTGGTTTTCCAGTGACTTTTCTCGAAGCCTGCGCTTGTGGCACGCCGATAATTACAACGAATAATGGGGACGAACTCGATTGGATTCATGATAAAGTTGGATATGTAGTGGAATATGATAAAGACCAGTTGCGGGATGGGATCTTTAAGATATTGAGTGATGAAGAGTTAAGAAGGAGGTTTGGAGAGGAGGGCAAGAGGTTGGTGAGGGAGGAGTTTGGTTGGGACAATGTGATCAGACAAATAGAAGATGTATATTTAATAGTTAGAAGGAGTTGTGTATGAAAATCTGTATTATGGGTAAATCGATTAATATGGTATCGGGGCATTCCAAACCAGCATTTGAACTTGCTAGAGAATTGATACATGCTGGTAACGACGTTGTTATTCTAACAAACAAAGTTCTACCGGGCTTTAAGAATATCCCATATCAATCTGTGTGCCATGAAAATTTTGAAATATTAACACCATCTAACTCATTGATATTGGACTTATATTTAGGGAAAAATGAAGTCTTAAATAACATATTAAACGATTCGGATATAATTCATCTATTTGATTATATATCACCAAACTTGATAAAATCATGTGTAAAAACATCAGTTCCTATTATCTACACATTAAATGGATCTTACAAAGTAAGAATTGGTGAATTGGTCGCGGCAGGTGCACCAAGTTTTTTAAATATGGTAAAACCAAATTTTTTATTCACACCTATAATTCCGAATGCCGTTTTTAAAAAAAAACTAAATAATTTCGATAAAATAATTTCAACTAGTAATTACATGGCTGAAGATATTTTTCAACTCGGCATCACCAAAAAGAAGGTAGAGGTAGTTCCACTATGGATAAATATGCAGAACTTTTATGATATTACAGAGAATGATACGGCAAGAGTTCCAACCTTTGTTTATTTTGGTTGGGGTTCTTCGATTCGAGGTGTTCCTGATGTTGTGAGTGCGTTTAAGCTTGTTTTAAGAAGGGACCCTGATGCGAAATTAATTATGTGTTTTACAGGGTTTCATGGTATTGAAGAAAAAATGTACGGATATCTACTTAAAAAAAGTGAAATTGCAAAGTCTATTGTATTGAAGGTGGGATATGACCCAAATATATTTAAGCTAATAAAATCTGCTAGCGTTGTTGTTTTACCATTTCGTTCAACCGCCGGGTATGCTCACCCACCTTTGGTAGTTTTGGAGGCTATGGCGTTAGGAAAGCCCGTAATATCTACATTTGTAGGGGATGTACCTGAGATAATTTCCGATGGCACGACAGGTTTTTTAGTTCAGCCACGAGATGTGAAAGCTCTTGCTCAAAAGATGTTGCTTGTTTCACATAATAGAGAATTGTCGCAGAAGATCGGAAATCAAGCGCAAGACTATATTGTCAAAAAACATAACTTAAAAGATAGCACTCAACAAATAATAGAAGTTTATAAGAATGTGAAGGAGGAATTTCATGGATAAATATAATGCCAAAAGAATCTATTCAAACCACGTTCTAGTAGATTCTTATGATTCTGACAGATTTACATCTGCCGGCGGAAAAGTATTTGACACTATCGAAAAAAATATTGTTTTACAAAATATACCGCTGAAAGAAAAGGAAATCTCTGTTTTAGAGGTTGGTTCGGGTACTGGTAGATTTACCATTGAGCTTGCAAAACTTGGATTAAATGTTACGGCATGTGATATTTCCGCCCCTATGTTAAAAAAAGTTAAAGAAAAATTATTAAATTTGAATTTAGAAAGATATGCAACTCTTGTTAATGGGGATATATATAATCTCCCGTTTGAGGATAACAGTTTTGACTACGTGGTATGCATGCGCGTATTAAACCAACTGAGGAAAAAACAAAATAAAAATGAGGCACTGAAGGAACTTTGTAGAGTGTGCAAGCCCAATGGAACAATTCTTTTCGATTTCATAAACTCACATAGCCTTAGCACATTTGCACAATCTGGTACGAAGTCCGGATTGATATCTATTGGCGAAATGAAAAAGTTTGTGAATAATATCTCTGGAATTAGGATAAGAAATATTAGTGGAAGGCTTATTCTTTCTCAGACATTGCTTGAAAAGTCTCCTAAATATTTTTTGAAATTTATAGAAAGAATCGATCATTCACTTTGTAAATGGTTTTTCAAATATGCGACACGAGTGTACTTTGTTCTTGAAAAATTTAGTGCTACAGGTAATGATAATTGCCTTCATGATGGGGGGAAATCATGAGGTATAAAGCATGAAAATTGTTTTTGTATCCCCCGGATATTTGTATTCAGATAAACTTCCATTTGAGCGCCGTGGATCAGAATCAGAAATATATGGAATTTCAAAGGAAATGGTAAAGCGAGGACATGATGTTTATATAACGGGACGCTTTGGTAACTTAAAAGGAAAAGAATGCGAAATTATTGATGGCATACAATTCATTAATATCAAAACGTTACATCTTAAGGATGAAATTATACATGAAATTGGATCATCATTGCTATATTCAAAAGCAGCAGCTAAAAAGATAAAACAAATAAATCCAGATGTCATAAGTTTAAACGAGCGTTTTTCGGCGTATTTCCCATCTAAGTTGAAGATACCAAAAACATTTACCACGCACAATCCTGATGCAATGGCATTCTACAAAGAATTTGCCCTAAAAAGCAATAGATTAAATTATATCTTTTTTGATGTAAAAAAAAGGGTTGAAGAAAGTATCATGTCTCGTTCAGATAGGATTATAACACTAACCAAAAGTATCAGAGAGTATTTACATGAAAATGGCTTTACAAATACATCAATCATCCCCAATGCTGTAGATGCAGAAGAATACATAAACAACAGAGATGAGAATTTTATTTTATATGCTGGAAGATTTAGGAAGTTTAAAGGGGTAACCTATTTAATCCAAGCGTTTTCTGAAATAAGTAGAGATTATGATGATACTGATTTATACCTTGTTGGATCGGGTCCAGAGGAAAAGAGACTTAAAAAAATGGTAAGATTAAAGAATATCGAAGATCGGGTACAGTTTATACCACTGGTTGGTAAAACTAAATTAAGGGAATATTTATCAACGTGTTCTGTTTTCGTTTTGCCTTCGTTGTTTGAATCCTTTGGTATAGTCGTTATTGAGGTAATGGCTTCTGGTAAGCCTGTCATTGCAAGCGATATTCCGGGTCCAAAAGATATTATAACACAGAGTTATGATGGATTTTTATTTGAAAAAGAAAATGTAGATGAATTGAAGAGGTACTTGGAATTATGCCTTTCAGATGAAAAATTGAGAAGAAAGATTGGAGAAAACGCAAGAAAGACTGTTGAAGAAAAATACACTTTTGAGAAAATTGCGAAGGAATATCTCAAGATTTTTGAGTCAATTAGGGATAACAATAGAGGGACGATTGGAAGTAAAAGGAGGAAAAAAGTATGAGAATATTAATACTTGGCCAAGATTTCCCCAATCCTTATGCTGCCACTGGTATGAGAATATTTAGCATGTTACCATACCTGTCTAAAAAACACGATATCTCATTAATAGCATTTAAAGAAATGACAAAAGAAGATAGATATAGGCATAATATCGAAGAGTATTGTAAAACTGCTGAAGCAGTTAATCTTCAAGCACGATCAACGAGTCAAAGAATGATGTTTGCAATTCTAAATATATTTTCAAAAAATTATTGGCTTGTCGATTATTATCACTCCTCGGAAATGGAAACGAAAGTAGGGAAGTTGTTAGAAACAAAAGATTTTGAAATAATATATGCTCAAGGACCGCCAATGGCTCAATATGTTTATAATAATACCTTACCAAAGGTACTTGAGCCGGGCAGTGCAATTTCAAGATCATTTTATCAGCATTATATTCAAGAAAATTTTCTCCCCCGAAAAATATTTTGGTATTTACAACACATTAAAGCGAAAAATTATGAAATGAATATGTACAAAAAGTTTGATATGTGTATAGTAGATTCGCTTCAGGATAAAGATATATTAAAGTCCTATCTACCTAATTTGAATGTTTTTGCTATTCCTTATGGGGTAGATTGTAGCTATTTTAAACCCATGAGTAATGACCAAAATTCCTTAAATTTGGTGTTCGTAGGGGTCTTGAATGCTACACATAATGTAAGTGCAATTCTTTATTTTTATAATGAAATCTATCCTTTGATAAAACAGAGATTACCAAGCATAACTTTATTTCTTGTTGGCAGAAATCCCTCAAAAGAGATACAACAATTAGCGTTAGATACGTCGGTAGTTGTTACGGGATACGTGAAGGATGTTAGAACGTTTTTAGCTGCTGCCTCTGTCGTGATAGTTCCAATGACATCAGGATCGGGGATTAAAATTAAAATTTTAGAAGCAATGGCAATGGGAAAAGCAGTTGTTACTACTTCCATTGGAGCTCGAGGAATAGGTGTTACACCGGAGGAAAATATAATAATTGCTGATGATCCGAAAGAATTTTTAAATCGGGTAGTAGAACTTTTAAATGACGAAGAGTTAAGGAAAAAAATAGGCGTTAATGCAAGGAAGCTCGTAGAAGAGGAATATTCTTGGGAAAAGATGACAGATATGTTGAACGACATCTTCCAGAAAGTGGTAAATGGGAGATGAAAATAATTAATTTCATTCAAATAAATGATATAGACATAAAAAGCTTTCTAAAGATAGTTTTAGCCATCCAATTGGCAATACTTGGTATACTAGGTTTGGATGCAATAGGTGCAGATATTCCAATTTTAAGGCAAATTATTGGATTTATTTACCTCACATTCATACCCGGAATTATTATCCTAAGAGTTCTTAAAATTCATAAGTTAACCATAATAGAAACATTTTTATATTCAGTTGGATTAAGCCTTGCTTTTTTGATGTTCGGTGGATTGTTTATTAATATGTTCTATCCTTTTCTTGGCATTTATAGACCGATCTCGACATTGCCCTTAGTAATTACGATAGGCATCGGTTTATTGGTGCTATGCATCTTGAGTTACAAATGCGATAAGGATTTTTCACAGCCAACCTATGCAGACCTGGGACAAATAACATCCAAATCAGGACTTTTTTTACTTTTAATTCCTCTTTTGAGTATTTTTGGAACATATTTAGTTAATTGTTATAAAGATAGTACACTTTTGCTTTTTTTAATCATTGTAATTTCATTAATAGTATGTGTAATCGGCTTCACTAAATACATTCCAACAAAATTGTATCCATTGGTAATATTTTCGATCGCGATCTCCCTTTTATATCATAAATCACTAATCTCTCCGTATGTGATTGGATGGGATGTGCACCAAGAACTTTATTTTTTAGAGACGGTAGCAATAGCTTCGCGCTGGGATCCAACGATCTACAGTAATCTAAATACTATGTTAAGTATCACGATACTACCTGCAATATATTCTCATGTACTTGGTATGAATGGAACGTGGATAATCAAGATAATTTACCCGCTAATCCTTTCATTTGTACCCGTGGGATTGTATCACATATACCAGAAACAGACCAATCAGCAAGTTGCATTTTTTTCCACATTCTTTTTCATATCACCACTGATATTTTGGTCAGAAATGCCCTCATTAGCTAGACAGGAGATTGCCGAGTTATTTTATGTCCTGATAATACTACTGCTGTTAGATAAAAAAATTAGATTAACTGAGATAAGATTTTTGTTTATAATCTTTGGTGCTGGCATGATCGTATCGCATTATGGAGTGTCTTACATTTTTATGTTTTCCTCTTTTTTTGCTTTTGGTATTTTGTACTTAATGAAACACGATAATAGAGTTTTTACCCGTGGCTCAATCTTGATATTTACCACTTTAATCCTTTCGTGGTATATCTACACTGCCGGGTCATCCCCTTTCGTTAGTATGGTGCACATTGGGGATCACATCTATACAAGCATTTTTACCAATTTTTTTCGTCCAGAAACAAGACAAGCAGTATCGATTTTGATGACGAAAGAGGTATCGCCTTTGCATGAAATAACGAAATATCTCTATCTCATCACCCAATTCTTTATAACAGTTGGCATCGGTTGGCTGTTGCTAAAACGGGAAAAAATAAAATTTTGTAATGAGTACATTTCATTTTCGATCGTAAACTTTGCAATGATGATAGGTTGTGCAATCATTCCGTGGTTTTCGGGCACGTTGAATACGACAAGAATGTATCAGATTTCATTGATTTTTTTAGCACCTTTTTGCATTATAGGTGGTAATATCATCGTTCGATCAATATTAAAAATATTTAAGAATTCTTCTCAAACAAACTTCAATAAAACAACATCAAATCAGATGTCGTTCAAAATTCTATCACTTTTTTTGGTTATGTTTCTATTGTTTAATACTGGATTTGTTTATGAAATTGCAAAGGATTATCCGGGAGCGGTTTCATTGAGTAGAGCCAACATAGAGAAGTATGGCGATGTCGAAGACAGAATTATCTTATATGGTACTTATTTTTCTGAAACGAGTGTTATTGGTGCTAAATGGTTATGTGAAAATAGAAATAGAGATAGAAGGGTATATGGAGATTATCGTGATAGATCGCTTGTTTTGACTAGCTATGGCAGGATGCGAATGGGAAGTACTTATCAATTGTTTAGTAATATAATATTAAAAAAGGTCTACATCTATTTAGGATATACAAATGTTGTTGAAGGTATTATTGTGGACAGAGGAAACAATTATTATAACACTACTGAAATTTCCCCCCCCCTCGAAAAAATGAACAAAATATATTCCAATGGCGGTAGCGAGGTTTATTATTACGAATGATGTCTTCCTACAAAAAATTCACCAAAGACATTGGACTCGCAGGCATCGCACAAATCGTAGCCACGCTGAAAGGCTTAATCCTGCTCCCGATACTGACGAAGACGCTCGGAGCCGAGTCCTACGGCATCTGGGCTCAGATCCTGGCAACAGTATCGCTGCTCATGCCGCTTGCCCTGCTCCAGTTGGGCTTTGCGATGACGCGGTTTCTTGCCGCTGAGACGGACAAAGCAAAGATCAGCAAAGGCGTCTCCTCTATCTTTGTAGCATCGTCATTCACCGCATTTGCCCTCTCTTTATTGATATTCATCTTCGCGGAACCGCTTGCAGTCACAGTATTCGGCGGCGCAGGTGCAGCATACTTCGTCAAACTCGCTGCGCTTCTGGTTCTTTTGATGACACTGGATCAGGTGATCATCGAATACTTCGTGGCGTTTCGGCAGATGGAACGATACGCTGTTTTCTCTATACTTCAGACGGTTGGTGAGGTTCTGTTGATTGGCTATCTCGTGCTGTCTGGGTATGGGCTTTTCGGCGCGATACTTTCTCTTCTGGTCGTTAAGGTGATTGTGTTTGCGGCTGGAGTTTTGGTAGTTGGACGTGAGGTTAGGGTTAGCAAGCCGAGTGTTGCGGTGATAAAATCGTATTTGGAGTTTAGTTTACCGCTGCTGCCTTTTGCACTCTGTGTTTGGATTGTTAATTTGAGTGATAGATATGTTATTGGATATTTTGTAGGGATTGAAGCTGTGGGAATCTATTCCGCAGCTTATGGCTTAGGCAGTTTAGTGGCATTTTTCTCTGCCCCACTCTCAACCGTTCTCCTACCCACGATAACAAATTTATATGAAAATAATAAAATCCAAGAACTCAAAACACATCTACAATATTCTCTTAAATTTTACCTCATGTTTGCGATTCCGTCCCTATTTGGACTTTCTATTCTCTCCAAATCAGTATTAAGAACGCTAACCACCTCAGAATTTGTTAGTGGCTATTTAATAGTTTCAATCATTGCATTAGCAACTATCTTATTAAAATGTAATATTATTAATGCAAATCTTTTAATTTTATTTAAAAAAACAAAAATGCTTGGTTCAGTATATTTAATCTCTGCTTCGATCAATATGGCAATGAACATAATCTTGGTTCCGATAGTAGGAATCTTGGGCGCTGCGATTGCTACCTTAGTGACGTTTGCGATCCATTTATCTATATTTAGTATTATCGTTTTCAGAAGATTTCCTTATGACATTGACCTGAAATTCATTATAAAAAGCGTAACAGCATCAAGCATAATGAGCTTAATAATTCTGAAACTTAATCCCATTGGAGCAACTAATATTTTAATTTCTATTGTGGTTGCTACAGCTATATATTTTGGTATTTTAGTACTTTTGAAAGGGTTTACAAAAGAAGAGTATGCATTTTTGAAATCTATTATAAAGAAATGAATTTAAGAATTTTGGAATTTCCAACGTTTTACCTCTTCTTCATTCGTTTTCCTGCTTCAAATAGCTTTTAGTATAGTTAAGGATACCTCTCACTGCCCGTCCACTTGTATAACATATTCCTTTATATTTTAGCAGATAATAAAGTCTAAGAAAACATGCCGGATTGCTTTCATAGTATTCGTAGTTCGAAAAATCAAAATTCTTAAACCATTCAAAGAATTCTTTCGAGTTATACTTTTTACTCACTTCTGTATCATCTATTGTGTCAGGAATGTGTTTTTGTATGTCTTCCCAACAGTGAAACGAGCTGCATGAGAAATGTAATAAACCATTATTGAGGCAATTCTTAACAAATTCGAGAATGTCGTGTTTCACATCAAAATTACAGTTCATAGGATCTATCCCCTCTAAAAGTAACCCCGTTATAGTTCTCAAACATTTTTCGCACAGTCCACAGTTATACTCTAAATACTGTGAGTAACAGACTCTCAAATACTGTAAATAAAGAGGATTCTCTTTTAAGACACATTTTATTTTTTCTTGTCTACTTAGTTCACCGTCATAAGTTACTTTGACATCACCCCAAGAAATATCACTATCAAGCAAAATACGAGTTGCATCAGGTACATTATAGTCTTTGGTAGTAAATGCTGAGAGTATAAGCCTTTCTATCCCATCTGTTGTTGAGGGAGCGCATGAACCTGTAACAATCAAACCATGACTAACCCCGGTCCACCAATCTGTTTTAAACTTATCAAGTCCATATTCCCGGGTAAATATCCCATCGTTCACTATCTCTCCCGCATTCGTTTTAATAAAATGAACGGGCACACCTTCACGATTTGCAAAATCTGTTATCCCATTTTTAACATTAGTCCAGAATTTGTATTCGTTTGTTGGAATATCTATTCCCCATATTGTAATTAAAGTCGGTCTCTTCTCTTTATTTTTTATATATGATGTCAATGAATCTACCCCACCGCTGAATAGTAAGGCATATCCTTCATTGTTAAATTCGTTGAAGACGACATTTTGCACACGAATTTTGCCTGAAGATGAGAACTGTGGATACCATTTTTTAAATGTCTGCTTCAATTTGTTCAAAGAATCTAAATAGGATTTATCAAGATTTTTAACATAAATATCAGCACCAGTAGCCCATGCAACTGTTATGACAGTTGAGAGAGGAGGTATTACTAAAATACTCTCGTCAACATCTTCTATATTTTTGTCATACTCCGCAACAAACCGGTCTGTTGTGAAGTACTTCCTAATATCTTCTGAGAAATCCAATTTAGCTACAAGTTTGTTATCCGATGTCTTTATGTCAGATATTTTGATATATGTTTGGCTACTCACTTTATTCATCCTATCTGATCTTTCTTCCATTTTCAGACCTCTCCTTTCAGTAACTTCGCAGCATACTCGATTGTAAATAAACTACGTTCACCCAATAGTTTTGTTCGCTCTTCAAGCTTTTTCTTAATTTTATCTTTGTTCTGTAATGCATCTTTAACAAGGTCAACTATTTCTTCAGCAGATGTTTTTTCAAAATCGAGAGCGTATTTTTCTTGCCCCATCAATTCCAAGATTCCTCCTATTTTCATTTTATAATATTCTCCTAAGTATATTCCTATGGTTGGGACTTGCATCGTGGTAGCAAACACAACGAAGTGATGTCTTGAACCTACGACTAAATCCATCTGTCCAATAATTGCCTTTAATGTACGGTCATCATATTCGCTATTCATAATAATATTTGCGCTATCTTTATGTTCCATTAATTTAAACACATCGGATGCAGCGACCCGATCACTACTACTTGCGGCATAGTCCATAGGAATAAAAACTATTCTTGCTCCTAATTCAGAAATAAGGCGGTCTAATGCTTGAGCTAATATTTGTTTGGCTTTTTGAATGTTTTCGTGAAAATCCGGTGATATAACATGACTCAAAAAACCACACATATTGACTCCTATTAGAGGATGGTCCACTTCGATTTTTTCGTCTAAAAAAATATCCATGACCTTTTCTTGGCTTATGGGGGGTAATAAAAAAGCATCATCCGTTGTCTCTTTAATTATTGGTTTGGTTACACCCATATTTTTTAAAATGCTCATAGATGTGCCCACATCCCTCAAAGTAATAACATCAACTTTATTAAGGAAAAATCCAGCAACCTTTTTATTAGTCCACTTATCATCAATAGGACCAATAGTTTGCCCAGAGACTATAACTGGCTTCCCGAATATTTTACATATTAAATATACGATGAACCTGGGACATAAACACCATGGCTTACACATCATACTGTTGATGTTACCTCCACCGACATTGAAGAGCAGGTCTGCACTTTTCAAATGGTTCAACAGCCGTTTTCCTTCTTCATTTAAAAAGATGGTTCGGTTATATTTCTTTAAAATCCAAGCGTTAAATAATATGTCGAGCATTCTTAGCAATCTCATGGAAAAATTGAAAGGAAACTTAAGTATTCTCAAAACTATACTTGGTTGAGTCTTTCGTCCTGTGGAGTAACCGCTCAAGTAGCGATCTATCCAATAATCAGATTCTATTTTATGATAGCCAGAAGTATATTCCGGATCATAGGATAATGCTAAAAACTGTGCATCTGGAATGAATTTCTTTAGATTGATTAAATCTGTGGTAAGCATAGCTTCATCGCCTATATCGTGACCGCCATAACCACCCATCAAAATTATTTTTTTACTCATTTCAATCACCTTTTATGATACCGATTAGCCCACTCATCAATCCCCTCACACCGCTGCTATTCCTTTTTATCGCACCCATTATCGACTCCCGCACAAACAACCCCACCACCGACCACCAGAAAGCGAACTTATGCGTGATGTCCTGTGGTAAATTCTTCCTGAATAAATAATAATGGTTCTCTATTCCCATCTTCATTATAGCGTATTTATCACCTCTCGCAGACGGAGAGCCGGTATGAACGAATTTTGCAAATGGTGTGTAAATATTTTGATATTTGCGAGAAACTCTGTATGCAATATCATCATCCTCCCCCCATGAATACCCATGAAAGCTCTCATCAAATTTGAACTCGCTAATAACCTCTTTTCTAAATGCCATAACACATCCAAAAAGAAACTCACATTCTGTGATCTTATCAGCATTTTGAATAGTTGTGGGCATACCAGAAAGTTGAAATTTACCGTTGCCGTATCTCGTTATGAAAAATATTGTTGAAAACACTTGCATTCCAAATATAAAAAATTTTCCAATAAAACTTTTTGGTTTATTTGACATCACGTTACCGGTTACTCCGCCGATTTTTTCAGTGGGGTAATTATTGAAAACATGCATAATCGCTTCAATACAATTTTTCTCCAATATCACATCGTCATCTAATATTATACTAATATCGCCAATACTATTCTCAACTCCTATATTTTCTGCTCTTGTAAGGCTTGCTTCAATATCATGAATATATTTAATATTTAAATCACCAAACGAATCTAACGCAGATTTAAGATTCTCTGTCTCACTTGAATCCACGATGACAATCTCATCTGGAAGCATCGTTTGAATCGAAATTGATTCAAGGCATATAATCACATCTTCGGTCCTATTTTTCGTTGGAATTATCACAGAGATTTTTTCATTCATTCCACACCCTCCTTAATTTTCTCTATCGCATCACAAACACACCTTATCTCCCCCTCCCCCAACCCCGAACTCGAAGGCAGATACATCCCCTTCCGCCCCAACTCCTCCGCAACCGGATGCCGTTCCCCTTCAAACAAA
>Ga0164318_10004275_pt1 | contig 13694 bp, 12 predicted proteins | sample GuaBasSedimGuay9_FD_113734 | JGI IMG/M metagenome (GOLD analysis project Ga0164318, IMG submission 113734) | Subseafloor sediment microbial communities from Guaymas Basin, Gulf of California, Mexico - Guay9, Core 4571-4, 0-3 cm | ecosystem: Environmental > Aquatic > Marine > Hydrothermal vents...
ATTCAAAATTTTGATGATGTTTTTATCAAAGAAATTCTCATAAATTGGTTTCTTATTAATATCATTATTGATTCTATAAAGTTTAGTAATCGCATCGTTGTAAAGGATAACTTTATCATTCTCATCAACTACAAGAAGTCCATCACTAAGCGAGTTAATTACTGCCATCAACTCAGCTTCTCTAGAGTTATATTTTTCAAACAATTGTTTTAGTGAAACAGCCATTTTACTAAAAGATCTACCCAACTCATCAATTTCAGGCAATGACGTTGCTTTTATGTCTATTTCATAAGATCCTTCACTAATTATCTTTGTAGATTTATTTAATTCATCAAGTTGTTTTACAACTTTGCTAGCTTTATACATAGAAACTATATAAGCAATAGCAGCACCAATAATAGTCCCTATTATAATATCTCTAACTAGTCCAAACGTTAAACTTTTAACCGTGTTTATTGGTCTAGAAACTCTTAAGACAATAGTATCATCATAAAGATTTACAGTTTTAGCAACATACATTAACTCAATGCCTATCGTTTCACTGTTTCTAATCGAGTATCCATATGTTCCGTTTTCTACAGCAGTTTTAATTTCTTCTCTGGAGTAGTGATTTTCCATTTTAGAAGCTTCAATTCTTGTATCATAAATTACAGTACCATCTAAACGAACTAATGTAATCCTTTTATTGAAACTATCATCATATTGATCTAAAAATGCTTTATACGATGATTCATCAATAAAATTACTACTAATAGACAGTTCATCAATAACTTCAACAAGTTCGTTTCTAGTATTATCATAGGTAAAATTTGAAACAGTTAAACTAGTAGTAACAAGTGCAACTAATAAAACTACAGATAATATTATTAGATTTGAAAACAATATGCTTTTTCTCATACATCACCCTACTCAAACTTATATCCATAACCAACACTTGTTTTAAGATGTGTTGGATTTTGTGGATCTGTTTCTATTTTTTTTCTTAGGTTTCTTATATGAACATCTATTGTTCTTGTTTCTCCAAGGTAATCATACCCCCATACGGTATTTAATAATTGCTCTCTGCTAAAAACAACTCCTACATTTTTCATAAATACATATAAAAGGTCAAACTCTTTCTTAGTAGTAATAACTTCCTCTCCAGAAACTAACAACTTTCGAGTAGCTTCATCAATAGACAAATTTTCAATTACTATTTTCCCACCCTTTTCTTTTTCACTCATACGTCCTCTCCTAATAAGAGATTTACATCTTGCAATAAGTTCATGAACTCTAAATGGTTTACTTAAATAATCATCAGCACCCATTTCAAAACCAAATACTAAATCGCTTTCTTCACCTTTTGCAGTTAACATAAGAATTGGCGTGGTTTTATTAATAGAGTTTTCTCTAACTTTTTTTAATATTTGAAGCCCACTTTTCCCAGGCAACATAATGTCCAGTATAAGTAAATCAAATTTTTTCTCTATTGCTTTTTTATAGCCTTCATTACCATCATAACTGTACTCTACGTTAAAATTGTTTAGTTTAAGATTATACTTCACTAATTCAACAACGTTTTCTTCATCATCTACTAAAAGTACATTCATAAATTACACTCCTCGTTTTACAAAGTCACCAACCACATTATATATAATCCAATTTGCAATATTTTCAGCATGGTCCCCCATCTTTTCAAGATATTTAACTATGAATAAAAAGTTCATAAAATCTCTCTTATTTATTTTATCATCATTTAATACTTTTTCAAATATATTCTCTTTCAGTTCCCTGTAATAATCATCGATTTTCAAGTCTCTTTTAACCACATCATATGCTAGTTTAATGTCTCTATTTATAAAACTCCTAATTGCATCGGATACCATCAATTTCACTTCGTTAGCCATTAAAATAACCTTTTTATGTATGGAATCAAAAATATTATCATTAATTTCTAGAATTAATTTAGAAATATCTTTAGCTTGATCTCCAATTCTTTCTATATCAGTTGATATTTTATAAATTGATTGGATTATCCTTAAATCACTTGCCACTGGTTGATTCGTAGCGATAAAAATAACACAATCTTTTTCAATTTTTACTTCCATGGCGTTTACTTGTTCGTCATTGTCAATAACTTTTTCTGCCAAATTCCTATCATAATCCCTTAGCGCTTGTATAGCTTCATCAATATTTGTGATTACAAGCGATGTCATTTTTGATAGAGATTTACTAATTTTGTTAAATTCTTTTTCTATTATAGTATTTTCCATAATCTCACCTTTCTATCCAAATCTCCCCGTGATATAATCTTCGGTTCTCTTATCACTAGGATTCGAGAATATTGTTTTGGTATCTCCGGATTCAATGATTTCTCCTAACAAGAAAAATACAGTCGAATCACTTATTCTTGCAGCTTGCTGCATACTGTGAGTTACAATTATAATGGTATAGTCTTTCTTTAATTCATCAATTAAGTTTTCAATTTTCTGTGTCGAGATTGGATCAAGGGAACTTGTTGGTTCATCCATCAATATAACCTTTGGTTCCATTGCAATTGCTCTCGCTATACAAAGACGTTGTTGTTGTCCACCAGATAATCCCATTGCACTTTTTTTTAGTCTGTCTTGTACTTCATCCCAAAGTGCTGCACTTTTTAAAGAGTTTTCAACAATTTTATCTAGTATTCTTTTATCCTTTATCCCTTGACATCTTGGTCCATAAGCCACATTATCATAAATAGTCATCGGAAATGGATTCGGCTTTTGGAAGACCATTCCAACATTTGTTCTTAAATAAATAACATCATATTCAGCAGCATAAATATCATTGTTATCAAAATTAATATCCCCAGATATCTTGCATGAATCAATTAGATCATTCATTCTATTTAGAGTTCTTAAAAATGTAGATTTTCCACACCCACTAGGTCCAATGAGAGCCGTTACTTTATTTGTTTCTATATCAAGACTCAGATTTTTTAAGGCTTGAAAATCTCCATAAAATAAGTTTAAATCTTTAATTTCAAATTCATTTTTCATAATTCCTCCTAATAAGATACTTTACTTACCCTTTTCACTAATATCTTTGCAATAATATTTAGAATAATTACCGCCCCAAGTATAATGATTGAAATTGCACTAGCAAGTTCAAAATTTGGTCGATCTCCACTCATCGCAGTCCAGATATGAACCGCTAGTGTAGTCGATCTTTCTTTTAGAATTACTTTATCTTTTATAGATGCTCCTATTGCATATATTAATGCTGCAGACTCCCCAATAATTCTACCAATACCCAATAATATTCCAGTCATAATGCCAGGGATAGCACTTGGTAAAATAACTTTGAATGTTGTTTGTGTTTGATTTGCACCTAAGGAAAGGGATGCTGTTCTAATATCAAAAGGGATTACCTTCAAAGCTTCTTCTGTACTTTTTATTATAACTGGTAATAGAATTACAGCCATTGTGAGTGCTCCTGATATAATACTCCCTCCACTTGTACCAATTGTTCCGTTTACAAACGGGATAAAAATAGCAGCCCCCATCAATCCAAAGATGATTGATGGTACCCCGGTTAACATATCTATCATTGTTTTCATATACTTAGTTAGTTTATTCTTACGAGCATATTCATTTATATAAATCGCACTAAATACTCCTATTGGTACTGCAATAACCAACGTTAATCCAATTAAGTATAGGGTAGTAATTAAAGAGCCTCTAATTCCTCCACCCTCTTTAACAAGTGTCATTGAATCAATTGATGTACCCATATTCATAATGTCAACCATAGTTTCTGCCCCAAACTTACTGAAAGCGATAAAATCATAATCATCTAAAATGATTGAATCAACAGAACTATTAATTGGTATATTGACTCGAACAAATCCAGAATCAACAATTGAATTTAAATCACTTACATCACGCAATGGTGAATTTTCTCCAATATATGAAATAACAACTATATCTTTTCCTTCTCTATCCTTAGTATCAGTCAATACTACATCCCATTTGTTTGAATAATATTCGTCATCATCCAGAGTTGACGAATACGTAAAATCTCCAGAGACCTCATTCACAATCACGTCTGTATTAAAATCTTGATAATCCGAGATCAAAAGATCATATCCGACAAGTCCGCCACCTGTTTTGAATATATAAATTAATATTGATGCGAAAACCAACAATCCGACACTACTAAAAGAAAGAATAATACCTTTAACTGAATTATCTTTTCTTCTTCGAGCTTTTAATTTTCTATCACTAATTATCATCTAGATTCCCAACTTTCTTCATTATAACTTTTAATATGATGTTGGCAAGAATAATTACAAGCATTAAAACTAGTCCAACAGAGAATCTAATATCATAATCAATTCCAGTCGTTTCTTTAATACCAAGTAACATTCTTGATGTTAATGTTGAAGTTGTGTCAAAAGGATTAAAAACTAATCCTGAAAATCTATTTCCGCTCACCATACTTACTGCAGTAGCCTCACCTAAAGCACGACCAATTCCAAGAATAATACCTGCAAAAATACCGCTTTTAGCAGCTGGTATTAAAACTTTAAGTTGTGTTTGTGTTGGCGATGCCCCTAAAGCCAAAGATCCCTCTTCTAATATTTTATCTACTGATCTGATTGAGTTTTCTGATATCACTGTTATTGTCGGAATTGTCATCATTCCCAAGACAATTGAAGTTGTTATCAAAGAAAGCCCACCAGAAGATTGGAACCCAAGTACTTCTGCAATATTCATAATAACTGGTGCGATGACTCCAAGACCAAACACACCATAAATTATAGATGGAATACTTGCTAAAAGTTCAACTACTGTTCGGAAAATTTCTCTTACTCTTTTCGGGGCAATCTTTGCGATAAAAAGTCCAGTTAAAATTGAAACGGGAATAGATATTAAAAGTGATATTAACACAACTATAATTGTATTAATAATTAGAAAGCCAACACCATAATCTGTTGATATGCCTGTTGCTCCATCTAGCCATTTTATTCCAGTTAAAAAATCAAACAGATTCACGTTTGATATGTATTTACTTGACACAAAAGGAGCAATTCCTTTAACTAGTATAAATATGACAATTAAAATAATAAACGAAGCAGATAGAATTGTTGAAGAAAAAAATATATTCTTCACTATTTTATCTTGTAAATTTTTTCTTCTTATTGATTCTTTTGTTACATACTTTGAAATCATCGCCATATAATCACATCCATATCTTTTGCAAAAAAATGTAGTAAGTACAGTTTTTGCTTATTTCTTTGTTTGTTTTCAATATAGTTAATCGAGATCAGACCACTTTGTAATTGAGCCTTCATAGATAGCCTTGATTTGCGCAGCTGTAAGTGATGTTAAATTATTATCTTTATGTACAACTACAACAATAGCATCCCTTGCCATAATACCAGTAATATTTCCAACTTCTCCAGAATTAAACTCTCTTGAGGCGAAACCAATATGAATGAATAAATTATCTGTAGGATCACTATTTTCTCCATTTAACCCTTTATAAGCATTACTTGATCCTGTATGATTATGATCTGGAATAAAGTTCCCACATTTTGCTGAGAAATCTGTACTTAATGCCCTAGCTATTTGTTCTACAGAATCTGATCCACCAAATTTTATTGTTATATTTGAATTATCCAATGAACATACTGGATAATTATCTAAAATATCATTCCACGTTTTGCCTGTGGTAATATCAACGATACCATTAGCTCCTGAAATTGTAACTTTACCTGTTTTAGTTTGAATATACGCTACCCACGCTTCTGAGATTAACTGGATTGTTTCTTCATCTCCAGTAACTATTCCATTGTTATCAAAGTCGTAAGAATCTCTCAACATATAGTTAAAGTTTCTTGACATTGCATACGAACCGTTTAGAACATTCTCTTCTGTTGCTTCTACACCTTCAAAATCCAATGCTTTAAACTCTTCGCTTAATGTAGACATCGAAATATAGCCAATAGCGAATCGATCTCTAGTAACAGCATTTATGATTTCATCATTACCTGCAGTATTAAACCCATCTACTAATACTGAATCATCTGATTTTGCGGCATCAAATCCTACATAACTCATAAATTTAGCTCTTGTTCCACTTGAAGTATCTCTTGTGTATACATTAATCATATCGTCTTTGTTTCCGGTACATGCAGCAAGTGTTGTAACTAATAATAATGTAAATATCAATATAAATATTTTTTTCATATATTTTCTCCTTTTTCTTATTTATACAACTATTATAAGTTGTAGGGATAAACCAGTAGTTATATCTATGTTAAATCTCTGTAAAGTTATAAACTTTTTTATATAATTGCAAAACATAAAAATTAAAGGTCTAAAAGATACACTCATTATAGGATACTTTTGTAAAAGCATAAGAAAATGTAATATGTAAGCAGTAAACCCTAGACGTAAAATAAAAAGAGCAAAAACTACACTTTGATAGTTTTTGCTCCTTTTTCATATTATAGTCCAAGATTTGATGCTTACATTTATAGTCATGCATTTTTTATAGTCATGCATTTTTCACTTTGGCTTTGCCTGAGGCCAAAATAGTTTTGTTATATCTATCTTTTTTGGTTTTAATCGAAATAACCTTTGATTTGTAAGTACACTTTCTAATCCCCCAAAACCTTCTAGAAACTCTCCTACCTTAAGATATGTTAAATTATATTTTAACTTTCTTGATACTTGATGATAATTGAGTCTAGTATATAAAGCTGTTTTAATCCCCTTTTTTCGAGTGAGTTTTAAGAAATAATTAAGTCTTTCTTCTTCCCATTCTCCACCTAGAAATAATACACAAGATATTTGATTCTTATATTTTGTAACCAAATTTATAAAAATTTCTTCTGTAAGTAAAGATCCACTATCTTTATTATGTAAGAAAGGGCTGTGACAATTAATACAGTGACCTCCACACCCAGTAATAGTAAAAGCTAAAGTAATCTCAGAAGGAATTTCATTAAACACAATGGAATAACTATAATAGTTCATCGGCACTATATCTTTTCTTTGCCTCTATTTGTCTATCTTTCGAAAAGTTCTTAATCCGCTTTAAATACCCAATTACTCTAGTAGCATAATCAACATCATAACTTGAACAGCGTGGACATTTATTATGAGTTGCTTTATCAATATGTCCACAAGTATTGCAAATTGTATTTTTAACATTAATAGTCCAATAATTTGTTTTATTAATCGCTGCTACTTTCAGTAATTTTAAATATTGCTCATAATCTAAATGTTCTTCTAAATTTAAATGTAATGCACTACCTCCATCTAGGTATTTAGTGTATGTATCTCCATGTAGAATAAATTTATCTATTGGGTTCGTTAACTCATCTTCAACAATGTAAAAATAACTGTTATAACATTCTCGTTTTACAACAAGATTATCTCTTGAATCCCATAATGAATTTTTAACTCCTAGGTTTTCTGCTGGAACAAACTCAGTATTAAACATTACCCCAAATGCCTTTTTAGCTAGTTTATTTTCATCAAATATCGGCTTTAAAATATTATTAACAAAATCTTGATAACTTTTGTTATCACTAATTGTAATATTTAAAAATTCAGCTGCTTCGATTAAGCCGTTAATCCCAATAGTTAGAAACTGTTTTTCTAAGCTAATGAATCCCGAACTATAGGCTGGAAGTAGATCATTATTAAGAAACTCTTTAATGATTGAATAGTATGCAAATTGATATTTATGCATTTTCTTCACTTGTTCTCTAATATCGATCTTTTTTTGAATTAGACGATTGAGATTCATAGTAATAACATTAATGCTTCCAGTAGAAACTCCTCCCGCTCCTAAAGAATAACTAAATGTATTGTTAGATAGTTCACTTCTTAATCGACAACAAGAAGCTAAACTATCCGCTTTTTCACTCATATAGATAAATACACTTTGTCCCTCACTTAACTCTTTAGCTGTAACTCTTTTATATTCTTCATCATATACATCATCATCTTTTGTTAAAAGAGCTATTGTTACAACTGGGAAAGTTAACAATGATTTTTCTCTTTCTGAATTGAACCATGATAAGAATTTTTGTTGAAGTTTATTCAAACTTTCCCAATTAGGAATAGATCCATCAGGAAATACAAAATCTGAAAATATTTCTTTAAAATAATACTGATCAAAAATTGAAATATTCCAAAATACACTTTGATACCCTCTAGCTGCAGCTGGTTGATTTATGGAGTACACTACTTGTTGAAAATAACCTTCAATTTTTTTATTAATAGTTTTAGGTCTTTGTCCTATAGTAACAATTTTTTCATATTCTAAATAATAATTATCTCCCCATTCTTTTCGTGCAAAATAATCAAAATACATTAAAAATTCTACTGTAGCTATTGCTCCAGCAAATTGACTTGCTAATGCAAAAACTAGATTGATGAACGAACCACAAAAAGAATCAATATTTTTAGGTGATTTAGAATCTCCACCTAACCCCTGCAATCCTTCAAACAAAAAGGGATACATACTAACACTTGCACAATAAGGTTTTAATGAAGTTTCATCATGTGTATAAATTTCATGTGATTCAAGTTGTCTTATATACTCTTTACTTAAGTCTTCATTATATAATTGTTTAATTTTTTCATACATTAAATGTCTATTTAATAGGATTTTGTCAAATTTATTGAGTTCTTCACTCAAAGTTGCAATATTTTTTGATGTAATGTTGGCATTTGGATCATATTTAGATGCAGTTGCTGGATTACTATTTCCCATATAATCATTAATAATTTCAATATTTTTTTGTAAAGTTGTTTTCATTTTCATATTCTCCTTTTTTTATAATAAAAAAACTATCCTATGTATGGATAGCCTAAAAAAAAGGTTCCATACATCCTGTCCCCAGGGAATGTATTGAGTGAGTATCTGGCTTTACAGTTACTGGGGTAGCATAGGGAATTATCCTATTTCCTCACTTAATATTACTAACTAAATACTACTTTATCTATAATCCTTTGTCAATATATATAATATTTGCAGCTCTATAAATAATTATCCACAATTGTTGCAGTAAATTTAAAATTTCATAAAAAATAATTTCTTATCTTCCTTGATTACACTAACTAATCAATGAATCTTTTATTGTCATTTTGATTTCTTTTATAAATTGTTTTGGAACATACCTAATATTTGAAACTCATTCATAATTTACTTCTAATCTACTTATTATTTATTAAAAAAGATACTGTAATTTTCAAATAGAAAATATTAGTATCTTTTTTTTAATAGTTATAGTACTATTTTATAAATATTTGTAATGCTTTTTTTATTAAATACCTTTAAGCAAACACTTCTTCATCTGAAAACTCAAAATATCTTTTCAAATCATATGGAGAAAAAATTCCTTTGTCAGTAACAATACCAGACACTAAATGAGGAGGTGTTATGTCAAATGAAGGATAATATCCTTTAACTCCTTCTCTTGCTGTTCTAACGCCCATTGCTTGACATACATATTCAGGATCTCTCATTTCAATTTTAACTGTATCTACAGTAGGATGCCCTTTATCTGGCCCACCAGTTGCAAAATAAGGAATTCCCATACTTTTTGCAACAATTGCATATTGGAAAGTACCTATTTTATTACATACATACCCATCTAAAGAAATAGCATCAGCAGCTGAAGTAATAAGATCTATTTTTTCACGTTGCATTACAAGTGCAACCATATTATCAGTAATTAAAGTTATTTCAAATCCCATTTCATATATTACAGTGGCCGTAAGCTTCGCTCCTTGAAAATATGGTCTAGTTTCAGGTACAAAGAAATGAATATCTAAATTTCTCTTTTTAGCGATTTTACACATCATACCAACGATAGTTTCACCATAGCATTGTGTCATTACTTTCCCTTTTTTAGGGAACATATCTACTAAGTATTCAGCAACTTTCTCCATTTTTGCGTATCTTAGGTTATTAAATTCAACAGAATTATCCACAACTGCTTGAGATGCATCAATTCCTGCATCAATTGCCTTTAATGCAATTCCAGCTGATCTATCACATAATTTTTTCATTCTTACAACCGTCGTAGGTCTAGCATGTGCAATTGAATCTGCAGCTTTCAATATATAAGCCTTTTGTTCTTCCTTTGATAAATCTTTACATTCATATGCCGCTAAAGCAACCCCCATTGTAGCAGCAGTATATGGTCCAGCGCTTTGAGTTACCATATCTGTTATTGCTTGTTTAACTTCTAAATGTGTTTTACAAATTACAAATGAAATCTTTGTTGGATAGACTCTTCTATCTAAAATTCTTACTTCACCGTTTTCATACCAAGCAACATTCTCATATTGTAATAAAAATGCAAGTCCTTTATCTTTTCTTTCCATCATACACCTCATATAATCTTTCTGTAATTTTTCTTACTTCTTCATACGTTTGTTTTACGTCAATTGTTTTAAAATCTCCATTCTCATAAACGATGTTTCCATCAATCATTGTCATACATACATCTGACCCTTGAGCCGAGTAAATAATCGAATCTAAGTAATTAATATTTGGAATCAAATGTGGTTTATTAAAATCAATTGCAATAATATCAGCTTTGAAGCCTTCTTTGATTACTCCACAATCAAATCTTCCTTGCATTCTAGCTCCATTTACAGTAGCCATTTTTATTATAGTTTTAGATGGTAGAATCGTTGCATCCTTCTCATATCCTTTATGAATAAGCGCAGCTAAATGCATTTCCTCAAACATATTTAAATTATTATTTGAGGCTGCGCCATCTGTTCCAAGTGATACATTAATCCCCATATTAATCATTTTATTTATTTTGGCAAAGCCACTTCCGAGTTTCATATTACTACTTGGATTATGTACCACAGTAATTCCTTTTGCTTTTATAATGTTTAGGTCTTCATCTTCCAAAGCTACTCCGTGAGCAAACTGGCATTTAGTATCTAAGATACCTAAATCATTTAACCATTTAGTTGGTGTTTTTCCATATTTTTCCTTACATTTATTATGTTCTTTTAATGTCTCAGAAACATGAACATGGATATTTGCATTTCTTTTTTTAGCTTCAACTGCATAAGCTCCTACAGAGCCTTCTGTTGATGTATATTCAGCATGAATACCAAGGTCAATTCTTATACGACCATGATCGGTATTATGATAGTTATCGTATAACCATAATGATTCAACAAATCGTTCATTTTTCTCAGGTTCAGCCTCTGGAACAAAAGAAATAATTGGCCGACATATATTAATTTTGATTTTAGCCTTTGTCACTGCTTCCATTTGAGAAACAGGACGATCATACATATCAGAAAACGATACAGTCCCAGTTGATACCATTTCCATAATAGCTAATTGATTTCCAACTTTAACATCATTTGGCACTAATTTTTCTTCTATTGGTATTACATTATCAAATAACCATTCTTGTAATGCAAATCCAGTTCCAACCCCTCTAAGTAAAGTCATCGCAGCATGACAGTGACTATTAAAGAGTCCTGGCATTAACAATTTATTACTCATGTCTTTTACTATCTCATATTCATCTATTGGTTTTTTTAAACCTACATAAATAATCTTATCATCTTCAATGCCTAAAAATCCGTTAAAAATAACTTCTAACTCATCTCCAAATAAGATATCTGCATTCTTAAATAATATTTTCATTTTTACCTTGTATAATTAATTTATATTAAATTAACTATAACGTCCTTTCTTTTAAGTCTTTATATAATCTTCTATACTAAAGTTACAAACAAGGTGGAGTATATCATATTTTACCTACAATATCTCTAACAAATTTTTCCTAAGTAAATAAATCGAGATAAAAAATAATTTATTATTAATGATATTGCTAGTAAATCTTCTTTAGAAATATCCACTCTCTTTAAAAAATCCATATGTGTAACTCATTGTACATCTTATATATTATTAATTCTACCGCCTCTCTTGATTTTCATGTAATTAAATATCCCAAGTGCTACGATTGTAGCTAAATAAGGAATTGCTTTCATAAACTCACTACTAATAATTTGTGTATCAAATACATTACTTAATGTTTGTGCTAGCCCAAAGAATATACTAGCAAACACAACTCCAATTGGATGAGCTGAACCTAATGCTCCAGCTGCCATTGCCATAAATCCACGTCCTGAAGTGATATTTTGAACAAACATTGTAACAGCACCCATAGAAAGCAACGCTCCTCCTAGGCCTGATAATACTCCTGAAAATGTTATTGCACCAATTTGAATTCTATCTGAATTAATTCCAAGACTATCAGCGGCCTCTTTATTATATCCTATTGAACGTAATCTAAACCCTGAAACAGTTTTAAACATATAGTAATAAAGAATAATTGCAAGTACTACTGCGAAATAATCTAAGTAAGTTAATGACCCAAATAATGTGTGTAAGAAAGGAAAATCTTTTAGAAACTCCACATTTACTCTAGGAATAGTAACTAGTGAAGTATCAACAAATGCACCCTTAACTCCAAATATAATTTGCATTAAGAAGGTGGTTGCACCAAGCATTAAAATATTTACCGAAATCCCAACTACTAACATTGCCCCTTTAAACTTAACCATAAATATTCCTGCAATCCAAGCAACAAATCCTGCTGAAATCATCGCAGTTAACAATGATAATATTACACTATGTGTGTAGAAATTTGCAACTATTGCAAAAAATGCTCCTGTTAACATCATCCCCTCAAGTCCAATGTTAAATATAAATACTCTATTACATATGGCAGATCCTAATGCAACAAACAAAATTGGTGTCATTAATCTAAATGTAGAATTTAGAATAAAAGCGATATACTCTATATCAATATCTACAGTTAACATCATATTAATTCCCTCCTACTTCTAGAACTTTTATTTTTTTATTCTTTTTTCGCCACTTAATTACAATCTTCGCAGAGATAAATAACGTAATACAACCTTGGAGTATTTGTGAAATTTCAAGAGGTACTGATGTGAATCTTGAAATTGCAGTTCCACCTGTTTGAATACTAGCTAGGATGATTGAAGATATTAATACCCCTATTGGGTTATATGCAGAAATTAATGCTGCATTTAATCCAATCCAAGCAGTTTGTCCACTTACAAGTGAACCAGATACATATCTAAAATAGGTTCCGTATACTTCAGAAACTCCTGCAAAAGAACATAACACACCACTAATGAATAATGATAAGTACATTATTTTTTTTGCATTTATTCCCCCAAATCTTGCGAATTCTGGATTAAATCCAGTCATTTTTGATTCATATCCATATTTAGTTTTATTTAATAAGAACCAAACTAAGAATACTATTATTGTAGCAATTATAAATCCTATTGTTAAAGCATAATCAGCATTAATTCTCGGAAATCTCAATTCTTCAGGTATTTGCTTAGTTTGTTTAAGCATCCCTCCTGTTACTGATGTATCTAAAAAGAAAGATACTACAATTCCCATTGCTAAGAACTTAGTTGCATAGTTCATCATTAATGTTGATATTGATAACGACATCTGAAGTTTTTCAAATAAATAAGCAGATAGAAGTGACATTCCCCCTCCAACGAAAACTCCACCTATTACTGAGATGATAAATCTAATCCATAATGGGCCAGGTAAATAAATAGCAATTAAAGCCGCTGTTAAAGCTCCAAAAATCATTTGACCCTCTCCACCAATTG
>Ga0164318_10004276_pt1 | contig 13694 bp, 18 predicted proteins | sample GuaBasSedimGuay9_FD_113734 | JGI IMG/M metagenome (GOLD analysis project Ga0164318, IMG submission 113734) | Subseafloor sediment microbial communities from Guaymas Basin, Gulf of California, Mexico - Guay9, Core 4571-4, 0-3 cm | ecosystem: Environmental > Aquatic > Marine > Hydrothermal vents...
CTATTATATCGATGAAGGAGAAACAAAAGAGATCCGGCTGGAAGCAAGCGGGATTCTATTGAATGTTATCAAGTGTATGTACGATCTCTCATACTCAGAAAAAAATTTCAAAATAGATTTCTTAAGCATATACCTTAGTGAATCAAACATGGAGGCTGAAGTAACGGTGGAAATAACTCATGGCTAGATGTAAAGTTTTTCAAGGGATACTTTTAATCATTTCAACATACTGCGTAGTACGTTTATTCTCGCTCTATAATTTTTCAGGAATTGAAAGCACTGAAGTCACCAAAGAAAAACAATATATCCTTTCCTTTCCAGATTCAACAATCAAAACTGTTCCCTTTGATCAATCGCTCCTGAAAATATTTCCTGAGCCTGCTTTAAAACCCGCGATCGAAAAGAAAACTGCAAGTAAATCTGCAGTCACGGTAAAGATCCCGGATCTTGAGTACATTGGTGTTATTGAAACGGGAAAAAAGGTCTACTCCTTCAGGAATTTGGATACGGGCAATCTGATATTACTTGAAGAAGGCAACTCCGCAGAAGGGGTCACTCTTATTTCAGTCAAGAGTGAAGCATGCAGTTTGGAGATTAACGGGCACATTATCAGGGTGGCCAAATAATGAAGCGTGTAATAGCTGCATTGTCTACAATCCTCTTTCTTACAGGTTGTAAAAGTATGAATACTAATCCATCAGGCCCTATTTCAAAAGCCCCTCTCCTGGGAATTATTCATGACTCCAATGGATTCCCTCTATCGGATGCAGCTATAACTGCTGATGAATCGAAAACAGCCGTATCCGATATAAACGGAAGATTTGTACTGCCTGATATTGCTTTGGGGGGTCATTCCTTCTCTATTAAAAAGGAGGGGTACGAAACTGTACAAACAGATCTATATTTTTCCACTCCTGCCCAGATAATCTATACCACTCTTATTTCTTTTGATGACCTCCTGGAAAAAATAGTTGCAGCATTAAAAGATGCTGATAGTGCCACATCAAAAAACCTTATTTTAAGGGCAGAAGGGATAAACGCCAATTCTCCAAGGCTCAAGTATTTAAAAGTTTTACTCTTTGTAAAGACTGAAAAGTACCAGGAGGCTATAACCGGAATTGAGGAACTTATTAACAGATATCCGGGCAGCAAAGATCTGTTGTTGACGGAGGAAGAAATAAAAAATCTTCAGGGGGAGACTCATGAACATTAAGGATCAGTCAGGATGGACTTTTATCGAGACTCTTATTGTACTGTCTATAATCCTGATACTAACCAGTACGGTAGGATTTATGGCTGCCGGGTATGTTGACAAAGCCAGAGTTATATCGGCCAAAACACAGATAGAAAATCTTTCAATGGCTCTGGATACCTACTTTATGGATACAATGCAGTTCCCGTCAAATGAGCAAGGCCTTGATGCCCTATGGACCAAACCGATACTTGAACCTCTCCCTGACGGGTGGGACGGACCGTACTTAAGAAAACCAGTGGCAAAAGACCCCTGGGGATTCAGCTATGAGTACCAAACCCCCGGTCCGAACGGATTGCCTTACAGCATTCTCTCCCTTGGGAAAGACGGTATCCCCGGAGGCGAAGGAACCTCTTCGGATATTTCTTCCTGGGAGAATTAGATGAAAACAATATCTTCCCGGAACGGATTCCTTTTTCTTGATACCATCATAGCGCTTTTAATTCTTTCTGTTTGTACTGCAGCAATTACCGTTTTTCTTCTTGATATTGGCTCTTTGGTTTTTAAGACAGAACAGGAAATGGCTGTGCTTATCCGCAGCAGTAACAGTTTTTCTCTCAGGGTTTACGAAATTCATGAACAGAAATGAGGGGTTCTCGCTTATAGAAGCGGCTATGGCACTTGCAGTTATTTCCGTCCTCGGTTTTGCATCCATCAGTTTTTTTTCAGAGTCCTTAGATTTCCTGGATAAGGCTGCATCGGCGAATATACGGAATAAAGAGACAGCAACTCTTGTGTATTATACCATGACTACCGTAGAAAGAATACGTTTTCCGTTCTGGACAGACCTGAAAAGTGAAATAGAGCATCCCCGCGGCGGAAACGATCTTCTCATTCCATACCTGGACGGGAAAAGTGAACGCACACTCGCTTTGACCTACAGAAACGGTATCTTATCCATTAAAACCCCTGAATTAAAAAAGCAATTTGCCGGAGGGGAGAGCTGCAGCATTGGGCTTTTAAAAACAGCTGGAGGCGGTATTGCAGGAGTATCACTTACACTGAAATATGCAGGCAGAGAGAACATAAGGATTATGGCTCCCTTCGGTGCAATTGGGAATACTGTTTTTCACGGGACCTCACCTTGAGAGAAGATGGTTTTTTCAGCTTTCAAACGCTTTTGGTTACCCTGTTTTTATCTATTATAATTACAGGCACCGGAACAGCGGTCTATCTTGTAAAAAATTTTGCAAATAGAGTTAACCGGAGAGTTACAGAAAAGAGTGCCTTGCAGAAAGAGGTAATGAATATCATTAATCAGTTATCCGGAGACCCGACTCCTGATGCTGACTCCACTTTTGATCCGGTTTGGCATTACATCAGCAGTAAATCAACCGAAAACATGAAACTGCAGCTCACTGATTTATCGAGCAGAATTAACATTAACTCCGTTCATCCCCTCTTCCTGGAACGGACACAGCTCAGGAGTACTTTTAAAAACGGAAAGACAGTGGAAACCTTCAGAAATATCCGTAACAAAAATGGTTTTTGTATCAATATATCAGCAACCTACAAGGATATCTTCAACAAAAGCGACCTTGAAAACTACTACACTTCCTATGGTTTCATGAATATAAATACTGCGTATGAGTTCTCTTTACAGAGAATGTTTAAACTACTGACGGATGATCCGGCTGCGGCGGAAGTTTTCCATTCCTTTACAGCAGGAGCCTTAAGCAGCAGAAGGATAATGGATGCTGATGAATTGCTGACAGCGTTCAGATACAGTTACCATTCAATTTTCCCGCTGATAGGGACCTGTCCTGAAATGAACGTGAATTTTATCCCGGAATTTATCCTGAAACAAGTTCTCATCTATCCCTACGGCGGCAAACAGCTTGAAAACAGCTCAGCCGTTCTTCAAAGAATTCTTTACCTCAGAAAGGCTCAGGAAATAACTTCTTCCCAGCTTAGGACTATTATAACCATTGAAGAACCTCTTCAGGAAAGGATTTTTCAGTATGTGGGAACAAAAACGTGGTTCTGGGAAATAAAAATTACGACTAAAAAAAGCAGTGCACAGGCTGTTGCCGTTTATCTTCCGGGAAATAATTACTACAGACTCTACTCCTTTACTGTTTCACACCTTCCATGAGTTATCCATTGCAGCGTGTCTTTATTCCCGAGAGGAAGTCTTTACTTGAATTTCACCTCATAGTTCAGCGGTTTATTCAGAACCAGAATCTTTATAAGGGGTATTCTGAATCTGACTGAATCACTGCTTAATTTTTCTCCGCCGGTCTGAGAGATAACCTTTCCTTTTACCCTGACGGTGATATCCACCACAGAATCAATGATCCCTTGTCTGCTCTCCTCCCCTAACATGTACTCCATCATATCAAGATAATCGGTTTCAGAAAGATCTTTGTTGGCAAGAGGGCCGAAGTTCTCCATAAGGGGATTGTTTAAGGAAGGATTTTCATTCAGGAGCTGTTCAATGGTATCGCAGTTAAGGGAAACGGTAAGAATGGACACACCGCTGTCTGAAGCAAAGGTAAAGATGCCGGGATTTTTTGTCTTACCGGCATCGGTTACAGCATCATTGATATCGGAAAAGGTAAAAGTGCCCTTCAGACTCTCAGGGCGGGGAGACTCAAGAGAGGTAAGGGTGACACTGCTTCTCTTTGCAAAATCATCCTCTATCTTCTTCAGATTAAAAAACTGCCCTTCCTTGATCGTATCCTGATTCCCGGAAGGAACCAGATCGGATAACTGAACTGCAACTTCGGTAAAGTAAGAAGCCAGATTGATCTCAAAATCGACACTTCCGGCTCCATTTTTATCAACGAAAACTTCCTGTTTCATTGCACAGGAGGACATCAGGGTTATCATAATTATTAATACAGCGGCAATCGCTGTTTTGTTTTTTTTCTTCAAATCAGAGCTCCTCAAATTTCTCAGGTAGGGGATAATATACCACAGTGTAATATTTACGGCAAGTAATACAGAATAACTCTAAAGGCGTGATACGAGTATTAACTCGATCTCCTTCTGATCCAGCTTAACAGGGGTATTTTTCAGAGAGACTCTTCCTGCTGCTGATTTAAGCTCTTGTTTTGTAAACCCGTAATCTCCAAGCCGTTTTATAGCATACTTTTTTATCCATTTATGTAAGCGGTTTACAAGTGCCATGCAATTATCCTCAATACTTCCGGCATCTTTTCCATTTAGAGCAACACCGGCTCCCGCATACCTTTTAAGTGCTGAATTGTTCCACCCTTCTTCACTGGAGCTTAATTTCTCAATAATTCTTTCTGTTGCAGCTCCCAGCAGGGTTCCACATACAACACCGTGGGGGATTTTATGCATGGCTCCGAGGGTGGAAGCCGCTCCATGAATTACCCCCAGCCCTGCGTTAGCAAGAGCAATGCCTGATAGATAGGCCGCAAGAGCCATGGAACCCCTGGCTTCTACATCAGTTCCCTCTTCAATGGTCCAGGGAAAACTCTTTCCGGCAAACCGGAGACCTTCAACTGCAAGAGCGTCTGTATACTTGTTGTGGCCGGTAGATACATAAGCCTCTATAAGCTGGGTAATCGCATCGAGTCCGCTGGCAGCAGTTATATCCTGAGGACAGCTGGTAATCAAGGCAGGATCAAGAAATGCAGCTTCAGGAATATACTTGTTGTGACGCAGCGATTTCTTGAATCCTCCAGGGCCGATCCTGCTTATTACTGCATTCTTTGTAGCCTCTGAACCTGTTCCTGAGGTTGTAGGTACTGCATAAAAGGGCAACTTCGCTCCGGTAGGTGTTTTTGTTCCCACCCCCTCAAGGTAATCGGTGATTGAACCCTCCATACAGAGCATTGCGGATACAGCCTTTCCCGCATCGAGTACCGTCCCGCCGCCGACAGCGATAACTGCATCTACCGCTTCTCCGGATAAAGATGCAACTATCCGGTCTATTGCAACAGGATCATTCTCCCCTGATGCGCTAAAGTGAATATACTCTATCCCCTTTCTTTTTAAGTAATCAGTAAATTTCTTCCAATTCTCTGTCCCGGGAAAAGAGGACTTTCCGGTAATAAGAGCAATTTTGCGTATTCCGTTCTCTGCAATAAGATCGGGAAGTTCCAGGATTATATCTTTACCGTAATAAAGTCCCGGTGCAGGGCTGATTACAAACCTTCTCATTCTACAATAATAAGTATTTAAATAATCATTTGTCAAATAAAAATTTTTATAATATAGTTCCTTTATGAGTGAAGAAAAATATGTACGCCCGTCATGGGATGAATACTTTATGGAAGTTGCTGATGCGATCTCCAAACGTGCTACCTGCGACAGAGGCAGGAGCGGATGTGTTATTGCCAAGGACAGGCAGATTTTGGTTACCGGGTACGTAGGGTCTCCTCAGGGGCTGCCTCACTGTGATGAAGTAGGGCATCAGCTAAAAAAGACCATCCATGAAGACGGTCATGTTACAACTCACTGTGTGCGGACTGTTCATGCCGAGCAAAACGCTATCTGTCAGGCTGCCAAAAGGGGCATTGCCATCGATGGAGCGACTCTCTACTGCCGAATGACTCCCTGCAGAACCTGCGCAATGCTGATCATCAACTGCGGGATTAAAAGAGTCGTCTGCGAGAAGAAATATCACGCCGGGGAAGAATCCGAAGCGATGTTTCAACAGGCAGCAGTACAGCTTGATTACGTGAGTAATGAGGTATTAAAATACCGGGATCAATAACTACTTTTTCATGTGTGTACCGGGAATAAAGATCTCTTTTTTCTCAGGGTTGGAACTTTCCCGGTAGATTATTGCTATATTGCCGATAACTGAAATCAAATTTGCATTCAGTTTCTCACTGAAACTTCCTGCAAGAGCTTTTTTTTCTTCTTTGTAATCGATAAATTTTACCTTGATAAGTTCATGATCCTCAAGGGCTTTATCAATTGCCCGGGTAACTTCGCTGGTCAGGCCGTTCTTTCCCAGCATAACCACCGGCTTTAGACCGTGTGCTCTCTTTCTTAAAAAATTGCGTTGAAAACCGCTTAGCTTTATCATACTCTTTCCTTATTCTTAATTTTACGGGAAGTGTATCCCCAGCCAATTTGAAGGATCCGCCATTGATTGATCTATAAGTCCAATGGAGACATCATCGGTAGTTTCAGCAACAAGATACGGTACTCCGCTAAACGGGAACCGTGCCCCCTTTCCTTCTACATTGACACCGGCAATGCTGTGACTGTAAACGGAAGATACCATAAGTATTCCATCAATGCCATAGTGTTTAAGCAGAATGAGGTATAATAGTACCCGTGAATCGCAGTCTCCCTTTTCCTGAACAAGACATGATATGGGGCTTAGAACATCCGAAAGGGTTCCCGTCCGATAATATTCATACTTCTGAATCCAGGAAAGCAGCAGTGCACTTTTCTCATAATCGCTTAAGGAGGTAAAGCCGGGATCAAGATGCTGAGCTAAAATCCGGGATATTCTGTCCAGGCGACGGTAATTATCACGGTACAGGATACGGTAGTACCTGGTCCAGGCTTCGTTTACCATACGGGTATTAACATAGGCAGAAAAAATCCGGGCCTCTCTTTCGACAACAACCTGAGCTGCTTCTGTCTCATTCAAATCATGGGTATAGAGAACTTCTTCTCCATTGATATCAAGATAATGTATGGATTTCTCGGGACCGGGGACGGGATAATAGTACTGGCTTACAACTCCCGGGCTGCACCGCCCTGCATCATCCAGAGTAAAAGAATCCATAGCAGAAAGTATAAAGTCATGATAATCACTATACTTTCCTGAAAGAGAAAACGAAAGAATTACATAATCTGCATCCTCGCCGTCGATACATACCGTAAACCCCTTATAGGTGTTTCCCGATAGAGAAAAACTAATATTACCGAAATATGATGCCCTTGTTTCGTAGTTGAGACTGTCTCCCTCTCCCCTTCCGTTCAGCCGGGAAAGAACCGATGAATAGATCTTCCCGGGGTTATCATAGGTATCCCCGGAGTACCGCTTTATCTGCAGGAATGCATTTTGGGAAGGATCAGCGAAGGTAACTTTATCGTTCTCGCTCCCCAATACGGCCCATCCTTCAGGAAGATAGACACTGCAGGTCTCAAAGAAGCCGAGTTCCTTTGCAAATAATCCGGCAGAAACTACGAAAACAAGAATAATAAGAATTTTATACTTCATACTTAATTATCAGCAGAAAGTTTATGCCTCTTGATCTTTTTCGTAGTTGTCATTTCCATTGGTTCGTCCAGTATGGTCAATTTTGATATTCTCTTGTAGGGAAGGACTTCTCTGTTCACCCTGTCCACTATCCTTCCAAAGACCTTACGGGTACTCTCTAAAGTCTCTTTTTCTCCTGATTTCTCAAAAACCTTTTTTAGAGCCTCTTCGTTGGGGTATATAAGGACCTCAATCCCTTCGGTTTTCATTTTCTCATCCAGGACGTATCCCCGGACAAGAACCTGTTCGATTTCGTCATCCAGCTGAAAATGATCCTCAATCTCCTCCGGAAAAACGTTTTTACCCCCTTCGGTCACAATCAAAGACTTCTTCCGGCCGGTAAGGTAGAGATAATTTTCATCATCCAGGTATCCAACATCCCCGCTTTTAAACCATCCGTCTTCGGTAAAGGCCGCTTTTGTTGCTTCCTGATTCTTGTAGTACCCCTGCATAACCATAGGTCCTTTAATATATATCTCTCCGCTGCCCTCATCATCAGGGTCGAAAATTTTCATATCCGCACCAGGAACAACAGCTCCTACTGAAGCCTCTTTGTAATGCTCTATGGGGTTTAAAGCTACAATGGGAGATGTTTCGGTTAACCCGTATCCCTGAACAAAATCTATTCCGAGCTGATTAAACATACTGAAGGTTGAAGCCGGAAGCGGTCCTCCCCCGCAGATGCATATTCTGTTGGTTTCCAAAGAAAGTTTTTTTAAAAGGAATCCAAACATTTTTTTTCCTGGATTAATTCCTGTTGTTTTTTTAATAAATCCACTTACATACATAAGTGCCCTGATAATCCCGTATAGAACAATCCCCTTTTCTTTCACCCCGCTCATAAGGGCTTTAAGCATCTTGTTAAAAAGCATGGGGATAGCAAGGAACATGGTAACCTTCCCCTGTTTCAGATCTTTAAGAATCTGTGATACAACAAGTTTCTTGGCAAAAACAATTTCCGCTCCTACGGACAGGGCTTCGATAAACACAGCAAGCATCGTATATGAATGATGAAGCGGCAGCAGCGCATAAAAAACATCGGTACTAAAAAGTTCCATATGCCCCTGGCTGAGAAAACAGTCACTAACGAGATTCTTGTGGGTAAGCATTACCCCCTTCTGATTTCCTGTTGTGCCGGAAGTATATAGAATTGCAGCAAGGTCATCCACAAGCGGCTTTTCTACTTTTCCCTTACTGCCTTTACCCTTATTGATATTCAAAATGTATTCGGGTTTTTCGGCAGAAAGGGAGAGTTTGAAAATTCTGCCGTTGGCGGGTTTTATTTCATCATATTTTTCACTGTCGATAAAGAAAATTTCAGCATCTGAAAACTCAAAAAGTTCAGTAATCTCCTCTGATTTCAATTGATAATCGATGGGGACAACTGTCCCACCAGCGAAAAGGATGGACAGATATGCAATTGTCCATTCAGGAGAATTTTTACCAGTGAGCGCTACCTTCACTCCTCTTTTCACCCCTTTACCGGCAAGGTATGATGAAACATCTTCTATGCTCTTGAAAGCTTGAGAATAGGTAAAGAATAGATTATCAGGTTCGTAAATGGAAAAACAGCGGTTATCCGGAAACTCACCTGCTATAATGGTAAACAACTCGGGTATAGTCGGCCATTCACCTTTAAACTCTTTTCCCCGGTACTTATCAAGTTTCTTCCAGGGTTCTCTATGAACATACATACTTCATCCTCCGTTTCTTCAACTATAATCCATCAGCCTGATCAGCGCAAGTTTTAGCAACCGGAATATTAGATCAATCTGTATAGAGGTTTAAACTCACGCCCCTCAGGAGGCCCTTCCATCCACATCCCCTCCTGGAGGAGTATCTCATTCGGTTTGTACCCGCCCTTGTAAGACATATGGGGATTATTCTCCACGAAGTATCCCAGATAGTAATATTTTTTACCACTTTTTTTTGTCAGTTCAATCCCTTTGTAAATTGAGAATCTACCGGGGCTTAAGTCGAGATAATCGGTATCGTAATAACAGTAGATGGCAGAATTAGCTTCCATTCCGGCATCCATATGGGTAACAGCAATCAGTGTATCATTATCTCTGATCTCTATTGTTCTGGAAAACGAGAAATTGGTAAAAAACGATTCTGAAAACTGTTCAAAACCTTCCACCTCTGTTTCAGGATCCCTCATCTCCTTGAAACGTTTTTTGTGCTTTTTGTAAAGAAGGAATTTTTCTTCCGAAACCTCCGGATTGTCAACAACATCTATCCTTAAGGATTCATACCTTTTAAAAAGACGTTTGGCATTACGGGAGAACACGTATCTTTCTACCGGGATTCGTATCGGCAGACACTTATGGCAGCTCCTACAGACAGGCCGGAAAAAATACTTCCCAAAATGCCTGTATCCCCGGTCAAGGAGGAGGTCTATCTCCTCATAATTAACATCATCAATAAGATAACTTTCACTTAAGAATGTTTGCCCTTCAATGTAGGGGCATGCTGATTCAGTATCTCCAAGGGTATAACCGCGGAGCATAAACTATATTTCTGAAAGAGGTCTATACCTGACTCCCTCCCGTGGTTTAGCCATTAAAGGAGCAACAGTTTTACGCCATATCAGATAATGCTCTGTCTCCTTATGAGCTTGAACAGCATCCTCTGAGCGGTAGACTTCATAGAGTAAAAAACGGGATGAATCATCCTCCATTTGGAGCACATCGAATCGTATATTCCCCTCCTCTTTCCGGGTCCCTTCTCTATTGGCCATTGTTGCTTTAATAAAAATATCCTGCCCGCCCTGCACCAAATATACATCTACGCAATAAACAACCATAACACACTCCTGCAGTAATACTATCCACATTATATACCTTCCGCGGACTTTTTCCAGTAGCAATATTGTCATACGTTGTATTATGGGGTACTCTACCAGTTGTCTTCTTGCAATAAAAATAATAAAGGAATTGATATGAAACCTGTTATAGTACCCTGGTCAAAACTCCCGAAAGAAAAGAAGCAGTATTATCTTAACCGATCAGAGATTGATATCTCCAGGGTTAGTGAATCTGTTTCCGGTATTATCAATGCTGTTAGAACTGAAGGGGATGCAGCACTTCGAAAATTCACCAAAGAGTTCGACGGTTTTGACAGCGCAGGTATTTCTTTAAAAGTCAGCAGGGAAGAAATAGATGAAGCGGAAAATAATCTTGACAGCACTGTTAAAAAGGCACTTGAGTATGCCATAGAGAATATCACCCTTTTTCATGAATCCCAAAAGCCTTTATCAATACACTTCAAAGAAATAAAACCCGGCATCCTTGCAGGTGAAAAACCAACACCAATAGAATCAGCAGGTTTATATGTCCCGAGAGGCAGGGGCAGCTTTCCGTCAATGCTGTATATGCTGGCCATTCCGGCAAAGGTCGCTGGTGTAGAAAGGGTCTGCGTGGTTACCCCTCCAGACAAAGAGGGGAAAGTAGATCCGGGGTGCCTCTATGCAGCCAAGTTATGCGGTGTCGATGAAATTTACCGTGCAGGCGGAGCTCAGGCTATTGCAGCGCTTGCATACGGAACGGAGAGCATTGATCCGGTAGTAAAGATTACCGGTCCCGGAAGCATGTATGTTACTGCCGCTAAAAGACTTTTATACGGGATGGTCGATGTCGGACTTCCTGCAGGGCCTTCTGAATCAATGGTTCTTGCCGACGGCAGTGCTGACCCATGGAAGGTTGCACTGGATCTTCTGGTTGAATCGGAACATGGCTCGGACTCCTCTGCAATTCTTGTTACCGATTCTCTTTCCCTGGCAGAGAAAACAGCGGAACATGTAGAGAACCTTGTTGAAAATCTGCCTGAGCCGAGGAAAACCTTTGTTACCGATGTATTCAGCGGATACGGAGTAATTCTTCTCGTCGATTCCATGGGAAAGGGAGCGGATATAGTAAACACGTTCGCTCCGGAACATCTGCAGATTCAGACTAAAGAACCTTTTACAACACTTTCACTCATAAAGAATGCAGGTGAAATTCTCCTTGGAGATAACCTGCCCTTTTCCGCAGCAAACTATGTTACCGGAGCCAATGCCGTTTTACCTACCGGAGGTACGGCTAAAACTTTTTCGGCTGTTTCTGTACGGGATTTTATAAAATACTCGTCTGTCATTTATGCCACTGAATCAGGTTATAATAACTTCAGGGATCATGTTATTACCCTGGCAGATTACGAAGGATTTGTAACCCATGGCAATGCACTGAAACTGAGAGAGAAAACAGTTGACTAGCGGTCATTGAGAAGGCTGCAAACAGCACTTATTTCGCTGTCATACTGTTTAATCATTTGATCCGCATATCCCGACAGGCTTTGCATGTTCTTTTGCCCGGCATCATCTATGGAAAATCCGGAACCGGATATTTCGATATTAACCCGAAAATTCCATGTATCCCCATGCATGGACTTCCTCGTATGAATATCCCTGCTTAAAACCGCCGGTTCCAAGAGACAAAATGACAAACTCTTTCTCCTCCGGAAAAATCTTTTGAGCCTCTACATATGCCAAACCTGCAGGGTTGTTTGCAAATACTGCCCCGTCTATTAAAGAATATTTTTTATCTTCCAGAACAATCGGGCTTATGCGGGCAGGCGGAAAAAATGTTGGTGCAGCGGAGGAAGCCCTTGCAGCATCTCTCATGTAATAATTATGGTCATCATAAGCATCCTTATGCATATCACGTTTTTTTATGCAATGTGGTTCCATTGCTTCGGTATCAAAACTTGTAATAATAAGGTTTGTTGCGGCATCCTGAATTGTGGCATCGCCATTCTTATCAAGGCGCCGGCGCATCTCCTGTAAAATCCGTGCAGGGAGAATACCACGGATCCCTCCGCCGTCTATCGAAAGAATTGTTTTCATATATAAATTTTTAAGACCATCCACACTGCTGCAATAATAAGTATCCACACAAATATCTTTTTTAAACGAGACACCTTAACTCTGGAAGAAAAATGTGCACCAGTAAGGGCACCTGCAGCAATAAACGCAGCTACTATCAGTGTAAAATGCCAATCTATCGATGTTTTCAAACCATGTCCCAAAAACCCCAATGCTGATGAAAAAAGAACCATGATTGAATTAGTTGCAAAAGCAATACGAAGCGGCATACCGCCAAGGATTATCAACAGGGGTACGATCAGCCCGCCTCCGGAAATTCCCACCATTCCGGCAAGAAATCCAATGATAAATATGACTGGGAGAACAATAAAGATCGGAAAGTTATACTCCTCATTACAGCACTTCCTTTTCCACATATATCCCCACGTAATCGGGATCGATTTTCTCTCTTTTTTTGCCATGAAGAAAGCAGATATCAGAAGAAGAACGGCGAATACTATTTTGAGATATACCGGATTCACCCCAATTGAGAGATACCCCCCGATAAAAGAACCGGATGCTGAAGCTGCTACAACAGCAAATCCAAGTTTCCAGTCAAGAAGTGCTTTTCTGTTATACACCAACATCATTATGGTTCCTGAGACCATCAGTATAAACAACGAGGTTGTAGCTGCCTGATTGAAACCAATACCGATAGTCAGGAAGATGGGAACATAGAACTCACCGCCCCCTTTGCCGAACATTGACAGAATGGCTGCTATAACAAATAGAATCCCGCCTAATAAATATACGTTCATATTTTAATACCTGAGCCGATTGACTCTACTATACCTGAATCAATATCTCTGTAATACAGAACCGGTGCTCTGAAGAGAGGCACTTTCCCATATGCTTCAAGAGGAATCAGCATCTCGAAATCATCGCGGTAATCCTTCCAATCAATAATTAGGGGAGTTTCAAACCCTCCCTCCAGACACTCATCAAGAGTATCAAAATACTCAATAGTGCCGAAAAGAGGAACAAAGTCCTTTAGTTCAGACTTGTCAAGATACGTTCTTACGGTAAGTTCCTTCAGCTGGGCAGCTGGTATTCCGCTCTTTACCTTATAAACCAGAGTATACCCTTCTTTGAGTATCTCTCTCTTTATATCAGAGTCAATTTCCTTCTGCTTTGCATAACGGCCGATAAGAACACCATCTACACTCCCCGTGCGGAGGGCACCAAGAACCTGAGCGGCACTTCCCATCTCAACCATTTCCACTGTATCACTCAGAGAGTCGGTTATTTTATCAGCAAACGGTTTCATTGTCGGGCAATAAGCTATTTTCTTTTTCATGCTGCAAATATACATAAATCCGCATATAAGGTCAACCGCTATTTTA
>Ga0164318_10004277_pt1 | contig 13692 bp, 12 predicted proteins | sample GuaBasSedimGuay9_FD_113734 | JGI IMG/M metagenome (GOLD analysis project Ga0164318, IMG submission 113734) | Subseafloor sediment microbial communities from Guaymas Basin, Gulf of California, Mexico - Guay9, Core 4571-4, 0-3 cm | ecosystem: Environmental > Aquatic > Marine > Hydrothermal vents...
AAGCAGGTTTAATGACATGTTTGATTTTGGAATAAATATTCCGGAAAATATTGATGCTCTAAAAATCAAAAAAAACCTGCAAAAATTAATTGCAGGTTTTAATTTCAATAAAAAAAGGATTATTTTATACCGAGCTGATTTTCAACCAATTTAGTAACATCGTCAGCATCATCAAAATATAACAAGGTATTTTTATCGATAATAAATTTATAAGCATATTTTTTTGCAACAACTTTTAAGGCTGCATCGAATTTTTTACGAATAGGCTCATAAATCTCTTTTTGTTTTTTTCCGGCTTCCGTTTGTGCCGATATTTGGAACTTTTTTATGCGTTCACCCAAAGCGTTAATCTCATCAACTTTAGTTTGTTTTATAATATCACTTAAAGTTTTTTCATTATCTTGGTATTCTTTAACCTTAGAATTATACTCATCTTGCATGCTTTTAATTTGATCTTCCAATTGCTTCACAAATTTTGCATATAAAGTATCGGCTTTTTGAACTTCCGGCATTTTTTTATAAACCGCTTGTCCGTCAATATGTCCGTACTTGAATTTTTGAGCATTCACTCCGGAAAAGGCTAATATTACTATAAGTGTTGAAAGTGTTAAATTTTTCATAATTATCCGTTTTATTAAAAAATTATTTTTGAACGCACAAATATAAATATAAATTCTATATTTTGATAATGAATACGAAATAACTACTTTTGAGCTTTTAATTTATAGATGGCAAGTCAAATAAAAAAACTGGCGGGGCAAACAGCCGTTTACGGTTTCAGCAGCATAATCGGACGATTCTTGAATTATCTGTTGGTTCCTCTTTATACAAATCTGTTTTTAACTTCACAATACGGTATTGTTACTGATTTATATGCCTATGCCGGCTTTCTGTTTGTTCTTTTGACTTACGGAATGGAAACCGCATATTTTCGTTTTTCCGAAAAACATCAAAATTCCGAAAAAGTTTTTACTACGGCAATCAGTCCTTTATTAATTACAACTTCCGTTTTTTTGACTGCAATTATTATTTTTGCTCAACCGATTGCAAACATCTTAAGATATCCCGAGCATAAAGAATATGTCATTTGGTTTGCCCTTATTATTAGTCTGGATACACTAACAACAATTCCTTTTGCTAAACTGCGAAGAGAAAATAAAGCCGTAAAATTTGCAACATTTAAGTTTATCAATATCGGACTGAACATCGGTTTCAACTTATTTTTTCTGCTTCTTTGCCCCTATTTGATTAAACACAATCCGAATTCATTTATACATGCATATTATTCCGAAAATATCGGTATCGGTTACATTTTTATTTCTAATTTAATTGCAAGTGCCGTCACCTTACTTTTATTTATTCCGGATTTTTTAAAAACAAAATATACCTTCTCAAAAACCATCTTAAAACAACTTCTTATCTACGGTTCTCCGCTTTTATTTGCCGGACTTGCAGGTATGGTTAATGAGGTGATTGACAGGGTTTTACTCAAATACTTGATTGTTGTTCCACAGGGTATTTCTAATGCAAATAATTACATCTTTTCTCAAATCGGAATTTACGGTGCAAATTATAAATTATCCATCTTAATCACTTTATTTATTCAAGCATTCCGCTATGCTGCAGAGCCCTTCTTTTTCAGTCATGCTAAAGAAAAAAATGCCAAAGAAACCTATGCCAAGGTAATGAACTATTTTATTATTTTCAGCTTAGTTATCTTTTTGGGAATTATGCTTTACATTGATATTGCCAAATATTTCATCAATGAAAATTATTGGTCGGGTTTAAAAATTGTTCCTATTTTACTCTTAGCCAATTTATTTCTCGGTGTTGTTTACAATCTCTCCGTTTGGTACAAACTGACCGACAAAACAAAATACGGTGCTTACATTGCAGGTATCGGAGCATTTGTGACAATTGTATTAAACATTATTTTAATTCCGAAAATCGGATATATGGGCTCTGCGTGGGCAACCTTCTTTTGCTACTTTACAATGATGACCGTATCATACTTTTGGGGCAAAAAACATTATCAAATTAGCTATCCTCTAAAAAAAATATTCCTGTATACTTTTTTTGCACTTGCTATTTTTTTCATAAGTAACTATGTCGAGTTTATCGGCTTTAAAATGTATCTTTTTCATACCTTGCTTTTTCTATCATTCCTTTTATTCGTTTCGATCAAAGAAAAAATATTCCGTTTTAATAAACTCAAAAAATAATTTGATTTTCACATCATTAAAAAATGATACATATCACACAATATGTTGAACAAATCATCTTTTTCTTAGATAAAATCGCACTTTTATATTACTTTTGACCGGTAATATAAAAAGATGACTTCAAATATCAATTGCAATACATGTATTATTAAATCTTCGGCTGCTAAAGAGCTGAATTCTGAGCAACTTAGTGCATTGGGAAAAAATTGCGTGCAAATATTTTTCAAAAAAGGAGATGTTATTTTTAAAGAAGGTACTTTTTCCGTAAATATAACATACCTTCGAGAAGGTGTTGTAAAATTACATACTGAGGGGAAATCCTCTCAAATTTTAAAAATTACAAAAGGTCCCGGATATTTAGGAATCCCAACGACTTTTGAAGAAAAAATAAATCATTATTCTGCTACGGCACTGGAAGATTGTAATATTTGTTTTATTCACACCAATATTTTTAAATCCTTTATTGAAGAAAATAAAAAGTTTGCCTATGAAATTATTGTTGAACTTTGTAACAGCGAGTTAGAATTGTTTCAAAAATGTGTCAGCAGAACAAAAAATAATATTTACGGAAGATTATCTCATGCTCTGTTGTTTTTCAGCGAAAAAATATATAGAACAGACAATTTTAATCTGCCGCTGTCACGGGAAGAATTAGGAAATTTTATAAATACGACAAGAGAAAGTGTCAGTCGTGTTTTAGCTGAGTTAGACTCCAAAAAAATTATTCAAATAAAAGGGCGACAACTGAAAATTCTTAAACCCGAAGCCCTTAAAGAATTAAGTGACGTATAAAAAAGCTCGATAAATCGAGCTTTATTTTTTTTTAACAACCGCCTTCTTCTTCTTTAACTTTCTTTTTCTTTATAATCTGAGCAGGAGTATTGTCTTCCGCAGCAGTGTTATTGTCGGATCCGGCAGTTTTTACACTCGGCAATTCGCCTTGAACCATCGGATAATTTTTTATTTGACTTTTATCAAAAGCATGACCTATTTTCAGACTTGTCAATTTTGAACGCATAAACGAATTTGCTCCGTATGTCAAGGTATAAGCATCATACCCTAACACTTGAAGATATGCTGCAACAAAACTTGCATGTTGTCCGGTATAGTCATAAATAACAATTTTTTGATCCGTAGGAAGTGTTAGTAAATCAGCTTCTTTTATCAAACTTGATTTCGGATTGTATTGAACAGCTCCCGACAAGTGTCCTTTTTTATAATTATATTCAGGCCAATAGTTTACAATGTAATAATCATCCGGATTTTCCATGACTTTATCGATACCGATTTCAAATTTTAAACGTTTTAAAACAGTATCGACACGTGCTTCCAAAATATCATATCCTAATGTTTTTCCTGTATGAATTTCGGGAAGTTGTGTTTTCGGTAATTTTTGATTTTCAGTTGTTTCAAGTTTTGAAGCGTATTTATCGGAAATTCGTTTCAGCCATTTTTTATTTGCGGTATTAATATCCCAAGAACTCATTCCCCACTTCATGGAATACACATTGGAATAACCCAACATTTGTAACATCATTGCAGAAAAACTTGCTCGATGGCTCGCATAACAAACCATAACAATTTTATCGTAAGTTCCTGCAGCTACATTCTTTTTCATATAAGAAACCAAATCTCCGGGATCAACATTAACGGCACCGTTTATATGTCCGTTTACATAATCTCCGTGTCTGCGAACATCAATTATAAGATATTTTTTCAGATTTGCTCGAACATTTTCTGCTGAAATTAAAGTCGGAATACGTTTGTTATTTATAAAATTCCCGGATTGTTCCAAAAACTTTATTAATGCTTCATTCTCGTTACCGGTTTGTACTTTTTTTTCAATTATTTTTTTGCTTTTAGGGTTATCATTTGAACAACCTGTGTTAAAAAAAATAACCGCAAGAAATATAATTGATAAAAAATATATTGATTTTTTCATTTGTTTTACTTTTAACTTTATAAATTTTTCACTTTATAAACTTTTTACTTTATGAACTTTTTACTTTCAAACTCTCTAACAACCGCCTTCTTCTTCTTTTTTAACTTTCTTTTTTACAATCGGAGCAGGAGCTGCTGAACTTGATGAAGAATTTGCACCGGAACCGCCTGCTGTATTGTTTATTACTTTTTTAAAATCATATTTTGCTTTTTCGGCAGAATAATCTCCGAGCATGGGAGAATATTCATCAATAATATGCTCGGTTACATAATCATATCCTCCGGCAAGTACATAATTATTTTTATATCCCAATTGTGTTAAAATCATCCACGGACCGCAAGCTCCGCATTGGTCAGAATAATACAAAACATTTATTTTCTTATCCTGATTAACGATATCTTTATATTCTTTATTTAATATTTTTGATAAAGGAATATTAATTGCTCCGGGCAAATGTCCGACCTGAAAATCGTGTGCCGAACGTAAATCAATAAACTGATATAAAGAATCTTGATTATGATAAATGTCAAAAAACTTATCATAACGAATAATATAATCGTGTTGCAAAGTTTTCACAAGCATTTTTTCCGTATCTGTTCGATAATGATGTTTCGGCTTTTCCGTTGTTAATAAACCGAAAATTACAATTACGATAAAAGCGATACCGATAATCGGTAATTTTTTTGATATTTTTTTGCTTCCTAATATTTTATATTCCATTTTTATAGTGTTTTTTTATTAACAACCGCCTTCTTCTTCTTTCTTTCCGCCTTTTTTCTTAATAATCGGAGCAGGCGTATTATCCTCAGCCGGAACTGATGAAACAGAACCTCCGCCGAAAAACATGCTTGCGGCACGCCTGAAGTTATATAAATAAAATTCTTCTTGAGATGCCGTTTGCAAGGGTCTTTGCGGTTGAATCACGGTTTCAATCCAACGATTTAATCCGCCTTTCATCACATAGTTATTTTTAAAATTTAATCGCCGCAGCAGTATCCATGCTTGATTTGCATACACTGTTCCGTTTGAATAAAATACATTTGTTTTTACATCTTGATTTAAAATGTCTTCATATTCATAATTTCCTTTTTCATCCTTATTTAAAATACTGTCCAAAGGAATATTAACCGCTCCTTTTAAATGAAATTTTTGAAAATTATCAGCACTTCTTACATCAATAAGTTGCAAATAAGCATCTCCGTAAATTAGTTTTTCTGCAACTTCGTCCGTTGTCATATAGCGTGTATTGTCATTTATTTCTTGAAGAAGTTGTTCCGGTTTCAATTGTTTTGATGCGTGTTTTTCAGGCAAAAGGACTAACAATAATGCCAACCCTATAAGCACAAATGCCATGAAAATATACCGCTTTTTGATAATCCGTGTATTACTCATTTTTTATAATTTTAGCATTAATATTTTTTAGACTTTTGAGATACTCGTTGTTGAATATATGCTGTTGCAACAAAAGCAAAAATTGCAAATACAACAAACAAGAGCAGAAATACTTCACGATTCATTCCCAAAGATTCATAAATTTTAATCGGTCCTTGATTTCCTGATTTATAAAATTTCTCATAAAAGGGGTAAAATGCATCAAAAATTACGACACCGATAATAAAGCCGCCGAGAAATAACATGGCATCAATTTTTCCGATAGCTGAAGCACAAGCACTTGTTCCCGGACAAAAGCCGCCGATTACAAATCCGAAGCCCATAATAGCTCCTCCCAATATTGCCGAACCGGTATAAAAACGATTAACCCATATTGCAGATAAATCAATCCATCCGAAATATTCAAAAAATAATAAACCGACTGCTGCTGTTATTGCTGCCGAAAAAAAGACTTGCAACACAACAAAATCGTAACCGTAAAATACACCGGCAAGTTTTCGTGAAGATGAAAAACCGGCACTTTCGAGAAGATATCCGAAAGCAATTCCTATAACAAGCGCAATGACAAAACTCCATTCGTCCGATGCTGTAAATAATGGTCCCATATCTTATTTTTTATACTGTTCTTAATTATTATATCCAAAGTTTTCTGAAAAACCAAGCAATCACATATCCTGTACCGAAAATCATACCTACAACGACAAAACCCGATGTAGCCAAAACCGATAAAGCATTCAAGCCGGCACCGCTGGTGCAACCACGACCGAATGCCGAACCTATTCCGAAAAGTGCACCGCCTATTACGGCAGCAATTGCCCTTTTTCGAGAGCTTATTTTAGGAGAATGTTCCAATTTTAATTTTAATCTTCTGTTAATTGCACCGGATAAAAATCCGCCGATAAAAACACCGACAATCATATAAACTAAACGGTTTTTTAAAGGGTCTTTTCCGTCTTTTACATAATGTTTAAAAGCTGATTTTTCACTTTCAACATGAGAAGGAATGACAATTTGTTCAACTTTTGCAACGCCTCTTTTAAATGCACCGCTGGCACCTAATCCTTCGCGCGTAAAATAAAAGGATAATAAAATGACTATTCCGAGAAGAACACCGGCTAAATACGGGTTCATGTATTTTTTAGGCGGTTTTTGTAATTTAACTTCTTCCATTTTTATATATTTTATCTTATTAATATAAATATCTGATAACTTGTCCGGCATCAACCATAATGAAACGGAACATCATACCGCCCCATAGAATTAAGATACCGGGTACAATTACAGGAATTTTAAATTTCAATAATTCCAATGCTTCAAGTATTCCGGGGATAATTAATCCGAGAATGATGACATTCAACCAAAAAGTTACGGTATAATCACCACCCAAGAAATGTTGAGCCGCTTCTACTTTAACTTCCGAACTTGCCAAAAAGCCCATAAACATATGGGTTATAAAAAATAACTCTATAACAATTAAAAGTAAATCAATTCTGCTGTATGCTAATTTTTCAATATGATTTTTTGTCATAATCATCAGCAATGCAGCTCCTGTTGATAAGCCTGAAGTTAAAAACAAGGGTCCGAGTATGGCAGAATTCCATAGCGGACGAGCATTAAATGCCGACAACAAAATGCCTGTATAAACACCGAGAATTACGGCTAATACAACCATTACCCATGCCCACGCTTTGCGTTTATCTTGAGCATATTTTTCAAATTTTTGCAACCAATTGAATTTCCAATCCCACGAATTCGTATCTTTTTCAACAATTACAATTTTCAGCAATTTTCGCATAAAACCGATTTTACATCCGAATTTAGGAAATGCTTCTTTCAAATAACTGCCGATCCAAACTGCCGAAACAACAGAAGTAAGTAATAAAACCCATGCACCCCATGACATCGGAGAATCAAAACGAATGGTTGTATATAATTGCCAAAAATAAGCGGGATGTTTCAAGTCCAGAAGTAAAGCACCCAAGCCGATTATTATTGCTCCTAACGCTACAATCGGACCGTATTTTACGGTAGTTTGATATTTCGATTCTTTTCCGGTAATAATAAAATAGCCGGCAAAAAACAGTAATCCTGCAGCAAGCCCGCCAAGAAACAGATACAGAGGGATTTGCCAATGCCACGCATTTAAATACGGATCAATTAAAGGATTCATTCTTCCGCTGGTAATAAGTTCTTCTCTCATTTTATTAAGTATAAAATTATAAAGTTCTTTATGAAACAATTTAGTTTTTCAAAATAGCTTTTTCGTTTAATTTAATCTAAATTAAATAAAAAATTTGCGGTTTGGTTCCTGCTTCGGGTGCCAAAACTTTTGTTTTTCTTGTTGCAACTTTTTTAGAAACTTCGCTGTTCGGATCGTCCAAATCACCAAAATACATACAATGTGTCGGACAGACAGAAACACATGCCGGATCTTGACCGTTTTTTACACGATGATCGCAAAATGTGCATTTATCAACATATCCGTCAGGGTGAAAATATCGTGCATCGTAAGGGCAAGATTCGATACAAGCTCCGCAACCGATACATTCTTCATGTGTAACTTTAACGATTCCGCCTTCTGTCACATGACTTGCACCTGTCGGACAAGTTCTTACACAAGGTGTATTGTCACAATGATTACACCGTTCCGAACGGATCTCCATTGCCAAGTCGGGATACGTTCCTTCAACAGTTTCTGCAATCCAATCACGTGAATAACCGTGCGGAACATTATTTTCCGTTTGACATGCAACGACACAATCGCTGCATCCGACACACTTTTTAGTGTCTATTGCCATTCCGTATCTCATAATTTTTTATTTATACGTTTTCCCTTTTCGGGATAATTATTGTTGAATTAAACTGTTGCTTCTTTTTTTTCAGGTTCTTCCAAAAGAAAAGTTACAAAATTTCCTCTCATTCCTGTTCCGCCTGAAATTTTATCGTTCATTACATTTGTAATCATTTCGGTATCATTCATCCCTTTTCCTTGTGAGCGTTTTAAACCCATTCCTTTATTATTATGACCGAAACCGTGAACAACATAAACAGCATCCGAACGAATTCTTTCCGTTACTCGTACTTTAACGGGAAATGTAGAAACAATACCGTCTTGATTTTCGAGCCAAACTTCTTTTCCGTTTTTTAAACCCCAATCTTTTGCCACTTTCGGATTGACCCAAACACTGTTTTCATCCATTAAATCAGCCAAATACGGGTTATTTACGGTTTTGCCGAATGTATGCATCGGTGCTCTTCCGTATATAAATCTGTAAAATCCCGAAGCCGGTTGAGGATGTTTGGTATAAACAGGCATCGCATCATAACCTTCCTCTGCTAATGCTGTTGAATATAATTCAATTTTGCCTGTATTTGTACCGAATTCAAGTTCTTCCCCGTCTCTGTAATATAAATCATCGTAGGTTCTGTCAAAAGTTTTAACACCGACTTTTTTCATTTCTTCCAATGATGAACCAATTTTTTTCAGTTGCCAATCAAGTTCTTCTTCAATATTTTCAAATTTGAAAAATTCATGAAGACCGAGACGTTCTCCGAGTTGTTTTGCAATCCACCAACCGGGTTTAGAATCATACAACGGTTTTGTTGCAGGTGCTCTTAAGGCGATTGACGGTTTTCTGTGTTTTAAAGACCTTAACATATCATATCTTTCAAGATAAGTTGCTTCCGGTAAAACCACATCTGCCCAACCGGTGATTTCCATCGGCATTGTATCAATTACGGCAATAAATTCAAGATGTTTAATTGCTTCAAGTGTATTATTGATATCCGGTAAAGAGGATAATAAGTTTGTTCCGTAAACCAACCATGCTTTAAAACTGCATGTATCCTCCGGTCTGACCATTTGATTCGGAATAGTTGCTTCGCAAACACCTGACGAAATAACTTCATGAACAAGTTTATAACTTCCGGGGAATGCATCTCTCCATGTTCTTTTCGGTTTGGGATACGGCGGATGCGGGAATTTCGGTATTTTAAATTTTTCGGCAATATAAAAACCGCCTCTTCTTCCGTAGGAACCGAGAAGTGCATTAAGAATAGCTATGGCACGACTTCTTTGAGTGTCATCACCGTACCATGTTACATGGCGTCCCGGATGAACAATAACTGCAGGAGAAGCAGCCCCCATTTCATAAGCAGCTTCTCTTATTTTATTCGGATCTAATCCGGTTTCTGTTGCTGCCCATTCGGGGGTAAAATTCTTTACGTGATTTTTTAATAAATCAAACCCGTAGGTATATTTTTCAACATATTTTTTGTCGTACAATTCATCATTTATAATAACATTAATCCAAGATAACAGCAATGCCATATCTGTAGCAGGTTTTATAGGCAGCCAAATTTTCGATTTGCTTGCCGCTGTTGAAAATCTCGGGTCAACCGTAATGATTGTTGCTCCGTTGTCAATCGCTTGTGACATTTCCTGAACCTGTCCGTTATGCATGTTTTCACCAATATGTGAACCAATAAGCACCATGCATTTTGTGTTTCGAATATCTAAGGGTTCAGGTGATCCTACACTTTCACCGAAAGTTGCATCAAAACCAACTTCACGCGGACCGCGACATTGTGCATAAGAAGGGGCAGCTATATTTGTAGAGCCGAATGCTTTTAACATATGAGCAAAATGAGACGTTCCGGAACCGTGCGAAAATAATGCAACACATTCGGGACCGTGTTCTTTTTTGATTCTGTCCATATTCTCAGCAATCAAATCAAGAGCTTCTTCCCAGCTTGCTTCTTCAAAATAATCTGATTCACCGCGTTTTCCTTTTCTTCTGATCAGGGGTTTCTTTAAGCGCTCTTTATCATAATACATTCCGAGACCGCCGGTTCCTCTCGGACAAAGACGACCGTTACTTTGTTGATCTTCTTCATTACCGATTAATTTAACAATCTTACCTTTTTTATCCGTATAGGTCCATGCAGCACATTTCCAAAAACAAACTTCACAATATGTGGCTGTTCTTTTCAGTTTTGAATCATCAAGAACATCCGAATCTTCTTTTAGAAAGCCGGGTACCCAATTTAATAAAGGAGATGTAGCAATAACCAAGCTTCCGGCACCCATCGAACCAATTTTGATAAAATCACGTCTTGTTGTTTTCATTTTTATCACTTTTAAATATGATTTATATCACATTAAATTTTAACCAAAATTAAATATTTTTATTATAAAACACATCATCCGGACATCCAGATAAACATATATAAAGATGTTTAAGAAAATATTGCATTTTTATTTTGTTGGCTCACTGTTAATTACACCCTTATTTAGAACCGTTATAAAATATGTAGTGTGTTGCAAAACAGTTATTTCTGTTAACTTCAAAACGATATATTACTACTTTTGTTCGAAATTTAACTTATAAATATATTCACATATGAAGCATTTTAAATCTAAAAATGATTTTTTAAAATTATTGGCAACCTTTACTTTTATTATGTTGCCTTGGTTGTTTGCCTTATTATATAATGTATATTACAAAAAAGACAATTCTCAGGCGAAGATAATTGTCCAAAATTACACAACAGATACAATATCCGGTGCAGACCACAGTAAATTTCCGGAATTACAAAAAGATTTTAAAAGCCCTCAGGAAGTTACGGAGGCATGTCTTTCCTGTCATAATAACCGAGGGGAAGAATTTATGCATACCGAACATTTTCAATGGCTGAAAAAAGACAGTATTCCCGGAAGAGGTATTTTTGAAATGGGTAAAAAGAATATTCTGAATAATTTTTGTATCGGTGTTAATTCAAACGAACAATTATGTTCAATGTGTCATGCAGGTTACGGATACGGAAATAAAGATTTTGATTTCACTAACCAAAAGAATGAAGATTGCTTAGTTTGCCATGATAATACCGGAACTTATAAGAAATCAAATCCTTGCAAAGGTCCGAATTTACCCGGTGCCGGAAATCCTTCTCCGAAAGTTAATTTATCGGCAGTTGCACAACATGTCGGTTTTCCGAAACGAAATAATTGTATTTCTTGTCACGGTGTAGGCGGCGGCGGAAACAATGTAAAACACGGAGATTTAGAAATGGTATTAAATAAATGCACACGAGATATTGATGTGCATATGGCTTCTGCCGATACATCAAAAGATGTAAAAGATAATAATATGAGTTGTCAAGAATGCCATAAAACATCCGGTCATAATATCAAAGGTTCTTTGGCAATGGTTTCATCATCTCCGAAAAACGGTGCTTCGTGTACTGATTGTCATTCAGAAAAACCTCACACCGATAAATTATTAAATAGCCACTTCCGACAAGTTGCCTGTCAAACTTGCCATATTCCGACTTATGCAAAAGTAAATCCGACAAAAATATATTGGGATTGGTCATCGGCAGGAAAAATAAAAAACGGCAAACCGCTTCATTATGAAAAAGAAATCAATGCAAATGATACAATTTGTACATCAGGAGATTATATTTTAGCAAAAGATTTACCGAATTTAAAATCAAGAGATAATTTCGACAATGTAAAATTGGAATACGATGCAAAACACGGAACAGCTGTTTTAGCAAATAATTTAAAACCCGAATATATTTGGTCAAACGGCTATTATAATCATCAATTTATTTCGGATAAAATTAATGACACCATTCATCCTTTATCTCTGAACAAACCTTTCGGATCGTACGCTGACAATCTGAATCCTTCGGATCCGAATCATCCTTCTAAAATTATTCCCGTAAAAATAATGAGAGGTAAGCAAATTTATGATAAAGGAAACATGAATTTAATTCAACCGAAATTAGCCGGAAAAATTAAAGGAACAGGTTCTTATTGGGTTGATTTTGATTGGCAAGCATCAGCAACCGAGGGCATGAAATATTTGAATCTGCCTTACAGCGGAAAATATTCATTTACAGAAACTGAAAGTATTTGGCCGATAAATCATATGGTTTCACCGAAAGAAAAAAGTTTAAGTTGTACCGAATGCCATTCGCACAACAGCAGATTAGCCGGACTTACAGATTTTTATTTGCCCGGAAGAGATCGATCAAAAATCGTTGATGACGGCGGTATTATTTTGATTATTTTGGCTTTCATAGCTATTCTTATACATACAACTATCCGTATCTTAAGCAAAAAGAAAATAAAACATTCATAAATTGATTTATTATTTTAAATAAAATTATCGTGAAAAAACAAACATATATTTACAAAAGTTTTGAAAGATTTTGGCATTGGTCACAAGCATTATTGATTTTTTTCTTAATGTTGACCGGTTTTGAAATACACAGTTCATATAAACTTATGGGATTTCAAAATGCTGTTAAATGGCACAATATGGCTGCATGGGCATTTCTGGTCTTAATTATATTTGCAATTTTTTGGCATTTCGTTACCGGTGAATGGAAACAATATATTCCGACTTCAAAATTTGTCAAAGAACAATTCAGTTATTATATATCAGGCATTTTTAAAGGTGCTCCTCACCCGACAAAAAAAACCAGATACAATAAATTAAACCCGTTACAACGATTAATTTATCTGGGTCTGAAATTATTGGTTATCCCCGTTCAAGTTCTTACCGGATTTTTATACATGTATTATATATATCCGAATAATCCGATTCATGAGCCGAGTATGGGGACAATTGCAATAATTCATACCATCGGAGCATTTGTTTTAATTATGTTTGTAATAGCTCACGTTTATTTGACAACAACCGGAGATAAAGTTTTTACAAGTATAAAAGCCATGCTTACCGGATGGGAAGTTGTTGATATTGATGAAAAAGAAGAACATATCAAACATATGCAAAATGCTGTTGACAAGAGTGTTGCGGGCTATTACAGATTAGACAAAAAGGGAATATTTGTTGATGTCAATAAAGCATGGCTTAAAATGTTCGGTTACAATAATCCTGAAGAAGTTCTCGGAAAACATTATTCAATTGCACGGGAAGAAAAATATATGAAACGCCTTGATGAGCTTGTAGCAAATGTTTTAAAAGGAAATAAAATTATAGGAATTCCGGCAATCAGAAAAAATAAAGACGGAAGTTCCGGAAGACATATTTTATCTGCTAACCCGGTAATTGAAAACGGAGAGATTGCAGGACTTGAGGGTTTTGTATTGGATATTACCGAAAC
>Ga0164318_10004278_pt1 | contig 13692 bp, 19 predicted proteins | sample GuaBasSedimGuay9_FD_113734 | JGI IMG/M metagenome (GOLD analysis project Ga0164318, IMG submission 113734) | Subseafloor sediment microbial communities from Guaymas Basin, Gulf of California, Mexico - Guay9, Core 4571-4, 0-3 cm | ecosystem: Environmental > Aquatic > Marine > Hydrothermal vents...
AAATACTGGTATATGGTTGAAAATTTTGGAATTTTAGGATGTACAGGTTGTGGAAGATGTATAAGTGGATGTATAGGGAAAATTGATAAGAGGAAAGTTATAAGTGAAATTGGGAAAGAGAAAGTGAAAAATGGATAATATTTATAAACCAGTAAAATGTGAAGTTCTTGATGTGATAGAAGAATCACCGACTATTAAAACTATCAGAATAAAACCTGAAGAGGAATTTACTTTCCAGGCAGGACAATTTATTTCATTAACTGTTCCAGGAATTGGGGAGGCACCCTTTACTCCTTCTTCTTCTCCATTTGAAAAAGATTTTATAGAAGTAACTGTGATGAAGGTTGGAAGAGTAACTGAAAAAATACATCAGTTGAAAAAAGGAGATATAGTTGGAATAAGAGGGCCATTTGGAAAGCCATATCCACTTGATAAATTTAAAGGGAAGGAAATACTGCTTGTTGGTGGAGGTGTGGGACTTGCACCACTGCGCGCACTGTTTTTGGCATTATTACATACAATAAATGATTATAAAAAGGTTATTTTCTGCTGTGGAGCAAGGACTCCGAAGGACTATATTTATAAAAAGCAGATTTTTGAAGAATGGCAGAGTTTATGTGAGAAGTTGCCTTTATCTTTCAGAATAACAGTTGATAAAAAGGATGAGAACTGGAAATATATGGAAGGAGTTGTAACATGCACACTGGATAATCTTGATATGGATGTTGGGAATGGAGTTGCTGTGGTCTGTGGCCCTCCCATAATGATGAAGTTTACAACTTTAAAACTTTTGGAAATCGGATTTAAAGAAAACCAGATATATTTATCAATGGAAAGGAAGATGTATTGTGGGGTGGGGCATTGCAGACATTGTTTAATAGGTAATTTATTTGTCTGTAAGGATGGTCCTGTTTTTACATACGAAGAATTGAAAGATAAACCTAATATATGGGTATGAAAAAGTTATTTATTGATTATGAAATATGTAACAGGTGTTCTGAATGTGTGGCAAAATGCAGTTATATTATGCATCCTGAAAATAATGGAATTACAAGTTTAAGAGAATTGATTTCATTTATGCTTGTCTGCAGAAAATGTGAAGAAAATCCATGTATAAAGGTATGTCCAAATGATGCTTTAAAAAGGGTTGAAGGGATTAATAAAAGAGCAACATTTTTATGCATATCCTGTAAAAGTTGTTCAATTGCATGTCCATTCGGCACAATTATCCCTGAAGTTATTCCATTCTTTGTAAGTAAATGTGATTTCTGCATCGGCAGATTGAAAGAAGGAGAAAATCCATTATGTGTTGAAACATGTCCACATGGTGCTGTTAAATTTGTTGATGAAGAAGAGATAAAAGAAGAGGAAGATATACATAAAATTGGTGATAATTTGATTGTTAAAGCTTTTAACTGGCTTGAAACTTACGGATTTAAAAAATGAGTATCAGTATTTTGATTGGTTATTATGTGATGAGTTCAGTGATACTTGGAATACTTGGATTTATAGCTTCTTGGATTGATAGAAAATTGACAGCGAGAATACAGTTTAGAGTTGGTCCACCATGGTATCAGAATTTTGTTGATTTTATTAAATTAACTGCAAAAGAAGTTTATATTCCTGAAAATGGTAATAAATTTATATTTGTAATTGCTCCGGTTCTGTCACTTATCGGTGTCACATTGTGCGGAACGATATTATTTCTGGTATTGAATAAAAATTTTGGATTCCAGGGAGATTTAATTTTGTTTGTTTATCTTTTAACTTTACCATCCTTGGCTATAATACTTGGGGGAAGTTCTTCCGGAAATATTCTGGCATCTGTAGGTGTTAGCAGAGAATTGAAATTGCTCCTGGGTTATGAACTTCCATTTATCTGTGCTATAATTATACCGGCTGTAAAAAGTGGCTCAACAACTTCTCTTGTTGAAATTTTAAAATACCAGCAGACAAATTCTTTAACGATATTTTCAATTTCAGGAATAATTGGATTTATAATTTCCATATTTGCACTTGTTGGTAAACTTGGATTTGTTCCTTTTGATCTGGCAGAGGCAGAGGGAGAAATTTCATCTGGAGCATTCATTGAATATTCAGGTATTCTGCTTGGATTGTTTAAACTTTCAAAATCAATTCTTTTAATAGTTGGGCCACTTTTTGTTATAATTCTTTATCTTGGAGGAATATCTTTCTGCTCAATTGGAAAGGTTATAAATGGAATTTTGAAATATCTTTTGATTTTGGTTTTAATAATACTTATAAAGAATACAAATCCGAGATTGAGAATTGACCAGGCAATGAGATTTTACTGGTTCTGGTTAACTGCTTTTGGAATTTTGGCAATTGGACTTGCATTTATGGGGGTATGAAGATGAATTTGAAATTGAAAGCATTGAAGAAAAGTCTGTGGGTATACCATCTCTGTACAGGTGGTTCATGCAATAACTGCGATATTGAAATACTTGATTGTTTAACACCAAGGTATGATATTGAAAGGTTCGGTATGGTTCTTGTTGGTTCTCCAAGACATGCTGATGTTTTATTATGCACAGGTATTGTTAATAAGAAATGTTTGAAAAGGGTAAAGGAAGTTTACAACCAGACTCCAAAACCCTGTGTTGTAGTTGCAGTGGGGACATGTGCATGTTCTGGAGGTATATTCAGAGATGGTTATGAAATGGCAGGACCTCTTGATAAAGTTATACCTGTTGATGTTTATATTCCTGGATGTCCACCAAAACCAGAAGCTATTATAGCAGGTATTGTTAAGTTTCTGGAGAAGTTAAAATGAATGCTGAAAATAGATTGAGGGAAAAATTTGGAGAAAAGATAAAGATAGAAAAGCCGAATGAGAAAAGGATATATGTTACATGTGACAAAGATGATTTGGAAGAAATAGTAAAGTTTATATTCAGAGATATGGATGCAAGATATATTGTTGCGACAGGCCTGCAGAATTTTGATAATTTTGAAATTTTATACCATTTTGGGATTGATGAGGAAGGGAAAGTTTTATCAGTCAGAGTTTATTTGGACAAGGACAAACCAGAAGTGAAATCTTTAACTCACATTATTCCAGGTATCGCATGGATTGAAAGGGAGATATGGGAACTTCTGGGTATAAATTTTGTTGGACATCCAAATTTAAAACATTTATTGTTACCGGAAGATTGGCCTGAAGGAAATTATCCATTAAGGAAGTACTGAAAATGGGAAAGAAAAGAGTTGTTGTTCCAATTGGGCCGTATCATCCACTTTTAGAAGAACCTGAATATTTTACACTTTACTGTGAAGGTGAAAAGGTGGTGGATGTTGAATGGCAACCTGGATATAACCATAGAGCTATTGAAAAAATATCTGAAAGTAAACACTGGGACCAGGTGACATTTTTAATTGAAAGGATATGCGGAATATGTTCAACTTCCCATCCAATTGCCTATGTAAATGCTGTTGAGGATTTATTGCAGATTGAAATACCTGAAAGAGCAAAATATATAAGATGTATTATTGCAGAACTCGAAAGAATCCACAGCCATCTTCTCTGGTTTGGACTTGCCGGTCATTTCCTTGGTTATAATACTGTCTTTATGTGGTCATGGAAATACAGGGAGCCTGTTTTAGAAATATGTGAGTTGATATCTGGAAATAGAAACCATTATGCAATGATGAAAATAGGAGGAGTTAGAAGAGATATTGAAGATGAGGATATACCGGTAATAAAAAAGAAGTTATCAGAAATTAAAGGAAAACTGGAAATGTTAACAAATGCAGTTTTAGATGACCCTGTTCTTGCTGCAAGATTAAAAGGAGTTGGAATTCTGACAAAGGAAGATGTTAAAAATTATGGAGCTGTGGGGCCAACAGCAAGAGCATCTGGAGTAAATATTGACGTTAGAAAAGATGAGCCTTATGCTGCATACGATTTGATTGAATGGAATGTTATAACATGTGAAAATGGAGATGTATTTGATAAAGCAGTTGTAAGATTACTTGAATGTCTTGAATCTATAAAAATAATTGAGCAATGCTTGGATGCTATAAAAGGGAAAAAGGGAGAGATTGAAACAGAAGTAAGGGATATACCTCCTGGAGAAGGGATAGGACATGGAGAGGCACCAAGAGGGGAAGTTTTCCATTATATAAGGAGTGATGGAACAAACAGACCTGTAAGGCATAAAGTAAGAGCACCAAGTTATGTGAATATTCCAACATTTAAAGCAAGCTGTATAGGAGAGACAATTTCTGATGTTGCAATAATTCTGGCAGGTGTTGATCCGTGTTACTGTTGCACTGAAAGAGTATCTGTTTATGATATGGAAAAAAAGAAGAAAATTTATGATTTTTCCGACCTTATAAAATTATCACAGGAAAAGACAAAAAGAGTATGTGAAGAATTGGGAGTAAAATGGAAAGAATAATTGATCTGATAGTTTGGACATTTTTAATTGGATTGTTTATAAGGGTATTGCCTGAGAGAACAAAATTTTTAAGGGAATTTTTAACACTTATCACAACACTGGTTCTTTTTGTAATTTCAATAATCTTCTTTGTCAAAAAACCTTTACCATTTGAAAAAAATTACTGGTTTATATTTGACAGCCTCTCAATCTTTACTTTCTTAGCAACAACATTCTTTGGATTTATTGTTTCAATTTACAGCATCCCATTTATGAAGGGGAAAGAATTTTTAAGCAGATATTATGCTTACATTCTCTGGACAATTTCTGCAAGTATAGGCGCAATATTTTCAAACCACTTGATTTTATTCACTTTATTCTGGGGATTTTTGGGATTTTCTCTCTATATGCTGATAAATGTAGGTGGAGAAAAAGCATCTTTCCCTGCTAAGAAAACATTTATAATAGTTGGAGGAAGCGATTCTTTCTTAATTCTTGGAGTAATTCTAATCTGGATATTATCAGGTTCATTTTTAATCAGTGAAGCAAAAATAAGTATTGTAAGCAGAGCAGGATATGTTGCGTTTTTGTGTTTATTGATTGCTTCATTGGCAAAAGCAGGAGCTTTCCCGCTTCATACATGGATTCCTGAAATTTCTGAATCTGCTCCAACTTCTGTTATGGCATTTTTACCTGCTTCCCTGGATAAACTTTTGGGAATTTATTTACTTTCAAGAATCTGTCTTAATCTGTTTAATTTCCATGAAGGAATGTGGTTTTTATTGAGATTTATTGGAGCATTTACAATAGTTGCAGGAGTTATGATGGCAATTGTCCAGCATAATATGAAAAAACTCTTATCTTACCATGCAGTCAGTCAGGTTGGTTATATGGTTCTTGGGATTTCAACTGCAAATCCAATAGGAATTATTGGAGGGCTGTTCCATATGTTAAACAATGCAATTTATAAATGTGCTTTATTCATGGGAGCAGGAGCAGTTGAAGAAAAAACAAAGACTACAGAACTTGAAAGGCTTGGTGGGCTTTCAACAAAGATGCCCTTAACATTTACCTGCTTCTTAATTGCTTCTCTTGCCATATCAGGAGTCCCTCCATTTAATGGGTTTTTCTCAAAATGGTTTATATATCAGGGATTATTTGAAGGTGCAAAAAGTGGAGACCCATCCTGGGCTATATGGATAATTTCTGCAATGATAGGGAGTGCTTTAACACTTGCAAGTTTCTTAAAAATTATACATTCTGTATTCTTGGGACATAAAAAGGAATACGAAGGAATCGGAGAGGTAAGTTTTCTGATGATTTTACCCTCAATAATTCTGGCTTTATTATGTATAATTTTTGGATTTGGATTTACTTTACCCATAAATCTCTTCTTTAAAAATATAGTTGGAGTATATCCTTCTTTAAAAATATCGCTTATCTCACCAGGTCTTACAGTTCTGGTAATTTCATTGATATTCGGTTTAATAATGTTCATCCTCCTTTCAACGGTGAAAGTTAAAAGAGCAAGGAATTTTATAGGTGGTGAAATACAGACAGAAGAGATGGCTATGAGTGGAACAGAATTTTACAGGACAGTTTATGAGATTGGATTTTTCAAACAATTATATAAAGGAGCAGAAAAGAAAATATTTGATATTTATGAAATTTTGAGGAATATAGTTTTTTATATTGGAGGGATTTTAAAATTTGCTCATAATGGAGTTTTATTGAATTATTTATCATGGATTTTGTTTGGTGTTTTAATACTCTTATTTTTATTTAAAAAATGATTGAAGGAGTTATTACATTACTTCTGGTTTTTATGATAATAGGAAGTATAATAGCACTTGAAATCAGAGATTTGCTTTCTGCAATTATCGCTGTGGGAGTTGTTGGTTATTTCTTATGCGTTATAGCATTGTTGATAGGAGCACCAGATATTGCAATTACACAACTTGTTGTGGAAGTCTTATCTCTCATAATTCTAATCCGTGTTGCGATAAGAAGAGATTTGAAGACTGTTTATGGAAATAGAGAATTGTTTGGATTGGTTCTTACACTTCTTTCTATTTTAATATTATTTATATTTGGAATGGAAGCACTTGAAAAATTGCCACCATTTGGGACACCATCATTTACATTAAATCCTGATTCGCCATCTTTAAGATATCTGACAAAAGGATTGAAGGAGACAGGAGCAGCAAATATTGTAAGTTCAGTGATTCTTGATTATAGAGCATATGATACATTTGGTGAGGCAACCGTATTGTTTACAGCAATAATTGGAGCCCTTGCTATTTTAAGGATATATGCAAGGAAGAGGAGAGAGAAATGAAGGAAGATAGGGGAATGAGTTTGATTGTAAAGACTGTTACAAACTGGTTGAAAGCATTCATTGTCCTTTATGGGATTTACATTGTAATTTATGGCCATTTAACCCCTGGAGGAGGATTTCCGGGAGGTGTTATTATATCAGCAGCATTCATTTTAATAGTTCTTGCATTTGGAAAAGAATATCTGCTTGAAAGGAAAGGTAAAGTTGTTGCTTCAGAACTTGATAGTTTGGGAGCATTGTTATTCCTTATAATCGGTCTTTTGGGACTCTCATTTGGAGGAAGATTCTTTTTAAACTTTATAGAAAAATCTCATCCATCAGGAAATTTCAAATTATTCAGTGCAGGGATAATACCATTATGCAATTTGAGTATAGGTCTTAAAGTGAGTTCATGTTTAGTGCTTGTATTCATTGTGCTTTCAGTTTTAAGAGTTGTATTTAGAGAAGGGAAAGGGTATTTAATCACAACAGAAAAAGAGGGTGAAAAATGATTTATTATCTTGTATTCATAGTATTTTTGATTGGTCTTTATGGAGTTTGCTGTAAGAAAAATATAATCAAAATAATACTTGGGCTTTCAATTATGGAATATGCTGTAAATTTATTTTTAATACTTCTTGGATACAGAAAAAATGGGATTCCACCTATACTTGAAAAGGGAATGTCTGTGAATGAATTTGCACAAAGAGCAGTTGATCCATTACCACAGGCGCTTGTTTTAACTTCAATAGTTATTGGGCTTGGAACACTTGCATTGATGGTTGCTATAGCTATCAGGATTTATCAGAGATACGGAACTTTTGATATAACTGAGATTAAAAAACTGAAGGGTTAAAAAATGAGTACTGTGATATTATTTGTTGCTTTACCAATCGGTATGGCATTTCTGATACCGATGGTATCAAGGAAGTTGAAATGGTTCCCTGATGTTTCTGGAAATATAACAACATTTATACTTCTTTTACTTTCACTGAAGATGATAGGAAATTATGGAAATTATTATGTTGGTGGATGGAAACCTCCTTATGGAATTGTCCTTGTCTTTGATGAACTTGCCTGTTTCTTCCTGATAGTTGTAAATTTGATAGCATTCATATCAACTTTATATGCAATTGAATACCTGGAAAAACTCTTTACTTCAAAATTGAGATATTATTCACTTTTTCTTCTTATGGTTGGAGGAATGAATGGCATCATTTTAACAGGTGATTTCTTCAACTTATTTGTATTTCTGGAAATTTCAGTGATTGCTGCATATGCTCTCGTTGGATTTGGTTGCCAATCCAGAGAACTTGAAGCAGCGTTCAAATACCTTGTAATTGGAACTGTATCATCACTATTCATTTTATTTGGAATTGGTCTTTTATATGGGAAGTTTGGAACTTTAAATATGGCAGATATTGCAAGGTTTATAAATAAGACAGGATTTGATGAAGCTGTAAAATTTGCTTTTGTTTTATTACTTGTGGGATTTTTGATAAAATCTGCTGCTATTCCATTCCACTCATGGCTTCCTGATGCTCACCCTTCCGCTCCAACACCGATGAGTGCCATGCTTTCAGGAGTTGTTGTAAAAGCATGTGGTATATATGGATTGATAAGAATTACTTACAATATCTTTGGATTTAACGAATTTATCGGCAATCTATTTATATTTATTGGGATACTTTCAATGATGATAGGAGTTTTACTTGCTGTAACACAATGGGATTATAAGAGACTTTTGGCTTACCATACAATAAGTCAGGTGGGGTATATAATAATTGGAATAGGTATTGGAACACCTTTGGGAATACTTGGAGGTCTTTTCCATTTGTTAAACCATTCTGTGTTTAAATCATTATTATTCTTAACATCAGGAAGTATTGAATACTCAACAGGGACAAGAGACCTGCAAAAAATGGGAAATCTTGTTAAGAAAATGCCTGTGACATCATTTGCATCACTTGTTGGTGCATTATCAATATCAGGGATTCCACCGTTTAATGGATTCTGGAGTAAACTTATAATAATCCTTGCTGCCATAAAAGCAGGAAAACCAGCAGTTGCTCTGTGGGCTGTTATAGGGAGTATACTTACTCTTGCTTCATTCTCCAAAGTTCAGAAATACGCATTCTTTGGCAAAGGAGAAAAATTTGATGAAGAAATTTATAATAAATGTAAAGAAGTTCCACATTTGATGAAAATGTCAATGGTTATTTTAAGTATTCTGTGTATTTTCGGTGGACTTGTGGTAATAAATGGAACAGAATGTATTTTAAAACCTGTTATAAAGGTTGTTTCTGATGGAGTTTTACCATATATAAATAAAATCCTGGGGAGTTGAAATGAGAAAGTTTATGCTGTTTGTTTTACTTTTAATCACATGGATAATTTTGAACTGGCCATTCAGAGCAGATGGTTTTGATTATCAAAATCTATTTGCTGGTGTGATAATCTGTATTTTTATAAGTTTACTTATGGGTGGAGATGTTATAGAATCTGCATATAAATTTTTAAATCCAAAAAGAATTTTCTGGGCTATCTGTTATATTCCTGTTTTAATTTACTACTGTATTGTTGCAAATTTAGATATTGCGTATAGAGTTTTACATCCTGGGCTTCCAATTAAACCTGGAATTGTAAAAGTTAAAACAAATTTAAAGAGTAAGGCAGGGATAACTGTTCTTGCAAATTCAATAACATTAACACCTGGAACAATGAGTGTTGAGGTTGAACCGGAAGGTTACTTATACATTCACTGGATTTATGTAAAGACAGAAAATATAGAAAAGGCAACAGATATCATAGTGAGAAGATTTGAAAGGATTTTAAAAAGGATATTTGAATGATAGGGTTTGGATTTATAATACTTTCAATCTGTTGTGTTCTGTGTCTGTACAGGGTGGCGAAAGGGCCAACGCCTGCTGACAGGACTGTTGCTATAGATATCCTTGGTATAATTGTTGTTGGATTCTGTGTGCTTTTATCTTTAAAAACAGGTAAAGATTTTTATATAAATGTTGGACTTGCATGGGCATTATTAAGTTTTATAGGAACAATTGCACTTTCAAAATTCCTGGAAGGGAGAGGGTTTGATGAATAGGAGAATAAAATGAAGGTAATTATTTCAAATATTTTCTTGCTCATAGGTCTGATATTTAACCTTCTGGGATGTATAGGACTTGTAAGACTTCCAGATGTTTATAATAGGCTTCAGGCTTCAACAAAATGCGTGACACTCGGGACCTGTTCAATACTTTTATCTTCAATGATATATGGTGGTGTATTGGTTGGGACAAAATCATTTTTATGTGCAATTTTTATTTTAATAACTGCCCCAACAGCAGCACATGCATTATCAAGGGCATCACATATAGCAGGAATAAAATTATGTAAAGGTAGTGTTTGTGATAAATTAGAGGAGAGGAAGAAAAATGAAGAAGCCTAAGTTAAGAGAATTAAAAGAAGCGATAACGAGTCTATTTTCAAAACCTTATACAACAAAGTTTCCATTTGAACCGCATAAACCTTCAAAAAGATTCAGGGGAAAGCCAAAGTTTGATGAAGAAAAATGTGTTGGGTGTGGCGCATGTGCTCAAGTCTGTCCATCAAATGCGATTGAAGTAAAGGATATAATTGAGGAGAAAAAAAGAATTTTAATCCATCATCCAGATAAATGTATTTACTGTGGTCAATGTGAAATAAATTGTATAACGGATGGAGGAATAAAATTAACAGACCAGTTTGATATTTCATACTTTAAATCAGAAGAAGTTATTGATAAAGTTGAACACGAAATTGTTTTATGTGAAAATTGCGGGAGTGTAATAGGAACAAAAAAACATATTCTGTGGGTAGCAAATAAACTTGGAAACCTGGCATATTCACAGCCGATTTTGCTTTCAGCCATCCAGGAAAAACTTGGAATTGTTTCTGAATATGAAGAAAAAGTTATACCACCAATCCAGAGAACAGACATTTTAAAAATTATATGCCCCAAGTGCAGAAGGATAGCATTTATATCTGACGAAAAGATTAAAGAGAAGAAATAACTTTTTCTCAATGCATGAACTCACTGTTGTAAACAATCTTTTAAAGTTTCTTCAGAATTTTTTAAAAGATAAGAATATTGAAAAAGTTATAAAAATAAATTTGAGAATAAATCCATTAAGTTGCCTTGATGAGGAGAATTTAAACTTTGTTTTCAGGTCATTGGCAAAGGAGAATAATTTATTAAAAGATGCAAAAATTTCGGTTAAAAGAGGGGAAGACCCTTTAAGCAGAGAGGTTATAATTGAAAATATAGAAGTTGAGGTGAGAGATGGAGATCAAAAAGATTGAGATTGGTGAAAATTTGCTTGTTGAGAATGAAAAAATTGCGAAGGAAAATTCTGAAATTTTAAAGGGAAAAAATATTGTATCTGTAAACTTAATGGGACCACCTGGTTCTGGAAAAACAAAGATTCTTGAAAGGACAATCTCAATGATAAAAGATGAGATACCCTGTGGTGTAATTGAAGGAGATATAGCAGGTTTATATGATAGTGAAAGGTTAAGACCTTTAAATATCCCTATAGTCCAGATAAATACAGGTGGAGCATGCCATCTGGAAGCATTGATGGTGAAGAAGGGACTGGAGAATTTACCTCTTGATGAAATAAGATTACTTTTTATTGAAAATGTGGGAAATCTTGTATGTCCAGCAGAGTTTTCTCTTGGTGTTGATAAAAATGTTGTTGTGGTGAGTGTTACAGATGGTGAGGATAAACCTGCAAAGTATCCATTGATGTTTAAAATTTCTGAAGTTTGTATATTGAATAAAGTTGATTTATTAAAAAATCTTGAATTTGATGCAGATTTATTTGAAAAGAACCTTTTAAGAACAAATGAATCTATAAAATTAATGAAAATCTCTTCTCTTACCGGTGAAAACTTTTCTCAATGGATAAATTATATAAGGAAATTGGTGAAATTCTGAAAAAAAGGAGTGTTATAGTTGGAATTGGAGATAAATTAAAAGGGGATGATGGAGCAGGCGTTTTTTTAACTGAAAAATTGAGAGATTTTGAAAACGATAATCTTAAAATAGTTATTGCTGAAAAAAATCCTGAAAATTTCCTTGGCGATATTAAAAATTTTAATCCAGAAGTAATACTCTTTGTAGATGCAGTGGATTTAAATTCTTCTCCAGGTGATATGAAAATTTTGAATAAAGAAGATCTGCTTTTCACAGGATTGACTACCCATTCCTTCCCATTAAAACTTATCTTTGAATACCTTGAAAATGAAACAAATTCAAAAATATTACTTCTTGGAATCCAGCCCAAAAGAATATCTTTCTGTGAAGGATTATCTGATGAGGTGAAAAAATCTGTTGAGAAAATTTTAAGTTTTTTAATTTCAAAAATGGAGAGGAATTATGAGTAAAATAATTATAAAATTTGAAAAATACTCATTTGAAGCAGAACTCAATGAATCAGAGATTTCAAAAAAGATAATGGAAAAATTACCAGTCACATCTACTGTTAGAAGATGGGGAGAGGAAATATACTTTGATATACCTGTTGATGAGGAGATAAAAAATCCTGTGAAAGAAGTAAATAAAGGAGATATAGGATACTGGCCTGAAGGTAAATGTTTCTGTATATTTTTTGGTCCCACACCAGTCAGCAAAGGAGATAAAATAATTCCAGCAAGTGAAGTTGAAATTATAGGGAAAATATATGGGGATTTGGGAATACTTAAAGAAATTAAAGAAGGTGAAAGAGTAACTATTGAGAAAGTATGAAAAAAAGATTTAGAATTGAAATTAAAGGGAAAGTTCAGGGGGTTGGATTCAGACCAAAAGTTTACAGATATGCAAAGGAAAGGAATTTGAAGGGATTTGTTTTTAATTCAAGTAAAGGTGTTTTAATAGAAGTGGAAGGTGAAGAAGAGGATATTGAAGAATTTTTAAAAAATATAAAAAATTCCCCTCCGCCTCTTTCAGAAATTAAAAATATCTCTGTCTGGGAAATTGAGATTAAAAATGATAGAGAATTCAGGATTTTAAAAAGTAAAAGAGAAGGGAAAATAGAGGTTGATATCCCTCCAGATATTGCCACCTGTGATGAATGTTTGAATGAACTGTTTGATGAAAAAAACAGGAGATATCTTTTTCCATTTATAAACTGTGTTAACTGTGGGCCAAGATTCACAATAATCAAAAAACTACCTTATGACAGGGAAAACACAACAATGGATAAATTTATAATGTGTCAGGATTGTAAGGAAGAATATGAGAATCCGGAAAGCAGAAGATTCCATACACAGCCAAACTGCTGTTTTAAATGTGGCCCAAAAGTTTTCCTTTTGAATAGAGAAGGAAGGAAGATAGAAGAAAGTGTTGATGCGATTAAAGAAACTGCAAAATTGATTGAGAAAGGAGAAATTGTTGCTGTAAAAGGAATAGGGGGATTCCATCTGGCAAGTGTATGTGATGATGAGAGGATTGTTGAAAAATTGAGGAAAAGGAAGAAAAGGGAACATAAGCCTTTTGCTTTAATGGCAAGAGATATTGAGACCATTGAAAAATACTGTTATATGAGTGAAGAAGAAAAAAATATAATCAAAAGTTTTAAAGCACCTATACTGTTGCTGGAAAAGAAAGGAAATGTACTTGCGGAAAATATTGCTCCAGATAACAGATATCTTGGTTTTATGCTTCCGTATTCTCCTTTACACCACTTATTATTTAAATTCGGAAATTTTGATGTGTTGATAATGACAAGCGGGAATATCTCTGAAAATCCAATAATTTATGAAAATGAAAAAGCACTTAAGAAGTTAAAAGATATCGCTGACTATTTTTTAATACATGAAAGGGATATAGAAATTGGATGTGATGATTCTGTTGTGAAATATTCAAAATTTTTAAAAAGGGAAATTATAATAAGGAAAGCGAGAGGGTATATCCCTTCACCTTTAATATTA
>Ga0164318_10004279_pt1 | contig 13691 bp, 8 predicted proteins | sample GuaBasSedimGuay9_FD_113734 | JGI IMG/M metagenome (GOLD analysis project Ga0164318, IMG submission 113734) | Subseafloor sediment microbial communities from Guaymas Basin, Gulf of California, Mexico - Guay9, Core 4571-4, 0-3 cm | ecosystem: Environmental > Aquatic > Marine > Hydrothermal vents >...
AATCCCCATACCATTGGAAAACCAGGGCAACCACAAGGGATTGCCCCTACGGGCGAATTGTAGGGGCAATCCCTTGTGGTTGCCCCTAGGTGGTCTGATGATTGTAGCGATCCTGCACTAGTGATAATTGATAACTGATTTCCACATTTAGCTTCGCGCACCGAAGGCTCACTTAAGAAGTTGCGCGCAACTTTTCACGCTAAAGTTTAAGTTTAGCGAAGCGCAACGTAGCGCGTGAAAGCGTGAAATACAGTTTTGCGCGCAAAACTTTTGCCTGAAACTGATAACTGATTTCCACATTTAGCTTCGCTGGCCTTCGGCTCACGCAAAAGTTTCGCTCCGCGAAACTTTTGCGTGAAATAAAGTTTTTGCGCGCAAAAACTTTTGCGTGGAACTAATAACTGATCATTAGTCAGTACAATATCACCTTTTGTCTTACCTTTACCTGAAAATTTTTATAACCTAACCAATATAAACTCAATAAAATATTGAATGTTTGACAAAGCCATTTATCCCATTAATCAATAAAAGCTCACCATTTATCTCAACGAAACTTCACAATACCTTTAATACAAATAATAATGAACTATTATGAAAACACAAATCGGATTTACATTAATTGAATTAATGGTCACCATGGCAATAGCCATGATATTGACGATGTGGGCGGTGCCGAATATGCGGAATGTCTTGCTTAATAACCGAATAACCGCAAAAACAAATGAGTTTATTCGCACCATTCACTACGTAAAAAACGAAACCATTACGCGCAATAATAATGGTCTTGTGATTCAGCCGTTTGACTCCGCTACTTGGAATAGCGGCTGGAAAATCGTGGACAGTGATGATAAGGACTTCAAAGTGTTTCCGTCTAAAGAGAAGGGCATTGTTATTAAAGAAGTTTGTGATCAAAACGCCATTTTTTTCTTATCCAGAGGTTGGACTGCAAGTCGATATAATTTTGTGGTGTCTCACGACGAACATTCAACTGGCAGAATCATCGCAATCGCACGCACTGGGCGCGTCAAAAGCGAGCGTTGCTCTGTGAACAGTGGAGGGTGTAATGTCCCATGCAATAATGATTAACCAAAAAGCATTTTTATTTAAATCCCTGTTTAAAAAAACGGTACCATTAACGGCAGGTTTCACCTTAATGGAAATATTAATCGCGTTGTTAGTTGTTTCTGTGGCGCTGATAGGGGTAGCCAGTTTACAAATGAGAGGCCAACAAATCAATCATGTGGCTTATTTGCGTACACAAGCCACTTTTTTGGCTTATGACATAATGGATAGGATGCGTCTCAATCGCGAGAATGCGGCGCAATATGTGGGTGGGTTTACAAGTGTAGGCCCCGGTGGTGATGGCCCTGATTATTCTTGTGATGGCGATGGCAAAAACTGTTCATCTACGGATATCGCCAATTATGATTTAAATAACTGGCTTAATCAAGTAGGAGAAACCTTGCCAAAAGGAGAGGTTAAGATAGAATTAATTGACAATGCCAATCAAGAATATGAAATCACTCTCAGATGGAAAAGAGCAGCGGGTTACATCGATGATAAACCTTGGGATGAACAAATATGGAGGCTTCGATTATGACTCCAAAACAAAAACAGGGCTTTAGCCTAGTTGAACTCATGGTGGCTCTGCTCATCAGTTCCATTTTAATGGGCGGAGTGGTGATGATGATGGATATCAGTAAACGGACTTATACCTTGCAAACGGCATTAGCAGAGTTACAAGACAATGCGCGTTTTGTCATAGATGAATTGACCCGTGAATTACGGATGGCCGGGCATTTTGGCTGTTCTGGTGTTGGGCCAATTGATCCATTGACTGGGACGAACCTCATTCCATTTAAAGCTGAAGATGCAGCGGGTAAGTCGGTTAATGATCAACGTATCAAAGATACGAAGAATCAGCTTGTGGATTCTAGCTTTCCAGATTCCGACACCTTAATCATGAGTTCTTTTACGCGACAACTTGATGTGGCTGATGATATCTCTTTTAATCGAGGTGTCTCGACCATCCCATGTGACTGTGTACCCAAATCATCAGGTGAGATCATTGTCACGGATTGTAGGGGTGGAGAAAATATTTCATTTTTAACTTATCCATTCACCCTAGCACCTAGTGGTAATATCTTAACGCTTTCGCCCGGATTGAGAAGAAATTATCAGCCCCCAGTTTATTTTTTCATCAGAGAGGATTTAGAAACGACTTATGAAGTAAGGAGTCTAGCAGAAGGTGGTTTTGCCCTCTTTAAAAATGGTGCCCAACAAGTTCCGCCCTATTCTGAACCTTTCATAGAAGGTGTTCAAAATATGCAGATTCGCTATGGGATTGATGGCGCTGATGATGATAATGCACCAGAGCGGTATACCACAGAACCGACAGGGGGAATTGTGGTGAGTGTGCGTCTAACCTTGTTAATGCGGACGGCTCAGAAACGTGGGATTGGAAAGCCCAGAGATAAAACTTATTTACTTGATCCCGATGTGAGTTACAACCCGCGTGATAATAATAAGCGTGAAGAGGGTTACCGTCATCGTTTGTTTACCACAACGGTCAACGTCAGGAATAGTATGCTTTAAATCAGTTCCACATTTCACGCAAAAGTTTCGCTTCGCGAAACTTTTGCGTGGAAATCAGTTATCAGTTATCAGTTATCAGTTATAAAATAGAAATGATTGCGTCGAAAAGCTCATGAAAACTCATTTACATTACTCTATCAGACCCACACCGAATCACCAAGAAGGCGCGGTGCTGATCACCTCATTAATACTATTGCTGATCATCACCATGTTGGGGGTGAGTGCCATAGAAGCGACGAAACTTGAAACTCGAATGGCCGCTAATACCCGAGAATATAACCAGGCCTTTCAAATTGCACAAAGTGGGATCGATCATACCTTCCGCAAATATGATCAACAGACAAAACTGTTGTCAGAACTGCCTGACGACAAATGGCTTATCAAACCGCCCGCTGCAACACCAGCAGATAAATTGGACAAACTTGACATCGGTTCAGGTATAGCACGCTTTCGCGTCATGAAGTCCAGTAAACAAGTAGATTACGGTTCAAAGGTGAGTCGATACTATATCATCGAAAGCACAGGGTGTACAACAAAGAACTGCAAGAATGGCGTTAAAGTCGTGATAGTGGGCGGTATGGAAATAGAACAAGCTAAAGATCCAGATGTTTTTCGAAATAGAGGGGATGAGGACATGGAACTCCCCGAAGAATGTGAAATACCGAGTTCAGCCGGTTGCCTGAATGCGATAAGACAAGTTTGCAGCACGACTTTTTCTCCCAATAAATGTCGCATGGACTTAGAGGAAGAACGTCAAAACAAACTCTGACTCAGTTATTTGTTATCCGTTTTATTTTTCATCTATACCTGTCAGGTTTTTAAAAACCTGACAGTTCGTTTAAATCATTGGAGATTCACCATGAAATTTTGTACCTTACTGATTTCCTTAACATTGACCCTACTAGCCGGTTTATCTACCCCTGTTTTTGCAGACGATACTGAGATCTATGTTCGGAAAGTTGAGGCAGTTGACGAATCAACTCGGCCTAATATGTTATTTGTCTTAGATAATTCGGGGAGTATGAATGAATCCCTCAGAAAGGCCGATGGGACACCGACTGGTGAACGACGCATAGATGTCTTGAAAGAAGCTTTGGTCAGAATGCTTGACAACACTAATAACGTCAATGTTGGGTTGGCACGTTTTGCCTCGCTGATCAAAAATAATGATCCGAAAGATCCCCATGTCAATGTGCCGATTATGTTCCCCGTCACTTATATCGATGGTAACGTCAATGAACTTGACGGCGAAATTGATGACAGTATCATGGATGCCTCGATGTCCATTGCCCAAAGTTCCGATGATGCTGTGCAAAACTTAGGTAGCGGCCAAATGATTTTGAACGATCCAGAATTGAAAATGGTTCATATCATCACTGAAGAAGAACCCAATGGCATTAAAGTTGCGCAAGAGATTCAACATCAAGCTGATGATGCCGTAGAATTTATAGAAGATTCAAATAAAGTCAGACCATGGGATACGCCTGTTATTTACTTAGGAACGGATCCTGTTAAAGGCGAGACTTTGGTCGGACTGCGGTTTAAAGAACTGGGTATTCCCAAAGGGGCAACAATTGAATATGCTGAAATCGAATTCATGAGTGATGAAATTTATGACACTGATTTACAGATAGTCATTTCTGGTGCAGATAATGATGGTATCGCGCCCGTTACAGGGACAAGTCCACCTATTGCGGGTGATGCTTCAGGTGCACGATTTGGAGATAGTAAATTTAAAAATGGGACAAGTACAAATGGGTATCTCAGTGGCGAAGACTATCCCCAAGATGGGAAAAATTTTCCGCCAACCAATACGTCTGTTAGTTGGAAACCGGATAAGATAGAAGCGGTTGGACAACGCTTTAAGACCAATAATATTGGTGGCATTATACAAGAAATTGTCAAGCGGGATGGTTGGCACGATTATAATGGCCTCGTTTTATTATTGAAAAAAGCGTCTAGCTCGTCTGCTGAAGCAAGAAGAGGATTTTATACGCGGGATTCTAGCGAAGACCCACCAAAACTGCGCGTGTATTGGACATTACCTGAAACAGAGAGAACCGTGATTTCAGGTTGGGATAATCAATCACAGTCGGTGGTTCACCAGAACCAGCTTGTTGAAACTGAGAATACTCAAATAATCTTCAATGATCAGCGCATTCGACTCGGAAAACAACTCAAAGGAACTTCTTATGGAAACGGAGACGAAACCTTAGTTGGTATTCGATTTGAAGCCGTGCCCCTTCCCCAAGGGGCTAAAATCATTGAGGCCAATATCACCTTCACGCACCAAAGTGGCCCAGAACCCGCTGCGGGTAGCGAATTACTCAATCTATTAGTTTATGGTGATAAATCGCCGGATGCGGTCAAGTTGAATAAAAATATAACAGGGGGTAAAGTCTCGGAACGTAAGAAAACAAAGACCTTTGTCACATGGGATGGTGTGGCTGAGACCGACGTGGGTGATGATCCTCTACTCGGTAAGCCATTCACTCTCGCCGATCCGCTGCTAGCCGCTATCTTACAGGAAATTACCGATCAACCTGACTGGAAAAGCGGCAATGATATGGCTTTTTTATTTGAAAGAAATGGTGAGCCTGTGTCGCCCAATACCGGCTTTAGAAGAATTGTCGGTTCACGGGACATATATAGGAATAGCAATAACAGCTTGATTACAGTTGACCAGGCTGAAATTGAACCCAATGAAAATACCTTGCCCAGACTGCAAGTCAAATTTTCTGTCGGTTTGCCTGAAGAAACCGAGATTAAAAATCCGGATATGGATAAGCAAATAGTCGGTTTACGCTTTGAAGCCGTGGATATTCCTCAAGGGGCTAAGGTGACCAGTGCCGCCATTCAATTTGTCAGTGGCCCTGATGCCTCTGGGCATGCTAACCTGATTATCAAAGCCGAAAAGACCGCTAATGCTAAAACCTTCACTGAAGAGAACAATAATATTTCAAACCGGCCCACCACTGGGGAAAGGGTCACTTGGGATAATATTGAAGCTTGGACTGAGGGGGTGACTTATTCCACACCTGATCTCAAAAGTGTTGTGCAAGAGCTGGTGAATCAGACTGATTGGTGTGGTGGTGTGGGTGGTCTTGTCTTTATCATCTCCACTGATAGTGGCAACCCGTTACGCAATGTGAAATCTTACGATGACAGACCGGGATATGCCCCCGTCTTGAAGGTCGAATTTGATTCCAAAGCGATTACTGGTAATGGCTGCGTTCACCAAAACTTCATTGGGCAAATTGCTGCTGAGAATGACGATGCCGAACAAAAAATGTCCGGCGGCGAAGCTGGTGATATCTATCTCGCCAGTGATGCCTTAGAATTTCCGGCTCGTGGGAATGAAGCACGGTTAGTCGGACTTCGTTTTAATGACATTCCCATTGGCAAAAACGCTACCATTATTAAAGCGCAGCTGATTTTGACCGCTCGAAATGATGGTGACAAAGATACCCTTACTAAGATATCGGGTGAAAAGTCTGGTAATGCCAAAGTGTTTACTAATAATAAATTTGACTTAGGCCAGCGTACTCAAACCACAACAGTGCCTTGGGCACCGGGCCCTTGGGAAAGAAACAAACTCTACCGATCCGCCGATATCAGTCCCATTATTCAGGAAATTATTAACGAGCCGGATTGGGAAATTTATAACAGCATGGCCTTCTTCCTCAGCGTGGGCCATGGACAGCGAGATATTTCCGCTTTTAGAGCCGGGCCCACATCCTCAGCCAAATTGCTGATTCAAGTCAAGGGTTACTTGGGCGAAAGCGGACAAGGGGATTTGATGACGGTACGCCGTCGTTTAAAGAAAATTGTCAAAAAAATGGAAATTCCACCCAGTACCACACCCATTGTTAATGCCTTGTATGAGTCAGCACTCTACTTCCGAAGTGGCCGGGTGGATTATGGTAAAGATCGTCATAATCAAGCCCAATACCTTGTCAGTCACCCAGCCACCTATAGCGGTGGTCAGATTGAACGCGACTTTGATAACTGTAAAATCAATGTCAAGCCTCTTCATGAGAACTGTGCCAGTGAAAAAATTACAGGCCCGGCAACCTACAAGAGTCCAATCAAGTCCAGTTGCCAAACTAACCACATAGTGTTCCTATCAGATGGTATTGCCACTCAAAACACAGCCGAAGATAAAGTTAAACAAATGGTTGGCTTGAATAACTGTGTCAAAGAGTATCCTGATCCAGATGATCCTGAAAATGGAGAGTCTATTGATGTGCCCTACCGTGGGAAATGTGGTATTGAATTGGCAGACTTCTTGTACAACCAAGATCATCTCAATAAGAGAGAAAACACTGAAAACACCGAGAACAACATCACAGTCCACACCATTGGCTTTCAATTGGGGAACGCGTGGCGTGTTAAGTATGTTGATCAGGAGGGTAACCGCGTTTACAAAAAGGATGGTATTCCCTACTATGAAAACGGAGGCGAAGTGCCCGAGGACAAGCTCCCTATCCTAAAGGACGGTTATGAAGAAGATACTAATGGAACAAAAAACAATCTTAAAGCGGTCAAATACCTCAAGAGACTGGCTTCGGTTAGTAAAAGCGGTGATAAAAAGAGAAATTTTTATCCCGCTGATACCGCTGATGATTTAAGCAAGGCCTTTGATGAGATTACCGCTCAAGCCATGACCAGCAGTTCATCATTTGCCGCTCCCGGTGTTTCAATCAATAATTTCAATAGCTTAGAACATAATGACCAAGTGTTCTACGCATTGTTTGAACCTAGCCCGTATCGGTATTGGAATGGCAATGTCAAAAAATTTCGCCTCAGTGAAAACGGACTGGTGCTTGATAAATCGGATAACGTAGCCCTAGAAAACAATCACATCAAAGACGGTGCCAGAGATTTTTGGGACGAGAGTAGTAGTACCTCCAAAGATGAAGGCGGGACAGTCCTCAAAGGCGGGGTTGGCAGCCAGTTAATCAGTCTCGGAAGTGCTGGCCGTCAGATTTATACTTATCTTGGTGATACATCGCCGGGTTATAATCATGAGGTCAATCTGGCCCAATATCCGATTGAGGTTGCCTCTGGTGATGAAGAATTTGATAAGGCCTTGACTCAAGCCTTATTGGGTGATGATATGCCAGTAGATGAAGCTGAGGCTGAAGGGGCACGTCACTATTTGATCAAATGGATCAAGGGTGAAGATGTGAGTCTGGTAGAAGGCGTGGCCAGCAGCGGTGCCAACGAACGTTGGATGTTTGGCGATCCCTTACACAGTACGCCCAAAATGATCACTTATGGCGGGGATGAACACAATCAGAAAAACAAGTTGTTTGTCGGTACCAATGATGGCCTATTGCGGATGTTTAACACCGATAGTGGTCAAGAAGAATGGGCTTTTTTGCCGCAAGAACTGTTGCCTATACAAAAACTCTTGATGGAGAATCCATTGGGTGTAGACCGGATTTATGGGCTAGATAATACACCCACATTTTGGATAAATGATGGAAACGATAACCAAATCAATCCAGGAGCCGGTGATTTTGTCAAAATGTTTATGACTATGCGGCGCGGCGGTCGGAATCTTTATGCCCTTGATGTCACCGGTACCGAGGATAGTCTCGGGGCACCACCAAAACTCATGTGGGTTATAAAAGGGGGTGAGGGTGATTATGAAAAACTGGGGCAAACCTGGTCATCGCCCAGACCGACAGTCGTCGATCCCAGTTATTGTCATGTCATCAATGCTCATGCACAGGGCTGTGTTGTCTTATTGTTTGGCGGCGGTTATAACTCCACTCAAGATGAAGGCGTGAGCAAAATCAGCACCGAAGCGAGCCGTATGGGTAATGCCATTTATATGGTTCATGCCGAAACGGGTCAACTGTTATGGTGGGCCAGTAGTGCCGAGGAAGCGGATTTGACACTGGAGTATATGATCTATTCGATTCCGTCTGCTGTCACGATGCTAGCTAGTGATGATAATACCGATCTGATTTATGTGGGCGACATTGGTGGCCAACTTTGGCGGATTGAGTTATTAGGGAGAGGAAAGACGCGGGGTGGCCGCCTAGCAGTGGTATCAGAAACGCAAACGTTTGATGTAGGCAATACAAACAGACGCAGTTTCTTTTATCCCCCAGCAGTAACTGAGATTAAAGGAAAATTACTGATAGCCACCATGAGTGGAACACGTCCTCATCCCTTATATGGTGGCAATGATGTGCGTGATCAGTTTTATGTCTTCCTAGATCAAAAATGGGATGAAGATAAGGATAAACTCAGAACCCTCAAGCCTAAGACGGATATGGTAGATGTGACAGCTTGGAGTGAGGGTAGTCAAGTCAACTTGATGGAATTTAAAAGTGATGATGATAAACAAGGTTGGTATTTTAACCTAGCCGATGGCGGTAGCGGGAGTGCTCTCTCTTGGATTGGTGAAAAGGGGATAACGGCACCAGTGATTGTGGAAGAAAAGGTGATTTTCACCACTTATGTACCCTCTCTAGGGGATAATGATGCTTGTCATTTTAATGAAGGTCAGAGTCGATTATATATACTTTTCCTGCTCAGTGGCGGCCCGGCTTATGATGTGAGCGAAGAGAAATTTGATACTGATACCGAGGGAGGAGACGAGTCTTCAGATCGTTTTATAGAGAGTGGTAGTGGTCCAGGTGGTGGCCCTGTTATTATTCGCTCACCAGGTGGAAAAGATGAAAAAAAATCGACTGAACAATTCATTCTTGATGGACCTTCTTTGGGTTTTCCTCCCGTTAAAAAAACATTTTGGATGCAAAAAGAAGGCTGTGGTTTGTAACCACAAGCTGTTGGAACGAAAATCGCGCCAAAAGTTTTGGCGCGAACCGCCAGAAAGCTACGCTAAAACTAAAGTTGGAACGCCCGACATCACCCAACGAACTAACTGATAAATAACTGATAACTGATATGAATAGATTAAAACCCTTTCAAGGATTTACACTGGTAGAATTGATGGTTACCGTAGCCATTATAGGCATTTTGGCCGCAGTGGTTTATCCTTCTTATCAATCTCAGGTGAGAAAAACACGTCGCTCTGATGCTCAAGGGGCTTTAGCTGAATTGACGGCATTGCAAGAAGAATATCGTTATCAGAAGGGTAGTTATACTACCGATATTGCTTCGCTCAATTTAGAGGCGAATGGGTTTGACAAAAAGGATTGTAATGGTAGAAATACAGCTGATTTTCGTTCTAAAGAATGTTATTATACTTTATCCTTGGATCAGAAAGGTTCGGATGGCTTCATTTTTAGAGCGAGGGCAGCTGGGCCTCAAATAGCGGATGTGCAGTGTGAATTATTTTCGTTGGATGATCTCGGCAATAAAGAGCCAACAAGTGAAAATTGCTGGTATTAATGGTTAATGCCAGCATTGATCTAACTGGGGTTTTGTTCTTGAAGCATGGGGTGGCAAGCTGGGGTGTTAAATATAAACACATTTCTTGGTTTATTATTATTTCACCCTATTTTTATTCCCTGATGGTGGACTGGTGGGCAAACGGGCGGTGAAATCAGGGTTTATATTGAGTTCATTGTCGCCCGTTTACCCACCCTACGAAAAATAGCGAAAATACCTGAAATTTAACACCCCAAGCACCCATGTCACTATTTTTAAGCATACCAGCTATCTTGAACACGCGGGAAGCTGGTATTTTTTTGAGTTAAGGTTTGACAGAATCACTGACTTATGAAATATCTTAAATATAATATGGTAGGATTAGGATTGTTATTGTTCCCGATTTTGGTCGGCGCTGAATTTCTGGGCAACCACAAGGGTTTGCCCCTACAGGATAGGCAGAGCATTTCTGTTGCCAATTTACCTGACACCATTGGTGAATGGGGGCAAACACGTCGGTTTGCCCCTACGATAACGGCAAATGGCGATTCGCCTACACCTTTGATAACACACGAAAATACCTTAGTTCAACAACAAAAACAGTTTCGCACTGGCTTATTAATTTCGGGTTTGACGTTGAGTACAGCGCTTTACGGCTATATTTCTTGGTGGGATAAAAGTGCATCAACATTTCGGGTGAGACATGAAGGTTGGTTTGGTGCCGATACCCCAAATGGCGGGGCCGATAAATTGGGACATGCCTTTTCTTTTTATGTCAGCACGCGCTTGATGACGAATGGTTTTCAATGGGCCGGGCATAACCGAAAAGAAGCGGCTCAGTTGGCGGGCTTAACTTCCGGTGTCTTGTCGCTAGGCGTAGAAATTATGGATGGTTTCACAGAAGAATACGGCTTTAGCACTGAAGATTTAATGATGAATTTGTCAGGTATCGGTTTAGGAACGGTGCTTGAATCTTATCCACAATGGGATGATTTGGTTGATATTCGTATCAAGTATTGGCCTTCTGATGATGCGAGAAGATTACAGGATTATGATCCCGTGGCCGATTATTCAGGGCAAACTTATTTGTTGATTACCAAAGCCAGTGGTATACCCACATTACGTCAAAATCCGTTTTTGCGCTATTTGGAATTAGCGGTAGGATATGGCACCAGAGGTTATCAACCCAATGATGGCACAGATACTCAACCCACATCGCGCAATCTCTATTATGGCTTGTCGTTAAATTTGTCTCAATTACTTAATGACACGCTATTTAAAAAGCAAAATAAACCGCGTACTCAAAAAGTCACGGAAAACGTGTTGGAATATCTGCAAATGCCCGGAACCGCTTTGCTATTTAAGCATCAACTTCAGTAGTTATCAGTTTCACATTTCACATTTCTTAGCGATAGTATAGCGAAGCGAAACTATCGCTAAGAAATAAAGTTGACTTCTTAAGTGAAAATCAGTTTCACGCAAAAGTTGCGCGCAACTTCTTAAGTGAAAATCAGTTATCATCACATTAACTCCCTTCGGTTTCAAACATCGGCGTAATCAAAAAATAAGGCCCTTTACCAATCAAATTTAAAGATTGGTCGGGGCTTTTTTTTGTTCAATTAAAGTCCGGCCCCTTATATACAAATGTCCTTGTTCATCTCTTTCATTAACCATTAATCCTTGATAACTGATTTCCACGCAAATGTTTTTGCGCGCAAAAACATTATTTCACGCGCGCGGTGAAGCTTCGCTATACTTTAGCGTAAAATGTGGAACTGATTTTCAGGCAAAAGTTTCGCTTCGCGAAACTTTTGCCTGAAACTAATAACTGATTTTCACTTAAGAAGTTGCGCGCAACTTTTGCGTGAAACTGATTTTCACATTTCACGCGCAAAACTGTATTTCACGCAAAAGTTTCGCTTCGCGAAACTTTTGCGTGAAATGTGAAACTGATAAGTGGAATTGATAATTGATTGAAAGTTGAGTTAAAATTGTTTTTGATTACGCAGTAATCAAGACAAGTCGCGAATAAAAACGTCATCAAACCTCGCACAAACAGACGATTTTTATTTGTCTCCCAGCGCGTCCTTTTTAACCTTTTATTAAACCCCTTAATACGTTTGCGTTTGTAAAAATCGTTTTTTTCGTTCAAAATTTATTTTGCTTGCTGCCCCAATTTCGTTCAAAATTTATTTTGCTTTAGGCTTTCGTTCCTTGTTATTTTGCGATTAATTTTCGTTCCTTGTTATTTTGCGATTAATTTTCGTTCCTTGTTATTTTGCGATTAATTGGAATGCCTGTTATTTTGCTTGCTGCCCCAATTTCGTTCAAAATTTAGTGAGTGGGCGCAAATTGTGAACTGTATAGCGTACTTTTGCGTGAAATCTTGAAATCACTTACTTATAGTGCTTATTATTTTGGAGAATTTTAAATATGTTTAAATTGATCACACATTCAGTAAAGCTAGTCCTCAGCTTGGGAGTCATTGTGTTACTGAATGGCTGTCCCGTAGTCCCTGTTACCGACCCTGGACACCTCCCGTCTGCTCCTCAAGAGCTTGATACCGCCAGTTATCACACTGTTAGGCCGGGTGAAACCCTATATGGTATTGCTACACTCTATGGGCGAGATTACAAAGAGGTTGCTGAGTGGAATGACATTACCCTCTCTGATCCACTCACACCTGGTCAACAGCTACGAATTGATGGCCCTACTAAGCGTCTGGCAAGGCCTTTAAATCCGGATGCGGGCATTCCCGTTCCAACATCACCACCGCCCGTCTCAACGCCCATCGAACCGAAGCCACCTGTTGTTGAACCCAGTTCATCGCCACAGAGGGGTATCCACGTCGTCGAACCCGGCGAAACCTTGTATGGCATTGCTAGGCAGTATGGACAAAATCCAGGTGATGTCGCTACTTGGAATCATCTCACATCACCTTATAGCCTCAGAGTGGGACAAACTTTAGTGGTTTCGCCTTCAAAAGGATGGGATTCGTTATCAACACCCGTGTCCACAGAACCCACCGTGATCGAACCTCAACCCAGTTCACCTGCTTCAGGCGATCAAGACTTTCATACCGTCCTACCCGGTGACACCTTGTATAAAATTGCTAAACATTACGGTTTTGGTCTAGCTGAAATCGCGGAATGGAATGGCATAGAACCGCCTTATAACTTGTCTTTGGGACAACATTTGCGCGTCAGTCCACCAGACACCGATACCATAACACCGTCTTCAAATCTGTCTCCCGCTGACACTTTTGATGACAATAGTTCGGATTATCACATAGTAGCGTTAGGAGACACCTTGTTCAACATAGCCCGACGTTATGGGCACAGTGTTCAGGAAATAACGCAGTGGAACAATTTACCCACTTCTGACTTGTCATTGGGTCAAAAATTACGGGTTACGCCACCGTCATCAATGATGCCAGGACTCACACCAGACAGCAGCTACCTGCGTCCCGTTGGACTTCCTCCAACACCTGATCATCATATTGTGAGAGCAGGAGACAGCTTGAGTAGTATTGCTAGAAAATATGGCATGTCTTTCGCTGAACTGGCAAAATTGAATGGCATTGGTAGCCCTTATAGCGTCTACCCAGGTATGAGATTGACAATCGCTCCACGTTAGGAATATCCAAAAAATAAATTATCCCATTCTTGTAGGGTGGGTAACGGGTTTTTGTTGCCCACCATTCCCTACCTAACCTGCGTGAAATGACTGCATTTGGGATAATT
>Ga0164318_10004280_pt1 | contig 13691 bp, 22 predicted proteins | sample GuaBasSedimGuay9_FD_113734 | JGI IMG/M metagenome (GOLD analysis project Ga0164318, IMG submission 113734) | Subseafloor sediment microbial communities from Guaymas Basin, Gulf of California, Mexico - Guay9, Core 4571-4, 0-3 cm | ecosystem: Environmental > Aquatic > Marine > Hydrothermal vents...
AATATTAACGTTGTATTGGCTGGTTCTGATAGAGTTGACGGGTACACGGAACAAATGAAGCGAAATCTTGATGTACAAATTGAAGAAGTGCGTAGAGGTGAAGATGACGAATCTGCTACAAAGGTTATTAGAAATCTTTCAGATGTAAAATACTTCAAAAAGAATGTACCTAAAAAAGTACAAAAGTTCTATGATGAATTAGTAAAAACTTATGGTGTCAGTGAGAATTTTAGAATACAAGGAAAAGAAATGTTGAAAGAAGTAGTTGAAAACTTGGGTATATTGGCAAATTATGAACTAACTTCTCATAAACAAGTAATTATTATTAACTCTAAAAAAGTAGATGGTGGTTTTTCATTGACCGCAAAAATGAAAAATGGTAAGAATTTTAATTATAAAAATGCAGAGGGATTTTTAGCTCATGGTTTTGAACCAGTTTCTGTAGGTGAAATTGAGCTAAAATTCACCACAAATAAAAACTATGAAATTTTTAAAAAATCAATAGGTATATAATTGTGAATATAAATACTTTCAACGACGCAGAATTCCAGACCTTAATTGAATCTATCTTAAATGATAGTGTGAATGAGGGGCTTATTGATAAATTCAAAAAGCAAATTGATTTTATCAAGGGAATTGCTATTAAGGCACAGTTAAGCTTTAAATCTGTTTTGGGTATGTTCAAAAACAGAGATATTGTAAAATTCTTTAAGAGTATTGAGTGGTCATTGAAAAAGTTGTTTGATATTGTAAAAGAAGGGTTTAAGGCGTACCGAAAGGTGTCTGACGCTATTTTCGGTTATGCTGCTGACAACAAAATAGTCAAGTGGACAGATAGTAAATTACATCAGCTTGATGAATTCTTACAAACTCACCCTAAATTGAAAAGATTGGGTGGATTAGCAGTTGGTGGTATATTAGTTTTCATTTGGCTGAATATGTCATTCACGGGTGATTACAAATACGATTTCAATTTTGATGATGTAGTAGAGGCAGTTTTAGGTAACTTTTCGTTGGCTACTATATTTTCAGGTCAAGAAGAGCTTAAATTATTGACACTTTTCGCAACGGGTATGTTGTTCGGGTTATCTTTTCCTTGGGTTGGTCATACGGCTATTCAATTCGTTGGTGGGTTATTAACCGCACTGAACGATAAATTTAAGGTGGTTTCATTGGAAAAAGTTAAAAAGAGTTTCATTAGAGAAGCGATTGAGACGGTTAGAATTGGTCAATTGAAGAAGATGGTAAAAGAGAAACCAATGTTTATTTTTATTATGGGTGGCACGGGTTCAGGAAAGAATTATATTTTCAACAAAAATATTGGTGGGATAAAGTTAGTAGATATCGACAAGTATATTGAAGAGTATGCGATTGAATACAATACTGACGGAAGAAAACAAATCTCAAGAGCAGTTGCTCGTTCAAAGCGTGAATTATTGGATTCTTTCAGGAAAAAAGAATCAGTAGCACAAGTTGGTACTGGGTTGAATAATAAATCATCAGAGAACAAGTTCAAGTGGGCTAAAGAGGCAGGATTAGAAGTTGTGATATTATTTGTGGACACAGATGTAAAAACGGCAATGAAACGCAATAGAGCAAGGGCTGATAAGGGTGACCAAGCATTAGTACCTGACCATAAAGTGGAAAGGTCAGTTTCTCAAAGTAGAGATAACTTTAAATTATACTCAAAGAACCCAGATGTAGATTATGCATTGAAGGTCAAGAATTAAATAACTGAAAATAAGGAAGTAATATGATAAGAGAAATACTAGAAAATGAGATTAACGAAGATGCTTCGAAGCTGAAGTCTATAATAGAAAAAATTCAAGGACTTTTAATTAAAGCAATGAAAGAAGATTCTAAATTAGGGCTTGATTTTCCGTTTGATGAAATCAATGACCAAATGGGTGATATCAGGGGACAACTAGATTCTATTAATGGGAATGCATAATGTTGAGAGAATTGGTTGAAATATAATGATTAGAGAAGCTTTACAATTAATCCAAGAACGAGTTTCACGAGATTGTCAAACAGGTAACGGTGCGATGATGAAAGTTGGAAAATGGATTATCGGTAGAACTTCTCACTTAGATGACCCAAGACCACCTTCAGAAAAAGAGCGTGATGATGGGTTTTATTGTAAGGAATTCGCTAACATAATCCAAATGTTCCTTAAAAAGCGTCCTATGGATATTACTGATGGGAAATATCACCTTATTTATAAAAATGAACATGGATATCAAGATTGTCTAGTTGCTGTGAATAACGACTTTAAAACAATGACATTTGTTACCATCATGCAGTTAAATAAAAAGAGTCCGAATGATTACGACGCCAAGAATGGTGAAAAGCGTATATTCATTGGCAAAATGAAATAAGGAAATAAGATGATTAGAGAAATAGTAGAAAGTGTAGAGTTAAATGAAGGTAAAAAGGATATTGTCAGTCAATGTGTGAAGCAATATCTCGCTGACTTAGTAGAATATGATAATACTGCTTCGGAGTACATTACGGATTGGTTTCAAAATGGTGAAGAAATTATGAAACAATTTAGGAAAGAGAATAAAATCCCTGAAGAAATGGATGACGGCGAAGTAATGGAAGATGTCTTAGATTACGTTTATGAAGGAATTCAAAAGGCTATAAAGAAAATATAAGGAAACTGTGATGATTAGGGAAGCAATTGGAAAAGTTCAAGAAGAAACAAAGGTGTCTGGCGTAGACACCAAAATTACGGATAAAGAAGTGCTTAATTTTCTTACTAATAAATTCGGTGAGATTGATGTTTTAAGTTCATATTCTGTAATTGGTAATATGATCAAGATGCTTTTTGTGGCTCAGGGGCATACGAGCACATATACCACTGAAATAAAATGGGTACAATCCAATACAGATTTCGACGATTCTTCAAATTCGTGATTAATTTAAGCAAGACTTAATGTAAATTACGGTATAATAGTATATAAAGTTTGAAAGGCTTAATATGACTACATTACAAAAACTAACAAATCTTCAGAAAATGGTTCTTCAAAGAATCAAAGAGTTACAAGCAACCTCAGAACTTAAATGGGGCGTATCTCCTGAAATGAAAATATCATATAACCTTACAAGCGTAAATACTCTTGGTACAGCGAACCCATATAAAGGTACGATGAGACTAAATAAGCATTTATTACTAGAATTTGGCGACGTGTATATTGATGAAGTAGTTGTACACGAGTACGCTCATTTTGTAGTTGGTGCTAGAAGACAAGACGGTCAATATTATTCAAGACCAGCACCACACGGAAGAGAATTCAAAAATGTTTGTAGATTTTTCGGGATTGTTGGTAAGGCTACTACAAATAAATTTTCAAATTCAAAATTTCTAAACGAAAAAAGAGAATCGTTAGATGCAAAAAAGAAGGTATTTTACTATGAATGTAAATGTCCAGGATTTAGAGAATTGACAACTATTCGTCACAATAAAATTCAAAGAGGTAGAGCTTCATATTCTTGTGGTCATTGTAAGACAACACTAAGTTTTGTTAAAAAAGCTCAAAAAATGATTGCTTAAATTATCACTTAAGCAAGGTTTAAGCTACATTACGGTATAATAATATATAAACAATTAAGAAAGGTTCAAAATGTATTTCAGAAACTCAATTTCACTAACTGGTGAGAAAAAAGGTACGCAACTAAGAAAGTTGTTAAATTTTATCAAAGACAACGGACCAACAACTAAGTATGACCTATTAACAAAGGCGTTAGATTTCACGGGAACTCGTAAACAACTCAGGGGAAACTATTCAAGATATATGCAAGCTTGTCGTGCGAATGACCTTTTATGTCTAGATTTTAAAACACATAAGTATGAATTAACTGAAACAGCAAAAGAAGTCCTTTTGACGGACGGTATATAATATGTCTGTGTCTTATGAAGAATTAGTGAAGGCTAGAAATGAAACTATTGATAAAATGAATAAGGGTGGATTGTCTCGCAAAGAACAAGACAACCTAGATATGAATTTGGTAGGGATAGAAGATATGATGGATAAAATTGAATCACGTGGTAGAGATATCGCACAAGAAATGGGAGTATAAATGACAGCTTATAATATAATTGAATTATTGAGATCAACATCTGGGTTAAATGATAAACGTGAAATATTGAGAAATAACAAGGATAATAATCAGTTTCAGCTTGTTTTGACCCAAACACTTGACCCAAGAATTACGTTTGGTATTAAGAAAATTCCAGCGTATGGGGAAACTGGAGTAGAAATTACTCTAGAACAAGCAGTAGAGAATCTTGGTAATTTAGTTGATAGAACATTTACTGGAAATGAAGCTATTGGGTACTTGGCTGGAATTTTAGGGGCATTATCCGAAGAAGACGCTCAAGTTATTAAGTGGATTATTGCTAAAGATTTCAAGGCTGGGTTTGGTGTATCTTTGATTAATGATGAGATGGCTCCGTTCAGTGTTTATGAAGTTCCTTATATGGGGGCAAGCTCATATAATGACAAGAAGATTGATAACCTATTCAAGAAATATCCGTTTGCTTATTCAGAAGTAAAGATGGACGGGAGATACCTAAATGTGGTTGCTAAAGAGACTGGGATTCATTTAGAATCACGTGGTGGAAAGCCGAATCCTTTGATGGGTGCATTAGAAGATGAAGCAAAGGCATTTAGAGATCACTTTGGTTTTGATGTAGTCATTAATGGTGAACTTATGCTTAAGGGTGAGAAAGACAGATATAAAGCTAATGGAATTATTGCAAGTTTCGTTTCTATTGCGCAAAAGCATTTTGATGGAAAAGATATTGATAAAGAAATTGCAAAATTCGAAAAGGATAACGGGAAAACAATCTGGGAAGTACGTGATTTGATCACATTAATCACGTGGGATTATATTCCTTATTCGGATTATACTACTGGAAAAAGTGCTACTGCTAGATCTGAAAGATTGGTTAAGCTTGAAGAAGCTATTGAGGCAACGGGGGCGTTTGAACTAATTGAGTACAAAATCGTAAACAATAAAGCAGAAGCAATTGAACATTTCCAAGAAATGTTAGCTAGAGGTGAAGAAGGCACTATTCTTAAAGGTTCAAGTGGTGAGTGGAAAGATGGAAAACCAGTTTGGCAAATCAAAATGAAACTAGAAATTGACCTTGATTTGAGAATTGTCGGTTTCAATTACGGTACTGTCGGCACGAAAAACGAACACGTAATTTCTAGTTTAAATGTAGAAAGTGAATGTGGTGAATTGAAGACATCTCCAACAGGTATCTCTGAAAAAGATATGGACTTCATTACAGCAAATATGGACGGGCTTATGGGTAAACTTGTTGAAATTAAATGTTCAGGTTTAAGTCAAGATTCAGAACAAAACTGGTCATGTTTACACCCAGTATTTAAAATCATTCGTGATGATAAAGAACATGGGGATACACTTGAGAGTGCTATTAATATTGAAAATGGTGCTAAGGGTTTAGAGGTTAAATAACCGAAAGAAAGGGGGATATTCATGAACGATATTAACGAAGTAAAGCTCGGTAGAGTATTGCAACATTTTAAGTCTGATAAGACAGTTGTGATACTCACGGGGTTTAGGGGTGATAAATCCCAAAAAGAAAATGAGCAACGCAATAATAAAATTGCTGGTGAAATTAGAAAAGCTGGTTACGGTTTCTTCTATGTCGATGGTTTCTGGATTGAAAATCAGGGTACTGAAGATGAAGTAGAGGTTTCTGAAGATAGTATATTTGCTATCGCTGAACCAGAATATTCTGAAGCATTAATTGGTTTGGCACACGCTCAAGCTAATAAGTACAATCAAGATGCAATTTTTGTTAAAAACGAAGATGGCGTATTTTTACTATATAGTAACGGAAAAAGAGAGAAACTTGATTCATCATTTAAGGCTAATAAACTTGGTGATTTTTATACTAAGCTTAGAGGAAAGGGTAAAAACTCAACTTTCCTATTTGAGGGTGGGAGAGTAGCTAAGGGGTATTTTGCTTCTTTGGTTGAAAAACTAGAAAAGGAGAAGAATAATGGATAGACCAATTTTTGAATCAGTAGAAGAAATTACTGAAGAAATGATAGTTATGTTCGGTGCAGATATAGAAGATGTGATCGAAGGTGACTTAGGGAATCTATCAAAGTTAGAACTAGAATCAGTTTACGACTTGATGGCATTGGCTTATGAACTTGGTACGCAGGAAAATTAAGTGGGATTTAAGTTTAAGAGCCTATAATATGAGAAAAAGGCGTCTTATGCAAAATAGAATATTCGTATGTGGTGATACCCACATACCCAATGACATCCAAAAACTCAACTCAAGAAATTTCCCTGAACAAAAAGAACTCACGAAAAAAGATGTTCTGATTCAGTTAGGTGATTTTGGTGGAATTTGGTACGCTATTGGGGAAAACAAAGAACAAGAATATTGGTTAGAGTGGCTTGCTCTAAAAAACTTCACGACAGCTGTCGTGTTAGGAAATCACGAAAATTATGATATCATAGAAACATTACCTTGGACCACAATGTGGGATAATGACGTTCAGTATTATGAAACGCCAAAATCAGGGAATAGAATATACTTCTTGAAAAGAGGGGCGTTCTACAATATCAACGGTAAGAAAATCCTTGCTATTGGTGGTGCGCACTCTATAGACAAGCTTTATAGAACTGAGCATATAAGTTGGTGGTCACAAGAAGATATCACTCACAGAGAGATCGAAGCATGTTTTGACGAGCTTGATGAAAAGGGTTACGAAGCTGATTATATATTGTCACATACTTGCCCTTCTAGATTAGTGGTTCAATTCCTAATTGAAAGCAACGCTTACTACCAAGGAAAAATTACTGATACGACGGCTGAGTTTCTTGACGAAATAGATAACCGAGTTGAATTCAAAGGTTGGTTCTTTGGTCATATGCACATAGATTTCACACATACAGAGACAAGCGATGATGGTCATAAAGATCATTACACTTGTTGTTATAATGATGCACCAAAGGAATTAACTAATTGGTCTCCCGAGGACCCAAACCCCCACACGAATTAGGAGTGTAAATGACATATCCGTACGAAATTAATATTAAAGCAACGCCAATAACTGGGGATTCAGTTGATCCTTCTGGGATCGTATTTGATACTATTGAATTACAATCAAGGCTATTTGGCAACTGGGCACCAGCGAGCGTACCTGAACATACAATTAGAGACGAATTAGCAAGGGTAATAGCTGATGAGTTGATAATTGACGTAGAATGGTCAAAAGACCCACGCTCAGGGTACGCAACGGGAAAATTTAGTTCGGTTGTCTATATGAAGCCTGATATGCAACAACTTAGAAAAGATAATCAAAATCTTCAAATTCAAATTTTAGAAGGGAACTCTAAAAGATTGGAAATGGAAAAATCAACTAAAAAGATAGTTGATGAGTTACATGATACAGTTGACTCAGTCCTAAATTGGCAAAACAAGTATTATAATCTTCAGCGAGAAAACTCTAAGCTTCAAGTTCAGATGAATTGTAAATTCAATGATTATAGATTTTTATTGAAGCAAGGCTTCAAAATGCTAACTATTTCTATTAAATGTGAAATGTATGCATTGACTCGGTTTATACCGTTCAGGGGTTAAATGGAAACGAAAGATTATATTCTTATATTGGTGATTATTTTAGTGTACGTTCTTTTCGAATTTATTATGAGTATTTACGATAATTAAGCTTGTTTTAAGTGAAGTTACGGTATAATAGAGTAATAAAAAAGAAAGGTTCAAAATGTATAAACTTATTTGGAACAGAGAAGTAATTGAAAGTGATATTGAAACGAGAAAAGAAGCTGAGTATTTGAGAGCAGAATACCAAATGGCGTATGGTGGTAGCGTTACAATTAAGAAACAAGGGTAAATAATGAACAAAGAATTAAAAGATAAATTAGAACAATTTGAAAAAGAGAATCAAGCAACGGTTCTATATGTAACGAAGTACGGCTCACGTTTGTATGGTACATTTAACGAAAATTCAGACACAGACTACAAGGGTGTATTTCAACCAAATAGGGATGACGTCTTACTAAAGAAAGATTTAGAACACTGGACTTCAAATTCTAACAACACAAATGAAAAGAACGGGGCTGGTGATGTTGATTTACAACTATTCTCAGTTCATAAATTCTTTGAGTTGCTTAGAAAAGGTGAAACGGGTGCTTTAGACTTACTATTTAGTATGTGGTCAAAAGACACAGTAGAATTCGAAAATACCGTTTTCGTTGACCACATGCAAATGTACTACAAGAAATTCTTAAATAGAAAGCTTCATAGCTTTACTGGGTACGCAGTTGGTCAGGCTAAAAAGTACGGTGTTAAGGGTACAAGATACAAGGAACTTACTCAATTTAATGATTGGTTCGGTGGAGTGTTTAATGAATACAAGGAAGATAAGTTAGGATTGACATTCAATAGGGTTAAGGAATATTTAGAAAATAACAATTTCAAATACTTAGATGTAGTTCAGGCTCAAGGTCCGAAAACTGGCAAGGGTGAAAATATGATAGATTACCTTGAGGTTCTTGGTAAGAAATTCAGTGGTGACGTGACGGTTGGTTACTTCTTTGATCGGGTAGTTGAAATGGAAGAACAATTCGGTAACAGAGCCAAAAGCTCAGCCGAAGGGGTTGACTGGAAAGCACTTAGTCACTCTGTAAGGGTACTATTTGAAGTCGAGGAATTACTTGATACGGGGTTTGTAACCTTCCCACTGAAAGAACGAGAATTCGTGAAAGAAGTTAAGGATGGTAAACAACCAGTTGATGTAGTTATGATGTTTGTGAATAACAAACTTGACCAAGTCAAGCAAAAACTTGATGATAATACTACTTTGCCAGAAACGTCTGACCGTGATACTATGGATTGGCTAGAATTATGCTTTTTAGAATGGTATGGTTATGAACAAGAAGAAGGAGAATAAATGTTAAAAAGAATTAAAGCTGATTTGCTTTCAGCTAGAAAAAGCAAAGACAAATTCACCGCAGGAATTTTAGGGGCGTTGGTCTCTGAAGGTGCGATGATCGGAAAGAATATGGGTAACAGAGAAACAACAAACGCTGAAATGCAGAAATTGATTCAAAAGTTTAAGAAGGGCGTTTCTGACACAATTTCACTTTTTGAAGGGAAAGAAACAGCACCAGGAATGGTTGAAGGGCTTCAAAAAGAACTTGGGGTTTACGACCAATATTTACCAACTCAATTATCAAATGAAGAAATTGAAAGGGAAATTGGTATGTTCCTTCAAGTGAATAGCGAAAAGGCAAATATCGGCTCTATTATGTCGCATTTTAGAACAAATTTTAACGGTCAATATGATGGTAAGGCTCTAGCAAAAATTACTAATGAAATTTTGAAGGGATAATTATGAAAGTTGTACAAGCAATTATATACGCATCAGAGAAGCATAAAGGTCAGGTACGAAGAGGGTCTAAGTTACCTTATGTCACACACCCGATAATCGTTTCGGAATTGATCAGAAAACACAAGGGTGATTCAAAGAATATCACGAGCTTAGTATGTGCTGCGATTTTACATGATGTGTTGGAAGATACTAAAGGAACAATTCAGGAAATCGTTGAGCAGTTTGGTGATATGACTGCTTCATTGGTTATTGAGTTGACTTCTAACGAAGAAATGATTGAATTCTATGGAAGTAAAAACGAATTTCTCATTCAGAAGATGTTGAAAATGACTTCATATGCTTTGGTTATAAAATTATGTGATAGACTTTCTAATATCATTGATGGTCCGACAGAAAAATACCTTAAAGACACAGAAGATATGATTGACGCATTAGAAGCTCAGTTACATTTAACAAATACGGAAAGAGAAATTATTGTTGAAATTAGGAAAGTTTTAAGCAAGGTTTAAGCGAACTTACGGTATAATATAGTATAAAGTTTGAAAGGCTTAAAATGAGAGACATTACTAGAAGAGCGTGGGGTCACGGGTTAGAGAATATTGACGGTTTAATGGCTTGGTTGTATGATCAAGAGATCTTAAACAAAGGTGAACGCGAAAGAAAAGATACTATTTTCAGACAGTATTATAGATTTTATAATGATGGTGATGCACCACGTGGCGTATTGAGAAAGTATGGCGTTTCAATGTACAACAAGAAGTTGGTTGAAGTTAAGCTTGAAGAATATCTTAATGAATTTATTTCAGCTATGTTGACGAAGTATTCACCTAAAATTGATAGACAAGATTTTTATCTTGATAGAAAGATTAGTAAGGCTAAAACTGCTGCCAGAATTGCGGCAGATTTCGAAGTACACGGTCTTGTAACTTACTGGAAGAAAGACGTAGAAAACAAAACAGTGTTGATTCTTATTGACCGTTTGAGCGACAAGTATGATGCTCTTCACGAAAAAGTGGTAGCAGTGAACGTTGGTTATGATAATACAACTTTCACTTGTCTATTTGACGGTACTGATTACCATAAAGCTAAAAAGTTCAATAAAGAGCTAAAAGCTGACTGGAGAGAAATCAAGGAAGATATGCTTGAGATTGCTAATGTTATCGAAAGAGACGTGGTTGATCTTAGAACTAAAAAAGCTCTTAGAGCACTATAAGGAATTATAATGAGTAAAGATAATATTGTATTCGCGATCGTAGCGTTAATTATGGTAGTTGTGGCGTATTTTGGTGCGTCTTCATTTTTTGAGTTAGTGGGTGATTTATACTCTTGGCTTGATCAATATATTTGGGCGTTCTTCGCTGGTATCATAGCGTTCTTTATGTCGCTGTGGTTGGTGATAGTTATGTTTCAAATTTCAATTGTTGTAATTACTATTTTATTGGTGTTACTCGGTTCAATTTTTAGTAGATAAAGGATATTTATGGAGAAGAAGCTTGTAGAAATGTTTACGAATAATGTTGTTCTCCTAGAGGTCAGTATGATTCTACTGTCCGTTACTGATGAAAGTTACCTTGTTGGTGGTGCTGTCAGAAACGCACTTTACAGAAAAGAAGCAAAAGACTTTGACTTTACTGTTGGTAATACAAGTTACGATAAACTGTCTGAAGCGTTTGCTTATGCTGACTGGACGATAAAAGAAACGGGCAAGGAATTCCTAGTTCTGATGGTAACTAAGGTTATCAACGGCAAGCGAGAAGAATTTGAAATTGCGTTGCTTAGAAAGGACGGAATGTATCTGCATGGGCGTAGACCAGAGGGCGTAGAAACTGGCACAATGCTAGAAGATGCTATGCGTAGGGACTTCACGATTAACAGCCTTTACTTCCACCTTAAGACAGGAAAAGTGATTGACCCCACACGTAAAGGTATGCAAGACCTTAGAGACCGAGTTCTTCGTTTTAACGGTAAGGCAAAAGACAGAATGGAGGAAGATTACCTTAGAATGTTTAGAGCACTAAGATTTATCCAACTTTTCAACCTGACTTGGGCACGGGGATCCGAAAGAATATTCAATAGAATGTTCCTAGAGCATAGTCAAAAGGTGAATCCACAGCGTGTTCTAAACGAACTAAATAAGATGACAAGGGGTTAATATGAAAAAGATTTTAGGGGCGTTGATACTTTTATCAACACTGATGTTTGCGAAGATAGACGTTGCGGAAGCAATTTCGATGAATGTTCATGCGATGAAATACGATAGTAAGGTATCATTAGAAAAGGTTTGTGTAGGTGGGAAACTATTTATTTTGGCCATATCTTCGACGGGGCTGTCAATAACTCAAGTTTTTGAATATAGTTATCCTCATAAAGTAATTGAAGAAACTAAGTGTAAAAATGGGAATTAATTCACTCACTTATGTCAAAGCAAACGTTTCTATCAACTTAAATGGTGAAGCTAAGGTTGGTTTCTCAGTTGGTGGGAAACATTACAATTTAGACTTGCCTGATTTTGATACAGATTTTCATGAATTTGATTATACTCATTCAGACGGTGACGGTGATCATTTTGATGGTGTTTTAGATGGTGATAGAATTGCGGGCTTGTATGAGTGGGATTTTTTCCCTCCTGAATTAGTCAATATTACTACAAAATTAAGTTAATATTAAGGTTCTTTTTATATAATTAATTCGTAAATCTATTAACGAAAAATAAACTAAAAAGGCTCTTTAGGTGGGTTAAATAACCCACGATCTAAAGGAGAAAAATGAATGATAGAAAAAATTAAAGGAAAAGACCACAACGTTATAAAGCTTGACGGAAGGGTTGAAAAATATAGTCCTAAGAAAATGAAAAAGTCTTTACTCCGAATTTCTGGAGGTCAACAAGCTCTTGCTGACGATTTATTCAATTCACTAAACATTAAAATATATGACAGAATCAAGATTGACGTTCTATGGGACGAGGTTATTGAGACTGCTGCAAACAAAATCACAGAAATGTTTACTATTTATGACGAAATTGCTCGTAGGGCTTATGTTGAAAAGGTTTATAAGACCAACTACAACTTATCATCAGAAATTGATTCACTTGAGTATTTATCTGTAGTTAAGAAGGGTGTTCAATCAGGCGTGTATGATAGGGAAACAGTTGCCTATTTTACTGATGAAGAAATTAATGAACTTGGTGCTTATATAGAAAAAGATCGAGATCAAGATTTCACATTTATTGGTATTGTATTTTTCATGGAGAAGTACGCTTACAATTACAGCAAGATCAAGAAGCTTGAGTTACCTCAACACACTTACATGCGAATTGCGATGTATCCGTATCATCAAGAAGAATCATCAAAACATAAGATACAGTTGATTAAAGAACGCTATGACGATTTGTCTAAACATATATTTTCAGAAGCTTCACCAAAGGTCAATAACTCAATGTCACCAAATTCACAAATGGCGAGTTGTGTATTGAACACGGTTGACGATGATTCAAGAAGTATTTGTCACACAGATACGAATATGGCGTTGTTCAGTAAGTATGGTGGGGGATTGGCACTTGACGTTTCGAAGTTAAGATGTTCAGGTTCAACAGTAGGTAAATCTGGTGGTAAATCATCTGGACCAATTAAGTTCATTAAGAAATATGAAGCGACTATTGGGGCATTTGATCAGGTCGGAAAGCGAAAGGGGGCTTGTGTAATTACTTTTCCTTTTTGGCATTTTGACGTACAAGATATGATTATGCTTAAGGATGCTGGTGGTTCTGAAGATAAACGAGCTAGAGGACTTATGTACACTGTGAAGTGGTTCAAAATATTCACTGAGAGAATTCAAGCCGGAGAAGATATTTCATTATTTGACCCTAAAGAAACTCCTGAACTAAATGAAACTTGGGGTGATGAATTTAGGAAATGGTATTTACACTATGAGCAGAAACAAGGTATAAGAAGAAAGAAAATTCCAGCTAGGGATTTGGCGTTCTTAATTGCTAAGGTTAGAGCAGAAACGGGCAACTTGTATGTAGTCTTCCCAGATAACATAAACTCGCAAAGGGTTGGTGAAGAGCCAGTCTTTGCTTCAAATTTATGTGTAACTGGCGATACACGCATTGAAGTTAGACATAAGGGGAAATTATCTAATATTCAAATTGATGATCTTGAATATTGGGAATCGGATGAAGGCATAGAAGTTCTTTCCATGGATACAAAAACTGGTCAAGTTGATTACAACTTAATTAACACATTTTCTCGAACAAATGATTCAGCAGAAGTGTTGAGAATA
>Ga0164318_10004281_pt1 | contig 13690 bp, 7 predicted proteins | sample GuaBasSedimGuay9_FD_113734 | JGI IMG/M metagenome (GOLD analysis project Ga0164318, IMG submission 113734) | Subseafloor sediment microbial communities from Guaymas Basin, Gulf of California, Mexico - Guay9, Core 4571-4, 0-3 cm | ecosystem: Environmental > Aquatic > Marine > Hydrothermal vents >...
GAACGCTTTCTTTGACTTAGCGTGTGGATTTATCCACTCGCAATTAGTTTGAACTTATAATAATAAAATTATTACACTGCGAAAGTCCTGTGCGAAAGTCCTGTAAATAAAACATCATTATAAATGGTGTTGGGACACTAATTTTTACAGTATATACATAGCGATTAATACAGTGTTTAGGCAATTTTTTACAGATTTCAGGAAACTGCAACATCCTGACTAATGGGATATTTAAACAATGGGTAAAATAAAAATACTTTCGGAAGAAGTGATAAATCACATTGCGGCTGGTGAGGTAGTAGAGAGGCCAGCATCAGTTGTGAAAGAGCTGATAGAAAATTCATTAGATGCTGGTGCAGATGAAATATCTGTTTTCATTAAGCAAGGTGGTAAAAACTTAATAAAGGTTATTGATAATGGCTGTGGAATGGATAAAGAAGATGCTCTATTATCTATAAAAGGACATTCTACAAGTAAAATCTATAATACAGATGACATTGCTAATATCTCAACTTTAGGTTTTCGTGGTGAAGCACTGCCAAGTATTGCTTCCATCTCACAAATGGAAATTATCACTCTACCGAATGATACTACAAAAAAGAATGCTGTAAAAATAAGTATTGCAGGTGGGAAAATTCAGAATGTACAAGAAGTCGCAGCAAATCCTGGAACAATTGTAATTGTGAAAAATATTTTCTACAATTTACCAGCCAGAAGAAAATTTCTAAAAAGCGTAAGAACCGAGCTAAATCATATAATCAATCATATCTATCGTCTGGCACTAAGCCATCATAATGTGAGTTTTAACTTAATTCATAATGATAAAGAATTATTTAACTATCCCAAAACTATTGATAGTGGACAAAGAATTGCTGAGATGTTTGGTAAAGAATTTTTGATGCAGGAATTAACAGAAGTTCATAACGAAAATAATATATTTCAGTTAACTGGTTATGTAGCTGGTTATATTGAAGATGACAGCAAATTTGCTGAGTATCATTATATGTTTATAAATGGTAGATATATTCAGAATAAGATTATTTATCATGCAATTAGAAAAGGATATGAGCCATTTGCAAAAAAAATACGAGCATATAGTAAAGGCAAATTGCCACCTTACATTTTATTTCTTAATATTCCTACTTATATGGCTGATTTTAATGTTTCACCAACAAAGATAGAAGTCAGATTTATGAGTGGAATGCAAGTACATAGTTTTATAGAAGATTCTATAAGCAAAGCTCTTTTGGAATATCAAAATAAGAAATATCAGGAACTGCGTAAAAAAGTATTGCGATTTCAAAATGAGGAAAAAATTGATACTAAGGATAATAGCAGTAAGAAATTACAAAAGGCATTCTCTCACACAAAAGATAGAAAGCTCTTTTCCTCGTATAAAAAGGATTTGCAACAAATTTATCAATCAAATATCTTTCAAAAGAGCAGTCAAGAAGATGAGCAGATTCAAAAAATATTAGCGCATTCAGAAGAGCCAAGCCAAAAAATATCAGAAGAAAATATCATAAATCCATGGCAATTCCACAATACTTATATATTCGTGCAGATTAAAGACAATGTTGTAATCATAGACCAACATGCAGCTCATGAAAGAATACTTTATGAAAAAATATTAGCCAGATTAGAAGGAGAACAAGGAAAATCGCAAAAACTGTTATTCCCATTGGTATTGGATTTACCAGCACATCTCAGTCCAATCATTCAAGATTTAGTCGCAGAGAATATAAATCTTTTTCATCAAATCGGTTTTAGATTGAAAACATTCAGCGGAAATTCACTAATAGTAGAAGAAATTCCTTATGAAATTCACGATTGGCATAAAGGCGAAGTGCTTATAGAAATTCTTAAACAATTACAAGAAGAGCAGAAATTGGGGCATAACTTGAAAGAGAGTTTAGCAAAATCTTATGCTTGTAAAGCTGCAATTAAAGCTGGCAAGAAATTAAGTAAAAAAGAGATAATAAGCTTATTGAACAGCCTTTTTGCTACTAAAAATCCATTTTTCTGCCCACATGGCAGGCCTGTTATTATCCAAATAGGACTAAATGAGCTTGAAAAACGATTTGGTAGAATATAGGACAAAGATTTCCAGCCACCAAGAACACTAAGTTACACTAATGATTTTTTATTCAAAACTTTATTTTAGTGCTACTTCTATGGGTTTTTAGAGTGTAGTCAGGAAAATTAAAAAAATATTCTCTGTGTTCTCTGTGTCTCTGTGGTAAATATTTCGTGAACTTCGTGGCTATATTTTTCAGCCACCAAGAACACTGAACATTAAAACCAAAAATGCAGAAATTGATTATTATTTGTGGACCTACTTGCGTAGGCAAGTCCTTTTTAGCTGGGAAAATAGCCGAACAAATAGATGTAGAGATAATCTCTGCTGATTCAAGACAGATATATCGGTATATGGATATTGGCACTGCTAAACCAACTGCTGATGAGCAAAAGAAGATACCATATCATTTGATTGATATTAAAAGTCCAAATGAAAAGTATAGTGCTGGAGAATTCGCACAAGACGCTGATAAAAAAATAAATGAAGTCATTGCTAGAAATAATAAACCACTAATAGTTGGTGGCACAGGATTCTATATTAAGGCATTATTAGATGGCTTAAGCCCTATCCCTCAAATTCCAACTGAAATCAGACAAAAAATCAAACAATTAGCACAAAAACAGGGCTCATTCTTTTTATATAACAAATTACTTTGCGCAGATAGAATTGCAGCAAAGAACATTCATCCAAATGATACAAAAAAAATCATACGAGCATTAGAAGTATATGAATATACTGGAAAACCTATATCTTATTTCTGGAATATTCAGCCAGATACAAAATATAGTGCTCTTATAATATTTATTACTCAACAGCGTGAGAAATTATACAAAAGAATCAATAATCGTGTTGATAGAATGATGGAACTTGGACTGCTGGATGAAGTAAAAAATTTACTGAGTAATGGCTATAATAGAGATACTTCAGGTATGAAATCTGTTGGTTATCAAGAATTGATAGATTACTTAGATGGTAAGTATGGTTTAGACAAAGCAATTGAACTAATAAAACAACACACTCGCAATTTTGCAAAGAGACAATTCACATGGTTTAGAAAAACAAACTTAGATTTGACAATTGATATAGATGATATTAACTTATGTAGTATAATTGATACGATTAAGGAGTTCTGGAGGTAAACATGATTGTTGCAATTGTAAATAATTATGTAATTTTTGAGAAAGAGTATAATGCGGAATTATGTCAAATGTTAATAGAAGAGAATAGGAAAAGTATTACTGATAGGGATAAGGATAGAGCCCTATATCAATTGATTGATGTCCACCTGTTATTAGGTAAAGTGCAAAAAGAAAATTACAAAATTGATGAGCAGTTAGTTTATGATAACATTCTTGATATTATGCTTCAGTTTCCATCTAAAGATGAATTTGAAAAGATGATGACTTTTTATAATATATCAATAGAGGATTTGGGCAATCTGATTAGAGACAATTTATTGGTTAAGATATTTATTAAAAAGAAATTTTACGATAGAATCCATTTCCATAAGCAGCAGATAAGAAGGTTTTGTAAAACTCATTCCGAATTTTTTACTATACCTGAAAAATTAAGAGTTAGACATATTTTAATAAAAGGGCATACACATCATAGTTTTGAAAAGGTAAATGAAATTTATGACATGATAAAAAATGGTTATGGTTTTGCGTTTTTAGCTCGAAGATATTCTGATTGCCCAAGTAGAAAAATAGGCGGGGACCTGGGATATTTTATTCGTGGTAAGATGTTGCCTTCTTTTGAAAAAGCTGCATTTTCCCTATCTATCGGCGAAATAAGTAAACCAGTAAGAACATATCTTGGTTATCATATTATACAACTAATTGATAAAATAGGATGTTGTCAGTTAAGGTTTGATAAAGTCGTGGATGTATTAAAAAAGAGATTGGAAAGAATTCAGGCAGAAATTGAGCTACTTAAGTATATCAAGAAATTGCGTGATACTGCTAAAATAACCATCAATTATCCTATAATATCAAAGGTGAGGGGATAATAACATTATTCAAAGGAGATATTGATAAGGACAAAGTGAATATAGTGTCTTGGAATTGTAGAGATAAAACAAGCAAAGAAGTTGGTTCTGCAAAATAGAGTTTTCCTGTTATTGCGAAGGATGATTTGTTAGGGTCCTGCAATCTCATCTTAGTTGGAATGACATCGTTTCTACTTATTTTGAATGACTCATAATTAAACAACAAAGGTTAAGTCAGATTTATGAATAAAGTAAGGAAAATTGCGTTGGAGTTATTTCCATATTTGGATGAAAATATTAAATGCCTATGCAATGGTGAACACGATATCTGTCTGCAATGTATTGTATGCCATGCAAAGAAATATGAGCCAGTCAAAATAGAGATTCCTCAACAACCAAAAGATATAGCAAAATATATTGACCATACTGCACTTAAACCAGATACTAGGATTCAGGATATAAAAAGATTGTGTGAACAAGCAGATAAGTATCACTTTGCATCAGTTTGTGTTAATCCAATATATGTTTCTTATGCTAAAGAATTTTTACAGAAAAGTGATAATATCGCTGTATGTAGTGTTATAGGATTTCCATTGTCAGCAAATAGGACAGAGACGAAACTTAAAGAGTTGGAATTATCCTTACAGGATGGAGCAGAAGAGATTGATATGGTAATTAATTTGGGAATGCTGATGTCTGGTAAATATCAAATTGTAGAGCAAGAGATAGCGGAAATATCAAAAGTATGTAGAGATAATAATGTGATACTGAAAGTGATTTTGGAGAATTGTCTGTTGAATGAAGATAAGAAAATCATTGCCAATCTTCTTGCTAAAAAAGCAGGAGCGGATTTTGTTAAGACCTCTACTGGCTTCTCTTCTGGTGGTGCAGAAGTAATGGATGTTAAGTTGATGAGAAAAATCGTTGGTAATTACATAGGCGTGAAAGCCGCGGCTGGCATACGCACTTTTGAAAAAGCAAAAGCAATGATACAAGCAGGAGCTAATAGAATTGGTGCAAGTGCAAGTTTAAATATCATTAAGAGAGATTAGTTAGATTGCGACAGTGTAATTTTATTTCGTTAAAACTCCGAAGAACAAGACGCTGATGTTACACTTGATCTTACAGGATTTGTAATCTTGTATGTTATTATCATAAATACCATTAGGACTTTTGCAGAATAGTTATATAAGTTCGCTTAAAAAAGTACAAATAATTGCGAGTGAATAAATCCACACGTTAAATCAAAAAAAGCGTTCTAAAGAACGCTATTAAAAGGACACTTTAGCCTCTTTTTATTCCTTTATGCATTATGCTCTTACACTGTCGTAACATCTATTTGTACCTTATTTGTGTTCTTTTGTGGCTAAAGAAATACGCACTACGCCTTACGCATTACGCACTACGCATTACGCACTACGCCTTACGCTTGAACTGATTTATCCTAAAACCCTGTTCTATGCAAAGGCAAAGATACAAAGAAAATAGAACCTTCACCTTTATTACTTTTCACCCAAATTTTGCCATTATGTAAATCAACAATAGTTTTAGCCACAGCTAATCCTAATCCTAGTCCAGATGACTTATATTCCATCAAACCAGAATGATGTGAGTTAATATCACCGACTAAATAAAATTCCTTGAATATATTTTCTTGTTCCTCTAATGGCACGCCTATGCCATTATCTTCTACATAAATAACTAATGATGTTTGCCCCTCTATTTTCTCATTTTGGAATCGTGATATACGGCTACCAATGGTAATTTTGCCATAATTATCTGTAAATTTTATAGCATTTGATATTAAACTATTAAGTAGGCTATTGATACTGTCTCTATTTATTTTTACTTTTGGCAAATCCTGTGCGAGATTCATAATCAGGTTCTGGTTCCGTTGTTTTGCAAAGAGCTTCATTTCTGAATATACTTCTTTAATAACTTCGTTAATATCTTCTTCCTTTTTTTCCAGAACATCTATATTTTTTACTTCACCTAATCGTAGAATACTTTGAGAACTATTTATTAGACGCTCTATATTTTTTTTCATTATAGGGATTACTTCATTTAATTTCTTGTTTAGCTCTATCTCTGGATTAGATAACATTTTTAAGTATCCAGATAAAGTAGTTAGAGGAGTATTAAGCTCATGAGAAACTAAATGAATGAATTCTCTTCTAATTTTATCCGATTTTTTAAGTTCAGCATGGGCATTTTCCAATCTACTATAGTCAAGAGCATTTTTGATTGCAACAGAAACCTGCAATAAAAAGAGCTCTAAAAGTTTTTCATCAAATTTAAGAATTTTTTCCTTTGCTCCCAAATTATCAAGATATAGATAACCAAAGTATTTATTATTTACTTTAACTGGTGAACAATATATAGAGTGTAGCTCATTTCTTCTAATGCTTAAAGAATCATTAAATTCATTATGTTCCATAGCATCTAAAGTAATAATTGGTAAACCATATTCACTAACATCTTTTATAATAGTTGTACTAACTTGAAGATTATTATTAGGAATGACCTCTTCATATTTATTAATGTTTACTTTGAAAAGTAAATTATCATTTTTATCAATACGCACAAAAAATCCTCTTTCTGCACCAGATAAGTGAATAGCATATTTAGTGATAGCAAATAGTAATTCATCCAAGTTCATAATCATGTAGATATTTTTTGCAGATTCTAATAATCCTGCAATCTTTTTCTGTTGCTCTTCTATATACTTATGCTCCCCAATTTTGTATAGTAAAATTGTAAGATAGAGCTGAGTCCTTTTTATAAGCATCTTTTCTCTATTTGTAAAAACTAATTCTCCATTATCAGCAAAAATCCCTACTCCTACTCGTTCATTTTGCAAAATAAGTGGGACAAATATATAATGTCTATCATCAATGTCTTTATACAGAATCTCTTTTGTATTAAGAGAATGAGTTATCCATTTATATATCAGCTCATCACGAACCTCTTCTTTATAAAAATTATATCTTATAAATGGCTCTTTTTTCTCTGCAATTTCTTCACTTGTTATAATCGCAAATTTATAAGGGCTAATAACTGCTCTAATCTGTTTCCCAATGAAAAATTTTACTCGCTCCCTATCTCTAAGGTAAATTAAACTAAGAAATAATGGCTCCATTTTACTACTAAAAAAAGATTCTCTTGGGACAATATACTTTTTAATATCTACTTTATGAATATTTTCCTGATAGTCATTTGCTGCTAAATAAGATGCCTTTTTTTTCTCATCTAATCCAGAAATAAGTTTCTTTACTGTATTTTGATAATTTCTAAAATATTCTTGCGATTTATCCTTTATTTTTAATGCATTATATACTATAAATAGTGAAAATTGAGTATGAACTAACAATACTAAGCAATTCATATCGTAGAAATTTTGTTCACAATCTAATAGTTCTCTGAGAATCTGTCGTAAATGGACATTTTTATCATACATATTTATTTGTGCAGATAATAAATTCAGATAATATTTCCAATATTTAAAACCATTTCTTTGTGTAATAGCACTTACTTTTTTAAGGTAAATAAGAGCATCTTTATAATTCCCTAAATTATAATAACATTTTATTAACGGTATTGTATCAACTACATACGCGTATTCATTTTCATTTTTTTCTGCTAAATTGATAGAAGTTTTAAAGAATTCAGTTGCTTTATTATATTCTTTCTTATGAAAATGGATCCATCCTTGAATTTGACTGATAAATTCTTGTTCAAGGCTATAATCTAATTCGCTTTTTTTAATGCTAACATAAATTTTCTCTAATTCCTCAATTTCGCCAATATTGTAAAGATAAAAGCAATAGGACTTAACAAAAGCATCAATTTTAGTCGGCTTTTTAGTTTTGTAAAACATTGGACTATTTTTAGCTATAAAATTTAATGTCTCTTGAAAAGGTCTTATTTTCCCAATTAAGAATGTATATCTGGACAATATTCTTTTTTCAAATTTTTTATCATCAATAGATCTGGCTATTTTCAATGATTCCTTATAATAATTATCAGATGATTTAAAATCACCCATTTTATAAGTAGTTTCAGCTAAATTAAATTTTCCTAAAGCAATTCCAGTCCGATTTTCTGTCTCCTCAAAATACTTAAGAGCTTGAGTAAAATTATCATAAGCTGTATTTAAATTACCTCTTTTTAATTCTATATCACCTATATTGTTATACACACTTGCTAAGTATATATGATTATTTCTTTTTTCCCAGATCTGACGAGCCATTTGAAAATATTCACTTGCCAATTTTAGATTATTTTTTACATTATAAATCAACGCTGTATTATTATAAATTCTAGCCAATATATCTTGAAATTTGTGCTGTATAGCAATTTGTTCACCTTTTCTTAAATATTGTAATGCATTATCATAGTATTCATTAAGATAGTAATGAATCCCTATCAAGTTATAGAAAAGAGCTCGCTGTATATGACTCATATCCAAATTTATAAGCTTATCAATATGTTTCCTAGCCTCATCATTAGAAGTTCTACAATAAGAGCCAATTAAATGTATCTCTATGTCAATTTTCTCGCTATCATTCGCATATTTTCTAGAAAGATTGAAAACTTTAATTGCTTTCTGATGACTTGCATATTTTTGCAATAATAATCCATAATAAAAAAGTATCTTAAAATTGGGCTCTACCTTTTCCTTTAATGCCTCGTATTTAGAAATACCTTCTATATAATACCCATTAGAATTACATATTTCCATAAATTTTATAAGATATTGTTTTAACTTGTCAGCACCAATATATTCTGTATTCTGACTTCTGGCTACGCTCTTCGCTCTTCGCTCTTCGCCTTTCGCATTTCGCTCTTCGCTCTTCGCCTTTCGCATTTCGCTCTTCGCTCTACGCTCTTCGCAATAGTGTTGTTCTGCTAGTTCTATAGCTTTTTTTGAATATTGATATGCATACTCTCTTTGAAAATTTCCATGATAATAGTCGCTCAATAATGAATAATATTTAGTAGCAGATAAATAATCATTTATGAATAATGAGTGCTGAATTATACCCTGCATAATCTCTGGCACAGTAACTTCCTTATCCTGAAAATATGCTATGACTTTTTTACTAACATATTCTTTATCGTTATCGTCTGTTAATTGTTGTAATTTCTCTTGGAGTTTTGGATAAATAAACTTATAATAACCATTCTTAGTATATTTTTCATCAAAAATAATTACATTCCTTTTGTAACATCTATCAAGAAGGAAAAATGCATCTTTTTTATCAATATTTAGTATAAAAGCAGATAAATTTACTGAGATTGGAACTTTTAAAACAGAAATCTGTTTTAAAGAAAAGATTATATCATTAGGAATTTCAGAAATTTTTTTATCAATCATATCCTCTATTTCCTTAGGTAACATCACTTTTGACCAATCTATATCAAAATTATATTTGCCCTGCTTATTCAATATAAGTGTACTTATTTGTCCCTTTTTTATCATAGAACTTAATAAATGACGAATAAAATAAAGATTGCCATTAGTGATCTTGTATATATTTTGTATGAATTGCACTGGACATTCATATTCCAAGATGAATTTAATATATTGAGCAGTTTCTTCGTAGTTAAGAGGTGTAACATTTATCCGAACACAATAATACACTTTATCCATCAGTTCAAAATTTTCAATAGTAATAACGATAAGTATTGGATGGTTAATTATATCTTTGGAAATGTATCTAAGAAATTTGATAGAATCTTCTGTCTCCATAGAAAGATTGCGAATAATGAAGATTAAAGGTTTGTCTTTTGCTTTCATAAACATCAGATTTTTTACTAATTCAAAATCTTTTTCTAAACTTTGCTTATCTTCTTTTAATTCTAATGCATCTTCTTCTGAACGGAAGAAAAATTCTTGAAGCTTATCAGATGCCTCTTTAACATAAGCAGTAATTGTATCATCTTTATTTTCTCCTTTAACATAACAATATAATTCCTTAACTAATGCAAAAAATGGATCTTTATGAGAACTATCACAATTATAGTCAAACAGAAAATGCTCACCTGAAAGAATTTGCTTTCTAAAATATGATAAAGTTTCAGCTTTTCCTACACCAAAATCACCTGTTAATGCCACAATCTTTCCATTACCAGAATACACCAAGTTTACATAATCCTTCAAATTCGTTAAGTAACTATTCCTTATATAATAATTTTTAGATTCTATTATATTAATCAATGAGTAATCAGTTGCTACTAAATCATATTGTACATCTTGAATTTTGTTAATATATCTAATAATATCTGTTGCATTATGAATGCGGTTAGAACTATCTAATTCAAGTAGGTCTAGTATAATATTTTCTAATTCTCTTGATACTATTGGATTTATTTTATGAGGAAATTTAGGTATAATTTTTTGAAACCTTTTACTTTCCATTAGGCCAATTTCGTCTTTAGAAAAAGGATAGTTACCAGTAGATAGATAATAAAGTATTACTCCTAATGAGAAGAAATCACTTTCTGGGACAAAACCCTTTCCTTGCAGAACTTCAGGAGCAATGTAAGGAAGCGAACCTATTAATTCTTTATCTCCAGGAGAGTGTACAACCTTGTTAAATCCATAATCAACAATTTTGATAGATACTGTACCATTCTCCTTGTGATATAATACATTATCTAATTTAAGATCCCGATGAATAATATCTTGTGAATGTAAGTAGTTCAGACCGTAACATATTTTTACAATTATTTCATAGAAAATTGGTAGATTCTCCTTTGTTAGTCTGAAATCACTCAACTTCTGCTCTGAAAAATATTCAAATAGACAGTAAAGAGTATTTTTATGAACTCCGAAGTCATAAATCTTAATTACATTAGGATGATTCATTTTTGTAAGTAAGTACATATTTTGTGGATCTAATTTTTCCTTTATATCATCCAGTCCTAGTTTTGTGAATAATTTTAACGCATAAATTTTGTCATCTCTAATGTCTTTAACTTTATATACAACTCCAAAATTCCCTCTGCCTAATTCTTTTAATACCTTGTAATGTAAATCAATTACTTTCATCATAAGCCTCTAATATCCTTTGGATACTTTTAAATTTCGTATTTGTCAACGCGATAATATACAATTGTATTGGATTTAACGTATGTGGTTCTACTCACATCTCTTAAAAAGTCATATTTTACCAAGGTGTGATTTCTCTATCCAGCCACCTATACCATTTGGCAGTTTGATTAAATACCAATTATCTTGCTCCTCCTCTATGGAAACTTTTAAGCCCTCATGAATTGTAAATGTTTTCTTATAATCCGTTCCTGGTCCGCTATAACCATCAATAGTATCAGATATTATTACCCCAAACTCATTCTTTTGAAAATAAGATAACTTGACTATGCCATAAAATAAGGAAAACATAAAAATAACCGCTGTTATGCTCAACAGAAATTTCTGCAATTGCACATCCTTTTCTCTTCTACACAAAATAAGGAAAATAAGTTGAACAGATAATATTATAAATAATCCCAATATAACCCAAAGAACTAGGTTTATTCCAAAAAAGTTATTTATCTTTTTCAGCACTTTCAGAATAAAACTATCCTCTTCCTCAGGAACCTTGTCTGTTAAATATTGCTTAATGAATTGTATATTATATAAAATATCTTTATCATTAGGACTTAGTTTTCTTGCTTTTTCATAATATAGTCGTGCTTTACCATACTTCTGTAGTTTAAAATATGTATTGCCTAAATTGAAAAATAACTTGCTATTCTTCACATCTTTTTGGACAAGTTGTAAGTAAATATCTCGTGCTTGCTCATATTTTTGCTCTTTATATAGTTCGTTCGCTTCGGATATGCTAATAGCAGATAATCTCACAGTTGAAATTATTATAAAAATAATAAGTGTTAGCTTTTTCATTCTACCTCAAGTATATTGCCAATTTTTAATGAAAAGTTTTTGTCTGCAAATTTTTTAATAGTTTCTTGAAAGTTCTTCAAGCTTTATTTCTCAATAGATTATTTCTTTGTTAGAACAATCTATGTTTCTGTTTGTTATCATTATTTTTTCTTAATTATAATATTTGCAAAAGCAATTATTATCCATTAGAATTAAAGTACCATAAAGTTGTCAATAAAATCAGAAATAACTGATTGATTAGTTATTATAGTATTCCACAGAATATTCTTAATCACCTTATGATGAAAATCAGCAATTTAGCCAAATAACATCCGCTAAAAATAATAATAGATATAGCCAAATTCTTGACAAGTCCCAGTCAATTATAGAGATTTTACATTGCAGTAATGAAGGGAGAATTATGAATGATAATATAATATTCAGTAATATACAAGAAGCAATCAAAGATATACAAGATGGCAGAATGATTATTGTTGTGGATGATGAAGATAGAGAAAATGAAGGTGATTTAATTATGTCAGCAGAGAAAATCACTCCGGATGATGTTAATTTTATAATAAAATATGCACGGGGCTTAATTTGTACTCCAATGCAAGAAAAGGATTTACAACGATTACATCTGCCACAAATGACTTATGAGAATACAGATCGTCTAAGAACGAAATTTACAGTATCTGTAGATGCGAAATATCATACGACAACTGGCATCTCTGCTTATGATAGAGCTGAGACAATTAAGAAATTAGCGGATCCAAATTCCTCTGCAAGTGATTTTCTTCGGCCAGGTCATATTTTCCCTTTGAAAGCCGAGCCTGGTGGAGTCCTACATCGGGCAGGACATACTGAAGCCGCAGTAGATTTAATGAAATTAGCAAAACTTCAACCAGTAGGCGTAATCTGTGAAATTATCAAAAATGATGGAACAATGGCTCGGCTCCCTGACTTAAAGAAATTTGCAGATAAATATCATATGCATATAATTACTATTCAGGATTTAATAAGCTATCGTCAACGGAATGAAAAATTGATATTTCGTGTTGTAGAAGCAAAATTGCCTACTCGGTATGGTGAGTTTAAAATTATTGGTTATGAAAGTCCTATAACAGGCGAACATCATGTCGCTTTAGTTAAAGGAGATGTAGCAGGCAAACAGAATGTGTTGGTCAGAGTTCATTCCCAATGTCTAACTGGCGACACTTTTCATTCCAAACGATGCGACTGTGGAGAGCAATTGGAACAATCTATGCAAATGATAGAAAAAGAAGGATGCGGTGTCCTTCTTTATATGCATCAAGAAGGACGAGGTATTGGCTTGATAAATAAATTGAAAGCATATAAGTTGCAGGACAATGGAAAGGATACAGTAGAAGCAAATAAAGAACTCGGATTTAAAACGGACTTGCGTGATTATGGAATTGGAGCTCAAATTCTTAAGGATCTGGGATTAACAACAATTCGCCTTCTGACTAATAATCCTAGAAAAGTAATCGGATTACACGGCTACAATATAGATATTGTAGAAAGAGTGCCTATTAACATAAAACCAAGTGACGAAAATATAGATTATCTTAAAGTAAAAAGAGATAAAATGGGACATTTGATAAATATTTGATTACTTACACCAAATATTAGAAATCGTCAAAGAATGATATGCCCTACGCATTAGGTGGCACTTATGGAAAGTTATGGACAATATTTACAATCAGTAAGAACA